>Ga0209542_10002380_pt1 | contig 42228 bp, 45 predicted proteins | sample RifCSPhighO2_01_FD_184028 | JGI IMG/M metagenome (GOLD analysis project Ga0209542, IMG submission 184028) | Soil microbial communities from Rifle, Colorado - Rifle CSP2_plank highO2_0.1 (SPAdes) (version 2) | ecosystem: Environmental > Terrestrial > Deep subsurface > Rock core/Sediment ... | reverse complement strand
TGTGTATCATGTTTGGCAAAATAATTTCAAAAGCATGCCCCGTAGGTAACTTGTTCTCCTTCGGGGTTTGCGAAGGTTTTAATTCGGGAGCCAAGAAACTAGATACGAACTTTTTTTAGCGAAAAAAGTTCAGATTTTGTTCAGCGTTCGGAGCATCTTTTTGCTATAATTATCCTATGGTAAAAAAGATTGTCTGGGTAATAGTAGCTGTTATTCTTGTAGCAGGAATAGCGTTTGTTATGCCTCGGATGAAAGAAAGGGTAGAAACAAGAAGTACGGATAAATGGGTTGAAGCGGCAGTGGCTTCCAAAGATTGCGATACGCTAGAAAAGCGAGAACCGTACCCTAATTCGTACCAAGGCGATTTGATTGATGCGCATATCCATATTTCATCGATTCCTGACGGACCTTTCAGAAAATCTGACGGCCGAGAGGAGCGGATTATCCTCGGGGCAAACACGACTATGTCAGACTATGTTTGCATGTTGGAATCAGGAAATATCAAAATGGCATTTGCGTTCTTTCCTGTGTGGGAGCCGATTATTGACGAGTCCCTTTTAATTGTCAAAGAGACAATGGAAAAATACGGGGAGCGTTTTGTTCCCTTTATTATGCCCCCATACCACGACGACCGGGCTGACGGTTTTCCAACCGTAACTGTGGAAGAACTAAAGGAAATGCTTGGAGCATATCCGGGGATGTTTGCGGGCTACGGCGAGATAGGTCTGTACGAGCGCGGAGACAATGGAGGACCGAAGGGTTCTCTGGCCCTGCCACCGGACTCTCCGCGGCTCCAAGCGATTTACCCCATTGTCAGAGAAAATAACCTAGTTATTTATTTTCATTTAGGCAGAGGACAGCAAGAGAGCTTTGAAAAAATACTCTCGGAAAATCCGGATATAAATTTTATCTGGCACGGAGACCAGCTGATTCCCTACGAAGAAGAAGGCCGGCAGAATTTAAAACACATAGACGATATTCTCTCCCGTCATAAAAACGTGTATTACGAAGTGGATGAACTCTATGGAGATGTTTGGATAATCAGGCCCGATGTAAGCAAAGAAAAAGTCTTGGCGCACTTTGCCGACTATGAAGTTCTGCTTGAAAAAGACCTTGGGACTTGGAAGAATTTTATTGAGGGTCATCCGGACCAAGTGCTCTGGGGGACCGACCGTGGCATTGGCGCGCCGTGGTCGCTCGACTTAGAAGTTGGCGAGGCGCTCACCAGATACAGCCGCGCGTTTATCGGCCGGCTGGCGCCGGAGGTCCAAGAAAAATACGCGCACAAAAATGCCGAAAAACTGCTAGGAGAGAGATAAAAACTTTTTTTCTTACCACAAATCAAATTCGAACCTGTGGATAACTGTATTGACATTGTCATTACAAGGGTATATAATTGTATTATGAATACAACAATACAAATCAGAATAGACCAAGCGACAAAAAGCAAAGCGCAAAAGGCATTTAAAAACATGGGGCTTGATTTATCTTCTGGGGTTAAATACTTACTAACTCAGGTTTCTGACCCCAAGAATACCTATTATGTATGTCCTTTCGGTTTTATGCATAAGTATACTCCTCAAATGTTTGCCAAGTATGAGAAAGAGGCAGAGTATGCGCTGAAACATGGTAAAAGATATTCTTCTACAAAAAAAATGTTTGATGACATGCTTTCTAAAAAATAATTATGTACTCTAAGTTTTATACTACTCGTTTTCAAAAATCTCTTAAAAAAATATTACGCTCTGGGAAAATAAAAAGAGAAGACATTGAAGTTGTGGTAAATATTTTAGCTTCCGGACAAATGCTTTCTGTAAAATATCAAGATCATTCACTACAAGGAATTTATAAAGGTTTTCGAGAATGTCACATAAAAGGTGGTTTATTTTCCCTAACACACCCTTACAAACTGGAGTTTGTAAGGGTGTAGATTACACCCGAAATAAAAAATTTCTAACATTACCCGCAAGCATTTCTTTCCCTCTTAAATTTTGGGCATTTATATGTTATATATATTTTGATATAATTATAATTATTACTAAACCCCGACGTAAAGTCGGGATTCCGACCGAGAGCGTCGGAATTTATAAAAAATAATATGACAATAAATTATTTAGCGGTTTTGGTTTGCGCAGTGGCTAGTATGGTGGTGGGATTTGTGTGGTATGGGCCTTTGTTTGGAAAAGCTTATATGCAAGTGATGGGCGCGGATAGTATGACGCCCGAGCAAAAGGAGGCGATGAAAAAAGGTATGTGGGGGATGTATTTTGTTCAGTTCGTGCTTTCTTTTATTACCGCCGGAGTACTTGCCTACTATATTTTAAATTGGGCAGATCCGTCTGTCGGCGCTGTTGCTATTGCGATTTGCACTTGGTTTGGTTTTGTGATGACGACGACAGCTGGAGCATCGCTTTGGAGTGGTAAACCAAAGAAGATGGCTTGGAAAATGTTTTTCATCTCCGCCGGCGCGCAACTTGTCACCTTCATCGTATTTGGAATTATTCTTTCGCTTTGGAAATAGAAAAAATAATTTAGAATATGGATTATCAGTATTTCTATATTATTTGGGCACTAATTTTTTTTGCCGTTTGGCTCGCTCTTTTTTTGCACCGGAGGGATTTAAGAGGAGCGATGCTTTTTATTAGCATTGTCTTTGGAATAGGGGGAATAATAGGCCAAGTCGTATTTTTGGAAGACTGGTGGAGACCGCTTACGCTTTTAGGAACACCCATAGGCATTGAAGACTTTATCATCGGATTTTCAATCGGAGGTATTGCCTCGGTAATATATATAGAACTCTATCACTTAAAATTTAGATCCGTTAGGTCCGAAAGTTTTTCTTCTAAAGTAAAATCCAGACGGTCTAATTTTATGGGATACATGTTTATTCTCGCTTTTATATCAGTGTTTCTCGGAATGTTTTATATTGCCCATTTAAACTCATTTTATTCGGGGATTATTGCGTATTTCTTTGGGATTGCCGTTATAGCTCTTTCCCGAAAGGATTTAATTAAAGGTTCTGTGATTAGTGGGATAATCATGCTTTTACTGGGTTCTATGATTTATTATTTTCTCTTTCTTCTTTTTCCAAATTATATTCGCGAATTTTGGTATTTACACGAGAATTGGTATTCAAAGCTCGTGCTTGGGATTCCATTGGCTGAATATATTTGGTTTTTCTTGAACGGAGCCTTTATAGGACCCTTGTATGGATTTGTAAGAAATAAAAAATTACAGATTGGTTTAAAATAATAAAATGCTATAATAATAAAAGCAAAGGTCGTTTTATTAGTTTATAAATAATCTTTTAATTTTAATTATATGGCTGATCAAACAATGTATGAAAAGTTGAAAGGGGCTTGTCCTTGTGGTGCAATGAAGGGAGATGGAACACCTATGTCTTATGTAGAGCACTGTGGAAAAGGAGAAATGTGTCCGTGCGGAAGTGGGAAAAAAGCAATAGATTGCTGTTTTGTAAGTCCAGAAACGCATAAAGAGATGTAATTTTTAAAAAATAGAAAGAAAAAAATTAATAGTAGATTGCTATCTTATTTTTGTGCTCCTCATAGGTTTTAGAGCAATGAATTTTTCGTTTTTTATCGTGCAAATAAAATAAGCAATCGGTCTTTTGCGGATGATAGGCGGCTAAAAGCGCGTCAGGGCCGGGGTTGGCAATCGCTCCCGGAGGAAGACCTTTAAATAGATAAGTATTGTAGTCGGATTTTATTTTTTTATCTTCCGGCCGGACTCGTGGCCACCAACCTTCCACCACACTTCCCTTGGCGTATTGGAGCGTAGCGTCCAATTGCAACTTCATTCCTTTATTTATGCGATTCCAGATAATTCCAGAAATGAGACGCATGTCGCCCTTACCTCCCGCCTCGCGCTGAATAATGGAAGCAATCTTGAGCGCCGTTTCTCCGTCTATTTTTTTACTTGCTTCCGAAGACTCCTCAATTTTCTCTGTTTGTTTTTCAAACTCCTCAAGCATAACGGCGCTCACCTCCAGTGGCTCTTCGTTTTTATCAATCAAATAAGTCTTTGGAAAATACCTGCCCTCGTGGTCGGCGCTATTGTAAGCGAGATGTATTTTTAGAAAATCCTGTTTTTCGGTATCATCCCAACCGAGTTTTTCTCCCACCACTTCCGCCACCTCTTCTTTACGTAAACCCTCTCTCACTTGCACAACCTTCACCCTAGGATTCGCCAAATCTACGTAAAATGAAAGTCGCGTCAGGACCGCCGGGTCTAAACGATAGAAAATAACCACAGAAAACATTATCCCAACCAACAACAAAGCAGAAATTAAAATATACTTATATTTCATAAAGAGTAGCCAGATTATAGCATATTTTCTATCCGCACAATCTGGACTGCTTCCACTTGGCTATTATGCGCTGAGAGAATTTGTTCTTTTACTTTGTTTGGGTTCTTGGCATTTGGAATTACAAATTCTTTTTCACTGCCGGCGGTTTGCACATGCACGTTGCCAATCCCAAGGAAAGTATGAATCAGTCCCGAAACTTCTGATTTTACATCTTGAATTTTGTCCAGACGCATGCTTGAGATTTCGCGCGAGAAAAGCCCTTTTTGCTCCACGTCAATGAGCTTTTTGTCTGTCAGGACCCACATATCCAAATAATAATCCGTCCACATCATAAAACCTATGACCCAAAGAATTGCAAGGAATAAAAAATATAAAAATAAAAAGAAATAAATAGAACTCGGCGCAGGGTTTGGAAAAATAATCGGTCGGAAGATAGCGTGAGCTACGAGAGGAATAAAAGCGACTAAAACAAGTCCGCAAATCTCTACGATGACATAGAAAATATGTTTTCTAAAGACAGCGATTAATTTTTCATTTTCATCTAAGGTAATCATGCTATGTCGTGTAAATTGATAAAGCGATTGCCGATAAGACAAGTAGAGCGATGAGCCCGATGACATAAATCGCTTGCGCTCTCGTGTTCCACGGGCTGTGCATTTTGTATTTATTCCAATGAAAAACAAGCACGAGGCTGATGACAAGCGCGAGCGCTCCGAAAATAACCAACCCGAGCCACAGCGCCGAGGGTGGTATTTGAGCTAGGGCTTCATCCAATGAAAAACCGCCTCCTTGTATCATCCTTATATTATACATGATATAATTCTTTCTGTGAAAGAATGGTTTAAAAATTTAAATGACGAGAACTTTCTTTTTGCGCTTCTAGGCCTGTTTATTTTAGCGAGTATTTTAGGAGGAGGGTATTTACTATTTAACTTGAAAAGCATCCAAAAAGAACTTGCGCTACAGACCAAAGAGTTTGAACAAAAGAAGAATGAATTATTTAACGAACTTAACGCTCAAGATGAAGAGTTAGACCAAGTGTTGATGGAAAATGCGGAGATGAACGCGCTTTTATCCGAAGAGCAGAGGAAAAATCTAGAACTCGAGCGAGAGCAGGAGGAGAAAGAAGAGGAGATAGAAGAATTAACTAGACTGGCTACCCTCGACCCAGAGCTTTTGAATAAATATTCTAAAGTGTATTTCTTGAGCGAGAACTATGTGCCGGAGAAGCTGGTGGATATAGATGAAGAATATTTAAGTGACCCCACAAAAACGATTCAAATTCTAAAGGATGTCCGACCTTTCTTAGAGGACTTACTGGAAGATGCCAAGCGAGACGATGTCAACATACTGGTTGCCTCGGGGTATCGCTCGTTTGAGGAGCAGAAGAATTTAAAAAATGCATATAGCGTGCAATACGGGGCGGGAACAGCAAATAGTTTTTCCGCAGAGCAAGGATATTCCGAGCACCAGCTGGGCACGACGGTTGATTTTACAACTCCTGCAATCAGCGGTGCTGTCGCCACGAGTTTTGAAAACACCATTGCTTTTAAATGGCTCACCGAAAATGCCTACAAGCAGGGTTTTATACTTTCATATCCAAAAGGGAACACCTATTACAAATACGAGCCATGGCATTGGCGTTTTGTGGGGCAAGATTTGGCGCGATATTTACACCGTCAAGAGAAATATTTCTACGAGCTAGACCAGCGCAAAATAGACGAGTATTTGGTGGATATTTTTGAGTAAATTCTTATCCGTTTAATTTTTTATAAATTATGGAACAGGAAAAATGGGTATTAAAAGAAATGACTCCAACTGAAGGATTGCGGGAAGTGGTCCGTTTTTGGGAAGAATTTCAGGATTTGGAACGAGAAAAGGCTCCGGAGGACGAGTATAAAGATTTAGCCGGAAAATACGGTAAAGTGCTGAATATTCTGGGTTTTCCCAAAACGGAAGAAGGAAAAGATTTTAATTTGAGATTGGAATATTTGAATCACTTCTATGAGTTTTTGAAAAATGTTCCCTCGTTGAATGAGAATGACCTAGGTCAGGAAGACAAGCAACAATTATCTTACCTTTTGAGTGCATCGCTCCGACCCAGTTTGGAGAAAATCTACCGCCTTCCGGCGGGCGAGATAAATGACATTGACCTTGACTTGCACAAACATTCTTCCGGCTTGGAAAGGGAGCTCGTGAGAGTTTTAGGATCGGACCTTAAAAAAGACCTGGAGCTTTTATTGGAACAGTACGGCGAGGCGGACAAGGGCGGGTACAAAAAAGAGCTCATTGGGTTTTACTTGGCCGGATTGCTTCAGAAGCCCCACTTTTTGGAGCATACTCCAGAAAACGAATACAGAAGGCTTTTTCCAGTAGAAGCCACAGAGAGCGCGGAGGAGGAGAGGCGCCATATGGAACTGTGCGTTGAGATTTTACTGGATATTGACGAATCCAAAAAAGATTTGGCTCTGGTGCGCGAAGCCTTTGAGAATTTTTTGGAGTACTTGACCTTGCACAAAGAAGTTCTTTATTATATAAAAAACAAGAATATAAGGAGAATTTACATAGATGCGCTTAAAAACAGCGCGCATGCGGTCATGAAAAAGGTCCGAAGTTTTGAAGGCGATAATTTCTATAAAAATTTATATGAAGATTATAAAAAATTTTTTAACGGATTAAATTAAACTCCAATGTCTGAATATAAAATACCAAAACAAGAACAGCACGACCCGGTGGAGGATATCAAGGGGTTAATTGATTTTAATAATAAGGTTCAAGATAACGACTCTAATTTTAGGGATGATTTTTCTATGGATAATATAAGCGAGTCAAAACTAAAAGACATAAAGTCAAATCTTATTGTAGATTTATGGAAATTAGAAAAAAAACATGAAGATTCTTTAGCAAGAGTCGGATTTGTTTTTGAGTTATCAAAAGACGTTGATGAACCAGAAGAAGCAAAACTTATCTTGCAAAATATAAAAAAATTTTCTGATACACTTTCCCTTATTCCGGCAGGCGCTCTCAGTGAAGAAGAGGCGAGGTCTTTAGTTTCTATTGTGACATCTTGTGTTGATGAGCAGATAATAAAATTATTATATGAGAAAAATGAAAATACAGAGAACTTCTTTAAAGAACTTGCAAAAGAATCAACTAAGATTTTTAATGCTTTGAAAGAGATATCAGTAGCACAACCAAATTTAATAAAAATTAGTGGTATTGGGGTTTTTTTGAAATATTACGAACATGCAACAAAAAGCGGATTTTTACAGGATTTTATCAAAATCTACAAAGCAGAACTGTTTGAGGTTGAAAATCCTGGAGCGGATAAAATTATAAATTCTTATTCAACAAATTTTTGTTCCAGTAAAACCGGAGAAGAAATGACTGACCTAGAAGATATCAAAAAAGTTATTAAAGTATTTCATACAAAACTTTCACTCTCACTTGGAGCTCTTGAGGGTATAGACAAGAAATATAGATTAGAGGATACAGTAGAACTTGCTTTTGATAATTGCTATAAGATGTTGCGTTTCTTTGTTTTAAGAATGCAACTCATAGACAAAGGCAATACTGAATTAAGGTCAAGATATAAGGAAATTCTCCTTTTTGGAGCAAAAAAATTTTTATCCAAAATATCAGAATTTGTTGTCTCTGGAGAGATGGATTATGTAGATATAAAAGAGGAGTTAGATTCTATGGTTAAAAAACTAGAAGGTAAAAAGTAGCCATAAAACAAGTTAAATGCTATATTAGCCCTATGAATCTATTTCAAATTTTTGAGGACAAGCCGGGACTATTTATAATCCTTATGGCATGGTCGTTAGTATGGAAAGGTATAGCGCTTTGGAAGTCAGCCAAGGGGAGCGAGAAGGGCTGGTTTATCGCGATACTTGTCATCAACACTTTTGGCTTGCTTGAGATATTTTACCTCTATGCCTTGCCACACCTAATGCCTCATTTCCAAAATCTAAAAAACAAACTAAAGAAAAAAGAAGGAGAGAACTCAAATACTGAAGATAAATAAAAAAATCCCGCTTCCTAATTCTTTAAAAAGGAAGCCAGGATTTCCAGACTACTGGTTAAACCACCCTTAACTGGTTTTATTGTATCTTGTTTTTATCAAGAATCAATTACTTTCCTGTGGAAATCTTTGCGCGGGCTTCTTGCAGGGCGGTGGCGAGGAAGACGAGGTTATCCAGGGCGCCGATAGCAGACCCTTCATAGTGGTCTAGAACGCCTGCTTTCAAATTATTTTTTTCATCTACTAAAGTCCATGGCTCAAAGATATGCACGGCGTTTCGGGTGGGTGTCATCCAGAGCTCCACGGAGTTTAAGCGAAGTTGTTCTATGGAACGTCCTCCTCCCACAGAGCCATAGCCCACGAATGTTATGGCTTTGTATTTCCATTCTTTTGATATTGAGTCAAGCGAGTTTTTGAGTACAGCCGACGGCCCGCGATTGTATTCCGGAGCGACGATGATAAAACCGTCTGCTTCGGCGATTTTCTTTGCCCAATTATTTACCTCGGGGTTTGGGTATTCGCCCATAATATAAGAAGGGGAAATCGGTTCATTGTAGAAAGGCATCGGATAATCCCGCAAGTCCAAGACTTCAACCTCCATATCTGTGCGCGCTTTGGCAATCTCATATATCCAAGCTCCAGCATGTTCGCTAAACCTATTCGGTCGCGTGCTCCCTATGATTATTTTTATGTTTAACATAGTCTTATTATAGCATATTAATTTATTTACCGGGTTTTCCACAGTTTTTGTAAAAATTTGGAGTTTTTAGAATTTCATGGTATGATGTTTTCGGTAAATATTGTACATCTCTTTAAATTTTTTTTCATGGGTAAAAAAAAGAAAGTCCTTAAAGGACGAGTGAAAAAAGTCGAGTCCTGCCTCGACAAAATCAACCAGCTTGACCCTGTAATACAGGGATTAGGCAAGCAAAAAAGAACAGCAGGTGGGGGCGTACTCAGTCTTGTGGAGAATTTACACGAATCTTTTTTCGTGGAGGAGTTCGAAGCAGTGGTCGGGTACGTTAAAGGGGTGGAGGACCTCATTATGGATCGGGAGAAGACAGATATTCTACTTCCCAACCACGATGATGAATCTGACCCAGAGGATTATGCAAGTCTTGAGTAAAAACCCTCAAGAATCTACAAGAACCAACCAAAGAGAATGCCCGGGAACGCGACCATGTGTTTCCGGGACTTTTTTATTTACTTTTCTTTTTTACTTATTTTTGATAGTATTGTTTTTGAATCTATTTCTTCACTTTTTTCAAACTTTTTGAACTATGAGCAAACTTAACGGTTTTATCCACACCACCGACACCGACCCCGAAACCAAAAAAGAAGCAACAAAAAAAGAACTGCTTGCTAAGAGAATTATCTCTACAAGCAAGGCCTATGTACAATGCATGGGTAAGCTTGCAAAACAAGCAGAGCCTAGGGTTCGGATGAACAAGAGAAAGCCCAAAAACAAAAAAACGAAGGTGATGTAAAAGTCACTGGGCGAGAAAAAACAGGCACGTTTTTTCTCGCCCTTTTTTTATTCCCCAAAATTTTCTATAATAGGGTATGGCAAGGAAGGCTAACAAATCTCGCAAAGCAAAAAAAGTGGTGGCTGTTTCTGGGGGTTTTGACCCGGTTCATGTGGGGCATGTCAGACTCTTTCAGGAGGCCAAGGCGCTAGGGGATGAATTGGTAGTAATTTTGAATAATGATAATTGGTTTGGGATAAAAGGACGACATATGTTTATGTCCGCGCGGGAACGCAAAGAAGTTATTGAAGAATTTAAATCAGTAGATAGGGTGATTTTAAGCAAACACAAGCGCTCTAAAAAAGTTTTTAATCGCAACACCAAAGAATACAGCATATGCCGAGAGCTTGAAGAGCTCCGACCAGATATTTTTGCTAATGGCGGAGACAGGTTTGCAGACGATATTCCTGAGTTTAAGCTATGTAAAAAATTAGGTATTGAGATGGTTTTCAATGTGGGGCGCGGAGGCAAAGTGCGAAGTTCTTCAGAACTTTTGAAAGCTTATGTGGAAAAACACAAGCTAACTAAAAACAAGAAGAAGGTCTAGTTTGCTTGGTTTTAAGTATTTTTGGGTTATAATATGTCTATGGAAGAAGTGAAGCCTTTTGAAGTGAATAGACCTTGGGGAAATTTTCGCCAGTTTACTTTGAATACTCCATCCACAGTAAAAATTATCACTGTAAATCCAAATGAAAAGCTGTCTTTACAAAGTCACAAGAAGCGCGCTGAATTTTGGCACATAATTTCCGGTTCTGGCACCGTGGAAATTGATGACATGTCTTTTGAAGCTACGGAAGGCAAGGAATACACAATAAATATTGGCGCCAAACACAGGATGGTAGCTGGACCTTATGGCGTGGCGATGCTAGAAATTGCTATCGGTGAATTTTTAGAAGAAATCGACGAAGTTCGATTTGAAGACAAATATGGCAGAGCTTAAAAAGAAAAAAACAAAAATTAAGTCCCGACGCCCAAAGATAAAAAATCAGGGGTCGGGGCCCCGATCGAAAGCATCGGGGAAAAAGGTTGTTGTTAAAAAAAGAGTTTATAAGAGGGGGGCGAAAAAAGGCGAGATAAAACTCAAGCGCTCGGTCAGGAATCCTATTATCGTGCCCACGCCTTACCCTTGGGAATCGTTTGCCACTTTCAATCCGGCGGCGGTAGTCTCCGGCGGGCGAGTGCATCTTTTTTATCGCGCGCTCGGGCCCGACGGTATTTCTAGAATTGGTTATGCTTCCAGTCCTGACGGAATAAATTTTGATATTCGACTGACGCATCCCGTTTATGTCGCCCAGAATTTTGAGGAAGCGCAAAAGCACTGGCCGATGACAACGCCGGCGCGTTTAGTCTACGACCCCAAAGCTTATTCTTCCGGTGGAGGTTGGGGCGGGTGCGAAGACCCGAGAGCGGTAATTATTGATGGCATAGTTTACATGACTTTCAATATGTTTAACGGCTGGCATTCTATGCGGGTGGCGGTGACTTCTATTGCCGAAGAGGATTTGCTCGCGAAAAAATGGCTCTGGAAGAATTTTTCCTATCTTTCGCGCGGAAGTCGGCAGAAAAACTGGGTGCTTTTCCCGGAGAAAATAAACGGAAAATTTGCGCTGTTTTATAATCTAGACAAAGGCGACCCAAGTAGAGTGCATATTGCTTTCATAAATAATTTAGATGAGACAGAGACCCCGAGTCCCGAGCAAGCTCCCGACCCGCAGATGTTGCCGGACCACAGTGTGGCTTGGCACAATCGCACCCGTAGCGCCGCTTCGCCTCCGATTAAAACCAAGGACGGCTGGCTTTTGCTTTACCACGCCATGGATAGAAATGACGGGGGCAGATATAAAGTCGGCGCAATGCTCTTGGATCTAAAAAATCCGGAAAAAGTTTTATACCGAGCGCAAAATCCAATACTCAAACCGGACCATTGGTATGAGAATAATTACAAACCGGGAATTATTTACGCCTCCGGCGCAGTGGTCAAAGACGGCAAGCTTCTGGTTTATTATGGCGGTGGAGATAAATACGTGGCGCTCGCGTCTATTGATTTGAAAGAGATGCTGGAGAATTTGAAACAGCAAAAGCCGATAAAATTAAAACAGGAAAAACTTTTCAGGGCAGAGTAAAACTAAAATGTTTGTAACTAAAAGATCCGAGCACAATCCCATACTTGTCCCAAATCGCAATCACTATTGGGAAAGCTTCGCTGTTTTCAATATGTGCGTGGTCAAAAAAGGGGAAACTGTCTATGGACTGTATCGGGCTATGTCTGCCATAGACCATATGCGCGAACAGAAACAAATTTCGGTGGTGGGCATAGCCGAGAGTAGAGACGGCGTAAATTTTACCAATCGCCGGATATTTCTCGCCCCCGGGGAAGAGTGGGACTTGTACGGCTGTGAGGACCCGCGAGTGACTTTTTTTGAAGGCAAGTACTACATTTTTTATACCGCGCTTTCCAAATATCCTTTCGGCCCAGAAGGTATCAAGGTGGCGGTGGCGGTTTCCAAGGATTTAAAAAACATAGGGGAGAGGCATTTTGTCACTCCATTTAACGCTAAAGCCATGACCCTTTTTCCCGAACGGATTGGCGGAAAAATCGTGGTGATTTTTTCCGCGCGCACCGACACGCCTCCGGCCAAGATGGTTTTTGCTTACTTGGATAAAATTGAAGACCTTTGGTCGCCGGATTTTTGGCGGGAGTGGGAGAAAAATATGGACCTGTATACTATTAAACCGGAGCGGGGAGAATTTGACCATGCCGAAGTCGGCGCGCCCCCGATTAAAACCAAGTACGGTTGGCTCTTGGTTTACTCCCACATTCAAAATTATATTCGCACCGACCAGAATAGTCATCTGGGGGTAGTATTCGGGGTTGAAGCTCTTTTGCTCCACTTGCAAGATCCTCAAAAAATTATCGGTCGGACCCGCGGACCGATACTTGTGCCGGAAGAGCCCTATGAACTGTCGGGCTATGTCGACAATGTTATTTTTCCCACCGGCGCGCTCGTAGAAGGGGGCGAGCTGGTGATTTACTACGGCGCTACCGACACCACAGTCTGCTCGGCTCGAGTCAACCTCCGCGATTTGCTCGGCAGTATGCGCCCGCAGTCAAGCGAAAAGTTTTTCTTCAAACGTTTCGCGAAAAATCCTATCATTATTCCTAGGTCCGAAAACGCTTGGGAAGCTCAAGCTACTTTCAATCCGGCGGCGATAGACCTCAAGGGCAAAGTGTATATTCTTTATCGAGCGTTTTCCGCTGACAATACTTCCACGATTGGGCTTGCGGTTAGCAAAAACGGCACGGATATCATAGAGAGATTGGAAGATCCGATTTATACTCCGCGCGAGGATTTTGAAAAGAAAAAAATTGAAAACGGTTTTTCCGGATGCGAAGACCCGCGGATTACCAAAATCGGAAGCACCCTTTATATGTGTTATACTGCTTATGATTCTATCGGTCCGCCCCGAGTAGCGATTACTTCGATAACTCTAAAAGATTTTTTGGCTAGAGCGTGGAATTGGGCGAAACCCTCGCTTATCACTCCGCGCGATTTGGATGACAAAGACACTTGCATATTTCCTGAAAAATTGCGCGACGGGTATTTGGTTGCCCACAGAGTGGGTGGAGAAGTCTGCGGAGACTATATCCATTCGCTTGATTTAGAGAAGGAGGAAGTGAAAAAATGTATCCGCATTATCGGCCCACGGAACAATACTTGGGATTCTGCCAAAGTCGGTATCGCTACTCCACCGATAAAGACGAGGTATGGTTGGCTTCTTCTTTATCATGGAGTTTCTCGCAGTCACAACACTTATCGGGTGGGGGCGGTGCTACTCGACCTCAAAGATCCGGCAATAGTTCTTGCTCGTTCTACCGACCCGATTTTTGAACCAGAGATGGAATATGAGAAAAGCGGTTCTGTGAATAATGTGGTTTTTCCGTGCGGGGTGATTGTGCGCAAAGGACTGCTTTATATTTACTATGGCGGAGCGGATAAAGTGGTGGGGGTGGCTACAATGAAACTAGACATAATTTTAAAAGCCTTGCGTAATTGAGTGAGACGTAAAAGCGGATGATATAATCAAAGGATAAATCCCGTTAGAAATTCACAAAACGGGGTTGTAGTGAAGGTTGATTATTAAATAAATTTCTAACGGGATGAACATAAATATTCATAGCAAAAATATAAATTTAACCGAGGATGTCAAAGATTATGCCCTTAAAAAAGTCACCAATCTGGAGAAATTTTTGGCGAATACCGAGAAGGGAGGCGGGGAAGTCAGTATCAATTTTGAAATTTCCAAAAGCACCAAACATCATAATCAAGGGCAAGTTTTTCACGCGGACTGCCTGATAAATATCAACGGTGAGAAATTTTACGCCAGCGCGGACGCGGAAGACGAGAAAACCGCGATAGATGAAATCAAAGAAAAAGTTTTTCAAGACATTACCAAGAAGAAAAACAAAAAAGAAGCCCTATTTTTCCGTGGCGCCCGCAAAGTAAAAGACATGATGAAAGGCCTCAGGAGCTACCGCCCTTGGAAGAAATAATTATATACTCAAAATTAGCGATAGCAGAATTTGAGTATTGGAGTGAAGATGGAACATAAAAGCGAAACTAAAAATTGTCAGAACTGCAAGCAAGATTTCACCATCGAGCCGGATGACTTTTCTTTTTACGAAAAAATCAAAGTTCCTCCGCCGACTTTTTGTCCAGAGTGTAGGCAAATAAGGCGGATGATTGGTGCTAACGAACGAGTATTCTACAAAAGAAAATCTGACTTGAGTGGAGTCGATATTTTTAGTATGTATCCGCCGGAAGCACCATTTCCAGTATATGAAACGAAAGAATTTTACTCAGATCAATGGGATCCGTACCAGTATGGCATGGATTATGATTTCAAAAAACCGTTCTTTGAACAGTTTAAAGAACTATTTAATAAGGTTCCTCGCATGGCGCTTGTTCGGCAAGGTTTTTCAATAAATAGTGAATACACTCATCGTGTCCATGACTTAAAGAATTGCTACATGGTTTTCCGAGCTTCTGACTGCGAAGATTCGCTTTACATCTATACAGCTCTTGGTATTAAAAATTGCGTTGATTGTTTTAACGTAAATTATTCCGAACTTTGTTATGAATGTATAGACTGTAATAAATGCTATAAAACATTATTCTCTCAAGAATCAAATGAATGTAGAGATTCATTTTTTCTATACTCCTGTCGTAACTGCTCGAACTGTGTCAGTTGTGTGAATTTAATTAACAAGCAATTTTGTATTTTTAATGAGCAATATTCTAAAGAAGAATATTCTAGGAGACTCAAGGAACTTAAGTTGAACACGGTTTTAGGCACTACTCAAATGGAGACTAAGTTTGCCGAATTTAGGAAGAAGTTTCCCCAAAAGGCGATTATGTCCTTAAAATCAAGTAAAGTTTTAGGTAATTGGTTTTTGAATTGCGAAAATGTAAAAAATTCTTTCAGCTGCGTGAATTTAAAAGACTGCAGATATATTTATTTTGCATTCAATGAACAAGATTGCATGGATCATTTTCAGTGGGGAGATTCTTCAGAACTTATCTATGAATCAGCTAACTGCGGTATAAATGATTCCAGAATTTTCTTTTGCTCTCAGTGTTGGATGAGTGCCCATGATCTTTATTATTGCGATTCATGTCCAAGTTCCGCGAATTGTTTTGGTTGTATAGGACTAAAGAAGGGCGAATATTCTATTTTAAACAAACAATACAGTAAAGAAGAATACGAAAAAATGAAAGAAAAAATAATAGAGCATATGAAAAATACAAGTGAATATGGAGAATTTTTCCCACCTGATATTTCTCCTTTTGCTTACAATGAAACGGCTGCCGTAGACTTTTTCCCTTTGTCTAAAGAAGAAGCTCTAAAGAGAGGTTATAGATGGAAAGACCGGGAAAAGAAAGATTATGATATAACTATAGAAGGCAAAGATCTTCCAGAAACTATAGCAGAAGTTACAGACTCTATACTGAAAGAAGTAATAGGTTGCGTGGAAAAAGATAAAGCTTATTCCACAGGAGCGTATAGAATTACGGAAAACGAATTATCTTTCTATAGAAGAATGGACTTGCCGTTATCTCGGGCTTGCTTTGATGTGCGTCACACTAAACGCTTACAGAAGCGTCCATTATTAAAAATAATCAAACGAAATTGTTCAAAGTGTGACTTAGAAGTAGAGACAGTCTACACAGAATCTTATGCGCCTATAATCTATTGCGAAAAATGTTACCAGCAGGAGGTTTATTAGAATTTGTTTTAAAAAATCAAATATGGTAAAATAAATCTATGAAATCAAGAAATTTTACAGCTTTGTTTAAAAAGGTAGGCAAGTTTTATGCCGCTTGGATTGAGGAAGTGCCTGGGGTTAATACCCAAGGGCGCACTTTGAGCGAGGCTCGCGAAAACTTGAAAGAAGCCTTAGAGCTAGTGCTAGAAACCCAGCGTTCCGTAGTTTTAAAAGAAGCAGGTCCTGGTTTTATAAAAAAGGAAGTACTATCTTTTTAATTTCTTTCTCTCTATGAAGCGCACCGACCTAATCTTACATCTCCGAAAAAATGGTGTGGTCTTTCTAAGAGAGGGAAATTCCCATAGTATTTATTTTAATCCAGAAAACAGCAGGGTTTCTTCTATCCCGAGACATTCTGAAATAAATACCTTTACTGGCAGAAAAATCTGTCGCGATCTTGGCGTGCCGATGATTCAGAAAAAATAAATTTCTTTTTACGAAACAGCACTCCAAGCGAATTTGAAAACGTTACGCAGGTTCTCGGCTAGAATTTGGTCGCGGGTTTCTATGAGAGTGTGATGTGTGCCATCGAGTACGATAGTGATAATGTATTCTCCGACAATCCACTCTGTTGCAGTGATTTTATCACCTTTCCAAAATTTTATATGTCTTCGCCTATCTATAGTCTGCACTTCACGTGTTTTTTCAATTTCCGAGTCATTAGAAAAAAGATTTAAGTCTATTTTTTCTGGCGCGGTATTCCAGTACCATTTAATCCATTTTCTATATTCTTTATCTTCAACAAAAATGTGGTCTTGAAAGCCCCACCATGTGTGGGCATGTGTCTTTATTATACTTTCATTCCACACGGGTGTTTGAGTATATAAAAAATCCAATATTTCTTCTTTGCCTTCTATTCTTGTCACCTTTGGTATATTGTATCCGCGCGGACGGGGAGTTTTCTCTAGAGTATTGGCAAGTTCAGTTATCAACGCTTCTTTTTCTGCTAATTTTCTTTTTTGAGATATTAAATAGTTTTTAAAACCAGTTTCGTAAAGCGCTGTGTAGCGAATATTTTTTCCGGAAATATCTTCTCGGATAAATCCAGATTCTATCAAGCCCTCCGCACCAGCATACACCGTCGGGCGCTTGAGCCCAGTTTGCTTGGCGACGAGCGCGGGGGATATGGTGCCGAATTCAAAGATACACTTGAGTATTTTGATCTCGGTTTGGTTAAGCCCCAGTTGTTCAAAGTTTTTTAAGTCCATACTTATATCTTAGCAAATTAGAGTATTTTTGTCAACTTTTATTTGACACTATTTTAATCTTATAAAATAAGCATTTTTACAGTAAATAAAGCAATTTTTCAGTATTATTTTTGACTATTAGTAAAAAAGATTGTATTATTTAATTAAACAAATCCTTATAATTATGAAAAAGTTATTGCTTTGCCGGGTAGTCCTCCTTCTTATAACTGTGTTTTCTATTTATCAGTACGATAAGGGCATACAGTGTGAAAAGGAAAATGATCTGCTTAAAAAGCAAATCGAACTGATGAAAGATCCTGACTATATTCGTACTCAAATCTTTCACCAGATGCAGCCGTACCCCTTAACTGAGAAAGAAATTTTCCAGCATTAAAAGTTAGGATAACCAATGAAAGTTGGTTATCCTCATTATTTAGTTCGTGAGTTTCACTCGTGGATTAATTATGAGATAATATAAAAGACTTATGGAAACCAAAAATTGTCAGAATTGTAAAAATGATTTCACCATCGAGCCGGATGATTTTTCGTTTTATGAAAAAATAAAAGTTCCTCCACCGACTTTTTGCCATCTGTGCCGAGCACAGAGGAGGTTGGCTTTTAGAAATGAAAGGAAGCTTTTTAAAGTGAAAGATGCTCTGACTGGCCAGGATATTTTTTCTACTTATCCGGCGGAAAGCGGGAGAAAAATTATTACTCGGGATGCTTGGCTTAGCGATAATTGGGATGCTATGGAATACGGTCAAGAGTATGATTTCTCTAGAAGTTTTTTTGAACAACAGCAAGAGCTCGAGAAAAAAGTCCCCATGTATAATTTTAATGTTATCAGAATGGTCAACAGCCCGTACGCCTTCAATGCCACGGCGTTGAAAAATAGCTACTTGGTCGTTAATTCTAGCTACTCGGAGGATTGTATGTATGGCAATGCGATTGATCGTTGCAAGGATTGCGTGGATAATTCTCATATAAATGAATCCGAGCGGTGTTACGAGTGTTTCTGGCTTTCTAAATGCTATCAATGTTATTTCACGATAATGTCTGCGGACTCTAGGAATGTTTGGTTCTCCAGAGACTGTCTCGGGTGCAGTGATTGTTTTGGTTGTGTTAATTTACGTAAATCTTCTCATTGCATATTTAACCAGCAATATACAAAAGAAGAATATGAAAAAGAAATTGCTAAAATGCGACTCGATACGGCTTCCGGACTGGAAGAAGCAAGGAAGAAAGCCAGATCTTTTTGGGACACGCAAATTACCAGACATCAGCAAGGGGTAAGAAATTTAAATTCAACTGGTTCTTATGTCACAGATTGTAAATATGTAAACGACAGTTATTTAATCAGAGGAAGCGAAAATATGCGCTTTTGCCAATACATGCAATTGCCGGGTAATAAAGACAATTACGATGTCAGTAATTGGGGTGAAGATACAGAGCTTTGTTATGAAATCATAGAATGTGGAGAGAATTCTTACAATAACAAGCTTTCCAGAAATTGCTGGCCGGCTTGCAGGAATTTGGAATACTGTGTGCATCTTTTTAGTTGTTCTGATTGTTTCGGTTGTGTAGGGCTGAAGAAGAAGCAATATTGCATCTTTAATAAACAATATACAAAAGAGGAGTACGAAGAACTTGTACCAAAAATCAAACGCCATATGGACGAAATGCCTTATATAGATTCTCTAGGTTTAGTTTACAAATATGGAGAGTTTTTCCCGTTAGAGTTCTCACCTTTTGGATATAACAATACTTTAGCAACTCAGCATTTTTCTATAACCAAAGAAGAAGCAGAAGCAAAAAACTACGCATGGGTAGAAACCGAAAAGGGCGAGTATAAAATCACCCAAAAGGCTTCGGAAATCCCAGATTCCGCTCATGATGGTATCGAACAAATTCTAAAAGAAGTATTGGAATGTGAAAATTGCAAGAATCCTTACCGTATATTAGGAAATGAACTAATTTTTTACAAAAAAGAAAAACTTCCACTTCCTAGAATATGTAACGAATGCAGATTCGAACGCCGAATCAGCGACAGACTCAAGTTATTTTTGCACGAGAGAACCTGTATGTGTGCCGGTATTTCTGATGAAACAGGTAAATACAAAAATACCGTATCCCATGACCATAAAGATTCTCCTTGCCCGGAAATATTTAAGACTGGTTATGCTCCCGAGCGCCCGGAAATAGTTTATTGTGAAAAATGTTATCAACAAGAGGTGTACTAAGTTAACATAAATTACTTAACTCTAGCGGTCGCAAAAGTTAGGTAATTAGGAAAGTATGGAATATAAAAGCGAAAATAGAATATGCCAAAATTGTAAAAAAGACTTTGTAATCGAGCCAGACGATTTTTTATTTTATGAGAAAATCAAAGTTCCACCGCCGACTTTTTGCCCGGAGTGTCGCCTGCAACGCATGGTTGCTTGGCGTAACGATTGGCATATGTTTCGCAAAAAAGATGCGCGCACGGGGGAAGTAATTTTTTCCTTGTTTCCAGAAGAAAGTCCGGTAAAAATTTATGATCGAGATTATTGGATTTCAGATGCCTGGGACCCTGTTGAGTACGGTGTAGATTATGATTTTTCCAAGCCCTTTTTTGAGCAATTCAAAGAGTTGCTTTCCAAAGTACCAATGCCTTCTCACTCAATGACCAATGTAGTAAACAGTCATTATTGTGCTAACGCCAGTAGTATAAAAAATTGTTATTTATGCAGAGGTGTCGCATATACAGAGGATTCTGCCTATCTTATCTGGGACCAAGCATCAAAGCAGTGTTTTGATAGTCATATGACAAATGGATGTGAACTTTCTTACGGGAACGTAAATACAATTATTTGTTATAAAACGTTCTTCTCAGTTGACTGCGAGAGTTGCCAAGAAATGATTTTATGTAAAGATTGTGTTGGTTGCAATAGCTGTATTGCTTCAATTGGTCTTCGTAATAAATCTTATTGCATTTTTAATGAACAATACAGCAAAGAAGAATACTTGAAAAAAATTAATAAGTTTAATTTAGGATCCTACAAATCAATTGAAAATTTAAAAGTCAAAGCATATCAACACTGGTTGAATTACCCACAAAAGTATATACACGGGTATCACAACGTAAACGCTTCCGGCGATTACATTTATGAATCAAAAAACTCAAAAAACTGTTATCGTGTAAGAGGAGTAGAGGATAGTAAATTCGTCCAAAATATCCTTACTGGGCCAGTTAAAGATTGCTACGATTATACTAATTGGGGTGATAACACGGAACTTGTCTATGAATCTTTAATTGTCGGAGAGGGTGTTTACAATGTTAAATTTACTGTCCAATCCTATGTCAATGTGCAAAATTTAAGTTATTGTGTTTTTTGCCATAATTCTTCTGATCTGTTCGGATGTGTTTCTCTTCGTAAAAAACAGCACTGTATTTTAAACAAACAATACACAAAAGAGGAGTATGAAAAAATCGTGCCAAAGATAATTAAACATATGAAAAGTACAAAAGAATATGGAGAATTTTTTCCGGCTTCGCTCTCTCCTTTTCCGTATCAAATAACACAGGCTTATGAATTTTTTCCGCTCAATAAGGAAGAGGCGGAAGTTGTAGGATTTTTGTGGTATGAAACCGTAAAGCAAGATTACAAAATTACTTTAATTGCCACGCAGATTCCTAACCATATCAGAGATGTAGATGTAAATATTCTTAACGAGGTAATTGAGTGTAAACATACTGGAAATTGTAAGCACGAATGCACTGGCGCGTTCCGTATAATACAAATGGAACTTGATTTTTGCAAAAGAATGAACATTCCTTTACCTCGGTTGTGTACCAATTGTCGACATTATGAACGTCTCTCACTAAGAAACTCGCCTAATTTTTATCATCGGAAGTGTATGTGTGATAAAAAGCATACACACCACGAAGGTAAGTGCGAAGTGGAATTTGAAACTTCATACGCTCCCGACCGAGCAGAAGTAGTGTATTGTGAGAAATGTTATCAGAATGAAATCTATTGATATCAATTCCGACGATTCTGTCGGGACCCCGACCAAAGCGTCGGGGCAGGAGGTTTATTAAGTATGGTAATATATAACTATGAAAGTTGAATCAAATAATTATGCTTTTATAGACGCACAGAATGTTCATTTAGGAATAAAATCTCTTGGTTGGGATTTAGACTGGATAAAATTTAGAGTGCACCTTAAAGAAAAGTACGATATTACTACAGCATATATTTTTATTGGATTTATTCAATCAAATCAAAAACTTTATTCTAGCCTGCAAAAAGCAGGATATATTTTAATATTCAAACCAGTCATTCTTGATGGAGAAGGTAAAGTTAAGGGTAATTGTGATGCTGATCTAGTACTTTATGCTATTCTTGAAAAAGATAATTACGACAAAGCGATTATTGTAACTAGCGACGGAGATTTCTATTCTCTCGTTAGATATTTATATGAAAACGATAAACTTTTACTGGTTTTAAGTCCCTATGTAAAAACTTGTTCAAAACTTTTAAAGAAAGAAGCTAAAGAGAAAATATATTCAATGGATAATTTAAGCAAAAAACTTAAGAGATGAGTCTAAACGGAAACGCACCGCGTAGACACGAAAGACTACGAGATGCGTTTCCTTATGGATATTACCATTATAGCAAATCATAAAGATATGTCAAATGAAAAAGTGGAAAACCGAAACTGTCAGAACTATCCCGATTTCTTAAATTTTAAGAAATCGAGGATCCACGATTCTGATTAATCAGAATCGGGATAGAAAAGATATGGAACATAAATCACAAAATAGAATATGCCAAAATTGTAAGCAAGATTTCGTTATAGATAGCGAAGACAAAAATTTTTACGAGAAAATAAAAGTTCCTCCACCGACGTTTTGCCATCTGTGCCGAGCGCAGAGGAGGTTTACATTTAGAAACGAGAGAGTGCTTTACAAGAAGAAAAGTGATTTTTCAGGTAAAGAGATTTTTTCTATGTTTTCTCCAGAGTCTGAGATGACAGTATACGAGAACGAGGTATGGCAGAGTGACCAGTGGGACCCGATGGAGTATGGAGAGGACTATGATTTTTCCAAACCGTTTTTCACTCAATTCTTTGAACTCCTTAAAAAAGTGCCGGTTAGAAATTTAGGTGTGACGTTTCAAGTGAATAGTCCATATGTGAACCACATCAGTAGTCCAAAGAATAGCTATCTAGTTTTCAACGCCAAAGAGCCAGAAGACTGCATGTATGGCCACGGTATAAACCAGTCTTGTTTCTGTATGGACATCTCTCATGTTTCTAAATGCGAATATTGTTATGAAGGGTTTTGGCTCGCCCAGTGTTCTAATTCGGTGTTTTCTTCCCAATGTGAGAGCTCTTTTAATATGATGTTTTCTAAAAATTGCTCGGGATGTCAAGATTGCTTTGGCTGTGTGAATTTGCGCAATAAGTCCTACTGTATTTTCAACGAAGAATACTCCAAAGAAGAATATTTAAAAAAAATAAAGTCATTTAATTTAGGTTCTTATGAAGACTTACAAAAAATAAAGAAAGAAGTCTATGATTTTTGGATGAAGTTTCCGAATAAATTTATCCAAGGTTTTCAAAATACTAGTGTTTCGGGCAACTATATCGAGCATTCCAAAGAAGTTTTCAATTCTTTTTTGATTCGCGAGGGGCAGAATTTGCGCTACTGCCAGAATTTACTGGAAATTCCGGGGTGTAAAGATTGCTGGGATTATTCAATCTGGGGAGACGCAAGCGAGCTAGTCTACGAATCTCATTCGTGTGGAGTTGGTATCCAAAATATTAAGTTCTGCGTACTATGTCAGGAAAATGTGCATGATCTGGAATATTCGATGTTTTGTACTCGCGGGTCAGAGAATTTGTTTGGTTGTATTAGTTTGCGAGGCAAACAGTATTGTATTTTGAATAAACAATACAGCAAGGAAGAGTATGAAAATATAGTGGAGAGAATAAAAACACAAATGAACGAAATGCCTTATATAGACAAAAAGGGTAGGGTTTATAAATACGGGGAATTTTTCCCGAGCGAACTTTCACCAGTTTCTTACAATACTACGCTGGCACAAGAATATTTCCCTTTAACTAAGGGAGAGGTCATAGAAGAGGGCTATGTTTGGGAAGAAGACACGGAGAGAAATTACAAGATAGATATTGAGACAATGAATATTCCAAACAGCATTGCAGACGTAGGGGATGATTTTGTGAATAAAGTTATAAGATGCGAGCATAACGGAAAATGTAACCAGCTTTGTACCACAGCTTTTAAAGTTTTAGAAAACGAACTTATTCTTTACCGCAAGATGAATTTACCATTACCACGTCTTTGCCCGAACTGCAGAACCTTTGAGCGTTTAAAACAGAGAACTGGTATTAAACTTTACCATCGAAAATGCATGAAAGATGGATGTGAAAACGAATTTGAGACCACCTATTCTCTAGATAGACCGGAAATAATTTATTGTGACCGTTGCTACAAAGAAGAAGTTTTTTAGCAAACATTACTCAATACAAACACGTGTTGCTATTAAGTATTCTCTAATTCGCACGCTGTGCCCGGCCGTAGCTTTAGCGAAGGAGGGAATAAGAGAATGGTTTTGAGCTCTAGAGTTAGCTCTAGAGCTCGGAATAAGTTCTTTCTTTTCCGCCCTCGGGAATTACTTTCTTTATAATGAACTGATTATTTTCTAATACAGCATCTGTGATAATTATTCTTTTACCTGCCTGCGCAGGCAGGCCGTCCTTAAAAAAGTAAGTGCGGGGCCAAGTGGCGTATGCGCGGAACTTGTTGTAAAGCGCACTTGGAGGTTCAACCTCCAAGTTGACTAGACCGTCTTCTTTGGTCATTTTTTTGCAATAGGTTGAAAGAGATTCGTCTTGAGGTGTTTGGGTGATTTTTCCTTCTATAAAATCAGGCAATGTTTTTACCAAAAGCTCTCCGCCTAATTTTATCAAACGTTTGCGAAGCTCGGGTGCTTTTTCGTCGGGCATAATAGCCACTTTTTCTTGCGCGAGGATTGGACCTGTATCCATCTTTAATTCCATTTGCTGGATGGATACTCCTGTTTCCGTGTCGCCATTTAGTATTGCGGATTCAACAGGGGAAGCCCCGCGATATTTTGGAAGTAGGGAATAGTGAATGTTTATTGAGCCCAAGCGAGGAGCTTTCAATATTTCTTCCGACAAAATTTTTCCATAAGCCACAACTATAGCAAAATCAAAACGGAAATTATTTTTACTTTCACGCATATTTCCCTGTTGGGAAATTGCTTTTCTCGGCTCGCCAGCCTGCGAAGAGGTCGTAAAAACAATTTCCGTTTTGATTTTTAAGTTTTCTGGCTGAATGTATGGAATATTGTTTGCTATCGCCCAAGCTTTAACAGGTGGAGGAGTTAACAGCATTTTGCGTCCGGCGGGGCGGTCGGGCGCGGTTACGATGAGCGAGGGCAAAAATCCAGCTTGCTTTAAAATTTCAAGCGTCTCACTTGCCACGTCCGGTGTCCCAAAGAATATAAAATTAATATTATCTTTTTTCACTTTATAACTTTCAACTTTTAACTTTATAACTACTTCGGTAGTTCCTCTTTGATATCTTTTGCATGGTCTATAAAAAGTATACCGTTTAAGTGATCCGTCTCGTGCTGAAAAATTTGCGCCAGAAGTCCCGAAGCCCCACGGGTAAATTTCTTGCTATTTTCATCGTAAGCAGATATGCTCGCTTTTTTTGAGCGATAGGTTTTGCCGTAAAGCCAACGCACCGAGAGGCATCCTTCCGGAGTCCATTCTTTCTCTTTTGAGAGTTTGGAGATTTTCGGGTTGATGAAAACCATATTCTTCACAGCGGAATCTCTCTGAGAGGTGTTGTTATCTTTAGACGTTTCCCCGACGTTTTCCCCGACGTTGGACGTCGGGAAGGTTCTTTTTTTCAAAAAATCTTTTTCAAAAACTTTTCCCGAGACGACGAAGATGCACAGAGAATATCCTATCTGCGGAGCCGCGATAGCCACCCCATCGGCTTGACTTTTGAGAGAGACAGACATTTCTTTTAGTATTTTTTGAATTTTAGGAGATTTGATTTGCGATAGGGGAACTTCTTTCGCGACTTTACGCAAGACCAGTTCTTCTTTTTGCAAGATTTGCTTCATCCCGTTTAGAAATTTAATATTAATAATTTAATCCTTATTCCCGTTATCAAAATTTCTAAACGGGATTCATTTTATTTCAGTTCTTTTAAGTATTCCAAAAGTTTTGGGAGCTTCACGGTGTCTTGAGACCTATTTGACATATTTCGCACTATCACTGTGTTTTCTATCGCTTCTTTGACTCCGAAAATGAGAGTGTAGGGAATGGCGAGTTTCTCCGCAATGGCAAGCTGAGAACCCAGTGAATCTCTAGAGAGAGATTGAGCTATGGGTACATGCGCTTTGCGAAGTATTTCTACGATGTTAAGACTTTTTAATTTTGCTTCGGCGCCAAGCTGAATAAAATAAACTTTTGGCTTCTTGATAATGCGAGGCGAAAGTTTTTTATACCAAGGCGAACCGACGACTCTATCTACCCCCATCGAGAAACCAACAGAAGGTATATCTCTCTTGCCACCAATTTGACGAGCTAAGTAGTCGTAACGTCCTCCAGAAGCTACCTGTACTGGCAAACCACCCTCTTTTTCATTTTTTGTGTACACTTCAAAAACAGTACGAGTGTAATATGAAAGTCCTCGCACTAAATTTTTGTTGATATTATAATTTATGCCGAGCTCTTCCAGATACTCCAAAACTTCTTTAAAATGTTTTTTGCAAGAAGAGCATAGATACGAAACTGCATCTGGAGCCCCGACATTTATTTCTTTTGTCTTTTCTTCTTTAGAGTCTAGAATTCGAAGCGGATTTATTTTTAATCGTTCACGTTCCATAGTCGATAAACTGTTTATATGTTTTCGATAGTAGCTTGTTAATTCCCTGATATATACACCTCTGCATTCTTTATCTCCAATAGAATTAATGTCGATAGAAATGTTTTCTGCGCCAGCCTCTTCCAGAATGCTCATTCCAGCTTTGATAACTAACGCATCCATAATGCTCTTGTCACTACCCAATGAATCCAAATCAAATTGGTAAAATTGTCGGTAGCGTCCAGCTTGCGGATTATCGTGTCTAAAAACTGGACCGTATTGGTAAAACATTACCGGCTGGGGCATAGTCTGCATACCGTGCTCGATATAAGCGCGCATGAGCGGGGCGGTGTGCTCGGGTCGGAGCGCTAAGTGGTCGCCACCTTTGGTTTTGAGGGTGTACATTTCTTTGTCTATGATGTCTGTGCCAAGACCTATACCGGAAGTAAAAATATTTTCGTGTTCCAACATCGGAGTTTCTATGGGCTTGAAGCCATAATACACCGCAACTTCTTGCGCTTTTTCAAAAAATCCTTGAAAACTATAGTATTCCTCGTTCATAATATCGCGCATTCCTTTCGGAGAAGAAATTTCTTTACCTTTATTTGATTTTGTCGTTTCTTTTTTTATTCTGCTCATATTTTTATTTTTAGTTTATTCCAACTGACCCGGCATTACACCTATTTTATTTACTGGCAAAAGACGTAGCAGGGCTCTACCTACTAAAAGATTTTTCTTTACCGGACCCCAGACGCGCGAGTCCGAACTGCCGGAGCGATTATCACCCATCACAAAGTATTCATCATCGTCTAACTTTACGCTGGTGTTGTTATTAGCAGTATTTTTTATAAACGGTTCCAAAAGTTCAAAGCCATCTGGATTTTCTTTATTTACGATTGTAACAATATTGCCTTTTATGCTCACAGTTTCATCCGGCAGACCGATGATTCTTTTTATAAAAAATTTGCTTGGGTCTTTGGGATAGCGAAAAATCACCACGTCGCCTCGCTTGGGAGTGCCCAGAGTGTAGGATATCTCATCTACTATCAAGTAATCGCCATTTTCAAAAGTCGGTACCATAGAAGAACCGGAAACCACAAAGGGTTGAGCAATGAAAAATCGGACAGGTAAAACAACTGCTATAGCAATAAGCGCAAAACGAACAAGTTCCCAAAATGAACTTTTTTCTTTCTCAATTTTAACTGGGATTGTTTTTCTCTCTGTCTTTTCTGTTTCACTTTCCATTGCCTTATAATATAGCACAAAAAACCCTTGACGTAAGGGGTAAAAGTGTTTTCTTATTATGTTTTGCTTAGAACTTAATTGATGTTAAGATTGGAACATGAGACTTGTGGTAGGACTTGGAAATCCGGGAAGTGAATATGAGAACACTCGGCACAATACAGGGCGTATTGTGGCAGGGCACGTTGCTAAAAGATTAGAAAACTCAAAGATAAAATTCCTCAAATTCCTTTTGCCAGATAATTTTATGAATAATTCAGGGAAGGCTGTGGCACCACTTATCAAAAGCAAAAAGGACCTGAAAGATTTAGTGGTGGTTTACGATGATATAGATTTGCCTCTCGGTAAAATGAAAATTTCTTTTAACCGCTCTTCCGGCGGGCACAACGGGCTGGGCTCAATTATCAAATCACTCAAAAGCCAAGAATTTGCGCGCATCAGAATCGGTATTTCGCCCGCGACACCGAAAGGAGTAGTAAAAAAACCAAAAGGGGAGAAGGCGGTGTTAAATTTCCTCTTGGGTGAATTCAAAAAGCCAGAACTTGACGCAATCAAAAAACTTTCCAAAAAAGTCACCGAAGCAGTGGAGATGATTTACGCCGAAGGGCTTTGGAAGGCGATGAGTTTGTATAATAAATAAGCTAGATATTCCCTTGTATTGCGAAAGTTAATAAGATATAATCACTATATGAAAATACAACGCCCGTTTAACACAAAAAAAGAAGGAATGGTTGAAATTCTTGTTTACAAAGAAAAGAATGTTTTTGTGGGTGTATGCCTTACCTTTGACATTGTAGAAGAAGGAAGCGACCCCCTAGTTGTTCTAAGGAGTATAAAAGAAGCGGTGCAATTACATTTAGATACTGTAATAAAAAATAATATGTCTGATGATTTACTCAACAGATATGCTCCACTTCCGTATTGGAAAAAATATTTTGAGGCAACAAAAAAAATGCAAGTGGCATCCCTAAAAAAATCTACAAATTTTGCTATTGTCTCACCTTATCAACGATCAGTTATCCCAGAATTTGCTTAATGTATGCCGAAAGGTCTCTTGAATTGGAATTTTAGAGATGTTACTGATTTTCTAAAGGAAAATGGTTTTGAGTTTAACGAACAAAGAAAAGGTTCTCATGAAGCTTGGATTAATGTCCAAACTCAGGCGGTAGTGGAAATTAATTTTCATGGCTCAAAAAGTTTTCGTCCAAAGACTCTTGAAACAATGATACGTCAATCAAAAATCGATAAAAAAATTTGGCGTGAATGGACGAAACATTAACCTTTTGTTTATATAATTAAAAAAGAAGTTAAAACTTAGTTTAACTTCTTGGTCTGTATGGATTATTGTCCTCCTTATCTTCCTGCATTTGATATTGCTGAAGACGGAGAAACTCCTTGCCGGTCAAGGCACCCTTACCACCTTTACTAAACTTATCTTGTAGCTCTAGAATACTGAGCTCTCTTGGTTTTGGGAAAGGGATTTCAATCACAGAATTTTTCTCTATGTTATTTTTCATGGCTTTTGATTAAAAAAATAATTACTAAATAACTTTTACTCCCTCAATTATAATACTCCGCTCGCCGGAACGCAAAGAGATTTTGCCCGAGAGGGCGATGCAGTTCTCGGGCACGAGGATATCAGCCATACCTTGAAAAACACTCGGGAAGGCCACCGCTTCTATGGAATCCGTAAAGTCCGCAATTTTGAGAAATGCCATCCGCTCATTGCCTTTGGTGATAATAGGCCGAACGCTTTCAATGATGCCGGCGATAGTGACCGGCGAACCGTTTCTCAAATTATTTTCTTTGTCTTCTTTTATTTTTTTAATATTGATATCCCGCTTTTCCAGTTTATCTCGCACCCGGTCCAGCGGATGTCCGGAAATATAAAGTCCAAGCAGTTCTTTTTCCCAAAGCAGTTTATCCTTCTGGCTCGCAACTTCAGTATTTTTTAATTTGAATTCCGGAGCGTTGCTTGGATTTGCACTCCCAAAAAGTGAGGTCTGATTTGCATTTTGATTTGACGATTCGCGGTTGTAGGTAAGCATGTCTTCTAGGCCAAAGAGCATAGCTCCGCGCTCGCCAAAGTCATCCATGCTTCCGCTCTTGATGAGCGCTTCCAGTGATTTCTTGTTTAAATTTTTATGCTTAATTCGGTCTAAAAAATTTGTAATTGATGTAAACTTTCCATTTTGTTTTCGCTCGGCAATTATGGTGTCTCCTATATCGGTGCCCAAGTTTTTTATAGTGTAAAGCCCGAAGCGAATTTCTTTGGACTTCATAGAGACCGAACCTCCTCTTGGAGGTTCGGTCTCGGGAGAAGGAAAACGAATAACGGTAAATCCTCCATAGCTCTCGTTGATGTTTGGCGGAAGCACCGGGATTTTCATATTTTTACATTCTTCAATAATTTGCGCAATTTTTTCTACATCTCCGCTCTCGGCGGTGAGTATCGCCGTCATATATTCTACCGGGTAGTTTGCTTTCATATACGCTGTCTGATAAGCGACTTTGCCGTAGGAGGCCGCATGCGCTTTGTTAAAACCATACGCTTGAAACGGTTCAAAAAGTTTCCAGAGTTTCTCGGCAAATTCTCTGGTCTGTCCGTTTTTCACGATACCGTCGGTGAATTTTTCATACTGCGCTGCCATTTCTTTCGGAATTTTTTTACCGACGGCGTAGCGGAATTTATCGACTTCTTCCCAGTTGTAGCCGGCAAGTTCCAAGGCGCAGAAAAGCAAATCGTCTTGATAAACTATTAATCCATAGGATTCACCCAAGAATTTCTTCATTCGCGGGTCTAAATATTTTACGAGCGCCGGATTGTGTTTGCGCTTTATGTATTCGGGAATTATTTCCATCGGGCCCGGACGATACAGCGCCACCATGGCATTGATGTCGTGAATCGTGGTGGGTTTCAATTCTTTCAAATAGCGAGTCATGCCGGCGCCGTTTAATTGGAAAAGTCCTTCCGTTTGACCTTTGGCCAAGAGCGAAAAAGTTTTTTTGTCGTTTAGTGGAATGCGTTCAATATCTATATCTACATCATAAAACTTCTTTACCAGATGAACGGCGTCCGCAAGTATTGCCAAATTTCTAATTCCTAAAAAATCAAATTTGAGAAGTCCCGCTTCTTCAATACTATACATATCATACTCCGTGATTATTTTTCCACCCTTCGGGTCGTGTTGAATCGGCACATATTCCGGAAGCGGTAAAGGCGAGATAACCACGCCGGCGGCGTGGACGGAAATATGCCGGACACATCCCTCCAATTTTTTTGCAAGGTCAATAATTTCTCTGGTATCTTTTTCACTTTTATAAGCCTCTAGAAGCTCCGGCACGATTTCCATGGCATGGTCTATGGTCATCGGCATGCCTTGACTACCGAGCGGAATCATTTTGGAAATTCTGTCGCCGACGGTGTATTCAAAGCCCCGCGCTCGCGCTACATCGCGCACTGCGCCACGCGCCATCATAGTGCCGAAAGTTCCGACTTGGGCTACTTTGTCTTCGCCATATTTTTGCTTAGCATATTCAATCATCTCGTCTCGGCGGTTGTCGGCAAAATCCATATCAATGTCGGGTGGCGACGGGCGGAAAGGATTTAAAAATCTTTCAAAAGGAAGTTTATATTCTATGGGATTGACATTTGTTATTCCAAGTAAATAAGTTACGAGAGAGCCGGCGACCGACCCGCGGATAGTCGTCAAGATGCCGTTTTCTTTGGCATAACGCAAGAGGTCGCCCACGACCAGAAAATACGGCGCGTAACCTTTATCTAAAATAATTTTTAATTCGTATTCCACTCGCTCTTTTAAGGTATTTGTTTGCTCTATGCCAAGTCTCCTAAAACCCTCATAGGCGAGCTCGCGCAGTTTTTCATCATAACTTTTTCCTTTTTCCACTGGAAAATCAGGGAAGACCCATTTGCCTAATTCTAATTCTACATTGCACATCTCCGCGACTTTCATAGTATTTTCCACGGCTTTCGGAATATCGGAAAAAAATTCCAGAGCTTTTTCGGCGCTCACAAAAGAATAATCGTCCTCGCCGAAAGAAAATTTGTTTTCATCTTTGATGTCAGAATTGGTTTGAATTGAGAGAAGAGTATCGTGCGCCTTCTGGTCTTCTTCGCTCGGGTAGTGTGAGTCAATGGTAGCCACTAGTGGAATCCCTAGTTTTTTAGAAAGTTTTATGATGCCACTTCGCACGAGGGGTGCGCCGTCTATTTTCAAATCTCTCATCACTTCCAGAAAATAATTTTCTTTGCCGAAAATTTCTTGATGTTCTTTTATTACTTTCTCCGCTTCCGCCTCATCCCCATTTTGAAGCGCTCGAGAGAGTTCTCCTCCGAGACATCCGGAGAGCGCGATAATACCGCTTGAATATTTTTTCAAAATTTCTTTATCCATGCGGGGTTTGTAATAATAACCCTCAATATGGGAGAGAGTGACCAACTTCATCAAATTTTTATAGCCTTCCAAATTCTTTGCCAAGAGAGTCAAGTGGTAGCGCTTGTTATCTATGCCGGACTCTTTTTGTAGGCGACTGCGATTTGCCACGTAGGCTTCCACTCCGATAATTGGTTTGATACCTGCTTTTTTCGCAAGTTTATAGAACTCTATAGCGCCATACATATTGCCATGGTCGGTGATGGCGAGCGCGGGCATGCCGAAATCTTTGGCCAATTCAACCAGCTTTCCAACCTTAGAAAGCCCGTCTAATAACGAGTAATGTGAATGCGTGTGTAAATGTATAAATTGTGGTTTCATTGGGAATGGGTACCTGCCCCGTACCAAGCGCGAAGCGCTTTGGTTCTGGGGTGTAAATGCACGAATTTTGGCTTATTTTTTGTTTCCACTATTAATATCATAACATATTCACATTTTCCTTCCTTTTTCTGATATAATTAAAAGAATGAAAGCGAAAAAGTTTTTGGCTTATGTTTTGGCTTTATTTCTCTCCTCGGCTTTTGTCGTGCTTGCCGGAAACCCTGCTTCGCCTATTATACCTTCGGACAATATTCAAGACCCGGGAGATACGGGTACCGCTTGGGGTGGATGTGGACCCTCGGATTCAAATTGTTATGTGACTTTCGGCATGCCGAGCTCGGCTACTCCGACAGTGGACTCCAACGGGGAAATTTATTTTGATACCACGGTTACGGATTTTACGACTGGGGTAATAAAATTTTACGGGGGCGAGGAGCAGGGAATTGTAGCAATGCCGATAGCAGAATTTACCACACCTTCAAACGGCGATGTGGTCACTTACAATTCCACTACTGATGAATTTGAATTGGTGACGGGTGGATCTACCACTTTAAATGGCTTAAGCGATTGTATCACCGACTACGCCACTGATTTCAATATGTTTTGCGGAAGTGGAGCTGGAGCAGCTATAGCTATCGGCGGGCAGTATAATATAGCTTTTGGACAGAATGTTTTGAATGATAATACAATCGGGGACGACAACATCGGCATAGGCTATGGCGCTCTTGATGTAAACACAGATGGAAGTAGCAACATAGCTATAGGTTCCAATGCTCTTGGCGCCAATATTTCCGGTCTGACGAATGTAGCAATAGGCAAAAACGCGTTAGGGAATGGGGTAGGTGCATTTCAAAGTATTGCTATTGGCGAAGACGCTTTACTTAACGCTGATGATGGTCCCAACCTAGCGATAGGGCCATTTGCTTTGGATGGTGGAGGAGTCATCGGCACATTAAACATAGCTATCGGCTACCAATCTTTAAGCGCAGATAATGTTGGCAATGAAAATATAGCCATCGGTTATCAAGCGCTTCTTGTAAACGCTTCACAACAAAATCTCGCTATAGGTAGTGGCTCACTTGATTCCAACACTACTGGTTCGTTCAACATAGGCATTGGAAATGATTCTCTTGCTGGAAATATCTCAAGTGACAATGGCATCGCTATAGGATATCAGGCACTGCGCCTTTCCACTGCAAGTAATAATATTGCAATAGGCAGGAACGCGCTCGATGTGAATACCACTGGTACACCGAACCTAGCTATTGGTGTAAATGCTCTCGGCGCAAATATTTCAGGAAATTCTAATCTTGCCATTGGCGACCAAGCACTTCTTTTAAGCACCGGAGATAATAACTTAGCTATAGGACCTAATGCGCTTGATGCCAATACTACCGGCACGCCGAACCTCGCTATCGGTCTCAATGCTCTAGGCGCGAACCTGACGGGGAGTTGGAATACCGCGGTAGGATACCAAGCACTTCTACTTTCTACTGGAGACCAAAACGTTGCTTTTGGGGCGGAAGCTCTGCGGAGCAATACTGCGAGCGACAACTTGGCTATCGGTGTCCAAGCGCTCTATGACAACACCAGCGGTACGGGCTTGCTTGCTATTGGTAATTTTGCTCTCAACAACAGCACTGGAAGTAACAATTTAGCCATCGGTTACAACTCACTCTTTACAAATACGACCGGCGCTCGAAATTTAGCTATCGGTTACACTTCGCTCTACACCAACAGTTCCGGGGACGATATTTTAGCCATAGGTTATGACGCCTTGGGAGACAACACTGTGAGCAACAATCTTGCCATTGGTTCCGGCGCGCTGGATTTAAACTCTACCGGCACACCAAACTTGGCGATTGGGGTAAATGCTCTAGGCGCGAATCTGACGGGCGCTTCTAATATTGCAGTTGGTTATCAAGCACTGCTTTTGACTACCGGGAATTACAATCTCGCCGTCGGTCCCAATGCTCTTGATGCGAATACGACAGGTACTCACAACGTAGCTATTGGCGTAGATGCCTTGGGAGCTAATCAAGGCGGACTTAGTAATTTAGCCATCGGCGTTTCAGCGCTACTTGCAAATACTGGAAATTACAACACTGGAATCGGAGCCAATGCTATGGATTCTAATACTTCAGGAACTCGCAATATAGCTATCGGCCAAAATTCCGTTTTAGGCACCAATACGATAGGTAATGACATTCTTGCCATAGGCCACAGCGCTTTGGCATTAAACACTGCCAGCAACAACATCGCCCTCGGTTCTAATGCCCTTGATGATAATTCTACGGGCACGCCGAACTTGGCGATCGGCCGGAATGCCCTTGGGGCAAATATTTCAGGAAATTCTAATCTTGCCATTGGCGACCAAGCGCTTCTTTTAAGCACCGGAGATAATAATTTAGCCATTGGTGATAGTGCACTTGATGCCAACACTTCGGGTACTCGCAATTTGGCTATAGGTTCTAGCGCTCTTGGTGCCAATGTGAACGATGATGATAGTTTGGCTATAGGATATAATGCTCTTCTCTTAAATACTGCTAGCGCAAACTTAGCAATCGGATCTTACGCTCTTGATGCAAATACCACAGGTGCCACTAATTTAGCAATTGGCTACAATTCTTTAACTGCAAATCAGACAGGTTTTAATAACCTAGCTATTGGTTCGCAAGCTCTTGAAGACAATACGAATAATCACAATTTAGCTATTGGTCGTTTATCTCTTGCAAACAATACCATTGGTGATAGTAACCTTGCCATTGGCCACGAATCGCTTACCACAAACATTTCTGGAGACTCCAACATAGCGATAGGGCACGATTCTCTTCGTGTTAACACTGCAAGTAACAATTTTGCTATAGGTTTTGGCGCGCTCGATGTAAATACTTCCGGCACGCCAAATCTAGCTATTGGTCTCAATGCTCTAGGAGCGAATTTAATCGGGAACAACAATATTGCCATCGGATACCAAGCGTTGTTAGTTAACACAGGCGACGACAATTTCGCTATTGGTCCGAATGCTTTAGATGCGAATACTACTGGAGAAGGCAATCTTGCTATCGGCAAAAATGCGCTTAGTACGGTCATATCAGGCGCTCAAAATGTGGCTATAGGCCAAGACGCTCTTATTTCGGCTACTGGCGGATCAAATGTTGCCGTTGGTTTTCAGGCTGGTAATGCCGTTACTACCGGAAGTGGCAATATCTTAATCGGTCATGATGTTGATACCACAGCTGTTGGAGCTAGCGACGAACTCAATATCGGCGACACTTTGTATGGAGATTTAGCGAACAATGAAATCGGCATTCAAAACTCTGCACCCGCGGTAGCGCTCCATGTCGGCTCTAGCGCTACCACTGATGCTACAAATCTAATCCGCACCGAAGACGCCAATTCTACTTGTAATTTTACCGCCGATGCTGGCAGTCCAACTTGCGGATCCGACCAGACACTCAAGAAAAATATAAAAACTCTTTCCGGCACTGGACTTTTGGAAAAAGTTTCAGAGCTTCGACCTGTTTCCTATTATTGGCAGACCGACGGCGCGAACGACCCGATTAAATACGGTTTCATCGCTCAGGAAGTGCAAGAATTATTCCCTGATTTAGTAAAAAAAAGCCAGTGGATAGATGGCACAAATAGACTATTTCTATCCATGGGTGGAATGATGCCTTATGTAGTGGGTGCCATCGGCGAGCTTAATTTACAGTTAGAAGAAATTAAAGATTTTGCAAACGAAGACCAAAGCGAAGGAAATAGTTTTGGAGATAAGTTGCGGGCGTGGCTCGGAAATATTGAAAATGGAGTCAGTCAAATATTTGCCAAAGTGTTTAGGGGAGAGCGATTTGAGGCGACGGAAGAAATATGTATCGGCGAGACTTGTATCAACGAAGAAGACTTGAAGAAAATTTTGGAGGAAAAAAGTATTTCTAATCAGAGCAATAATAACGGAAATACAGAGGAAGAAGTAGAAGAGGAAGAAATTGTGGAAGATAGTACTGAAGAAATTTTAGAAGAAGATGTTATCTCTCCTACGCCAGAGGCTACGGAGGACACAGTAATAGAAGAAAATGATATAATATATGATGAGATTATTAATCAAGAAGAAGAAATTCAATCCGAATTAGAACCGGAAGAGGAAATAATACAGGAACCCGGGCCCGCAGAGCCAGAGCCAAGCGAGGAGGAAGTTTTATAATTTTTATTAATTAATTTTATATGAGTGATACAAAAAAATTACGTGTAGCGATAAATGGTTTTGGTAGAATCGGTCGGGCATTTTTAAAAATTGCTTGGGAGCGACCGGAGATAGAAGTGGTGGCGATAAATGATTTGGGGTCCATAGAGAGTTTGACGTATCTATTGAAATACGACACAGTGTATCGGACTTGGCAGAAAAAAATAGTTCATAAAGATGGAGAGATTATTATTGACGGCATGCCGGTTAAATTTATTTCCGAAAAAGATACGACGAAGTTGCCGTGGGGTGTTTTGAATATTGATGTGGTAGTAGAATCTACCGGACTTTTTACCGCTTATGAAAAAGCGAAATTTCACCTAGACCAAGGAGCGAAAAAAGTTGTAATTACCGCTCCCTCTAAAGGCGACGGCTCTTTTCCAGGAGAAACTATTTTAATGTCGGTGAATGAAGATAAATTCGGCACTTGCGATATTACTTCCAACGCTTCTTGCACCACCAACGCCGCTTCGCCACTCATAGGCATACTAGATGAAGCGCTCGGAGTTGAGAAAGCGATTTTAAACACAGTGCATGGATACACTGCCTCGCAGGCGCTGGTGGACGGTCCAAGTAAAAAAGATTTGCGCGAAGGACGGGCGGCGGCGCAAAACATCGTGCCTTCTTCTACTGGAGCCGCTATCGCGGTCACTAAAGCCTATCCATCGCTTTCGGGCCTTTTTGACGGTATTTCTATTCGCGTGCCGGTGCCGGCAGGATCAATCGTGGACATCACTTTCATCGCCAAACGCACCACCAGCGCGCTTGAAGTAAATGAAATTTTGAAAAAAGCGTCTATGGATCCACGCTGGAATAAAGTTTTTACCATAACCGAAGAAGCACTAGTGTCAACAGATATCCTAGGCAACCCACACGGCTGTATCGCGGACTTGGCGCTTACCCGAGTTGTCGGTGGGAATTTAGTCAAAGTCATGGGCTGGTATGATAACGAAATGGGGTACACTTACACTTTGGTTGAGCATGTTATAAAAACAGGGAAGACGATAAAGTAATTTATGAATCCCGTTAGAAATTCAACGGACGGGAAAATTAGTAAAAATTATAAATTAATTAATTTCTAACGGGATGAAAATATATTTAGCAACAGATCACGCAGGTTATGAATTAAAAGAGAAATTAAAAATTTATCTCTCTCTACTCGGGTATGAGATTGAGGACATGGGTCCTTACAATTATGTAGCTACGGATGATTATCCAGACTATATCAGACCGCTAGCGGAACGTGTTGCCAGCGAGAAAGGTGCGTTTGGAATAATTTCAGGTAAGTCTGGGCAAGGGGAAGCTATGTGCGCAAACAGAGTTAAAGGAGTTCGCGCTGCAGTCTTCTATGGTCAAGAACTCCCAGATGTTGGGGAAAAAAAGTCAGATAGCTTTGAGATAATAAAACTTGCTAGGGAGCACAATGACGCAAACGTCTTATCTTTGGGTGGTAATTTTATTTCTGAAGACGAAGCCAAATTCGCGGTGGAGCTTTTTCTTAGTACAAAATTCTCTGAAGATGAGCGCCATATTAGGCGTATTAAAAAACTTGACTAGACTAATTTATGCAGGATAAATCAAAAAGTTTAGAAGTGGCTATAAAGGCGGCGCAGGAGGCAGGTAAAATTTTGGAAAAGTATTTTGAGACCGAGATTTTAAAAGAGTTCAAAGAAGATGCCAGCATTACCACTATTGCCGACAAGGAATCCGAAGAACTAATAAAAAAAATAATTTTAGAAAATTTTCCGGAACACTCAATTTTAGGCGAAGAAACTGGCATGACGGGAGAGCAAAGCGATTATGTTTGGCATGTGGATCCGCTCGACGGCACCCGGAACTACTCAAATGGAATTCCGCTTTTCGCGGTATCTATTGCGCTTGCGTACAAAAGGGAACTAATCGTGGGGGTAATTCACAATCCTAACCTGAATACTCTTTTTTACGCGGAGAAAGGCAAAGGCGCCTATTGGAACGATAAAAAAATTCATGTCTCCAAAGACGAGGCAAAAAAAGGGATAGTAACGGTTGCTTCCGGTAAAATGCCGGCCCATAAGGAATTGCGTAGAAATTTAATGCATTACTTACCGGATAATGTGGTTTCTGCGGTGCGTGATTTTGGTTGCACCGCTTTTGATTTGGCTTATGTGGCGCGGGGTAGCACTGAAGCGGATATAAAATTTGGTTTGAGTAGTTATGATTTTGCCGCGGGACTTTTGCTTGTTAGCGAGGCAGGCGGTAAAATTACGAAAGTTGACGGCAGTCCTTGGAATTTGTCCGAGACTTCCTATGTGGCTTCCAATGGAGTTTTCCATGATTTATTGGTAGAAGAAATTAAAAGACAAAAAGAGATATTAAAAATATGATTGAAGTAATCGCATCAGTATTGCCGTTTCAGACTTTCGAAGAACTAAAAAATAAAATTGGTTCATTGCGTGGTATCGTTTCAACAATACAGATAGATTTCTGTGATGGCATTTTTGTTCCCTCTAAGACATGGCCATTTATCTCTGACGGTTTCCAGGATTATGATTTTCAAAAGATAATAAATGAAGAGCAAGGGATGCCTTTTTGGGATGAGTTTGATTTCGAATTTGATATGATGGTAATGAACGCGGTAGAAAATTTTGATATTTATACAAAACTTGGCCCAAGAAGAATGATATTTCACCTTGAGGCAGTTGGTGATTTGGAAGATTTCAGAAATTTTTTAGAAGGGATAGATTTATATATCAGAGATAGCATCGAAATTGGGATTGCCTTTAAGCCCAGTATGCCATTGGAAAAAGTGTTTTCTTTAGTATCTTCGGTTGATTTTGTGCAATGTATGGGTAATGACAAAGTTGGTTTTGGGGGAGTTTCTTTAGACGAAAAAGTGTATAATAGAATTGAATTATTAAGAGAAAAATATCCTGATTTGCCGATTGAGATCGATATTGGAGTCAATGAACAAACAGCTCCTTTATTAGTAAAAGCAGGGGCGACAAAATTAATTACCGGTTCTGCTCTTTTTAATTCTATAGATAAAATAGGATTGGTAGAAAAATTAAAAAATTTATAATATGTCAAAATTATGCTAAGCGACGAAAAAATAAAAGAGTTGGAACTCAAAGCAAATGATATTAGAATCTCTATTATTGAGTCTCTTTTATCTACCGCAACCGACAAATATGTAGCTTCCGGGCACACCGGGGGTCCGCTCGGTATGGCGGATATCTTCACTCTTTTATTTTTTCATGTTTTAAAGCACGATCCGAAAAATCCGACTTGGGAGGAGCGCGACCGCGTGATTCTTTCCAATGGTCACATTTGTCCGGTGTATTACGCGACCATGGCGCATGCTGGATATATGCCGATTAAAGAACTCAAAACTCTGCGTCATTTTGGTTCACGTCTGCAAGGTCATCCCCATCGCGAATATATGCCATGGCTGGAAACTTCGTCCGGACCACTTGGTTCCGGACTTTCCCAATCTGTTGGTATGGCAATTTCAGAGCAGATAGATTTAGGCAAAAATACTTCTCGGTATATTTATTGTTTGATGTCGGATGGCGAATTAAACGAAGGAAATTCTTGGGAAGGGGTAATGCTTGCGGGCAAATATAAATTGCGCAACTTAATCGCGATAGTGGACCGCAATAATATTCAAATAGAAGGCAACACCGAAGACATAATGCCACTGGAGCCACTTGCGGACAAATGGCGAGCATTTAATTGGCATGTGATAGAAGTAGGCGGGCATGATTTCCAAGCGCTAAACGAGGCGCTGGAAGAAGCCAAAGCAATTTATGAAAAGCCAACCGTTATTATCGCGCATACTATCCCAGGGAAGGGTGTAAGTTTTATGGAACGCGATTATACCTGGCACGGTCATGCTCCTAATAAAGAAGAGGGAGCAAAAGCGCTCAATGAATTGCGCGAAATAGGAGAGAGAATCAAATTAGCAAATTGATAACATGTTAAACCCAGCCTCGCACCAAAGCGGAGCTTGGTACGGGGTAAAAATTAAAATTAAAGCTTATGTTGAATCCACAATTAAAACTTAATCCAAAAATATTTAGCGAAGACTGCGAGCTAGCGCCGACACGCAAAGGTTTCGGCGAAGGGTTACTCAAGGCGGGGGAGGAAAACAAGCAAGTTGTCGGGCTTTGCGCGGATTTGACCGAGAGTACCCAGATGCATAAATTTGCAGATAAATTTCCGGAGCGATTCGTGCAAGTAGGAGTGGCGGAGCAGAATCTAGTGACGGTAGCGTCTGGCATGGCGACCATGGGCAAGATTCCTTTCTGCTCTTCGTATGCAATGTTTTCTCCAGGGCGCAATTGGGAACAAATACGCACGACAATTACTTATAACGACAGAAAGGTGGTAATAGTAGGATCACACGCGGGAATTTCCGTAGGTCCCGACGGCGGTACGCATCAAGCGCTCGAAGACATTGCGCTCATGCGAGTGCTCCCTAATATGGATGTAGTTTCTCCATGCGATTCTGTAGAAGCAAAAAAGGCGACGCTTGCGCTTGTAAAAACGAAAGCTCCAGCATATCTGCGTTTGGCTCGCGAAAAGACTCCGGTTATCACAACTGAAGAGACTCCTTATGAGCACGGCAAAGCGCAAGTTTATTGGTTGCCGGATGTGGGGCTTGCGGATGTGGGGATTATCGTTACGGGCGCGCTTACATACAACGCGCTTTTATCCGCGAAGGAATTAGAAAGCGAAGGAATTAAAACAAAAGTATTAAATCTCTCCTCCATAAAACCGATAGATAGGGATGCGATAATTGCGCTTGCCAAAGAAACCCATGCGATTGTGACGGTAGAAGAACACCAGACGGCGGGCGGAATGGGTTCCGCAGTGGCTGAAGTTTTAGCGGAGAATTTTCCGGTGCCGATCGAATTTATCGGAGTCAAAGACCAATTTGGTCAGTCCGGCGCGCCATCCGAGCTTATCGAGCACTACGGTATGGGCAAGGATTCAATCAAAGAGGCGGTGAAAACCTGCCTGCGCAGACAGGAAGCTTTAGACAGGAAATGATTTTATTTTATTGTCTTTAATCTATTTTGTAGCATTTCTAATTGCTTGTTTAAATCATCTAGCTCTTGATTCATTAGATTTTCGTTATCACGATATTTTATTTTTGCTTCCTCTATTTGGTCTTTTATGAAATCTATACTATCTTGAATGGCTTTTTTATCATCCTCTTCTCTTTTTCCTATATTGACTCCTCCTTGTTCTCCGGTAACTGGCTGAAGAATCTTCTCTCCTCCCAATGGTTCTAGTTCACTTGGCATTTTAGTTTATTTTCTTAGGTTTATAATTCTCCGGCGCTTTGGCGAGGTACTCTTCAAGCGACTTTCTTGATAGTAATCCTTGCTGCGCACCCACATATTGAACCACAGACATGGAATTTATCGGTCCCCAAGTGAAAGCTTGAAGCGGAGACAGTCCCGAAGCGATGGCGCAGGTAATTGTGGAAGAAAAAGCGTCTCCGGCGCCGGTGCGTTCAAGCGGAGGGGCGATGTCCGGGTAAATCGGCAGTTGCCAAAGTTCATCGTTTAAATATAGATACGCGCCGTTTGGTCCGTCGCTAATCGAAACTATTTTAGGTCCGAGCGCTTTCAGACCTTGGGATAATTTTAGTATATCCGCATCTTGCGTTCCTAGTATA
>Ga0209542_10002379_pt1 | contig 42230 bp, 44 predicted proteins | sample RifCSPhighO2_01_FD_184028 | JGI IMG/M metagenome (GOLD analysis project Ga0209542, IMG submission 184028) | Soil microbial communities from Rifle, Colorado - Rifle CSP2_plank highO2_0.1 (SPAdes) (version 2) | ecosystem: Environmental > Terrestrial > Deep subsurface > Rock core/Sediment ... | reverse complement strand
GAGCCAATGACTTCATTTCCTAACTGGCGGTGTGTGTCGGTCTAGAACTGACCGTGTAGAGGTATTATAAGGCTTTTTGAGGGGTTATTCCAGAGGACAGTTTGAGGTGTCTCGGTCGGGGTCAAAAACCCAAAAAATGCCAAAATTTTGCTTATCGGTTAGACCAACCGGCACTCCATAAGATGCCAAGTAAGCGCTTCTTTACTGACAATATATTTGTTTGAGAGTTTATCGAGATCGGGTTCTTTTGGGAAATCAACCTTAAGAAACACTGAAGGCATTAAAAGTTCAGCCGCAAATTGATTAGCTTCGGCTTCAGCATTATCGTTACTGTTGCAGGTATGTCCCATAAGAAAATGTCCGATTTCATGAGAAATAGTAAATCTCCTTCTGACCCAGGAGGTATCCGGATTAAAGCCAATTGTCGGCTGGCCATCTATAGTTACCAGCATTCCATCCATTTCTTTAAACGGAAAACGCCAGATCTCAAGATCATGGCGTGTTTTAAGATAATCTAGCACCTTCCTTAAATTGACAGGAACTTCTGTAATTTCAGCGTCTTTAAGCAGTTTACGAGCAATATTCCTTGCGCCACCCACATTCGCTCTTAAATGTGGCTCATTTCTTTTCATGGCGTTTTTTGGCAAGTTCAATAAAGTGCAATACGGCCTTTTTATCTTCATCACTTAGATCTTTATCGGCTCTCAATGCAACTTTAACATCCATCCTTGGAACATCATGCCCCAAAAAATAGCCGATATCCCTATGAAACAGCTCGGCAGCTTTTTGTAAATCCTCAATTTTGAATTTACGTTCTCCGGCTTCAATTAAAGAGACGGCGGTAGCCGATTCATAACCTAAAGCTTTTGCAAGCTCAGCCTGAGATAGGCCGGCGCTATCACGAGCTTCCCTAAGACGTCTGCCGATTTCTTTATTCGGATCTGTATTTATCATATTGATAAGTTATCCACATCAAATTGATTGACCAAATATTAGCACCTTGTTAATATTAAGTTAGCAGAATGATAAAAACAAAACAAGTCTTTTATCAACATCCATCCATGTTAACAAAAAATATAAAAATAGAACAGGTAAATATAAAGGATCTAAAGCCGGTAACTTACAACCCGAGAAAGTGGGATGATAAGATCATATCTGATATGAAAGAAAGTATTAGCCGTTTTGGCTTAGTTGATCCTCTGATTGTTAATGGCGCTCCGGACCGAAAAAATATTGTAATTGGCGGCCATCTTCGGCTTAAGGTCGCGACTCTCTTAGGATTTACCGAAATACCAGTAGTATATCTGCATATTCCCGATATTGAACGGGAAAAAGAACTTAATTTGAGGCTGAATAAAAATGTTGGGGACTGGGATGTGGAGCTTCTTAAGGCCTTGGATACCGATCTCCTCCTTGATGTCGGCTTTACCCCGGATGAACTCAACAGCTTTTTCGATGATGTGCTTGAACTTACTGACGATGGCTTTGATGTTGAAGAGGAACTTTCAAAAATAACAGCTCCGGAAAGTAAACCTGGCGACCTTTATGAGCTTGGAGAACATCGGCTTCTTTGTGGTGATGCCCTTAAATCCGCTGACGTAGCCAAACTCATGGGTAGCGATAAGGCTCACACAATTTTCTGCGACCCGCCGTATAACATCGCTCTTGATTACCGGAAAGGCATTGGCACTAATGGAAAATATACCCAAGAAAAATTGGTTAATGACAACAAGGGAACGGCTGAATATGGAAAATTTATCGAAGATTCTCTGAAAAATGCTCTCACCGTCAGTCTTCCGGATGCCCATGTTTTCTTCTGGTGCGATGAAAGATATGTCTGGCTGCTCCAGCAGCTTTATGAAAAGCACGGAGTGAAAAACCGACGATTATGTCTCTGGGTGAAAAATAACTTTGACCCGACGCCACAAGTAGCTTTTAACAAAGTTATCGAGCTTTGCGTCTATGGTACACGTGGCAGTCCCACACTTAATCCGAACATTAAAAATGTTTCTGAAATCTTGAACAAAGAGGTCAATTCTATTGGTTCTTATGACGACATTATGTCTATAGTCCAGCTCTGGCTCGTCAAACGAGACGCAACGACCGATTACGAACATCCTACCCAAAAACCGATTACACTTTGCGAAAAACCGATCAAGCGCTGTAGCGCTCCTGGTGAGATTATTCTTGATCTCTTCGGCGGATCAGGTAGCACCTTAATCGCGGCTGAACAACTCAAACGCCGGGCATTCCTGGTCGAGCTCGACCCAACTTTTTGCGATCTAATTATTCGTCGTTACGAACAATTTACCGGAAACCATGCCAAACGAATCAATTAATAAAATGTGGAAATTGGGTAATCACCGGCTGCTTTTAGGAGATGCCCGAAAAGAAAGCGATATTGTCCAACTTTTGGGAAAGGAAAAAGCATCTCTCCTTTTATGCGATCCGCCTTACGGTGTGGGTTATGTTGAAGGCAAACAAGAATTTCTGACATCTATCGATAAAGGCAATGTCAAAAAATTTTCTGTTATTGCCGGCGATGCTTTAGAAACCGATTATTACGACTTCTCTCTGCGCTGGCTCCAAGCGATTCAACCTCACCTAGCCCCAAAGAACAGCTTCTATATCTTCAACGGCGACACCAAGCTCCGCGAGCTATTAAACGCCCTGTATGATACCAAATACACCAAATCAGCCTTGCTTATCTGGCTTAAAAATCATCTTGTTATCGGCCGCAAAGACTATCATCCTCAGCATGAATTAATCCTCTATGGTTGGTATGGTCAGCATGAGTTTTTCGGAGAAAAAGATAAAACCGCTTTGTTCTATCCCAAGCCTCATAAAAGCAAGCTCCATCCCACTATGAAGCCGCCGGCCCTATTGCGAAGACTTATCTATCACAGCAGTCGACCAGGCGACATAGTGCTCGATCCTTTTGGCGGCGCTGGCTCAACTCTTATTGCCTGCGAACATCTGGATCGAAAGTGCTTTATGGTCGAATGTGATGAAAAATATTGCCAGACGATAATTGATCGCTGGCAAAAACTTACCAAAGGTAAGGTCGAGCTACTTACATGAACAATGACAAAGAAACCGGCAATCTAAAATGCGTGAATGTCTACAAAAAACAGGAATTTGAATCCTATGTTTTATGGCGGTCAATGCCCTCGATTTTACGAGGACAACCAAGGCATGTCGTTGAAAAGCTAGGCATCGATGATGAGCTGGCCATCTCCTTACTAAGTATCAAAAACCAAACAGAATTTGCCCAACGTTTCGGGATCAAAGACCTGGGTACGCTAACAGAATGGAACAAAAAGATCGAAGAGATGGGCGGACTGATGAGAAACATTCACGACTGGGCTAAAAAGCTTACACCAAATGTAGTTTCGGCGCTTTACCGAGAAGCTACTAAGACCGGTAAGGCATCGGCAGTCAAAGCCTGGATGGAAATTATCGAAGGCATGTAAATTTATTTATGAATAACCAAACCAACAAAAAGATATTAAACATCGAAGAAGCAGCGACTATACTTTCTGAGACGCTTGAGGATGTGGCTAAAAGAAAAACCTCTCTTAAACGAGCAAGGACCATCTCCCGCTTGGCCCTGGAGCTGTCTAAAATTACTGAGATAACTAATCTCAAAAACCGGGTCGAATTCTTGGAACAAGCATTAAAAAAGAGAAGATAACATGAAAAATATTTCAAATATGTTAGGCCGGGGGAATCTAACGGTAAGGGAAAAATTCCTTCTCCTGATTCATAACGATGTTCAAAAAGCCAAAACCGGCAAAGAGGTTTTGACTGAGGCCGACAAAGCTGCCCTCGAAAACTGGACAGCAAAAACTAATGAGGAAGCCAGGGAATGGAACCAACTTAATGCCGGTTGGAAACTAGGCGGCCGCATGGATCTCGAGGCCGAGTTTGCCTACAAAGATGCTCAAGTGGCTTACTTATCACAAAAACCGGTAATGCTGGAAATGCTATTTTATCCCCTGAATCAACGAACCGGTTTATATTTAAAAAACCTGGAACAAATTAAAAAGGTGACCATGGAGGAAGCGGCCGAAATTGCCAGGAGACAAAAAGAGGTCAAACTTAAAGAAGGTTTGGATTTCGACTATGCTGTTTACCAGTTAGCGTTTGAGCTGTTGGATGACAAGAATCGCGAACGTATGACAGAACTTTACCCGGATATCGAGACTGACCATCAATACCTTGACCAGGAGGAGATTATCGCCCATCTTTATGGCGGCCAGAAAGAACTCGATGAGAAAGCCAAAGAAAAAATAGCCGAACTTGTGGCTGAGCAAAGTTACAATAAATTTGCCGAAGAATATCAGCTCTTTCACTATTTTGCCTGTATCCCGATTCTCGAAGTGGCCAAGTACTTTCTCAAAAACCATGGCATTGAAATTTCGGGTACACCACTGTCCAAGAACCAGGTGGTTCGGGAAGGAGACGAGGACTTATGCGATACCGTAACCAATACGATGCAAAAATACGCCGATGAGCAAGGCACGGACATCAAATCCATGCTTCGTGATGCTTGCCGTCAATGGCTCAATGACGGTCTCCTTGAAGAGTATACGCCGCTAGCAGTAAGCAATAACTCAGAACTTTTAAGTCATTGGTTCAAAACAAAAACCGAAGCCCGAAAGATCTTGAATCAGCATATCGCTTCCGGCCAGCTGGCAGTTAGAAACCGAACAGACGAAGAAACAAGAAAAGAAAAATTGTATAGCAAGGGGCTCTCTTCCAGCGAGTCCCATGCGGCTATGACTTTTTTTGAAAATGTAGGGTTAGAGAAAATCCCAAAGGATGAGCTTGAAGAAAAAAAGGTGTTTGAAACCTTTAATGATAAGGTCATAACCGGAGAAAGTTTATACAGTTTTAGAGGAGAGTATGAGTTTGTGGAGGATTTTAAAAAACGGGCCGATACCTATGAACCTAATCTCGGTATCGTTTATGCCGCAGATGATCCTGAGCACAAAGGTGATCATCTTGATCAGGAATTAGTCATCTGTAGTTGCGACGATGACGGTGAGCCGATGGTCTTCAGTCAATTCGGCCTGGGCGTTAAAGTATTATCCAGCTTTTTAAATTCGCAGGGTCTATTCAAAGAATATCAAAAAGATGGGCAAATATTTCTTAAATTCAAAATTGCAGATGTAGCAGCAGTATTTAAGGACAGCCGCCAAAAACTTATCGATGGTTATGCCACCCTGCTTGGCTTTGAAAGTGTGTTTAAAAAACTTTCCTCTATTTATGAAACCGACATGGCTGATCATGTTTCTGGCAGAATAGCAGTACTGAGGGAATATATTGGGGAATATAACAGGGCAATAGATGTGGCTGTTGGCAAAGAGGTGGAAAAGCCAAAACACCGTTTTCTAAGAAAAACAGTGACGCCATTTGAAGAAGACCTGGTAATCGATATCGAGGCCATCCAACCAGATCCGAAGGTTATATCAGAAAACGAAGCGAAGATGAGAGAAGTTTTTCCGGGGATATATAGTTAGTTCTTGTTCTGATATTCAAGGATTTTCTCGGCCGGAGAAAGGCCGCCGATGATTTTATGTGGGAAGTAATTCCAGGCATCGTTTATGGTTTCGATCACATTCTGGAGTTCAACTGCGCCCTGACCGGTATCGAACATGGCAATAATATCGGTCATGGCATCTTGGCCGTCTTCGTTGTAAATAATTTCTTTAATATCTTCCAATCCAAACTCGCTTCCAGTTTCTTGAAGCCAATCGACTAATTCCTGCTCGACTTCTTTCCGCCTTTGTAGAATTTGTTGTTTTGATTTAATTTCCATTATTTTAGGGTAGCTCTTAGTGCTGGCTCTTCTATTATAAGATGGCCGCTACCGAAGACCACGAAAATATTTTTACCTTCATTCCAGTATCTTTCGATCTCCGAAGCAATATTTAAATCTCGAATATCACTACTGGCTCTGGCTACATCATTGATGGGACCTTTTAAGTTGGGGTTGGAAAAATCTATCGCTGTATTCATTAATTCTTCTTTACTTATTTTTTGCCCAAATACTTCCTCGTAAATCCTTAACATATGCTCGGTAGAATAGTCATAATCATTCCATTCGGTAATTCTTTTGACACGCTTAAAAATCATAGGAACAAACTCATCAAAATTTGGCCTAGGCTCGGAAAATCTTTGCCAGCCCTTTAATTGTGAAATGAAGTAATAAAAAACTATTTTATCTTTTGAAAATTGTTTTAACAATTCTCCTGTTACTTCTTTTTCGTCCGGCTCAGGACATTCGGTTTGAATACCTTCTTGATCTGCCAGCATAGTAATAAAAGTTCCCTCATTCCCATTCTTAATGGCCTCTTCTTTGTTTTTAAGGACTGGGCGCTTCCAGCCTTCTACAAAAACCATACAATTCTGCCCCTTGGTTTTTTTCAGAAACTTTTGCCAATATTCAAGTAATTTATTGTATTGTTCGTTGCTGGGATCAGGAGAGTGATTGGCACCGAAGTAAAATAAAACTTGGTTATGTTTTTCAATCTCAAAAGTCGGCAATTTATCTTTTGCCATTGAAACTTCAGAATATTTTTCACGAGGGAGGAGTAAGGATTTATCCATTTAATTATCTATATTTAAAACTAGATCAGCTAATTTTTCTGGCTTATATAGTTCTACATACCGCTTTAATGCAATAACTACTTGTCGAAAATATGAATCAGGGTGGTCCTCGGGAAAGTAATTCTTGCCCCATCTTTCTTTTTCTCTCTTAACTCTTCTCTCGTCAATCTTGGAAATATCACCTTCAAGATAAATCCTTTTATCCCATATCTTATTTAAGGGCAATTTAGGGTGAAACATAAAAACTCCTTCAACTACCATAATTTTCTTAGAAAAATCCAGCACCTTGGGAATATCTACCTTTCCACTAACTCCGTCATAAGCTTTGAATTTATAGGGGTCGTTACTTTTTCTGAATGTATCCACCAGCTTCTTAATTTTTGCGTTGTCATTCATTTTCAGTTCAAAGATTTTAGACCTGTCTTCGCTATTTTTATATAGTTTTTCAAGCCTTGTTCTTGGAATTTGAAAATCATCCCGATTTACTGGGATAATATTTGAGTTGAGGTTGGCCAAATCATTTAACAAGGTTGTCTTGCCAATACCAGTATAACCATCAATAGCAACAACTAATTTATCTAATCCTTCGGCCCAATTATTAATTGCCGTATTAGCTTGTTGAATAATTTCTTGCTTCATAATTAATTTTTATCCAGTTCTTGCGTAGCTTCTTGATACCATTTTGAAGCTATTTCTCTGGCGATGGGGTATATTTTTCAACCATTTACTAATTTAACCACCAAAAAACTTTTAAGTCCATTAAAAAAACCGGCTAATACCGGCTTACAAATTTATAAAGGATTTCCGTCGCGAACACTTTCAAGAAGGACTAAAACTGCGTCAGCCTTGCCTTCGTCAATCAATGATTGAGGCGTTTTATTCTCCAGTAAAGGATGGGGGAAGTTAAGCCACTTTTTGACATCTTCTCCGCAAAAATAATGACTAAGCAATCTGTGAATTTCAAGCTCTTTTTCGTTCATTTCACTCTCCCAATTTCAAAAAACAAACATGGAATAATTTACCATAAACTAAAAATAAAGGGAAGAGTTTTGGGTTTTATTATTTCTGGGATTGAAAAGCTGGTTGAGAAGTAACTTGCCCCTTCTTGGGTTTTGGCTTAAGTTCCTCTTCGGTTGCAAGCTTCTCGGCCTTATTATCAAAAGTAATTTCCAGGCTTTTTATCTGATTAGGTTGACCGCCAAATCTCTCAAAAAATGATGAGGCTTGCCACTTAATCCATACCGTTGAATATGACGGTTCATCAGCTTTGCCTTCTAGGTAGTCCTTGGATTTTTTCTCAATAGCTGTTGGCACTTTAATTTTCATTAGCTTAATTGCCGACTCTCGATTAATCGCGTCTTTTATTCTCCAATCTTTACGCATAGCTTGCTCAAAATGTTTAACAGCATCTTTCTTCTCTTGCTCAATAAATTTCCTTCTTGATTCAAGACTCTCTTTTTCCTCTTTCTTCTCCTCTTCTATTTTTTCTTCTATCTTTTTCTCTTCTTTTTCTCTTTCTGAACCTTTGGCCTCTCGGGTATTCTCATCTGCTTCTATGGGGACTCCTTCGGGGAGATTTTCGCGCCCATTTTTCTCCATCCATTCTTCCATCTTGTCTTTTAACTGCTCCTTTTGTTCTTCCAAGTTTTTGATTTCCTCTTCATCCACGTCCTCACCTTTTTCGGCTGCCTCTTTCAACTTAAAGAGCCGCTCATCAACGGAATCAAACTTATTAACTAAATCGATTACCTCTTTTTTAGAATTTTCTCTGGCCTCAAGAAATCCTTCCGCTTTAAGCATCTCTAAATATTTAGAGAATTCTGGATTTCCCTTAACTAATTCTCTGGCAAGTTTATCACGAAATTGAGCTTCTGCCTGCTCAAAAAGTCTCGTATCATTTTTATAATCCATTTCCAGCAGTTCGCCGACCAAATTTTGCTGTTGTTCAAAAACTTCTTCTCTCTTTTTCTTTACCTCCTCCATCTTATTGGCAATCTCCCAAAAACGAGCTTTGGCATCGGGATCTTTGGGATTGGCGATTAAAGCGTCGGAAGCTTTATCTTGTTCATCAGACAGTTCATAATATTGCGACATTAATTTCTGTGATTCCATCCTCGATGCGACATATTTTTCTTCAGGCGTTTCGGACTTTTTCTTTTCTATTGTCTCCGCTTTATCAGATTCTGGTATTATGGCTTCTCTCCTAAATCTTTCTGATTCCGTTTCCTGGAACTTTTTTTCGCGTTCAGCTCTTCCCGCCTCCCACTCCAAAGCTTTTTTTATCGATTCTACCTTGTCTTTATATGCCTCGGCCTTTTCAGGATGTGCACGGACAAATGCTTCCCATTGCCGCATGGTCGCCAATGTATTCATTTTATTCCAAGTTTCACCATATCCACCCGGGATAGTTGCTTCTTTTTTCTTCTCTTCTCCCCACAACCCCTCCTGGAATTGCTTTACATCTTGATTTGTAATTTTCAAAATATTTTTTTCCACCTCTTGAATATCTGGATCATCGGCTGGGTTTTCATATGTTCTCATTTTATCCTCAATAGTTTCCGGCTGTATCTTTACTTCTTGATGAGATCCCGGCCCTTGAGATTTAATCTCAGATTTGGCTTCATCGGCTGCTTGATTTGCTTCAGTTTGTATTTCTTGCAATTGCATGTCTAACCCTTGTTCCTGTTTTGTTTCATCAATCATTTCCGGCGAGACGTTCATGCTTTGAGCTGATGATTCTATCTGGGTTTCGGCTTCCGGCACAATTTCGGCTGCCTGTTTATCTATTTGCGACTCCGATTCGGCAACATGTTGATCGAGTTGCTCATTACTGATTTCGGGTCCAATTTTAACTTCCGGAGATGCTAGCTCTTTTTCTATCCCAGCTTCCACTTTTACTTCTGGCATGGGCGGCTTTATCTCTGCCGGAGGCGGATTTTTTCTAAGACTTTCTGGAGAGGGTTCCTTCATGGTTGATTAGTAATTGAGTTTTTTATTTCTTTAATTTTCTTTTCTTTTAAAACTTCGAGAAAATCAGATACAGCTTTATTGCGTTTCTGCTTCAAGACAGCAATCTTTTCATTATATTTTGCAACTATGTCATCAACCGCCTTCTTCTTTTGAGAGTTGTCCATTAACTTAATATTATACTATCCTGGATAATTAAGAAAGTCCGAAAAACTTTTTTACTCTTTTAACAGCTTCGCTGTTATGCTCTTGGACGAATAGTTTCTCAATTCCTACTTTAGCCGCTTCGATTAATTCTTCGGTATTTAACGCTATATTAAATTCTTCGCTCGTCGGAATTACTATATTATCCAAATCGCCGCTTTGCATATGTTCTAAAGCCCAAGTTAATCCCTTCCTTGCCGCTTTATCCACCAGCTCTTTAGGAACATCAAAACTCTCGATAACCTCTTGCGCCAAATACCCAAATCCAGCTGATACAAAATAGACAATCTGTTTTTCAATTACTTCTTGAACTTCCTTAGATTGGACTATTTGTTCTGGCAGATTTGCTTTTCGTTTTATTTCTAAAGCTAAGTCAGTTTTACCGGCAGATAAAAGCTCGATCATACGATCTTTGGCCTCCTTCTGCTCTGGGCTTAGCTCAGAGTTTGCATTATTAAAACTTTCTCTATCCATTTTTCTTATAATAAATCTTCTTAGCAAATTGGATTAATTCACTTTCAGGTATTTTAACAAGTTTTGCCAAATCAATATCTGGATTGGCTTTCATGTATTTTCTTATAATTCCAAAGCCAAGGCGATAATATATAGCTCGGTAGATTTCGTCATTTTCCAGCAGTTTATAATATTTCTTGGCTGGCTTATCAATTACTTCTGAAAATTTATCCCAACAAGTACGGATCATGCTTTCATTCAGGTTTTTAACATCGAGATAATCAGGATATCCGGCAATTATGCTCTGAATATATATTGATACCCCTTCTTCAATTGCCGCTCCTAACACTGTTTTGGCATAATTTCGATTATCTAGCCTGGAGAGCAAACGAACAAAATGTATATATTCATGGATAACTGTGCCGCCAATCTTTTTAAAAGAATTCCTCGAGTTTAAATATTTTTTGGTTATTCCGATATTTATAAATTTTTTATCAGCAGTTCCTTGGCTCGGTATATTATGTTTAGGTTTTGCCAAAATCCAAACTCTAACCTTTGCCTCCGGCCAAATACCTAAATTTTGTCTAGCAGCTTCAAGGCCACCATTAACCGCATCTTGAATAATTAGGAGTTTGTTTGGAGATAGTCCATCACTGCCATAAATTGTCAGTTTATCATCAATATATTTCTTCATTTATTCATCTCTCATGTCCCTGCCGTATATTAAGAAATTCATCCGATCGGTAATCTCAATAAACCGTTCACGCGTCAAGATCTCGTTATCAGCAGATTGATTAATTTCACCAACTAATTCATCTATTTCTTTGATCGCTTGTTCAGTACTAGAATCCGTAACAGTGCCCTCACTAGATTTCCTTTCAAAATATTTCTTAATGGGATATTTTTTAATTCTCTCGACTAAATCTTTGGTCTGTAAATGTGTAAGAAGCAAATACTCATTTGCGTAATCCGTATTAAGCCCTGTTTCTTTAGAAAAGTGAATTCGTGAAAAATCTTTATCTTTCTTATTTGGGTCTTCAATGCTCATGATCTAATTTAACCATCAAAAATAGAAAATAAAAAGAGGGTGTCGACCACGTTGGTCAACACCCTCTAAAGAAACCCGCCCTAGTACTGGACGGCTCGAGCCACTCCTCCGAGACGACGACCCTTCTCACAGTTTTCGAGCGCACCGGCTGATCGAAGCTTGTCGTCGCTTCCGCCGGTATTCGCAACGAACACTGGGGTGCCGTTCGGGCAGATCTCGTGAATTGTATGCACAAGGTCATCGCCTTCGATAGGACCAAGCCCCTGATCCATCAACACGACGTTGGACTTCGTCTCCACGACAGCTTGCGCTGCCTTGGAAAGTTCAGCCTGACGTTTCTCTGGAGTCATGTTCCAGTGGTCGCCCGAAGACTCGTAGAGATAGAAGGAAATCTCCAGACCATCCCAGCCCGCCAAAGCTCGGGCGGTTTTGAGCATCTCCTTGCGATCGTCGTCGACAATGATGACTTTCTTCTCTGCACGTGGCTGACCATTCACTGATCCAACCTTGCGAGAGTGGTAGTCAGGACGGACTGGCTCTTGCCCGAGCTCGATCAGCATCTGGTTGATCACGCATTCCAGCTGCTTCGCGCTCACCTGGCCCGAATACCCGCTCAGGCTTGGCAGATTCGATAAACACTCGGTGAGCGCCCTCAACTGCTTTGCCTTGGCAGATCTTTTACGCCCGATCTTGACGAGGACAGGCTCGACGAAAGTTTTTACTCGAACGAGATGAGCCTCGCGTGTTTTCTCGTCAGCACTCGGTGCCTGTGCGGCGATGAGAGTCTCCTCTACAGCCGGCACAGGGATTCCGTTCTGGACGCAGAGCGCGCAGAAGTCATGAAAAACTTCTTCGCGAAGAGCGGCCATCTCGGTTCGCTTCCAGTCATCCTTGACTCCGTCCAGTTGAAACAGGGCGTTATCAAGAAGGCTTGCGAGGTCAAGCATAAGCTTGCTCGCGGTGTCGGCCACGTGGTTCTTCACCATCTCCAGATATTTCATTACGCTTCTCCTTAAAGAACTTGGGATGATTCCCACCAAAATTCTCAATTTATTTTTCAGAACTTTGGTAGGATGACCAGGCACACAATGTGCCTGGTCGATGTGGAAGCACTAAAGATCGTCGTCGTGGTCGTAAACCCTGACCGTGCGCCCCAAGTAGGTTTCGTGGCTGAATATTCTGCCGCCACTCGTCTCGGGCTCTCCCTGCTTGGGTTCAGCGGCCAGGAGTGCGTCGACCATCTGATTGTAGATGGCCCGCGACTTTTCCTGATTGCGCGCCATAGAGCCGTAGTTGCCGTCGAAGCTGGAGACCTGCACGAAGATCGTTCCCTTGAACTCCTTCATGCCGACCCAGATGTCCGGCCGCGTCGTGCTGACGATTCGAAAGCCGTCGTTGGTCAACTCCGTCTTCGTAATCGTCTCCATGATCGCGTTGCCCATGGGCTCGCACATGGAAAGCGAGTGCTCGAAGATGTAATCGACGATCTCTCTCAAGTTCATCGCTGCCTCCGTAAAAGAACAGTGGGATAATTCCCACCAGAAACTTCTTTTTTAAAAATCTCTGGTGGGAAGACGAGGGCGATGTTACTGCCCTCGTCTCTTTGGCGTTACTCGGGAATCGTCAGGGCCATCCGCATGATGTTGAGTTCACCGTATTTGGGGCGAACGGCCATGCAGAGATTCATCGAGTAGGCCAGATAGGAGGTTCGCTTTTCCGAACTCATCCAGCTGCCGTCCAGGAGATTGGAGACCTTGTCGTAGAGCTTGAGCAGTTTCGCCTCATCGCTCTTGAACCAGATCTGCGCCGTCTCCTCGCTGAATGACTTGAAGGTCATCTCCTCGACCAGCCGCCTGACATCCTCCGACGTCCCTTCCGGCAGTCCGAAGGTGGTGTCCTCCAACACATCGTGCAAGAGGAGTGCGGCAGCACCTCAATGGCGGAGATCCTCGGGAAGAGTCGTCTCCGTCAGAAGCGTCATCGCGCACCATACAGGATGCACGGCGTAGGGCGTGCGGCCATCCCATTTGCGAACAGCCTTGGATGGCTTGGTAGCGCCCTCGCCGTGGGCTCGGAAGGTGTAGGCGATCAAATCAACCAGTTTCTCCATAAACCTCCTTAGAAAGTCTAATCAAGGTACCGTGTACTCTAATTATATACCTAAATAGCCATTTTGTCAATGGCGGTTGACACGCCGATAGAGGCGTTTCCGCATAAAGGGAGGGCCCTATTTTTTGGAGCGAAAGTCCTTTTCTAGATGCCAGATAATTTCGTCCCTTAGTTCCGGCTGATAATGCTCGTGGAGAAATCCATTTTCATCAGCCATAAACATAGATTTAAGCTGAGTATTCTTTTTTAATTCTTCCGCGGCTGATTCTATCTGAGCTTTTGAAACTGACATCCCTCTTTTCTGGAGATATTTTCGAATACTGTTAGCTGATTTCCACTCATCAACATTCTGCGGCATTTCAGGACTTTCTTTTCTATCAGTAATGCTTTTAAAAATATTAGCCCAACGGTTTTGCGCTTCTGTAAATCGTTCTTTTAATTCTTCGATTCTTCGCATATTGTTTCCAAAAGGCGGTGAACTTAGGACATTTTCTCTCATCCAACCCTTTTTAAACTCATAGGTATCGTCATCGTAAGTAGAATTAATGCTGGAACTAAGTTCTTTAGATTCTTTAATCAGCCAGTCCGCTTCCTTTAATATCTTTTCGATACCCTTAAACTCACTCGAGCTAAACAAAACATTTGGGATGGTTGTCAGTTTGTCTTTAACGGTTTCCTTGAAATCAATTAAATTCTGATTAATCTCCTTTAGGTCACTCTTTAATTCTGTATAACGTCTTGAAAGTTCATTCATCCAGACCCGCATTCTTTTTCTTGTTTCAATTCTTTTTTGGCGCTCGTCTTGTTTGGCTTGATACTCGGCTTTTTTCTGTAATATTTCCACAAATTGTTCTTCTGTGCCAATGACTTCTAGTCCGGGAATAACCTCATCGGTTTTTTTGATGCCGCCGGTAGCTCCTTTTGCTTCAGGGTCGGAATCGTAAGCTATTGCTCTTGGCACTGCTACTGCGCCTAATACTTCGCGATATAGTATCGGATATGGCCGGGATAAATCCGAGGCCAGCTGATCATCATCCAAAAAATCTACAATATAGCCGATCTTATTGGGGTCCTCCTCTTTTAATCTCAAGACTCTCCCGCCTCTCTGTTCAGCAACTACTGCGGACATAGTTGGCCTTAAATTCAAACAAACGCTGACATTTTTATCATCAAATCCTTCAATCAGAATATCGGCATTACATAATATCTTAGTGTCTCCACTTCGAAATCTTTCTAAAATAGCTTCCTTATCTTTTTTATTAGTCTTACCACTTATAACTTCTGCCGGGATTCCTGATTCTTGAAAAAGCTTTGCCATAGTATCCGCATGGTCTACTCCTGCACAATAGACCACGCTTTGGTGGCCCGTGAAGTTCTCCTTATAATATTTAACTGCCAATTGGTTGCGTCCCTGGTCATTAATCTTCTTCGCCAAATCCTTTTCAATATATTCACCTTGACGAATACCTACAGAAGAAAGGTCGACATGGGTCGGTACGGTCCAAGTTCTGGCATGACTAAGCATTCCGGCGCGGATAGCTTCAGCTACTTCCATTCGGTATATTTCGTTATCCAGTAAATGTTTGAGCGTTTTGGTTTCTGAATATTCCGGTGTAGCCGTAAAGCCAACGCGTATTGCATGCTTAAATTTATTTATTACTTCCGTCGATTCTTTTCCTAGTGCTTTATGCGCCTCATCTAAAACTAAACAAGAAAAATCTTCCGGCTTTAACGAGCCGTTGTTAACATTTCTAATGAGAGAGGCGTAAGTAGTTACAAGTGATCCGGCGTCATAATCTTTCTCGTGCTGATTTAATACGCCGACATCCTCCCCGACAGAAGAACCTGATAGATGCTTGACAGTCTGATCAACAAGAATATTATTTGGAACCACAATTAAACTGCGCTGCTTTATGGCTTCTAAAAATCTCCTGAATAAAACCGTTTTGCCGCTGCCGGTCGGCAGTTTTACATAACCATCCATATTGCCTTCTTCAAGAAAATCACGAAGAGCTCGGAAGACCTCTTGCTGTATCGGATGGCGAGGATCTTCGCTTATTTCTTTTTCGTATTGATCAATATACTCATCAAGCGAATTTAATATGCCTAGCCATTTATTTACTTCCAATAAGTCATGTGTTTCTAATTCTCCTTGCCTACTTTTTCTTAAAAGATCTACATATATCTCATACCGTTTGGGGAATTTCTCTTTAAGCTCCTGCTCCGGCATATTCAAAATACTCTCGCGTGATCGCGAATGATTCGGGGCCACATTCTGGCCGACTTCCTGCTCGATAGTTTCGAGCTGCTTTTCTATAATTTGTGGCGGTTTTTCTTTTATGTTCATTAAGATAAATAATAAAACTATTTTACGGATTAAAAAAGACGTTGGGGACTCCAACGTCTTTACACACGCCTACCCATATCGCTAATCGCCGAAACAATTTGAGCAAGGGAAGCAGGCATTCGTAGGAAAACAGCTTTGGAATACCTCATTACCTCTTGCCACTTCGGATTATGAGAATACTGCTCCTCACTAAGCCACCCTATTAACACCAGCGGATTGCCCATAGATGCGAATCTGATCGCTTCATCTAGCCCCGAGGGTGATCCATCGGGTCTAATATCGTCTTCTCTTTCCAGGTAGATGATGGCCACATCGCCCCAAGACTCCTGTTCCATCATGCCTAGTGTCTGCTCTAGCGCACTCTTTATCGGCTCTTTAGCAATTATGTGCATGGCCAAACCCTCATAGATCAAAGGAACTACTCACATAATCTAACATAAAACTGCCTTTGTCAAGATCACGATTTTGGAAGTAGGTCTGGGATGCGAGAGCCTGACTCAACAAGACCAGCCATGATCCTAGCTAAAACTTCTGCTTGTCTCCTATAGAAAGTTTGATTATGCGTAAAGTGATCAGTGCGCTCCATTATATGACCAAATTCGTGACTGTATGTTTCAAGGAAACTACTAAAGCTAGAGTCTCTAGCGCCTGTTTTAAATGGTTCCATATTCCATTTTTTCCAATAATCAAGGTTCCAACCCATCATTCCCCAACCCTTAGCAGCATGGGCCAACTGTATTCCTCCACCTAATATATTTCCCGGCTCTACGTAAAACGTTGTTTGTACATCTCGATCCATGCCAAACGATTTAACCATCATCGCATGCAAAGCTCCCGATAATCCATGCATTCGAGTATATTCTTTTAGTCTTTCTTTTATCTGGTCTCTTACAAAAGCTGGCTGCTTTTGCCACTCTTCGAATTCAAAGTCCGGAACTCTTCTTCCTTCCTGCTCGGCTTGTTCTCTCTGACTTTCCATGCTGGCATAGCGCTGTTTCCCTTCTAGTAATTTATCTCTAATAATTGTCGGCAATTTTTCATATTTATCATTGCTTTCAAGCGGAGGTTTGCCCTGCAGGGCTGCTTCCTTTAATTCGGCCAGTGACCAGGTTTTATCGTCAATCTCAACAACTGGCAGAAGAATTAATAATTTAATCAAACTCCCTCGCTCCAAATATGTTTCAGTATTCGTTATAGGCTGGCCATTTCTTAATTTTTCCGCATCTTCATATATCTTGCCCGAAGTGGGATAGCCCATATAGAAATAATCGTAAGGAAGATTATCCAGTTGAATCACATGGCCCTTAATAATATCTTGCCTGAAAACTTCAAGATACGCATTTAATTTTAACAGGGGCAGATATTCAGTTATTTGAGTCATCACTTCTTCTTTTCTCGCAATTTCATTTCTGGATCGAGTTAAGCTCACCTTATCCGGAATTCTTAAAACATATCCTCTTTTACTCAAAAGCTCCTCAACATCGTGAAGATTTGTTGTGAAATCTTTGCCCATTCCTTTAACATACAAACCTCGCTGAACAATCACATTATTAGGCGCATCATATATAATCATCTCTCCCAAATCCGGTATAGTTACTCTGGATAACGCCTGTTGGGGGCTATTAATCTTAGACTCATTTAAATTAACATTAACCACATTGGCATCAACCAAGCTGGTATAGGTGGCAACAGCATTTTTTATATAGGCAGCTTCAACTTCGGGAAATTGGGTTTCGAGAGTTCTCTCAATTACTGTTCCTCGAAAATCCCCGACTTCTTGCTCTACTTCCAACTGCAAATCGGCCGTCATACCCTTATCATCTTTCAGGGGAGTAATTCTAAGTTTAGTGACTTTTCCATCTCCCTTGCTGGTTTTAAGAGTAACTTCCTTTGCTCCCCTAAAAAGGGTGAATAATCCTTGGCCAAAATATCCTATTGTCTCCTTATCCCCAAGCTTCGTTGTTTCACCTGGAATTAGGAAATAATTCAGCACCTCCTGAAGCGACATGCCAACGGGGTCTTCAATGCGCAATGTTATGTCGTTTTCAAGGCGGCTGAAAATATCAATTAAGACATCCTTATTCTTTAAGGTTTTATCCTTGATTACCGCATCGTGAGCATTTTGAACAAGCTCTCTGATAAAGAGATAGGGATTATTGACGCTCTGGTAGTAAATTGGGTGTATAATCTCTCGACGAATATGTTCTTGGCTTTTTCCGGATGTCTTTTCACCCACAAATTCAGTTAAATCATCAGCTGTTCCATCAAATTTCTGAACCCTGCTTTCGTTAAGTCGCTTAGTTTGAATTAATTGAGATAAAGTAACTTTTGTTTTACCTTCAAATGAGGTTTGTTCGTAAGTTTTGCCAAAACTTGTTTTTTCGTCTGTTCTTAAAAAGTCAACTAGGGGGCGTATTTTTTCTGGAATCAATTCGCTTCCGACATGGGTTTTATATCTGACAACATTCCAACCTGTGGCTAAATATTCTGTGCCAAAGTTTCTAAGCTGACCGAAAGTTTTATAAATTGATTCCTTATCTGATTTTGGCAAAATTGATATCTTGTCTCGGAAAACCTTAAGAAGCTTTTCCGCAAACTCATCTACTTCTCGACCATCTTTAAAGTCAGGCAACAATTGAGATAAAAATTCATAAAACAATACTTTATTTTCAAGATTAAAGTCACTTAAACGACTATTGAGATATAAAATCCTACTATCTTGGACGAGTCTTGGATCCAGAAATTCGACTCGAAGGAGTATCGGCGCAATTATTGAAAAGGACTGATCGTTCAATTCGGCGTATTGAGAGCATCTATTAATGAATACGTCCATTCTTTCTTGATCTTCTAACTCGTAACCTTCTAGCGCCCTATTCATAATTGATAACTTTTCAAAAGATAAGGGCTGTTCCAAATGCGGCACCTCCGGACGTATATGTTTATCTTTTTCAATGTACCATTCTGTTAAACGCTCTCTAGTCCCAACCTCCTTAGTTTTTACAACATTCCCAAGCTTGTCCAGATAATATGACCGCCACAGAGCATGTTCTTTACCGTCAATATTATTAATATTTCCGGCGTAGGCCTGACATTCCCACAAATCGTCCCCTGGATGGTATAATATATTTCTGAATTCACCATCCAAGATAGGTTGGCCTGTTTTCCGATCAATAATTGTAGCGGCTACAAAATTATACTCATTCTTGATTCCTTTTGGTCCTGAAAATACATTATATGTCGAAGGAACACTCCCTCTCTTTATTCTACCAACAGAAAACTTTACCCTCCATGTTTCGCCCTGTATCGGGCTTACACGACCATCATGATAGCTCGCTTTATCCATTTGAAATTTGAACTCAGGAAGTTCGGCTAAATCTTCTTCTTTTGCGCGCTGACCATCCAAACCTATATAATAAAAATCATCAACCGCTGGCCAATACTTTATTGAACTGCCTAAACCATCCTCCAAAATATAATCTCTTGGATATTTTACTATTTTTAAAAAGTTTTTATCTTCGGATTTAACCACATCATAAACTCTTTCATTCGGCCCCAATCTTAGAACTTCTTCACCACCTGCTGTAAATAAAATCGTTTCTTGTTTAAGTTTCCAATATTGTCCGTATTGTTCTCTGTCATAATGGTTTTCCCTAACGTCAATGTCAGTATATTGCGTAGAACCGATATCTTCAGAAAATTCCCAAAGAATAAATTTTTTACCGCCTTCTTCCAGCTCCCTAACTTTTGTATGCTGCTTCTCCGTAACATCTCGCCAATATTGATCGGGGTCTTTCCACTTATTGGGACTATAAAAAGATGACTTCTTGCCGACACCCCTTTCATATAGGACATGACCATCCACAACTAGCTGAATATTATTACCTTCAAGCCGCTTATGCATTCCCCTAGAATAATCGATCTTTTCTGGCTCTCTTACCTTTTTAAAATAGTCTTCAATTTCACCTTCAGAAGTAACATCACCTACTTCCCACATACTATCTTTTTTCTGGTAGTAAATATGCTCATCTTTTACAGATTTTATATAACCAAGCTCGGGATTGGGATTAAATTCTTCTCCAGTTTCAAAATCATAAACGCTAATGGGTTTTCCGCCTGCATTAGGATAATTACTCCATTCTTTATCTCCAATAGCAATGAGCGACCTTTCGCCAAATTTAAACATTTCGTATTTAGGCGCTGAATAAGGTGATGGAAAATCAATATTGTAATACTCTCCGGTTTTGGCGTTAAAAAAACGAAGCAGGCCATTATCATACAAACCTATGCAACCTTTTGTCTGCTCAACTTTGGCGTATTGAGCATTGGAAGCCAGCTCGCCCACAACACGACCTGATTCGTGAATAAGATTAATTTTGTCCCAGTATTTAACCGCATACCATTTTTGATCAGGATCACCTACACTAACTAGGCTTCCGGAGATATGAGGAAATGGTACGCGCTTAGCTTCTTCTCTAGTATGGAAATTTATATTCAGAGCAACTAAGGTTTTTATAAAATCTGGGTTAGTAGACATACTGGCTATAATTTCCAGATTTTTTCTATCAAAATTGACTGGCAATTTACCAGACCAAGGTCCAGATATCTCATATAAAAATAAATCTACAAAATAATTGCTTATCTCTTCCGGGAAATTATTAATTATGTATTTATGAATATTTTGGGCAGTCTCTTCCCCGATTGCCATATTTTCTAACATGGATTCTGCTGTATCTAAATTAGGAAAACCCAGCGAATGCCAATTCTGCAAAACATAATTGTCAAAACTTTCATACTTTTTTATTTCTGTTTCTGCTTTTGCTTGTTCTTCTTCATCGGGTTGACTAGAGCTAAGCTCTCTTATTCTTGTTCCTTCGCCTTTAGCAAAAGCTTCTAAGTATAAGTTAATTAGGGTGGAATCGTCTTTGAACTTCTGATAAATCGATCTGCTCATAATTATCCGATTGTGGTAAGCAACTACGGGCATATCAGCTCTTTCAGTCATCGGCGCAACATAAACCATCCAGCCCGATCCGGTTAATTTTGGGGTTTCAAGGCCTGGTATTTTACCCCAGTTTGTTTGTTTGGCAATCGGATCAATAAGAATAGTGTTTTCCAGTTGAATCCTTTCAAAACCGGCTGTGTTGGGTAAACAATTTATAGTTGGCGGAATCACCGTCTCAACTCTCTTCTGAAGATAAAATACCAGATTGTTTTCTTCTTCTGGTTGAAGTGATCGGTTTTGAAATTCACTAATAATAGGGGCCAAAGAGTTGATGGTTTCAATATCAGCTTTATCGACAATATCATCTGTTAATTTTTTCATTGCCATTACCGTGACTTCGTCGATCGCTATCTGATTTCTTTCCTCGCCCAACATTGTAAATGACGGCAAGTCTAAAACTAATGTTTTTAATGTATTAATGCCCCTGATCTCTAATTCTTCTATAACGACGCACCGACATTGATTACAATTTTCCCTGGAACATCTTGATCATTTTCCGTTCTTCTTTCGATCAAATATGACGGTTTAATATTTTCTAAATTCTTAAATTCTTGAACAGGTTTTTTGCCCGACAACTTAGGAACCAAGAGTTTTTCTAGAATAACCTGAGGAGACATACCGATCCCGTTATCCTTCACAACATACCCCTTATCGGTTACAGTCAATTCAATAATGGGTTTTTCTTTTAAATCTATACCGAAGCCCTCCAAATTATTAACCTGCTCACCGTTGCAAACAATTTGAGCTACCGCGTTATATGCAAAATGTTTTTTAACTAATTTTTCGGCTTCCTCTTTTGGAAAATCTTCGATATTAAGCTCTACCGTTGTCCCTTTTTGCACATCTTCTTCCTCGATTGCTTCGAGATGAAACTGAATCTCTTTATTTTTCAATCTAAATCCGATCTCGTAATAACCACTCTCATCGTTTCCGGTTCTTACGGTCACAAAATCCTTATCGCTTTTTAAATGAGATAAAATTTGATAAAAGCCGACTCCAAAACGTCCTATCGTGCTTACAGGATTAACCGCATCCACGGCGTTAGAGACAATCTCAACCGCTGATCGGCTTCTCTCCGGTGACTGGTGATAAATATCAGTATCTAGCCTGGCTGGCTTAACGTCATTTTCGTAGACAAGGGTATCTCTCATATCATCCAGGGAAATGCCTTCTGTAGCATATTGAGCATACTTCTCTTGAATATCTTCATTGCCAGTATCCAGAACTGATTTTATAAATGCTACGGTCTCAGCCAGAGAAACCCATTTGGGCAGATTTAATTGTTTTCTTATCTCCGTAACTTTATTAGAATCCAATCTTTGTTTGGCAATCGCGGATAGCTCGCCTTCCAATGATTCGCCGTCAATTTCTAGGGTTTCTTTTATAACTGGCCCGACTTCTTCATAGAACTCATTTATGACTTTTTTAAGCTCTGAATATTTTAATTTAGATATATCTATGCCTTGCTTCTCAAACCAATCCCTTCTTAAGGCGCCAAATTCAGTCGGCATTTCAGCCTTTCTAGATTTTTCTATTTTTGAGTCTTTTGGACTTGGTGGTCCACCGGGCGTAATTTCGGGCGACATATTATCAATATTATATGTTATTTAGCCGAAACTCAAACTATTCCAAAACCATTACCAAGGTAGCAGAGGTCTGGACTTCGTGGGAGCTTTGCGTCATCCCTTGTCTTGTATGAATACTATACAAAACAAGGAATTTGGGGGTCTTTCGGGGCAAGTTAGGGGCCAACCGGAGGCGGTTAAGATCAAGTACTGCCTCTATGCCAGAAAGTCGACAGAATCAGAAGAACGACAAGTTTTGAGCATTGATAGCCAAATCAAAGAGATGCTCCAGATAGCGGAGCGTGATAGACTTGAAGTTGTTGAGATAAGAAGAGAATCTCATTCAGCCAAAAATTCCAGCGAAAGGCCGGTATTTAATAGTCTCATAGCCGACATTAAGGATGGTAAATTTAACGGTTTACTGACATGGGCTCCGGATCGGCTTAGCAGGAATGCTGGGGACTTGGGATCTCTTGTTGATTTAATGGACCAAAAGTTACTTCTAGAGATAAGAACATTTGGCCAACATTTTTCAAATTCTCCAAATGAGAAATTTTTACTGATGATTTTGTGTAGTCAGGCCAAATTGGAGAATGATAACCGTGGAGTCAACGTTAAGAGAGGGCTAAGAACCAGGTGCGAGATGGGACTTAGACCCGGAGTGGCTCCAACCGGATATTTAAACGTAAAAGAAATGGACAAAAGATGCCACGCCATCGTTGATCCTGACCGGGGCCCAATCATTAAACAGTTATTTGAAAAAGTGGCTTATGATAAGTGGTCAGGCAGAAAGCTATACCACTGGCTAAGATTTGAGATTAACTTTAGGACAAAAAGCAACCACCATTTATCATTAAGCAACATATACATTATTCTCCAAAATACATTCTATTATGGCGTCTTTGAATATCCGACAAAAAGCGGTAATTGGTATACAGGGAAACATGTGCCGCTCATTACCAAAGAACTCTTTGATCTGGTTCAAGAACAACTGCAGAGAAGTGAAATAAGTAAAAATAACAAAGAGTTTGCCTTCACGAAAATGATAAGTTGCGGCCTATGCGATTCCGGCATTACTGCCTGTGAGAAATTCAAAAATCAGAAAAACGGCAATGTCCACCGCTACGTCTATTACGGCTGTACTCGAAGTAAAGATATTAATTGTAAGGGCGGGTATTTAAGAGAAGATGATTTGATCAATCAACTAGCCAATGAATTTGATAAGATTGACGTCAATGAGCTTGGTATCAAAATTAAATTTGAACAGGAAGTTGAACGATACCGTAAATTCAGGAAAGGTGTTCTAAATATCAGCCGAGATGCCGCAACTGAACCTCAAGAAATCGATATTAAAACTTATGCTAAATATCTTCTCAAAGAAGGCAGTGTAATAGAGAAAAGAGAGTTACTCGCCAATATTAAGAGTCGGCTAAAACTCACAAACAAAAAGATAGTTCTAGAAAACTAAAAATCGGCGATTTAGCCGGTTTTTAGTTTTACATCGTTTTCGAGGCCTCTCGGTCCCTCGATAAAAAGTGTTGACTGCGGAGGGTAGAGGAGTCGAACCTCTAAGTCCTTGCGGACGCCGCATTTCAAGTGCGGTGCCATACCATTAGGCGAACCCTCCAAGTATTTTAAGCCGGAGTACGTCTGTAAGCGTTTACGCTCTTTGAGATCTCACTGAGAAGAAATGCTCCCAGCACCTCATAAGCAAGATGTCTGATGGGTGAAGATACTTCAAGATGGGCGAAGAATCCTATCAAGAACATCGCTAACAACGATATCCACCAAACATAGACGAATAACTCTCCGGGTTTGACATTCAATTTGACTCCTATCCAGCGCGAGGTTTCCTTATGGACAATGTAAACACCCAAAAGTATCAGATAACTTGTTACAAGAGCATCAGAGACTTCCAGGCGGAGGATAAAGAAATCCAGCCAACTTAGCACAAGCAGTATAACCGTCCATACCAGGAGGAAATAAAATAACAGGTCTTTTACCGAGGACAATTCAATTCTATAGCGCTTGGCAACTATTTCATTATCCATATATACATAATACTACGATTTTCGACTATTTTCCAGCAGTTGTGGTTATTCTGTGTATATTCAAAGACTAAAGACGGGACTTAAAAATGAGCTGTTCGAACAGCTCATTCTACTGGCGGAGGGTAGAGGAGTCGAACCTCTAAGCCCTTGCGGGCGCCGGTTTTCGAAACCGGTGGAATACCATTATCCGAACCCTCCACCTATTAAAATTAACATTCAATTTAGTTAAAAAAAAGCCCCAACGACGAACGGAAGGGGGTGGCGAGCTCGGTGGGAGTCAAACCCACAACCTGCTGATTAGAAGTCCGCCGCGCTATTCAATTGCGCCACGGGCTCACAAGGGTTGGTGCAGACGGAGGGGATTGAACCCTCGTCCGCTGTTTAAAAGACAGCTGCTCTACCACTGAGCTACGTCTGCACGAACGGGTTGGTGCCGCCGGCCGGATTTGAACCGGCACGGCCCGGAGGCCACCGGATTTTAAGTCCAGTGTGTTTGCCAGTTCCACCACGGCGGCACAATTTTTGTTAAAGAAGGTGTTCGTGTCGGCTTACATTTTTTGCAGGGACGATAGCCTTCAACGATAGCATCATCCCAGGTTAAGAAGAAAACCCTGTTCTCTTTTTTCATTCTCAGGCCAGATTTACAATCCAGTCTGCCGAATATTTTACCAGGCCTCCAGCCAGCATATCTGCCAGGCACCCTACCTTCTATAATTTTACCGCCCTTGAGGATTTTATATTTACCCCGCATCTGGATAAAGTCTCCTATATTCCACTGGTCGACCTTCTTTTTCTGCTCTTTCAATGCCGAACTTCATGCCATTTGAAAAACCATAATCAGTATAAACAACAGTGGCCTCGACCAATGCTCCCCACACTAAACCTGCTTCAGTGCCAAGTTTTCTTTCTTCTGGCTTATTATCATCCAATACTCCTGGCTGTGTATACAACAGATGGCTTGCAATGGGTGCCTCGCCTCGCAAGAGACAGTCATGCAGGCATGCACGAGCGTATGTAAGGTTCCTCTCTACATCACCCGCAAAAGGACTTTCTACAACTACTTTTCTCATCCGTTCTCTCCATAAATAATAGGTTCTGAAAAGAGAATATCAGTTATTTATTTTAAATCAATGTCCCCGATGTCATTCACGACATTCATTAAGTTCACAGGTTCACCTTCCGAGTTTCTCGGGATAAAACTTTAATTTGATTTTAATTATATTTGTGCTAATATGAATATATGAAACAATACAATTTTCCTATAATAATTGAACAAGATGATGACGGCTATTTTGCTACCTGTCCGGAACTACAGGGCTGTTATAGCCAGGGTGAAACATACGAAGAGGTAGTTTCTAATATTAAAGATGCCATCAACCTACATCTCCAGGATAGACTTGCCGAAAAGGAAGAAATTCCGACAACTAAATCAGTCAGTTTATCTACCGTTCACATCACTCTATAAATATGCCACGCCTACCGAGATTAACTGCCAAGCAGATTATCTCTATCTTGGGAAAGCGTGGTTTTAAGTTGGTCAGACAAAGCGGTAGCCATAAAATTTTCAGAAATTCGGAAGGCAAGAGAGCCACAGTTCCATTTCACGATAATAAAATTTTTCATCCGAAAATTCTCTCAAGCATACTCAAAGATGCCGAAATTGATTCAGAAGAATTAAGTTAGGTTGGAACCCCTCGATAAGTGAGCAAATACTCAGTGTTTCCTTGAAGGAAACGTATTCTTACATTTCTGAAGAGCAAGAAAATATAGTGTTTGAATCTAATAGGTTAGAACCTCTCAATAATGGCTCTATTACAAGAAAAACAGGAGATTTCTCTCCTGTTTTTCCGTCTCTGTTGCGGGGCCGGGATTCGAACCCGGAACTCAAGGTTATGAGCCTCGCATGATGCCGTTTCACTACCCCGCGATTATTGCCCTCAAGCATCTTATCATTATAGTAACATTGAAATCAAGCTTGTGTTGACAAATTCAAGTATTTGATTTATAAGATAGATAGCAGAAGTACTCTCACAAGGATGTTAGAAATGCTGAAGCGGGCTCTATATCAAGTTGCCAAAGCGGTTATCGGGTTAAAATGGTTTTTGCTGAGTGATTATTATGTCCGGCTTGGTGTTCAGGCCAGATATCTATACAAACAAAGCTCGCTGTTCAAAGACAGGTGGCAGCAGATCGGTTTGGACTATGCCGAACAGAGCTTTGGTGATGATCTCGGTGGTATTGGGCGACATTTTTTCTGGAAAGCCCAACATAGTCCGTGGCCAATCAAGAAACGCATTATTCTTGATTGGGTCTTGGGCAGACCAGCTCGTTCTTATGCAATGGTCGGTAACGACAACATTTAATGTGGCATTTTGTCGCAACCTGTCCCGTATCAAGCTCGTCCCTTTATGACGGCCTAGCGAAAAGCTTGATGCGGGATTTTTCTTGTTCAAATACCAAGCGTGATGTATATTAATGTAAGGTTGGTCGGCGTAGCTCAGCGGTTAGAGCGGCTCCCTCATAAAGAGCAGGTCGCAGGTTCAAATCCTGCCGCCGACACCAAATTCATGGAAAACACTTTTAACCACAAACTATATACTTTTAATTCGGGGTTGCGTTTGGTCGTTGTCCCGATGGAAAGTACCAGGACCGTAACCGTTTTGGTGATGGTCGGTACCGGTTCCAAATATGAGACCAAAAAAATAAACGGCATCTCACACTTCCTTGAACATATGATGTTCAAGGGGACTGAGAAAAGGCCCGGCAAGCTCGATATATCTATGGAGTTAGACGGTATGGGTGCGGAGTATAATGCTTTCACCGGCAAGGAATACACAGGATATTATGCCAAAGCGAGCGTCAAAAAAATAGACACAGTTATGGATGTCATTTTTGACATTTTCCTCAATTCCAAACTGGACGAGAAAGAAATTAATATAGAGCGGGGAGTCATTATTGAAGAATTAAATATGTATAGGGACATGCCTCAACGGTATGTGTCCGACTTGTTTGAGAGGCTGTTATACGGCGACCAACCGGCCGGCTGGGATATTGGCGGGGACAAGGAGACAATACTGAATTTAAAGAGGGAGGAATTTTTAAATTATTTCAATGCTCACTATATTGCCCCAAAGACGATTGTAGCCATAGCTGGCAACGTTGACCCCGAAGAAATAAAAAGTAAAGTCGAAAGACATTTTAAAAACATCAGGCAAGGCAAAGAATTTGGCAAGTTGGCAGTGATCGAAAAACAGGACAAACCGCAAGTTTTTCTACACAATAAAAAGACAGATCAGACACACCTTATTCTTGGTGTCAGGGCCTACGATAAGTTCAACGATAAAAAATATCCGCTCGGCATTATGTCGATTGTTCTCGGCGGGGGGATGAGCTCCAGGCTTTTCAGCGAGGTAAGGGATAAAAGAGGGCTGGCTTACTATATCGGCGCAGGAGGCGAATCATATACCGACAGCGGATTTTTTATGGTCAAAGCTGGAGTTAACAATCAAAAAACCAAAGAAACACTCGAGGTTATTATGGAAGAATTGAGAAAGGTGAAAAATGAAGGCATAACCCCGCAAGAGCTCCAAAGAGCAAAAGACCAGGTAGAAGGCTCTATGGCCCTTGGCCTTGAGCACTCTGATGCTGTTGCGGAAATGTATGCCGAGTCGCTCATATTTCACAACAAAGTTTTGACCCCGGAAGAGGAGCTTGATAAAATGAAGAAAGTAACGCTTGATCAAGTGCTTGAAGCTGCCTCCGACATTTTTGATAACAGCAAGCTCAATCTTTCCCTGATCGGGCCGTTCGAAGATGAAAACGAGTTTAAGAAGCTGTTGCTGTTTTAATAAACAATAAACAACTAACAATAAACAACCGGTAATAATTGTGAATTGTAAATTGTATATTGTAAATGAGATTGTCTGACGACTACCAAAAAATTGATATTTCTACCGCCAGTATTCTCAAGGTTATTATCATAATTCTGTTTTTTGTTTTCCTCTATATCCTCAAAGACGTTCTGATTATTTTCTTGTTCAGCTTAGTGATAGCTTCGGCTATTTCTCCTTTCGCTAACTGGCTGGACCAGAAAGGATTTCCCCGTTTGTGGGGGGTGCTTTTGCTGTTTCTGGCAATAGTCGGTCTTTTTGCTCTGATTGCTTCGCTAGTTATTCCTCCCATTTCCGCTGATATCGATCAATTGATTACGACCCTGCCGAAAGTATTTGAAAAGGTGTCTACTTCGCTGGAGAATGTGCAGCAGGGTGCTCCGTCATACCTTGATTTTGTGAGCGAAATTCAGAACATACTATCCGGTCTGTCCTCGTATCTTCAACAGTCGTCGCAGTCCGTGGTTGGGCTGGTAGTCGGCATATTCGGCGGTGTTTTATCATTTTTGGCGATATTGGTTGTTTCTTTCTACTTATCCGTTACTAAAAAGGGTATTGAGAGTTTCCTCGGTTCAGTTGTTCCCGAAAAATACGAAATGTACGTGATTGATTTGTGGAAAAGATCAGAGAGAAAAGTCGGACTTTGGCTGCAAGGGCAGCTGCTTCTTGCGCTGATAGTCGGTTTGGTGGCATATGTGGGGCTTTCTTTAATGGGTATCAAGTTTGCCTTGATGCTCGGCCTTTTGGCCTTTGCCTTTGAGATAGTGCCGGTTGTGGGGCCGGTATTGGCCGCCATTCCGGCTGTTTTTCTGGCGTTTATCCAAAATCCGACAATGGGGTTGTGGGTTATCGTATTTTATGTGGTTGTCCAACAATTGGAAAACCATTTGCTTGTCCCGGTTGTTATGGGCAGGACAGTCGGTCTTAATCCTGTGGTCGTTATTATCGCCTTGCTTGCCGGCGGCCAGTTAGCTGGTATTGCCGGAATGATCCTTTCCGTACCCGTCGCGACGGTTATAGTTGAGGTTTTAGATGATATGGCAAAGAAGAAAGAATCAAGAAGACAATAGTTTTAAACTCTAAGTTCTAAGTCCGAAACTCTAAGCAAGGACCAAATTCAAAGACTAAAGCGTTTTAAGTTTAAAACAGGGAAGACTTTATCTCATCGAGTTTAATATGCGGGGGAGGGGGAGCGTTGTCCAATGTCTAACAAATTTTACATAACAACCGCCATACTTTATACAAATGCGCCTGTGCATATTGGTTTTGCTTTTGAGTTGATACAGGCAGATGTTCTTGCTCGATATCATCGTCTGACAGGGGATGACGTTTGGTTTTTAACAGGAACTGACGAACACGGTATTACGGTACTGAAAGGGGCTGCCAGGGCAAATAAAAAAGTTAAGGACTTTGTCGATGAGATGGCCTCAAAAACCGGAGAACTTACCAGAGTCCTAAATATATCCAATGACGATTTCATAAGAACAACTGACAAAAAACGCCACTGGCCCTCGGCGATAAAATTTTGGAACGAATTAGTTGAGGCCGGTGATCTGTATAAAAAGAAATACAAAGGGTTGTATTGCGTTGGACACGAGTCATTCATAAAGAAAAGCGAACTTATTGACGGCCGATGTCCGCTTCATAAAACCTTGCCCGAAGAAATAGAAGAGGAGAATTGGTTTTTCAAACTGACAAAATATAAAAAAGAAGTTAAAAAAAAGATAGAAAGCGGAGAATTAAAAATAGTTCCGGCATCAAGAATACCAGAAATAACCAACCTTATAGATGACGCTGAAGACATTAGCTTCTCTCGTCCGGTCAGCAGTTTGAAGTGGGGGATACCGGTACCGAACGATCCAGAACAAACTATTTATGTGTGGGCCGACGCTCTAACAAATTATATTTCCGCTATCGGATATAAAGAAAATGAGTCAAAATTTAAGCAATTTTGGCCGGCAGACGTGCATTTAATAGGCAAGGACATACTGCGCTTTCACGCCATTTATTGGCCGGCAATGTTATTGTCTGTCGGTTTGCCGCCGCCTAAAGCAATATATGTTCACGGTTTTATTACCATGGAAGGAGAGAAAATGTCTAAAACCATCGGCAATGTCGTTGACCCCTTTACTTTGGTTGAAAAATACGGCGTTGAGTCGGTTAGGTATTTCTTACTTCGTGAAATACCGTCTGTTGAAGATGGCGACTTTTCATATAAAAAATTGGAAGAAAGATATAACGGCGATCTGGCAAACGGATTAGGTAACTTAATTCAGCGGGTGGCAACGCTAGTCGAGAGTCATTTGGACGGAGAGTTGATATATAAAAAAACCAACGACCAACGACCAACTACCGACAACGGCAATTATGGAAGAGCTATAGAGGAGTTCCGTTTACACGATGCGTTGGGGGAAATATGGAAGTTGGTTGCCGAAGCGAACCAATATATAGACGAACGGAAGCCCTGGGTTGAAGCCAAAGAAAATCAGGAAGGATTTTTGGAAACAATGACTAGTTTAATTTTGATGATTCATAATATTGCCCGGTTACTCCAACCGTTCCTGCCGGAAACGTCGGACAAGATCGCTCAAATTTTTGGAGATAATCTGTCTAATAAAGAGATACTCGACGGCCATCACCTCGTAGTTAAAAGGGGAGAATCATTATTTCCGCGTATATAGTTGTTTTTTTGGGATATTTATAAACCTCGCCAATATATAACTAGTTATCACTTACGATGTCCAATATTTTTGATTCTCATTGTCACCCTCAATTTCCTCAATATAAAAACGATAGGGAGGAGGTAGTACGGCGCGCTTTTGACGGAGGAGTGTCTATGATCTGTGTCGGGACGGATTTGGAGACGTCAAAACAGGGAATCGAGCTTGCGCAAAAGCACAATGGTGTCTGGGCGACGGTCGGATTGCATCCGAATGATATTAACCAACAACCAACAACCAACAACTTACAACAATACGAAAAATTATTGAACGAAAAAAGAGTTATAGCGATAGGGGAGGTTGGGCTGGACTACTATCGCACTCCTGAACCGGAAAAACAGAAAAAGCAGAAAGAGATTTTTGAACAGTTTATTGATTTAGCACAAAGAACCAAAAAACCTATGGTCTTACATTTCAGAGACAGTCCTAAGGGAAGTGAGGGGAGAGTACACAAAGATGCGCTAGAAATATTACCCCAAAATATTGTCGGCGTTTCACACTCTTTTACCGGTAACTTAGACGAAGCCAAAGAATACATAAATAGAGGAATGTATCTGGGTTTCAATGGTATTATTACCTTTGCCAGACAGTATGATGAAGTGCTTAAATATGTTCCGCTAGAAAACATACTTCTTGAAACTGATGCCCCATATTTGACCCCAGAACCTTACCGAGGCCAACGAAATGAGCCCGTTTTCGTAAAAGAAGTGGCCAAAAAGGTCGCCGAACTCAAAAATGTATCAATTGACGAAATTATTACAAAAACTACACAAAATATTATAAAATTATTTAAAATTGCTGTATAAAAGATATATAAACATTCATATTAATTCTATTGCTGGTTCTTTGTAATTAAGCAACTAGACGTGAAGTTGCGCTAAATTATTTGCTATAGTATAATTAAATTAGGAGTTTTTTAAAAAGGAGGCTCTCGTGTATGTGTCGGCATTGAAAGAAGCTAGGCGGCAGGCAATTGAAAGTTTACAAACTTTAATCAGAGTATCTGTGCGACTCAAAAGAGCAAAAGGTCAATCGTATTGGCCCTGTCTAGCTCAACGAGAAGCTAGTCGACAAGCGGCGGAATCATTAAAGATCCTACTCAACCAACCCAGAAAGCATAAACGAGCTTAGTTTAGAAACAAATAAAGCTATATAAAATATATAGCTTTTTGATTTTTAGGCTGAATTTAGATAGAATTTATTAACTAGATGTCTAAATACAATCCATCCAAAATTGAGCGCCAGTGGCAGAAGTATTGGGAGGCCAAGAAGCTTTATATTGCCAAAGAGAAAATCGAGGGAAACCCTCCTTTGCGTAAAGCTACGGAAGGGCGAGGAAACTTCATGCTTCTCGCCGAGTTTCCTTATACTTCAGGGAACTTACATATGGGCCACTGGTTCACGTATTCGATAGCAGATGTCTATGCCCGATATATGAGAATGAACGGTTACAATATTATGTATCCGATTGGATTTGATGCTTTCGGTTTGCCGGCCGAGAATGCGGCCATCAAAAACAATAGCACTCCTGATGTTTGGACCAAGCAGAATATCCGTAATATGACTAAGCAGTTAAAGACCATCGGTGCTGTATTTGACTGGTCCCGCGTCGTGGATACCAGCAGCCCCGACTATTACAGATGGACCCAGTGGATATTTCTTAAACTTTACGAAAAAAGTCTAGTTTACCGAGGCGAGACAATAGTAAATTGGTGCCCGAAAGACAAAACTGTCCTTGCCAACGAACAGGTTGTAACCCTTTCGACAAGCTTAGGGCAAGTCGGTTGCTGTGAACGATGCGACACGCCGGTTGAGCAGAGGAAGCTGGTGCAGTGGATGTTTAAGATCACAAATTTTGCCGACGCGTTAACGGACGATCTTAAAAATTTAGATTGGCCTGAAGATACAAAGGTGGCGCAAGTTAATTGGATTGGCAGGTCGGAAGGAGCGGTCATCAAATTTGAAATCAAATTTGATGCGCAGACAGATGCGGACTTCACGCGGACAGTTGCGGACGGAATTTCTGGTCAGTGTCAGTCAGCGTTGGGTCAGCGTAGTTCAGAGATTTTGACTTCAATCAAAGTATTTACGACTCGGCCGGATACGCTTTTCGGGGCGACATACCTCGTGCTTGCTCCGGAACACTCTCAAATCTCAAATCTCAAATCTCAAATCTCAAATTGGGGAGAAGTAGAAAAATACATTGAACAAGCTAAGAGAAAAACAGAACTACAGAGGATGAGAGGATCGGGTGACCCTTCTTTGCATGAAGCTACGGAAGGGCAAGGTAAAACGGGGGTTGAGTTGAAAGGTGTGAAAGCGATCAATCCTGCGACGAAAGAAGAAATACCGGTCTGGGTTGCCGATTATATATTAGGCGGTTATGGAACAGGAGCGATAATGGCCGTGCCTGCCCACGATGAGAGGGATTTTGAATTTGCTAAAAAATTTGGATTAAAAATTGTATTTGTTTATGAACCACCGGTCGGATTACCTGGAGAAGACGCATATTCAAAAGCTTATACAAACTTTGGTTATCTGCGAAATTCTGGAAGATTTGATGATATGGATCCAGAAACAGCCAAACGGGAAATTACAAAGTTTGTTGGCGGAGAAAGGAAGACGCAATACAGGTTAAGGGATTGGATATTGTCCCGCCAGCGTTACTGGGGGGCGCCGATTCCGATGATCAATTGTTCTAGGTGCGGATATCAGCCAGTGCCGGAAACAGAGCTACCCGTGAAACTTCCCAAGCTCGCCGATTTTTTACCTGTTGAAGGCGGCAAATCGCCGTTAGCCAGAGCCGAAAAATGGGTTAAGGTGAAGTGCCCCAAATGCAACGGTCCGGCTGAAAGGGAGACAGATACGATGGATACGTTTGTAGATTCGTCCTGGTATTTTTTGAGATATACCGACCCGAAGAATAAAAAAGAGTTCGCGGCAAAAGACAAAATTAAAAAATGGTTACCCATACCCTTATACATAGGCGGGCGAGAGCATAATACAATGCATTTGTTATATGCTCGTTTTATTACCAAAGCGTTGAATAAGCTCGGGGTAATTAACTTTTCCGAGCCGTTCCTTTCGAGACGTAATCATGGTGTCATAATGGGTCCTGATGGTAAGCGTATGTCCAAGTCGCGCGATAACGTGGTAGATCCGGACGCCGAAGTTAAAAAATACGGTTCAGATGTTGTACGAATGAACTTCGCATTTCTAGGACCGTTTGAGCAGGACTATGCCTGGAACCCCAAAAATATCAGCGGCATATACAGATTTTTAAACCGTGTATGGAATTTTATAAACAAACTTGAAGAGCCGAAAGAAACTAATAAAGAAGCAGAAAGGATAATTCATAAATATATTAAAGAGATAGGGGACGATATTAAGAGTATGAAATTCAATACCGGAGTAAGTGGGTTGATGAAACTCCTTAATGAACTCGAAGACAAATGGCTCACGACGAAACAATACGAAACATTTCTCAAACTTCTTGCTCCGTTCGCGCCGCATATTGCCGAGGAACTATGGTCCCGATTGACTTCCCGCCAAGGTGGGATTAGTCAATCGAGGATCCTCGATTTGCTAAGCAAATCGGGACAGGTTCCTAAAAATTACAAATCTATACATTTACAGCCGTGGCCGGACTATGACGAGACGCTTCTGGCGGAAGAAACGGTGACCGTTGCCATCCAGATCAACGGAAAACTTAGAGATACGGTTCAAGTGAAGAAGGGGCTTGCAGAAGACGATATAAAAAAGTTGGTTTTAAGCAGGGAAAAAATTAAGAACTATCTTGAAGGCAAGGAAGTCAGGAAATTCATATACATCCAAAACAGATTGACAAATATCGTTATTTGAGATACGATATGGGGAATAAGGGTCCTCGCAGAAAGAAAGCAGGACTGGTCGGAAGATTTATAGAATTTAGATAACTTATAACGCAGCGTGTTTGCTCAAGTTTGAGGCAAAACTGAGTATCGAGCGAGGCGTAGTATAACTACGTCGAGCGAGAAACGGAAGTTTTAACGAAAAAATTGAGTAAACCCGTAGGGTCCGTACTGCTTATGTATATAAGCGGAGGACAAGCAAGTTATAACATGGCGGAAGATAGAGATAGAGAATTCGTAGAAATGATCATCAAGGAAATCGTAAATAACCCGGATAAGGTTAAAGTAACGAGGACCGTTGATGAGCTCGGAGTATTACTCTCCGTTGTAGTTGCCCCGGAAGATATGGGGTTGCTTATCGGAAGAAGCGGTTCAACCGCCAAGGCCGTCAGAACTTTGGCAAGAATTGTCGGAATGAGAAACAATGCCAGGGTGAACCTCAAAATTGAGGAACCGGAAGGCGGAAGAGTCGCGCCTCAAGGCAAGACGAAGAATGTAGACGATGTTATGGGGGAATTAGGAAATCTCTAAGCAATGGTTTGCGCAGAGCTAAACTAAAAATTCCGGCATTTGCCGGAATTTTTAGTTTAGCGAGCACAATGACCATTGCTTACCCCGCACCAAGCCCGCCCCCTTTCTGAATGGCGGTCAGCGGATAAGCTTGGTGCCGGGGTTCGTGTGCAAAGAAATGAAATTTGATATTTACGTTATTTTATTCTACCATTAAACCATAGAAAAGGGGGTGTAAATATGAAAACAACCAAATTAGAAAAAAATGATGGTTTCAGGGCTAGTATGTTTTGTGGAATAGGTGCTTGTGTGGAAGTTAAAATTGGCAAAAGAGCTGTGGCGGTTAGGCAGTCTTCTAAGCCAGATAAGATAGTCAATTTTTCTCGTAAAGAATGGGCTGCGTTTTTGAAAGGTGTGAAGGGGGGAGAATTTAACATCTGACCAAGCCATATTCGAATAATATTATTGAGCATTATCGAGTTTGGTTGTATTTATTTTTTTATATTAATCCCAAATCTCGAACCCTCTCAAAGCATAAGATTTGACCACGACAATTCGTTTTGATACACTGGTTATATGAATAAAACTTTTAAGTCCAATTACAAAATTTTTCCAATAGTAATAGAACCAACCGAAGAAGGCGTGTATTTTGCTTACACTGAAGTTTTACAAGGCGCTCACGCTGAAGGGGGAACAATCGGTGAAGCCATTGATAATATTAAGGACGTTATAGAAAAGCATCTTGTGGTAAGAGAAAAGTATGGAGACAATATCGGGGGACTGGAAGTATTGAACGAACCCAAAATTACCATTCCCTTGCCAATGGTTTCAAAATGAGTAAGCGATTTCCGGCTTTAAACTATAAGCAAATAACCAAGGTTGTGAAAAACCTTGGTTTTAGTTTTGAAAGAACGGCAAAAGGCAGCCATGAGATTTGGCGACGCAATATTGATAAAAGGCATACAACTATACCAAACCATGGTAACAAGATTATCAAGAGAAGAACGCTAAAAGCAATCATTGAAGATATTGGTATAACCCTGAAAGACCTGAACAAAAAGTGAAATTCGATATTATTACAATTTTTCCGGAGTTATTTAAGGGATTCGTCGGTGAATCGCTTTTAGGGCGGGCGCAGAAGAAAAAGCTGATAAAAATAAATTTACATAATTTAAGGAAGTGGACCGATGATAAGCATCAGACAGTGGATGGCCGGCCTTATGGCGGGGGAGCTGGCATGATTTTAAAGATTGAACCAATTTGGAAAGCAGTTTCCAGTTTACGGTTTCCAGTTTACAGAAAATCTAAACTAAAAACTAAAAACTATAAACTAAAAACTCGGACAATTCTGTTGTCGGCGAAGGGTAAAACATTTACACAGAAAGATGCAAGGCGGTTAGCAAAATATGGCCAGCTTATTTTAATTTGCGGACGATATGAAGGCGTTGACGAAAGAGTGGCTAAGTATGTGGCTGACGAAGAAGTTTCAGTCGGTAATTATATTTTATTCGGCGGGGAAGTGCCGGCTATGGTTTTGATTGAGGCAGTTTCTCGTTTGGTGTCGGGAGTTGTGGCAAAAAAGGAATCAATAAAAAATGAAAGTTTTTCCGATAAAGAATCAAAGGCGAAAGAATATCCCCAGTACACCCGCCCTGAAATTTTTACTCCCAAAATACGTAATTCGAAATACGTAATTCGCAATTCTCAAAAATGGAAAGTTCCTAAAGTTTTGTTGTCGGGGGACCATAAGAAAATAAGGGAGTGGAGAGAAAAACAATCAAAATAATCCACTTGACCCCGCCCTTGAAAAGGAGAATTTTAAACAGGCGAGTACTATTATTCTTTAGACTACCCACCCCTTTTCAAGGGCGGGGTTGACTTGATTTTAGATAGGAATATACTATAAACAATATGTGGAGTGAATAATTAAAATATCTAGATGTATTTAGTGTAACCACGATTGCTCCGGTTTCCGAGGCAATCGTGGTTGTATTATGGACGGGGTCCACCAACCAGGAACCTTCCCAATTTAATATAGTCAACCAGCGAATTCTATATTCAATAGAGTTTCAATTTAGTAATTGAGCTATTCGAATTCTTTAAGAGAGTTTGATCCTGGCTCAGGATGAACGCTGGCGGCGTGGATAAGGCATGCAAGTCAAACGGGCTCTGTAGCAATACAGAGTACAGTGGCGAACGAGTTAGTAACACCTTGGTACGTACTCCGAAGTCGGGCATAACGAGTCGAAAGATTCGCTAATTCCCGATAGTTCTCGTAAGAGTAAAGATGCAAATCGCTTCGGAAGCGGCCTAGGTCCTATCAGCTTGTTGGCGGGGTAACGGCCCACCAAGGCTACGACGGGTAGGGGGTGTGAGAGCACGATCCCCAACGACGGTACTGAGATAAAATTTTGTCTCCTTCAGCGGTAACGTTGAAGTAAAATCTAGCTTATAACGGCGGAATCTTTTTAGGGTATGACGTTCATAACTTAAACAAATGGTTGTGATGTAATACCCACTATGAAGACAACGCCGTGGGAAGTTAATAGTAAGAATGTATCAGATCAATATATTGCCGGCTTTCTTGATGGGGATGGGTCTATTATAGCTGCTATAGAAAAGCGGCCAGACAGACGCAGATTTCCATATCGTGTGAGATTAAAGATAAATTTCACACAGCATGTTAGACACAAAAACATGCTTATTCTTATTCAAGAAACTTTAGGTAAAGTTGGTTCAGTTAGATATATTCCAACCCATAACTTATCAGAACTTGTAATTCAAAAAAGAGAGGATGTAAAAGGCATACTTGAACGTCTTTTGCCCTATCTTATTTTGAAACAGAGACAAGCACGAATTATGCTATCGATGATTGATATATTCAATCAAGGCATAGTAAATGTGCGTAGTTCTCTGTCTGACAAAGATTTTGAAAAACTCTTTGCAATGGCAAACGAGCTAAGAAATCTTAACTCGGGAGCAGGTGGTAAGAAAAGTTATGAAATTATTAACCCCGTAACGACTCAATCTTAAGCAGATTGGATGATAGATGATGACGCATTTTGCCGATGGTCTATCATAATATGCTAGCCCCCGATCTGAATCGGGGTGAAGACATAGTCTGCACCATTAGTGATAATGGATTAATGTGACGGACCGTACATCTACGGATGGCAGCAGTCAAGAACATTCGACAATGGGCGAAAGCCTGATCGAGCGACGCCGCGTGCAGGAAGAAGGGCTTCGGCCTGTAAACTGCTTTTGCCGCCGAAAAATTTTGATGGTAGGCGGAGAATAAGGGGTTCCTAACTATGTGCCAGCAGGAGCGGTAATACATAGACCCCGAGCGTTATCCGGAATTACTGGGCGTAAAGCGCGAGCAGCCGGCTGTATTAGTCCGATGTTAAATCTCACTGCTTAACGGTGAGGCCGCATTGGAAACGGTACGGCTAGAGTGGCTGAGAGGCACACGGAACGTGCGGTGTAGGGGTGAAATCCATTGATATTGCACGGAACACCAAAAGCGAAGGCAGTGTGCTAGCGGTCTGCTGACGGTCAATCGCGAAAGCGTGGGGATCAAAAAGGATTAGATACCCTTGTAGTCCACGCCTTAAACTATGCTGACTAGCTATCGGGAGCATCGACCCTTCCGGTGGCGAAGCTAACGCGTTAAGTCAGTCGCCTGGGAAGTACGAGCGCAAGCTTAAAACTCAAAGGAATAGGCGGGAATTCGCACAAGCAGTGGATCATGTGGTTCAATTCGACACTGAACGAGGAACCTCACCAGGGCTTGAAATCCAGATGCAAGCCGTAGAAATACGGTCGCCTTCGAGGGTTCTGGACAGGTGCTGCACGGCTATCGTCAGCTCGTCATGTGAATGGTATCCTTAAGTGGATTAACGAGCGCAACCCCCGCTGTCTGTTATATTTGTCAGGCAGGACTGCTTCGGTAACGGAGAGGAAGGTGGGGATGACGTTAAGTCAGCGTGGCCCTCTGATGCCCTGGGCTACACACATGATACAATGGACGTTACAATGGGTTGCCAAGCCGCGAGGCGGAGCTAATCCCATCAAAAGCGTCCTCAGTTCGGATTGGAGGCTGCAACTTGCCTCCATGAAGCTGGAATTGCTAGTAATCGCAGATCAGAATGCTGCGGTGAATACGTTCTCGAATTTTGCACTCACTGCCCGTCACTTCAAGGGAGCCGGTAATACCTGAAGATCCATGTTTTTATGTGGAGCTACGGTAGGATCGGTAACAGGGAAGAAGTCGTTGATGCAATCTGCATATTGCGACCTTCAGGAGCAATCCTATTGAAAAATCTGACTGTATCGGTGGAGCCTAAACTTAAATTTTATGTTAAAATTTAGATATGGTAATACCGAGGGAAGCTGGGAGAATCACATATTCAACTGAAATCAGAGATTACTCAATTAGCAAAACTGTTTTATCCCGAAGGTAAAAAAGTTTTGCCGGAAAATGTGGCAGAAATTATCCGAGATCCAATCACTCTGTCTACGTGGTTTATGGACGACGGGAATATCATTAAGAGAAACGGTAAGACATACGGATATTATCTTAATACCCAATCGTTCAGTAAAGAAGAGAATAATAGTATATCTCAGGCCTTAAATAAGGTGCATGGGATAGAAAATCTTCTCGAAAAGAATCATGGGAGATACAGGATACGGATCATGAAAAAAGAATCAAGATCGAAATTTCAAGATATCATCGGGAAATATATGTTGCCCGCGATGAGATATAAACTCGGTTGAATATGCGATTCTCCTTAGCCCCGTAGAGACTACACGTCGGCCCCTCTTAACTAGAGGGTGAAGATATAGTCCATGCCGTTAGAAATACACGGAATAACATGAACAAGGCAAGGGTAGCGGAAGCTGCTCTTGGATCACCTCCTTTCTATTTTTGAAATTTATTTCAAAAATGCACGAAAGGATTAGAAGTGCGAGGCGAAAGGTGGGAAGAATTTCTAATTTTTCACATCGTCCCTCTAATCTTCAAAATAATTGTAGTCGATCCAGGCACTTTCTTTGAAATCTTAGAAAGTGTCTGGGAGGGGTCCGACCTTGAAATCGGAGTTCCATGGTGTTGGAACACAAAATACACTTAGCTGGTTGACTATATTAAGTTGAGAAACTAAAAACGGCCTGATGGCCGTTTTTAGTTATCTAATTTGATATGTAATTGTCACATTTACGATAATTTCATTTTCTCCGGTCGGCACAGATGGTCCGCCTCCGCCGATTCCGGCATCGAGAGCCTTTTCATAATAAACGGGTATTGGAAACCCACCAATACCTTCAGAGAAATTAACTATTTTACCCAGATCTACACTAAGCTGGTCTTCAAGCTCTTCTGCTTTACTCTTGGCATCATCAATGGCTTTTTTTCTTGCGTCGGTTTTCAGAGCTTCCGGATTGTCTATTTCAAAACTCAGGCCGTTAACCTGATTTGTTCCTGCGGCCACGACTCCGTCAAGGATATCACCGACTCTATCTAAATCGCGGATCTTAATTTCCATTGATTGGTTTACTTGATAGCCAGTTATGGTTGGCTGTCCGCCATATTGGAGATATTTGTATTGAGGATATATATTGTATCCAGTTGTTTTGATATCTTTACTGTCTATGTCCTGTTTTTTTAAATAATCGGTTACGGCCTTAGATTTTTTTGAGTTCTCGCCTTGGGCGGCTTTGGAAGTAAGAGCATCTGTGACTATTGAAAGATTTACTTTGGCTATATCCGGCTTGGCAACTACCTTGCCTTCACCGCTGAAAGATACGGTATTTGTGGTGGTGGCGGTATTTATAATCTTATCGATACTTGCAAGTAAAAATATTGCGAGAATTACCGTAACCGCCGCCCCCGACCAAATTAATGGTTTGTAATTGTTATCCATAATAATTTATTATACTTTGTATTCTATGTTTAGGCAAAAATTAATTATAGTATTACATAATATAAGAAGCCGAGAGAACGTTGGTTCAATATTTCGCACCGCCGATGCTGCGGGAGTAAATAAAATATATTTGTGCGGAATAACCCCCATTCCGCCCCACGAAAAGATCTCCAAGACAGCTCTGGGAGCGGAAATGTGTGTCCCGTGGGAATCTTACAAGCAGACATGGCGGTTGCTAGATAAGCTTAAAAAAGAAGGGATTAATATTGTGGCCCTTGAACAGACAAAAGAAAGTGTTGATCTGTTTAAATTTAAACCAAAATTTCCACTGGCATTGGTGCTTGGCAATGAGGTTAAGGGATTAAGCCCACAGATTTTAAAATATTGCGATAAAAAAATATCCATACCTATGTATGGAAAGAAAGAGTCATTGAATGTTAGCGTGGCGACGGGGATTGCATTATACCAACTTACAAGATGAAACTTCCTCATAAAACTTTGGAAAAAAATTTATTCAATTCTAGTTACCGGTATGTTTTTGGCGTGGACGAAGTGGGGATAGGGTGTCTGGCTGGGCCGGTGGTTGTCTGCGCAGTAGCAATGACAAATCATTTCCATAATAAACACCACAGAAAACTCCGCTGGTTAAGAGAATCAAAATTATTATTGCCCCACCAGAGAGAAAAATTTGCTGCAGAATTGTTAAGAGAGAAAGACCTTGTTTATGCCGTTTCGTCCGTATCTCCGAAAACAATAGACAAAATAAATATTTATCAAGCCTCTCGACTGGGAATGAAAAATGCAATAAAAAAATTAAAACCAAGTTTTAATTTGAAAACCATTGTTCTGGTTGACGGCAAAACAAAAATCAAGGGTATTGATTATGAACAGATGCCGATAGTGAAAGGGGACAGAAAAATTTTCGTCATTGCCTGCGC
>Ga0209542_10002378_pt1 | contig 42242 bp, 44 predicted proteins | sample RifCSPhighO2_01_FD_184028 | JGI IMG/M metagenome (GOLD analysis project Ga0209542, IMG submission 184028) | Soil microbial communities from Rifle, Colorado - Rifle CSP2_plank highO2_0.1 (SPAdes) (version 2) | ecosystem: Environmental > Terrestrial > Deep subsurface > Rock core/Sediment ... | reverse complement strand
GTAAGCACAAGCCAGCGATAACAAAGAAACTTTTTGACCAGTGCCAAGCGGTGATGTTGCGCAAAGCTCACCCTACCAAGCGAGGCGAGCAAAAGCATATTCTTCGCGGACTTTTTTCGTGCGCAGAGTGTGGTTGCGGTATCACAAGCGAAGTGCAGAAAGGTCATGTGTATTATCGGTGCACGAAAAAGAAAGGTGTCTGCGCACAGCCCTATGTCCGCGAAGAATCGCTCGCCACGCAAATCACCGAGTATCTGCAAAAAGTTTCTTTGTCTTCGACGTGGGCAAATGAGATGCTTGCTCTACTTGAAAAAGAGCAAGCAGAAACTACCCACGCCGATGCCGATTTCGTTCAAAATCTAAAGCTCAAAATTAAAGAGTGCGAGGAGAAGCTTGACCGGCTTCTTGACGCGCATCTTGAGCAAACATTATCGAGCGAAGAATATGTCGCCAAGAAGCGCGTTCTCCTCGACTCTAAAATTGATTTTGAGCAGAAATTGAAGGATTTTGAACGAAACGGCAATCGCTGGCTCGAACTTTGCCGTGCCTTCATAAAAGACGCTAACCAAGCCGAAATTGTCGCTTCAGAAGAAAATCTTGAAGCAAAAAGAGATTTTCTTCTGAAAGTCGGCTCGAACCCCCGCCTGCGCGCTCGCGCGCTTTTTGCCACTCCGAAAAAATCCTTTGCCCTCCTCGCCGAAATGCCTCTTGGCGCGCGAAGCGCGCCCCTCGGTTCCAAAAATTCCGAAGGGTATCTAAGTTTGCTGCGGGACTTGGATTCGAACCAAGGTGACGACTTCCAGAGAGTCGCATCCTACCACTAGATGATCCCGCAAGAGCAGCTTCGAGCTTCGAGCTTTCAGCTTGTAGAAGAGAATACTATAAAGACACCGAAGGCTCAATCGGGCAGGTGCGACGGTCGCGCATCAATTCGACGGGTATTTCTTGTACATACTGCACACCAGTGGGATCTACATCGACGTTTACCATCAGCCCGTGGGTCACGTCGCTGTTCCAATACTGGTCGAAAATGAGATTGCCGAGAGAGTAATAAATATATTTGCCGCGGTAGAATTCGCGCTCCTGCACCACATGCGGGTGCGAGCCGATAACGAGCTCTGCCCCCGCATCGATGAATGCATGGGCTAATTCGCGCGAATATGCCGAGGAGCTGGTCGCGTACTCTATTCCCCAATGCGCATAGACGACCGGAATTTCTCCTGCCGCGCGAGCTTCCTGGATTTGTTTAACAGTTGTTGACGCCACACCTCCGCCAAAGGCGGATCCTCCTCCGGAGGAGAACTCATTGTAATTAATGAATGCAAGCGATACATCTTTTATTTTTTCCTTTGCCACCGAATACGCGATCGGGTCGCCCTCCTTCGCTAAAGCTTCGGAGGGCAAGCCAAAATAGCCGACGTGCGCTTGAGAAAGATAGGTTGCTGTTGCGCGCGCTCCCGCGATGCCGAAATTCAGGATATGATTGTTACCGAGATTTACGAGTTTTATATTGTGCGCAAAGAGAAGCGACGCGGTTGAGGTTGGAAATGTGAATACGAAATTATCCGGCGCACCTACCGTACTCCCGATACTTTTCGACGAGCTTGCGGTGATCGGACCTTCAAGGTTGGCGACGACCAGATCGCTGTCGCGCAAGATCGGATCAATACACGAAAAAATAAAGTCGCCGCCTTTCTCTTGTATCGTGCTGCCGATGGTACGGTCGAACATCATGTCGCCGCCAAAAAGTATCGTGGCGTGAGGAGTGGTTTTGTATGCAGCGACAGCAGGGGATAATACGGGCGCTGCAGCAGCAGATGGAAATAACGCCACGAAAGACGCGAATGTGAGAGCAATAAAATGTGCCAAACCCGACATCTACCCAATGATACCAGCGAGCGAGTGCGGTTTGCCTTCGGCGATAGCGGCGTGGGTGATACGGATGAACCGCGCCTTCCTCTCGAACTCAGGTATGGTGCGCGCGCCCACATATCCCATGCCCACTTGCACGCCGGATGCGAGTTCTGCGACGATCTCTCCCACCGGCCCTTTGTATCGGACGATCGCTTCCACACCTTCCGGAACTGCTTTTCTGCCATGCGTAAAATAACGCTCGCTTCCGGAGGCACTCTTGATAACGGCCTGCGAGCCCATACCCCGATATTCTTTGAATTTCCGGCCGTCTTTTTCGACGATCTTCCCCGGCGCTTCATCTGTGCCCGCAAAAAGATTGCCGAGCATCACCGCCGAGGCACCTGCCGCGAGCGCTTTGGCAATATCCCCCGATGTGCGGATGCCGCCGTCGGCAATGACCGGAACTTTGCGTTTTTTAGCGACCGATACCACTTCGAGGATAGCAGAGAGCTGCGGCACGCCCACGCCGGAAATGAGGCGCGTCGTGCAGATCGAGCCGGGGCCGACGCCCACCTTGATGGCGTCGGCAAATTCGCACGCCACATCGGCGGCCTCTGCGGTCGCAATATTTCCGAAGATTATTTTTGCGTGTTTGAGACTTTTCTTTATTTTTTTCGCGCTTTCGACAACATTCAAATTGTGTCCATGCGCACAATCGATGACGATAGCGTCACACCCTGCTTCATCGAGCGCCTTCGCCCGATCGGCAGCGAATGGCCCGCATGCTGCGGCGACTTTGATGCCTGCCTTTTTCACGTGCGTAACTATTTTAACTTGCACCTCGATAGAGCAGTTGCGATGAATGACACCTAAGCCCCCGAGTTTCCCCAGCGCGATTGCCATTTCCTCTTCCGTCACGCGATCCATCGCAGCAGAGAGAAACGGGACCGAGAGCTCGATTCCCGCTATGTTTGTTTTGAGTGATGCTTCCGCCGGTTCCATCTGTGAAGCTCCGGGTCGGATGAGTACATCATCGAATGTGAACCCTTCCTTGAGAATTTTAACACCCACTTGTGGTGAGCGATTTATCCCGAGTTTTGTCGAGGGAAGTCGAACCATGCGCCATTATACTCGATTGGCCCCAAAAGTCAAGAAAAGAGCCCCGACCATTAGCACAGAGAACCTACCTATGTGCTTTTTCTGTCAGCTTGTTACACCTTAGATACTGTCGCAACAAGCGCACAGTGATCTGACAGACCGGAAACCATTTCTACATCGGATACTGTATAGCTGGGGGTTGAAAAAATTCCATCGACCATTTTGTCAACAATCTCGTGCGGACGCAGCTTCACTGCCCTATGCAATTTCTGATCGAGACTGGTGACGTAATGTGGCGGGACATTGTCTTTGTATTTTTGCGCGAGCATTGAAAAAATTTCCCCTCCACGAGGAGCATTGAAATCACCGGCAAGAACGAATTCTCCCAGCGTCTCAAGCACATGAAGCAATTTTTTCATATCGCGCCGCTGCGCGTCGCTTGGTGAGCCGTCGGGCGTCCACGTAAAGTGTGTCGTCATGATCCTGAAAACGTCTCCGCCTTTTTCATTGTCCGTCTCGACCATAACAAGTGCTTCATGATCTGGAATATATCCTGGGGGCTCGTCGTGTATCTTTTTGCCATCGCCCACATAGTAGTTGATCATGCTACTTTGAAGCGGCAGTCGGGTCAGTACTGCATTCCCATTAATGACGGGCTTTGATCCGGTATCAGAGTGATGATAGATCATCGGTGCAAAGACGCACTTCGACCCCAGCTCACTTTCAAAAAGCGAAATGTCGGGTTCTGAAAGCTCCTGAAGGCACACCACATCGGCTTGTTGTTCTTTGAGGAACGGCAGCACAAGATCGAGGTGCAGCGAGCGTTCAATATTGAGCGAGATGAGCTTGATGGAAGCGGACATGTATTAGATATGCACACCCCGAAGCGCTTCGTCAAGAATCGGTAGTGAAACTTTCGGAAGATCTTCCATTACCTCCTCGCTCGGGATGTGAATGCCGACATTCCTCTGGAGTGTATAGAGTGTTACATGCGCAGGCTGTGTCGGTAGACTTATTCGAAACTGCCGATTAAATTCTTTGAAAAAATCCGAGAGATTCTTGAGTTCGCAGCGGAGAACAATTGCTTTCCTTTCGCCCTCTTCTGCAAATCGAAAATCGTTTCGCAATGAGAGAAGCTGGATTGGCTTCAGCCTGGTGAACGTCTCGAAATTTCGGGCAACCTCGTTTTCAAAGTCGACCGGCGGTAACTGCGCCAACTCGGATGCATTTTTGATGTGCAAGAGTGTGATGTGAAATTCATCCTTTTTATACAATTCAACTTTCTTCCATCGTACCAGCTCTGGAAAGGGACGGAACAACCCCAGATCAAGTGTCAGAACGATTGTGCGGCCACTCGTTCCAGATCGGAGCAAGTAGGGCGAAGAAACCTCCATATTAGGGATGCTTCTTTCCAATCGCAGCTTTGATGAACGCGTTGAACAGCGGATGCGGTGAGAGCGGACGGGCGCGAAGCTCGGGATGGAATTGCGTGCCGAGCATAAAGGGGTGCACGCTCTTCGGTAATTCTGCGATTTCCATGAGGCGGCCATCGGGAGATTTTCCGGAGAAGACGAGACCCGCGCTCTCCAATTTCCCGATATATTCCGGATTGACTTCAAAGCGGTGGCGGTGGCGCTCAGAAATTAGCTTGTGGCTTGTAGCTTGCAGCTTGTAGCTTTCAGACGCAATTGAACCTTCCATCAACTCGCAGGGATACGCGCCAAGGCGCATGCTGCCGCCGTAATTTTTCTTCGCGAGTTTTTCGATCTGTTCCGGAAGGATGGCGATAACGGGATGCGGGGTCGACGCCTCGATCTCGGTCGTGTGTGCGCCCGAAAGACCCGCAACATTTCGCGCATATTCGATGGTCATCAATTGCATGCCATAACAAAGGCCGAAATACGGTATCGTGTTCTCGCGCGCGAAGCGGATAGCATTGATCTTGCCTTCTACTCCCGTCTCCCCGAATCCTCCCGGCACAATGATCCCGTCGTACCCCTTGAGCTCGGAAACCGACGTGGGATCGATTTCGTAGGCCTTGGCATTAAGCCATGCTATCTCCGGCCTTACTCCGTGTGCGTACGCCGAGAATTTTATCGCCTCGATAACTGAAAAGTAGGCGTCGGAGAGTACGAAATCGCCCGTGTCAAAATATTTCCCGACGATGCCGATCTTTACAACACCGTTGCCATTATGTGCATGCTCGGCAAACTCCCTCCATTGCGAAAAATCCGCCCCCTGCTTCGCGCGCTTTCCCAAAAGGCTCATGAGGACTTCAGAAAGCTTGTCGCGTTCAAAATTCAGAGGGACATCATATATAGAATCCACATCGGGCGCGGAGATGATGTGGTCGGCCTGCACGTTGCACCAGATGGCAAGCTTCTCTTTTCGTTTCTTGTCGAGCGTGTGTGTCGAGCGCGCGAGAATCACGTCGGGCTGGACCCCGTAGGCATTGAGCTGGCGTACTGCGTTTTGAGTCGGCTTCGTCTTCATCTCGCCGATGGTGTTCGGTACCGGCAGGTAGGAGACCATGACGAAGAGAACATCGGAAGGATGTTTTAAGTGCATGACGCGTGCCGCATCAATAAAGAGCGCGTTGGAAAAATCGCCAAGTGTGCCGCCGATCTCCACGACCGTCACGTCAGACTTCGCCATGCGCGCAGAACGCTCCAGTCGTTCGACGATCTCGTCGCGCACATGGGGAATGGCTTCTACACATTTTCCCCCATACCCAAGATTCCGTTCGCGTTCTATCACTGCCTTGTAGACCATTCCACTCGTCATGTAATCCTCGGGGCCCAGGTCGCGGCCGAGAAATCGTTCGTAATTGCCCATGTCCTGATCGGTCTCAAGACCGGAATCGAGGACGAACACTTCGCCGTGCTCCGTCGGATTCATGGTGCCCGCGTCCACGTTCAGATACGGATCGATCTTCACAAGATTGACGGAGAGCCCGCGTGCCGTGAGAAGTTTCCCGATCGATGCGGTCGCGGTGCCTTTGCCCACGCCAGACATAACCCCGCCCACCACGAAAATATATTTATGACCTGCGCGCGCACGCTTCATGGAATCAATAGTATCACGCCGCCCACAATTGGATGCAATTCGAGGCGTGTGGAAAGCGACGCACGAACGTACTCGTTCGTGCGTGACACGGCTCACATCGGCTGAGCCGACATTTAAACCCACACGGGAGTGTGCCCGTCGCAAGCGGGTCGAGTGTCGGCTGAAGGCCGACGCGAGAGGTTTATGCCAGCACAAGCATGCGCTGGCCGCCCCCCCTACGGGCGCCTCGCGGCGATGTCACGTGTGCAAGTATCTTCGTACTGCCAAATAACTGGATAACGCGCCCAGCGCAATGCCAGAGCCCATAACAACGAAAAATATGAGCGGGAATGCGCCGATAAAGTAGGTAAATACGTTGAAAGAACCCAGGAACCGCTCCGAGCCGGGACCAAGCCAGAGCGTGAGGGGATACAAGAGAACGAGCACCACGAGCCCCGAGATGGTGCCGTACAAGATCCCGGCGACCACAAAAGGCCCGCGCACGAACCAGCGGGAGGCACCGACCAAATTCATGACACCGATCTCATCGCGCGATGTGTAGATGGCAAGCCGGATGGTGTTGAATGTGATCAGGAGCGAGACAAGGCCGAGAACAAGGGCGACGACGCTGCCGAGTCGCTTGGATGTCTCGATGATATTCGTCAGGCGATCGATCGCGGTCTTGTTCTGATAGAAATTCACCTTATCGATCGAGGCCCCCGCGCCCGAGCCGCTCTTCTGCTGTGCGTCGAGATATTTGGCGATCGCCTCGTACTGCGAGGTGTTTTTCGCGCGCACTTCAAGCGAAGCGCCGAGTGGATTATCCCCCAACTCCTGGAGAGCCTGCATCGTGAGCTGGTCGCCTGAATGGCGCGCTTGGAACTGTGCCAGAGCCTCTTCACGCGAGACGTATTGAATAGAAGCGACTTCCGGTAAAGTTTGCAGAGATTTCTGCATTTCCGTGATCTGCTCCGCGGTCGCGCTCGTCGCGAAGTAGACCGTAACGTCTACTTTGTCGGTGAGTTGTTTGAGGGTCGAATTGAGCGCCGCGCCCGAGATCATGAGCCCCGCAACAACAAAGAGCGTGATGGTCATGATGAGTATCGCCGCAAGTGAGACGAATCCGTTGCGCATAAAACCCACGAAGCCATAGCGCGCTATCCGTTTTATCGTTAACCAAAAAGACATACTTCTATTCTACAACGAGTATTTCCCCTCCTTATCATCGCGCACGATGCGGCCCTGATCCATGGTGACAACGCGCCGCCCGACCGAATCGACGACCGACTTGTTGTGCGTCGTGAGAAGAACGGTGGTCCCAAGATCGTTGATCTTCTTGAGTATCCCCACAACATCGTGCGTGTTGATAGGGTCAAGATTGCCCGTCGGCTCATCTGCGATCAATACATCGGGCTGGTTCACAATGGCTCGCGCGATCGCGACACGCTGCTGCTCGCCGCCGGAGAGTTCATGGGGAAAACTCCAGAGCTTGTCGGAGAGGCCCACCAGATCGAGGACATGCGGCACGTCTCCCGCGATATCCTCGTCGCTTCGGCCTGCGACCTCGAGGGCAAAGGCGATATTTTCATACACATTTTTAGTCGAGAGAAGCCGGAAATCCTGAAAGATCGTGCCGATATTGCGTCGGAGCTTTAGAAGATCCTTATTCGAGAGCTTGCCGATCTCCCGCTCCCCGAAATAGACCGCGCCCTCGGTAGGCTCTACCTCGGCGAAGAGCATTTTGAGGAGTGTGGTCTTCCCGGCACCCGAGTGCCCGACGATCGAGACGAATTCTCCCGGATCTACCCCAAGTGTGATATCCGCGACCGCGGGTGCCACGCCATCGGAGTAGACCTTTGTGACCTTGTCGAAATAAATCATAGGATAGCTTTTAGGTGCTAGCTTTCAGCTTTCAGGAAATGCATACGCGAAGCTACCATTATACCGCGCTCCCAGAACCTTCCAACCCCTTTTCCGCATCAACGAAACTCTGGATGTCTCCGTTTAAGACTTTTTCTACGTCGCGGCGTTCATGGTCCGTGCGATGGTCTTTTACCATCTGGTACGGATGAAGCACGTAGGAACGGATCTGGCTTCCCCATTCGATCTTGGTCGAGGCCCCTGTAGAGAGCCCGCGCGATTCACTCGCTTGAGCCTCTTCGCGCATCCGGAAGAGTTTGCCACGGATCATTTCGAGGGCTTTTTCGCGATTTTGCGCCTGAGAGCGTTCGGAGGTGACGTGAACGCTGATGCCGCTCGGAATGTGCGTCATGCGCACAGCCGTATCGCGCTTGTTCACATTCTGTCCACCGGGGCCACCCGAGCGCGCGATGGTTACCTCGAGTTCGATGTCGGGGATGTGCGTCTCGGCGACATCGGGCAACTTCGGAAGTACCTCGACGAGCGAAAATGACGTTTGCCGCTTCCCCGCGGAATTGAAAGGCGACATGCGTACGAGCCGATGCACGCCCGCTTCGCGCTTGAGTGCTCCATAAGCGCCGGAGCCATCTATTTCGAATGAGATGCTCCGGTATCCGCCCATCGAATTCTCATTGGATGAGAGCAATCCCGTGTTCCAGCCCCTAGCCGCTGCGTATTTTTTGTACATCTCGAAGAGGATGCGCGAAAAATCTTCGGCATCATCTCCCCCCGCGCCAGAGACTATCGTGACGAGCGCATCGCTTTTGTCATATCCCCCGCCGCCCGCGAGTTTGGCTTTCAGGTCCTGATATTCTTTCAGGGTTGCCTGCGCCTTGTCTTTATCAGCCCAAAAATCCACCGCGCCCATCTGGGCTTCAATTTCCGCAATACGCGCTTCGATCGGGTCTTTTGTGCTCATTGGACGAGTATATCAAACGCAGAGGGGGCACCACGGTGCTCCCCTCGTCTTACCACACTCTATTGAACCGTGATTTCTTTTATGGGAGCCATGAACGCATGGGTCTCTTCTCCGTCTACCCCCCAATAGGTTCGAACTCCCATAACACGGTGATTAGTGACCTCACCGTTCGTCGCGGTCCTTTCCCAAACGTCCCCTCGTTCAACACTGCACCGAGGATCGTGGGCATATCGCAGAACTACATCTGCGAAGAGGCGGCCGGCGTTCATTTTCATCAGGTGGAAGACGAGAGCATCAGCCATGGTCTTTCCCCAATTTTTTTACGGATGAGGTGCACGAATGTGTCACCACCTTCATTGTGCTCGCTACTTATGATTCGTCAAATCAAAATTTGGAGCCGCCTCGCGGGATCGAACCGCGGACCTTATCTTTACGAAAGATATGCTCTACCAACTGAGCTAAGGCGGCACTACTACGCTCCGATTTTACATCGGAGCTTCGAAGTGCAAGTCGTAGTGAGAAGTCCTACTGCTTGCCCGTCCGAAGCTCAAATGCAATTTGAGCGAAGAAGGGGGCTAAGGTGGCATTGCGGGCGTAGACCCGCTGGAGCCGATGTCCGGGATTGAACCGGAGACCTCGTCATTACCAATGACGTGCTCTACCAACTGAGCTACATCGGCTTACGGTACCTTTGTACTGGGTCCCGACGCTTCGGTCGGGACCCCGACCGCTTGCGCGTCGGGGCTACATCGGCGACAAACCGATACTATCACGCAACAGGATACTCCCACAATTCCTCGATGATCGGTGCGACGGTGGTATCGGTGATGTCTTCGTGCCTGATCATGGCGGCCGCAAAAATCTGTGTTTCCAGCTTGTGTGCCAATTCTATAAGAGCTTCGAACGTATCCCGCTGCGCGGTTACCTCTTTCCCTTTATCGTTCATCACTCCCCGAGCGAGGTACCGTTTCCTTCCGTCAATAAACCGCTCCTCAAGGGTGAGCACGCCGCGCGGTCCTACTCGTGAATCAGCGTACACACATATCTTGTTTTCAAACGAATCGCCCGCAAGCGCGTCTCCTATTTTGGAAAAGCCGATCATGTCTATGATCTCCACAACAGCTGCGGAAAGATCTATTTCTCTTGCAATTTTCTTGCTCGCTTCGTGTTGGTCTCTACCGTACTTCTCTTTATATTCAGACTTTACCCTCTCCCAATACTCTAGTCCTTGCGGCTCAAGAAACTCCGGAAAATATGTGAGATTAAATTTGAGGATGTTGCCCATGTCGTGAAAGAGACATGCAAGAATGATGTCGTTTTTATTCACCGGCTTTTTTCCGCCGGAGGCGGATCCTCCTCCGGAGGAAAAATTCTCGCAGATCATCTTCCCCACCGCCGCCACTCGCAGCTGATGGAGCTGCAGATTCGGCATTGTATTATACTGCGCGTATATTTCACGCGGCGTTCGCATGAGGCGATTCTACCACTTTATGTACCTTGTCTCTGAGCGTCGAGCGCGTTGTCTTTTGCAGCGGGCTTTTTGGAAGGATCTTCAATCGGCTCGAATATGTAAAAATCCTTAACCCAGTGATGTTCCGTCGCATCTATGAAACTTCTAATGGGATCGCCTTCCGGCATCTTGATCTTAGCCCGCACATAAGGCGGATCACCTCCTCTTAGGTTCGCTTTGAGTTCACGTAAAAAGTCTTCGATGACACTCTGCTGTCCTGTATCACTCCCGAGCCGTATATCTGTGATTTCCGCTTCTCGCTCACCTGGTTCAGTTTTAACTACTGCACTGCCCAGGACTTCGTTACCCCTCATGAGCACCCGTATACTCTTGTGTTCTTCAGGTCTGGAACACTCCGTAAAGAGTTTCTGCATTTCAAGGCGACGGCCTGCCGTATCGGCACTATTCTGGCGCTTCCCAGGGTCGTAACCTAAGCCGGCCACTCCATCTGCTACCGCTTCAAAGTCTTCTGAGGTCCTGATCGTTTTCAGTTGAATTTTATTGGGGTCGTCTGCGTTCTGCGACTGCACCATGCCCGCATCCCTATCTTGCGATGGCTCTACACTCTCGGCTCCAAATTCTTTGAACATACACTTCTATTGTACACGATAAATCTCCACAACTAATCCCCTGTGGAAAAGCCCGATGATGCCGAATGGGCCTTATTTCTATGGATGCGCGGTCGAAGGGATTTGAACCCTCGATCTTCTCCGTGACAGGGAGATGTGTTAACCGGGCTACACCACGACCGCATTTCCATGCGGTAGAAAACCGCATGCGACAGCATTCTAGCAGAGTTTGCCTAATGCGTCGTGTGTCGACGGCAGGGATCGGACCTGCGACCTAGCGCTTATGAAACGCTCGCTCTACCACTGAGCTACGCCGACGTATATCCATAGTACGGATTTTTTGATACTCCACAATCGAAATATTGTATGATACGCTCGAAGCATGTGGGGTACCATTCTGAACATTAATTCGATTCTCTGGGCCTTGTCAGGAACCTATTTTGTCTACTCGACAGGGATCGCGATCCTGACGTGGTCGGGTAAACAATTTTTGCTCGGCCTATTAGTGTTCGTATTTTTCTCACTCGCTGAAGTTGCGCTCGCCGCTATCGCTGAGCCGTGAGTATATGCGGTAGAGCGCCTCTCCAAAATTCCCTGTCCTTTGGGTGTGTGAGCATTTCTTCCACCTCCGAGGGAGGCACCCAGCGCGCTTCGGGATTCCCCGGATCGGTCGGCGCGAGTTGTGCATCTTTCGTGGTGAAGAGGAGCATATGGATAGTCTTGTATTCGCTCGTATCGTCCCCGCCCTGTGGAGTGCCTTTGTAGCGCTCATATGAGCCAAGCTCTTTCGTGAGCGAAATATATTCCAAGCCTGTTTCTTCCGCGACCTCACGCCGCGCCGCCGCAAGTGCATTTTCTCCCTCATCAATGTGACCTTTGGGGAAACCCCAAAAATCCGGACCATTCCGGACAAGCGCTATCTCCCCGCGCGCGTTCAGCACGATGCCGCCGGCGCTTTCTGTATTCTCCATTGCACGATTTTAGCACGGGCAGGCTTGGTCACGAATATATGATCCGTTAACTGGGTTGAGCCTGAGCGACGACACTCGCTAGAAATCGCGATACCTCTTTGGGCGTTCGCAGAACTATGATTCTTTTGGTTCCTGCCAGCCTCCTGACATTTGCAAGATATTCTTTCCTACGGAAGGTCACGATGTATTTAAGATGTTTCCACTGAAGCGCCTCTTTATTCTCACCGCCCATCTCCGGTCTGACGCTCCCAAAGTGCTTGATAAATCTTTTGAATGTACGCCAAATATTTAATGCCTTGGGGAAGTCAAAAACGATGATCGTATCGGCGTTTGGTATTCTATTGTCAATCGATTTTGAGTAATTACCCTCGATAATCCATCGCGCCTCTTTCATTAGCTGATTCTGAATCTCTCGAAATTCACTCTGCGGTGTCGGTGTCCAGTTTTCTCTCCAAAAATACTTATCGAGATGATGAACTGGCATGTTGAGTAGGCCTCCCAATGTGCGGGCGAATGTTGTCTTTCCGCCGCCTGGGCACCCAATGACTAATATCCGTTTCATAATGTTAAAGATTCACTCGAGAGGTGGTGAGCTAGTTGTTTTTTCAGATACTTCCGGCCGCTGCCGCTTTTGAGAAAGCGTTCACGGCCTTTTGCATCTTGTTCGTCCTTGTAGGCCTCGTAATAAATGAGTTCCCAGTTTTGCTTTCTGCTTGTTGTTCGAGCCCCATCACCTTTTTGGTGACGCTCAACTCGTTGTTTTAGGTTAGCCGAGTAGCCGATATACCAACTCCGGTCGTCTTGGTTTTCCAAGAGGTATACGTAGTACACAAATCATATTGTCGCGTAAAACCACGTGGTTGCAAGACAGCCATGCGTTGCCGCGTAAAACTCACTATCGTTCGCCACGCGGCCAATCGAGTGACGAAAACACCCGCCAAAAGGCGGGGTTTTCGTTTTACTCGATTGCGGGGGCGGGACTTGCACCCGCGACCTCAAGGTTATGCATACCGCTACGACTTTCGTCGCCTCACGCGCCAACTGACGAATGAATTCGTGGTCTGGACTATACCTTCACCCCACTCTAGAAACTAGAGACCGGAAACTAGAGTCTGGAAAAATCTAATGCCTTCAGGCATCTCCAGCTTCTAGCATCTAGTTTCTAGCTTCCAAAATAGGGGCCTGCCATCTAGTCTCTACACCTTTCCCTTGGTTTTTACTCAGGACTTGGCTCGGTATTGCCACCTCGCACCGCGAGAGAGGTTTCACCGAATTTGACAGGTGTTCCGCACACAATTACTCGTGAGCGAGCCCAATTTGAGCCTTGCGAGCTACTACTGCTCCACCCCGCTCAATACATAATAGCATGTTCCGTATCTTCTACAAATAGAATGGTGGAGTTCTCAACACCCTACACGTTATAATCTTGCGGCCGCAGTAAACTAACGTATACCCCTCAATGACGCAGGTCGAATTTTTTCCGAAGTGCACCATCACTTTCCAGAGAGTCTACTATCATATACAGGACATCTTTGCCTACATGTAAATCTGCCTTGAGTAGTGTGATGAGATCTTCGCAATCATACGGATAAATCCACACGCTATGCTGCAAATGTATGAACCCGACAGTCGATAAGAACGACCGGATCTTTTCACGAAGAATCTTTCTTTGCTCTGGTATATCGAAAATTAATACACGCCATTTGCCATCCCATCGTAGGGGTTTTCGAACAGCCTCGCTTAAGGTCAGCTGTCGTAGGGCTCTTTCTCCCGCTTGAGTTAAACGAAGAAGGCCCTTCTCGCGGACTATCAGCCCGCTTTTGATGAGACGCTCGCGAGAGGCACGAATAAATTCCTTCTGTCTTTTTAACGGCAAGATGCCGAGTTTCGCCATAGCACCGAGAACATTCGGCGCTACTACCGCGATACTCAAGGCCCCTGCTACTGCGATAGTTCCCAAGATGATCTTTTTTAGATTTGCTCTTCGGGTTCTTTTTTTACTTTCGATTTCAAGTTTGCCCATACGTTTAATATCAGCGGCCGCAATAATTAAACGTAATACAATTTGGCAAGCTGAAGATTTGATAGATTGAAAATATTTCGCCTGTTATTCAATAAAGCGGAATTCTTTGAGAACTCTTTCGTAGAGCGCGATGATGCGGCGCGCTTCGCGCGCGCTTAAAGTGTGCGCATCGCCTTCATGCGCTATCTTGTTGCGTGTCTTGTGCGCCTCCCACGCAAGATCGATCATATTGAAATTTGCGCGATCCACACCGCGCATTTTGTCGGCCATCGTCTCGCCTTTGTATCCGAGTGTATCGAGAAGTTCGTTGAGCATGATGTCCGCCTCGAGGATCGCGAGCCGCCAGCCCTGCTCCGACTCTCCATGCGCCTGCTCGAGGACCCTGTTCCAGCGCAACTGGGTTTTCGGTACATCGTGGGCCACTACGGTTTGCTGCGCGGCGGCAAATTTCCGACGTTCGATCTGACGGATCTGGAACATACGGATCGAACAGTAGATGGAAAGCGCCCCGAGACAGAGCGAGAAGAGGAGCGAGAACGCGACGAAAGTACTCCAATTGTGGAAAAGTGCCTCGTAGGCGCCGGGGGCGGAGGCGATCTGGAGATATTGAACGACCTCGGTCGCGCTCACGGGATGAGTGATCGGAGAAGCCACGGGAGATGGCATGCCGGGAGCTCCGGTGCCCGCTATCGTCGCCACAGTCCCCGGCACCCACTTGAAGGCGACCTCGCCCAGAAACCACAGAGCCCATGCGAAAGAGCCACCCACCGTCGGTTCTGGAGTCATCCATGCATTGTAACAGGCACCAGTGAACAGGCAGCAGGGGTTGGGGGAATTTCTTCGGTGCCTGGTGCCTATTGCCTGTTACTTTCCTCTATTTCTTTCGCAATTTTGAACAATGTCTCTTCCCCTCCCCACGGTCCGATGATCTGAAATCCCACCGGCAGCTTTTTGCCGTCCCTTTCCACAGTTCCCGAAGGAACAGAAATCGCAGGAACACCTGCAAGATTCACCGGCACGGTGAAAATATCCTCAAGATACAGTGAAACAGGGTCGCTATTCTTCTCGCCGAGCTTGAACGCGGGCGAAGGGGTCGTCGGCATAACTACGCAATCGACCATCTCGAATGCGTTTGCAAGATCCGCGCGTATGAGCTCGCGCACCGCGCGCGCTTTCCGATAGTAGGCATCGGCGTAGCCCGAAGAGAGCACGAATGTGCCGACGAGAATGCGGCGACGCGTTTCGAGGCCGAATCCCGCAGCTCTCGTCTTTGCATATACTTCGCCGAACGAATCGGCTGGCATTGAAAGCCCGTAGCGAATGCCGTCGAGCCGAGCAAGATTTGTGGAAACTTCCGCGGGATTGATGATGTAGTACACCGCAAGCGCATACTGGAGAGACGGCAGCGCAACATCGACGAGCGAATATCCTTTGCCTTCAAGTATTCGCAATGTATTCTCAAATTGCGCGCGCATTTCAGGAGCAAGATCTGCGAGAAACTCCCGCGGCACTCCTATCGCTTTGCGCTGCGCTTGTGCTTGCATCGCAGCATCAGGCAGAGATGTGCTATCCATTTTGTCGTGACCACGAATGGCTTCGAACAGGATCTTCGCGCCCCCCACATTCTTCGCAAGTACGCCTATCTGGTCGAGTGAAGAAGCGGCTGCGATAAGGCCGTGTCGTGATACAGCGCCGTATGTCGGCTTCAACCCTGCGATGCCGCAGAAGGCTGCAGGCTGCCTGATAGAGCCGCCCGTGTCGCTTCCGAGAGCTCCCAATGCCATTCCTGCCGCGACAGCAGCAGCCGAGCCGCCGGAAGTGCCGCCGGGCACGCGCGACGTGTCGTGAGGGTTTTTGGTTGGACCATACGCGGAATTCTCCGTAGAGCTGCCGAGCGCAAATTCATCCATATTCGTCCGACCGAGAAATACCGCGCCTTGTGCTTTGAGCTTCGAAATGACAGTAGCGTTGTACGGCGCGCGATAGTTCTCAAGCATCTTCGATGCGGCGCTTGCAATGCGGCCTTCGATAAGAATGTTGTCTTTGACCGCAATAGGAATTCCCGTAAGCGGCTGCGACTTCCCCGCCGCAATCATCTCATCCGCACGCTTCGCTTCTGCCCTCGCGCTCTCTTCCCACACTTCGAGATACGCATGAATTTCTCCGTCCTTTTCCTTTATCGCATCCAAATACGTATTCGTGAGCTCGAGCGCCGAATATTCTTTGGCATCGAGCGCGCGACGCGCCTCTGCAATCGTGAGTGTTTCGAGGTTCATGACTTCTTGTTGCGGGAAACGACTTGTTTGACGGCAATTCGGTCTCCTTCCCGCGCCGGCGCAGCGTCCAAAAGCTGTTTCGTATACTTCCCACTCTCATGCGCATTTTCATCCACCCGCATCACATTGTGGAGACCTTGGCCTTTGTGTTCAACTCCAGCACTTGCCTTTTGAATTGTCTCCACAAACGCCAAAATATCCGGAATCTCCTTTTCTAGCTTCACCAATTCTTCCGGGCCAACTTCCAGCCGCGCAAGCTTCGCAAGCGCTGCCACATCTACCTTGTCAGCCATATCCCGACACTATACCGCGAAGTGCGCCTTGGTTCATTAAAAAACCACCTGCCCAGAGATTCGCCGAAGCGATTCTGGAACAGGTGGCTGAAGTCGCACCAACCTCATGCAGCTCGGCTTACGCCGAAACCTCTCCCGCCAGTGGCGCGAGAAGGCGCTTCTGGAGGGTGGTGGGTCGAACCCCCTGTGCGAGCAGGAACGCCACTTTGACGTGCACGGCAACATCGTTGAGGTCACCGCTTTCGATCGCTCCCGCATCAAGCGCAGCGCGACCCGGCCCATAGGTCCCGGCATGTGTCGTTCCACCGACAAACTTGGTGGTGATTACGACCGGGATCTTGAGCTGAGTGGCTTCCTTGATGCATGGGATGAGCGAGAATTCGTCACGCGACGGCACGTTACCAGCGCCGAGCGAGCGAAGCACCAAGGCTTTGCACTTGCCGCTGTGAATGATGTCGAACAAGATGCCGGGTTTGAAGCCGGGCACAAGGTCTAGCACCACAACATCGGCGTTGAAGTGGAAGTCGCAGTCTTCAGCCCGGAATGGCGCTTTTGATGCCCGCCGAGCTTCAGGCCTGAACGTGACACCCGTCGCAGACAAACCTGCCAGCGGCGGGAACGCGGGTGAACCGAAAGCGGCGAACGCAGCCTCCGATATCTTGATGCTCCGCGACGCCCTGAGAACGACGTCGTAGAAGACGACCATGACTTCTGCGATGCGTTGTTTGATCGCTTCGGTCAGCACCAGCACCGTGTTCTCGATGTTGAAGCGAGCGTCGGTGCCAAACTTGACCATGGGCAGCTGCGATCCCGTGAAGGCGACCGGAATGTTCAGTCTTTCGCCAAGCACGAACGAAACCGCGGTCGCGCTGTAGGCCATCGTGTCGGTGCCATGCGCGAACAGAATCGCCTGGTACTTGCCGCTCTCGACAGCATTCGCCGCTTCGAAGGCAAACTTTGTCCAGTCGCTCGGATTGAGGTCCGAACTGTCAACGTTGGACAGCTGCTTGAAGTCGAACGTGGCATGTTTCCGAAGCGTTGGCACCATGTGGAGCAGCTGCTTGATCGTCTTGGCTGCGCGGAGCACGCCTTTCCGGTCGGGAACCATTGCGATGGTGCCACCACAACCGAGAATCAGGATGCGTGGCTTTTGGGCGCGCGTCTTACGCACGACCTTCTTCAACTTCTTGACCATGACTATTCGCTTTCTTCACCCTTGAGTGAGGTTCGAGGTTGGTACAGATGAGCTTTTATGTCAGAAGGAGCGGTGCTCACCGCTCTGGCAATTATAACCCCAAAATACCCTTTTGTCAAGCCAAAATAACGATCAATTGGCTTGATATTTTAGATACTACGCCAAGAGCCTCAAAAATTGCTCTTCTACCAATATTTGAACGCCAAGCTGGCGGGCTTTGTCGAGTTTTGAGCCTGCTTCTTCTCCCGCAACGACATACGAGGTTTTTTTGGAGACGGAACCCGCAACATCGCCGCCGAGAGAGCGGATTTTTTCTTTTGCTTCGTCGCGGGACATGCTTCCAAGCGAGCCCGTGAGGACAAATGTTTTTCCGGCTAGCGGCAAATTGTCAAGGCGTCGCCTTGACATTGACAAAGAGTTTTTGATGATGAGAACTTTTTTGAGTCGTGCAATAAGCTTGAGATTTTCCCCGCCCGAATGACCGGAGTCATCCGGTCGGGCGGGTTTGTCGTGGAACCATTCGTAAACTGCTTTTGCCATGATATCCCCCATTCCACTTATCGCATTTAGCTTTTCCTCGCTCGCTCCCGCAAGCGCATCGAGCGTTCGGAATTCCTGCGCGAGGAGAATTGCGGTCTCTTCGCCGATGTGCGGGATGGAGAGCCCGACGAGAAGTCGCGCGAGCTCTACCTTGCGAGATTTCTGGATAGATTCGATGAGCTTCTTGGCAGAGACTTCTGCAAAACCCTCGAGCGGCAGTACGTCTCCCTCGGTCAGTGTAAAAATATCGTCGAAATGTTGTATGAGCCCGTTCTCCAAAAGAAGGTCTACGGTTTTCTTGCCCAAACCTTCGATATCGAGCGCATGCTTGCTGGCAAAATTGTGAAAGACCCGCCGGGTGACAGCAAAGGAACGTTTGTCGACACATCGCCACGCTGATTCTCCCGAGATGCGCTCAATAGCGCCGTTGCCGCCGCATTCGGCAATACGCGTCGGCCACTTGAAAGGTTTTGCGCTCTTCGGCCGCAAGTCTTTTACTACGTCAACGATCTCCGGAATCACATCCCCTGCTTTTTGGAGAATGACCGTATCACCGATGCGCGCGTCGAGCCGCTTGATCTCATCTTCGTTGTGGAGCGTCGCGCGCGAGACGGTGGTGCCTGCGACAGAAACCGGTTTCAAATGGGCGACGGGTGTGATGACTCCGGTGCGTCCCACTTGGAACACGATGTCTTCGAGTATGGTTGTCACTTGTTCTGCCGGGAATTTGAATGCGATGGCAAAACGCGGACCTTTGCCAGTATATCCGAGCTCCTCTTCGAATGGACGCTCATTTACTTTTATGACCACGCCATCCACCCAGTAATTCTGTTTACGCCCCTTCTCTTTCCATGTTTCCCAATACGCAATGATCTCTTCCGGGTTTGCCGCGATCGAATGATGTGGATTGACCTTAAATCCGAGCTCGCGGAGGTACTCCAATTCTCCAACTTGGTCTTTAGGAAATTTCTCGGATGTCGCCGCAAGCTCGTAGATAAAAGTATCGAGCTTGCGCGCAGCGGCAATCGAGGGGTCAAGCTGGCGAATAGAGCCCGCAGCGACATTGCGCGGATTTGCGAACGGGGGTTCACCCTGCTTTTCACGCTCACGATTCAGGCTCTCCAGGTTTTTCGAGCTCATCCACACTTCCCCTTCGACAACAACGTCGACGGCGCGCGAGAGCCGGAGCGGCACCGATTCGATGGTGCGGACGTTGTGGGTCACGTCTTCGCCGACCTCGCCGTCGCCGCGCGTTGCAGCCGTTGTAAACAAACCTTTTTCATACGTAAGTACGACCTTGAGGCCATCGATCTTGAGCTCGCACATATAGGTCGGCTGCGCACCCTGAAACTTCGGACGCAAGAACCGTTTGACGCGCGTATCAAAATCGCGAATGTCATCTGGCGAGAACGCATCATTAAGCGACCATTGCGGGACACTGTGGCGGACTTTTTTGAAGCCCGGCAAGGGCTTCCCCGCCACCCGCTGCGATGGCGAATCGGCAGCTATGAGCGAGGGGTGTGCAGCTTCAATCTCTGAAAGCTCGCGCTTCAGAGAATCGAGCGCTTCTTGGGAGATCTCTTCTATATCGTAGACATGATAGAGGCGCCGATGATGGTTGACTGTGTCCTTCAGTTTCTTATATCGCTCCTGCACATCTTTCGGGACCTTGTTCATAGCCTGTAGCTTGTGGCTTGTAGCAAAAAAAATCAAGTAGCGGCTACGGGCTACCGGCTTCAATCTACCGGCTAATAATGTAACTCTACGGAGCGCTGCAGCGCGCGCGAGGAAGTCTGAATAGAGTCGCAGTTGACGCTATATCCGTTGGCATGGATCACGGTCCTGATCGCGCCCGCCGGATCCGATGTGCACGTCCCGTCCGCCGAAAATGTCCCCTGACATTTGGTGACGGAGGCTTCCGCACAATACCCACCAAGGGGCGAGGCATCCTGAAAGAAATTCATCCGCGCCGAGGTCATGGTGTAGGTGTAGGGGTCTGGCCGTCCGCCGGGATTAAAATTCGTATTGTCCGAATTCATGGGCAACATATCACATTCAGGTACAACAGAGGCCGGGGTTGTCGAGGCAAAATAGCTAAAGCGGAAATCCCAGTAGAGCGCACATTCGGCAGCGGTATCTGCCGCATAGAAAGCAAATTGCGAATCGCGCCCGATGCTGGAAAGCGTGAATTGTTTCTGTGCGAGCGAAAAGATCGCAGCGCCCAAGGCAAGCACGACCGATGCGACAAGTGCGGCTAAAAGGAGTGTAAATCCGGCCTGAGAATTCGATCGTTTGTTTTTCATAGATATTACGGGCTGATACCGTCGTTGATCCAGCGATAAAGATTTTCCGAGATGCTGAACGAGCGCGTCTGGATGCCACCTGTTTTCCATGTCACCGTAACAGTCACGCGTATCTCCTGTGGTACTCCATTTACGTCCGTGCTTACCGTCCTGGCACGCACGTTGCGCGTAAAATAGGTACTATCCCACCCGGATTCATACCCATACAGGGTGAGGTCGGTTTGCAGAGAGGGGCACTCCGGAGGGACTCCGGGGCACGGCACGATCGCTGTTGAGGGGTCGGTCTTGCGCGCATCAATGGTAAAGGGCTTATCATCTACGGGGATATTGCCGAAAATATCGGTGGAGACACCCTCCGCGATCTCAAGAATTTGCGCATCGCGAATGCTACGCAAGGCTTCGATCGCTTCCTGCGCCAGATAAAATGAGGTGATCTGATCGCGCGAATAGTAGGCAGAGGCAAGACTCCTCGCCGCAAGCGACATCGGGGCAACGATCGCGATCGAAAGGAACGAGACTGCGACGAGGGTTTCGATCAACGTAAAGCCCGTAGCCGGTAGCCGGTAGCCGGTAGCTCGCAGCAAAAATGCGCCGCGAGTTTTTCTGGCTATAAGCTGCAAGCTACTGGCTACAAGCTTTTTCATAGATCAAGTACCCGCTGCACCGCCGTCGCTTGAATATGAAATGTTGTGCGCGCCGGGGAACCTGCGACACCTGCGCTGCCTTTAATCACGATAACAACTTTTGGCTGCACAAAATCAGGACTCCCAGGTGTCGGACGTGTCGTGCCCACCACATAAAACTTCATGTCATCAATCGAAACCTCGGGGGCAGTGATCGGACCAAGGCCAGCGATCGTGCCGCTTACTGATTTGTATATACGTCCGATGCCGTTCGCGTCTTGTGTAAAGCTGTATATCCAGCGTGGCTGGGATGTATCGCCGTACGGTTGAAAGGCAAAAACGCTGCTACCACCCGTGCAATCATTGGGTCCCGTAGTGTTGTTGCTGATGCAATCTTGAGACCCATCATAACTGCTTCCCTGGCGGACCGAGCGCACCATGCCATCAAGCGCGATGTTCAGATTGTTCATCACGGATTGAAGTGCCTGCGCTTTGCGATTGGCATTTACGAGAGAGAGAAGCGCACCAACACATACGAGCATGACGACCGCAAAAAGTCCGACCGCTACGATCATCTCGACGAGCGTAAAACCGGCGGTATGTGTTGTTTTGTACATCATATTATTGCGGTCCACGTCGCACGGAGATCTGGCCGTTTGCCTCGACGATGACACTCATCGTGTCCCCCCGCGGAGAAACAAGTACGATGCGTACGCTGTCTTTGCAATCGCCCGGCGTCCCGGGGCTCTGAATACACGAGGTCTCGCCATCACTGATCCATGCGTCCGGTTCGGGCCTCTTGAAAAGTATATCCGCTTTGGGCAGGAGGCAGCTCTCATCGGCGGCAGGAGCGCATAATTTCATGATGCTATACCCGTGCGTCATGGTGAATGGAGAAGGAGGGACATTCTCGTCTACAGAGAAGAGGCCGTTCCCGTCGGCATCCCCAAATAGCTCATACTCGGTCGGATCACTTGTATTGAAGTGAACTCCGTATCCGGCGCTAAACGTGGTTGCTCCGAGACGTTGCACTGAGATGCCATAGACTTGCGCCTGCCGGATCGAGAGCGCGATGTCATACGCAAGGTTTTCGAGCTGCACAACGCCGCCAAAACGTGCATTGTTGACAAGTACGACGGAAGTGATGACCACGATAATGGCTGTTACGACTACAAGCTCGATCAAGGTAAAACCACTCCGAAAAGCCCGAATATATTGACGTTGTAGAGAATGCTGAACCATACAATGAAGCAACTAACGATGAGAAAGGGTCCGAACGGTATCTCGCTCTTCATTGTATACGATATCGACGAGCCAGAACGCGCTATCCCCGCTTTTTTGAAAAGTCTGACGATGTGGGGCAAAGGCAAGAGCACGCACACAGAGACAACCGCGCCGATGATAAACGCCAAAAAAACTGCAAAAATCCCGTAGATCGGGCCGAGCAACCAGCCGATACCGAGTGCTAACTTTGCGTCGCCCAACCCCATCCATCGCCCCCGCGAGAAGAACCAGAATGCGAAGAGTGGAAGGGCAGCGATGGGGCCAGCGAGAAGAACTGTTGGCCAATAGTTTGTAGTTTGTATAGGAAATGCAAGGGCAGAAAAAAGGGCTAAGCCAGCGAACGTATAAGCCCACAAATCCGGAATGATGGTATGCCGAAGATCATAGACAGTAATCGCGATGAGAAGCGCTGCGATCGTACAAAACAGCAGTTTGTATGCAATGTCGGTTGGAAACGGCGCGGCACCGATCATTGCAAAAAGAATTCCCGTCGCCGCTTCCACCAGCGGATACTGGGGTGAGATAGATGTACGGCAGTGGCGGCATCTGCCAGCAAGCGTTATCCACGAAACGACGGGTATCATGTCGTGCCACAATAATTGCCGCCCACATGCCATGCATGCAGATCTCCCGCCGATCGAACGCACGCCGTGACGGATGATGAGCACGTTGAGAAAACTCCCGACGATGAGGCCGAATATGCCGAGCGCCAGTGGGATCATTGAAACAGAGTATACCGCACGAACCCCGCCGAAGCGGGGTTCGTGAACACATACAGTTCAAAAACTTACGGAGTTGCGCAGTACTCCACTTCCGATGCGCCCTGGGTTCCGCAGGCAACATTCGGATCCGTCAGGACCGTTCCATCAACATCGCTCGCGAGCGCTGAGTGTCCGGCTGTTTCGAGCGTTGCTTCGAGCACATAGCTATTGCACGGCGTAGCCGAGCAGGCCCCCAGTGTGCCACCGGTTGCGGTTGCCGGCTGATAAATATACGCCACGGAGGTTGACGGGTCTGTCGGAACCGTAGAGATGTACCCGGGCGTTACAACGCTTGCCGTATTGAAAAGCAAGGGGTAGGTAGCCGCTGCATCGTACGAGAGTTCAAGCGCGAGCTGCATTTGTTTGATATCGGAAATACGACGTGCATCACGGCCCTTTTTGCGCGCGCTATTGAGGGAAGCGAGCACGATGGAAGAGAGGATCCCGATGATCGCGATAACGACAAGAAGTTCAATCAACGTGAAGCCCCGCTTATAAGATATCTTCATAAAATGGTAGTGATTACTTACTAAGTTGCCTCAATGAATGAGTACGCCAATTGTATACCCCTTGGCGGTGGTGGCGGGGTGGAGCTGTGGATATCCATTTTAGCCTGTAGCTCGTAGCCAGCAGCCTGTAGCCAGAAAATCCGCAGTGCATTTTTTGCTGCGGGCTACAAGCTACTGGCTACTGGCTTATTTAAAAACTCGACGCAATGTTGTAGATAGGCAGAAGGACGGAGGCAAGCAGTATGGCAACCCCAAGCGCCAAAACGACGATCATCAGGGGCTCGATGAGGCTGACCATGGTGTCGACCGCGTTATTGACCTCCCGCCGGTAGAATCGCGCCATCGTTTCGAGGATCTTTCCCATGTTACCGGTTTCCTCACCGATCTTGACCATAGCAACGACGATCCCTGGGATCTCCCCGTGCTTGCGCAGGGCCTCGGAGAGCGGCATGCCGCCTTTAACATCATTTGCGGCGTCCGCGAGGACTTTTTCATACACGGCATCGCCGACGACCGAGCCTGTGATCTCAAGGCCCCGCAATACCTGGATGCCGCTCCCGAGCATTGTCGAGAGGTTGTCGGCGATACGGGAGAGAAAGATCTTCTGATAGATATTGCCGATCGCGGGTGTCTCGAGGCGTGCGCGGGAGAGTACTTCCCGCCCGCGTGCAGTGCGGGAGAAGCGGTAGAGAAAGACGGCGCCTACCGAGAATAATATGCCGATAAGGAGGATGTAGCGCGTAAAGAATTGTGAGATGCCGATCACAATTTTGGTATAGAGCGGTACTCCCTGCCCGACTTCCGAGAGCATGTCTGCAAGATGCGGAATGACGAGGGTCATCATGAGTACCATGACTACGATGAAAGTAAGCATGATGAACGCCGGATACACGAGGGCGTTCCGTGCTTTTTGTGTGAGCTCGTAATTGCGGTCCAGATAATCGGCGAGGAATGCGAAAGTCTCATCGAGCTTGCCCGATTCTTCGCCGGCACGCACCATATTCACATAAAAAGCCGAAAACGCTTCAGGGTGACGCGCGAGAGCCGCCGAGATCGAGCTTCCGCTCTGGAGGTCGTTCCCAACCGCAGTGAGCTTTTCTCCGAGAGCTGGCGTACGTGCCTCGGCCGCAAGCAGGCGAAAGGCCCGCAAAGCCGAGACCTGAGCCTCAAAAAGTGTCGTGATCTGACGTGAGAGCATCACGACGTCGGCGTTGGTGACGCGATCAAAGAAGGAAAAACGCTTGCCCAGTACCGAGGAGCTCTTTGAAGGATCGATCCCCGAGATCACGAGCCCTCTCCGCTGGAGAGCGGCGATCGCGACATCCATGTTGACTGCATCGATCGTCCCCGTCCTCTCGTTCCCCTGGACATCAAGCGCGGTGTATTTGAATAGACTCATAGCCTGTAGCTCGTAGCCGGTAGCCGGTAGCTCATAGAGTTCATGTGTGATTTGTTTTTATTTTGCTACAGGCTACAAGCTGCTGGCTACGGGCTGATGACTAGAGTAATTTCTGCAACACATTGGGATTCAATGAATATTCGTACGCGCTCTCGGGTGTGATCTCACCGCGAGCGACCAATTCCGCAAGCGCGCGATTCATGTCGATCATTCCCTCGTTCGAGCTCGTTTCGATCACCGTGTTGATCTCATGCGTACGCTTCTCGCGAATGAGGTTCGCGATCGCCTTGGTGTTTATCAAGAGCTCACAGGCGGGAATGAGGCCGCCGGAGATACGCGGTATGAGGCGCTGCGAGAAAATGCCCGCAAGCGAGGCCGCGAGCTGGAGACGTATCTGATCTTGTTGGGCTCCGGGAAAAGTATCGATGATGCGGTCGATGGTCTGCGCGGCGTTGTTGGTATGCAGGGTTGAGAGGACAAGATGGCCCGTTTCGGCGGCAGTGACTGCCGCCGCCATCGTCTCCGGTCCGCGCATCTCGCCGACCAGGAGCACATCGACATCCTGGCGGAATGCCGAGACGAGCGCGGAGGCAAAATCTTTGGTATCGATACCCACTTCGCGCTGGTCGATGAGCGATTGTTTGGGCTCGAAGACATACTCGATCGGATCCTCGATCGTGATGATGTGCTCCATTCGCTCGGTGTTGATAAGCTCGATGAGCGACGCCAAGGTGGTCGTTTTTCCCTGCCCGACCGGGCCCACGACCAAAAAGAACCCCTGGGATTTTCGTGCAAAAGACGAGAGGATCTCGGGAAGATTGAGTTCTTTGATCGTCAGGATCTTTCTGGGAATAAGACGGAGTGCTATACCGATCGCTCCGCGTTGGAAAAAGGCATTGCCACGAAAACGCAGATTATCAGGGCTTTCATAGGCAAAATCAAATTCCTGGCTTTCAATAAAGCGTTTTTCCTGCTCGGGGGAGACGAGCGCTTTCAGAAATCCGCGCGTGTCTTCAGACGTAAGGACCGCCTCTTTCAACATCGGTGTCAGATTCCCTGAAACACGGATGGTGGGATGCGCGCCCGTCGAGAAATGCAGATCCGATCCACCCTCGTGCGCCAAGACATTGATATATTTTTTGAGAAGTGCCGGGTAATCATTCATGGTGAATAGTGAAATGATAACAGCGCTATGCGCGGAGCTTAGCAAGCTCAACGCCGACCGTGTTGACAACCTCCGACGGGATCATGCTCGCCTTCACGATGTAAAGAGTAGCCCCGAGCTCTGCCGCTTTGTTTTTCTCCACGTTATCACTTTGATTCGTGAGCGCGATTTTGAGAGCAACCTGCCCGAGATGCTCATCGGAAAGCATCTTGAGGAATGTGAACCCGTCCAATTCTGGCATCGTGAGATCGAAGAGGATCACATCGGGCTTGAATCCACCGCGCAGGATCCTCAGAGCTTCATTCCCCGAAGAACACGCCTCGACAACATAGCCGGCACCGGAGAACTTCATGCCATACATATCCAAAAGGAACTTATCGTCGTCCACAAGAAGAATGCTCCCCTTCGTTGCTGTTGTGGTTGTATCGATCATATTTCTGTGCTCTCTTTGGGCGCGCTATCCGCAGGGGCATTCACCGGCACCTCCGGGCTCTCGTCACCCGCGAGCAAGAGCGTCGAGAGGGTGTTCACTTCAGAGAATGGAGTGCGCTTGTCGAACGCTTTCATCATAGCATCCTCCTGCATGGTGAGCATGCCTTGCGCACGCGCGGCTGCCCAGATCTTGGAATCTACGGGGTTACCGAGAACGATCTTTTCGATCTCGGAGGACATTTCGAGGACTTCAAATACCGCCATACGGCCACGAAGTCCTGTGGGACACGTAGGCGTGCGCACCGGCTCATAGGCAACCTCGGGTATTTTGAAACGGTATTGCTCCGGAAGTGACGACATCTGGGCTTCGATATTTTTCCGGTCCGAGGCGCCGATCGTAAACTCTTTTGTACCGTCCGGGCAAAAGGTCCGCACAAGTCGTTGCGCGATCGAAAGGATCAAAACCGGCGGGATGAGATACGGCTCAACCCCCATGTCTATCAAGCGCGGAATGGTTCCCACGGCGTCATTCGTGTGAATGGTGGAGAGCACGAGGTGCCCCGTGAGCGCAGCCTGGATCGCGAGTTTGGCCGTTTCCCCATCGCGGATCTCGCCCACCATGATGACGTCCGGATCTTGGCGCAAAGTGGTACGCAAGCCATTGGCGAAGGTGTAGCCGATCTCGGGACGTACCTGTGATTGGATGACGCCGTCGACATAGTATTCTATTGGGTCTTCAAGCGAGAGCACGTTTTTTTTCTCGCGGTCGAGTTCTGTAAGCATAGAGTAAAGCGTCGTCGATTTCCCGCTGCCGGTGGGACCGGATATCAAGATGAGCCCGTGGGGAGCAGAAACCGCTTTGCGCATCAGTTTGAGATTGCGTGGCGTCAGCCCGATAGCATCGAGTGGAATGAATCCTTGTTCCCGGTCGAGAATACGGATCACTACCTTTTCTCCGTTGTATGAGGGGAAGGTCGATACGCGGAAGTCGATCTGACGATTATCAATGGACGCGGAAAAGCGACCGTCTTGCGGTTTCCTCATTTCGTCGAGGCGGATACTCGCCAGCACTTTCACGCGCGCAACGAGCGCGCGATGTGTGTTTAGAGGCAAAATGACGCTTGTATGTAAATCGCCGTCGACGCGGTAGCGCACGCGCACACCCGAGGGCTGTGGCTCGATGTGCACATCGGAGGCTTTACCGTCGACCGCGTAACGCAGGATGGTGGAAACGATCTTGATCGTGGGCGCATCCTCCCGGATCTTCGCCATTCCCTCCCCCGCCCCTTTGCCGATGGTAGGGTCCTCAAGATCCAGTGGAGCTTGCTCGTTCTCGCGCACCTTTCCCTTGTCTTTCGCGGTTTCGGTCTGGAGGTCGGTGACCGCACGTTCGACTTCCCCACCGAGCCCCCGATACATCTCCAGCACTCGATCGAAATCCTCCTGCGTGATCCGGAATATCTTGAACGGCATGCCGGAAGTACGCGCGATGAAATTCAGGGCATCGATCCCCCCGATATCATCGGGATCGAGCATACCGACCTCAAGAACACCCTCACTGATGCCGAGAGGCACCAGGTGATAGTGCATCGCTGATTCCTCCGGAATATAGCGCAGCACCTCGTAGGCGATCCTGGTGTCACCCACCACGCGCACGGGGACATCGCTAACCGGAGAACTCGCTCGTGCGGCAGCTGTTATGGTTCCCTCTGCCGGCATACCCTGTACTAGAACTCAGCGCGCGCAGCGCTTGGAACAAAAATGGAGTGAGGTATGCGCGCGTCACGCAACGAAGCGAGCGGGGCGTATGTGAGAGTTTCAGTACGGGGCATAACAATAGTTAGTCGCGCGGGGTAAAGATCTGAGCGCTTTTGGTCGTGTTGTCGGAGGCCGAGGCTCCTGCTTGGAGCGGTGCGAATGGGTTGACGCGGCCAACTGGCTCCGGCACGATCTCCGTCGAGAAATCTTTGAGCGCCATGAATGACGGGTCATTGAAGATCGTCCCGTCGAGTTTGACCGCACGGAGCGTGAGCAGAGTCGCGACGAGATCTTGGCCAGCCAGATTTGTAGCGCCTGTAGCGGGTGTCGTGATGAGATCGGGAGACGCAGGCGGGGCCGACAATCCGTACCACACGCCAGATGCAACGATGATGGCAACGACGATGGCAATGAGTTTATGTTGAGAGAGAAATGTCATACCCGGCTAGTACAATTTCGAATAATTCCCGCCGCAGGTTTAATGACGAATACTTGAAATATCTCGATGTTAATTTTTCTTTTCATACGCTGGTGAATATTCATACAAGGCGATTCGAAATTGTCCTGCCGGGCATATTATTTCAACCAATACGTCCGAAGGGTAATGTTGTAGGTATAGACCGGTTCGGATGTGCCTGCGGGCGTACGTGTGTCGGAGGTAGCCGATGTATCGGAAGTTACTGAAAGGGATACAAGATCCACGATACGCAGACTTGATTCGAGATCGGTGAGGAACTGCACAAAATTGGCATACGTGGCACGTGTACCGAATGTAAGAGTGAGCGAGTCGTATTTTTGATTGGAAGTTCCGATCACGCCGATAGCTGTTTGATTCTTCGGGGTCTTACTTTCCGAGCTTGAGACATCCACATTCTGGAGTGAGAGTCCATAACGCCCCGCAAGATTATCGAGATCCAGAATGAGGCGGACGTTGTCGACATGGTCGGGCAGGAGTTTGTGGAGGTGATCGATGTCGGTGGGGTTAAAGGCGTTGTAGCGCGAGAGAAGGACTTGCTTCAACTTTTGCAACTCTGCCGCTTTATCAAGGGCCGCGTTGTATTGGGCGATCTGGACCTGCGTTGCCTGCACTGTGTCATAGGCAGATTTCGTATAGAAGAAAAATATCCCTCCGGCAAGAACAACCCCTACGATCGCAACAGTGAGGCGCATCATATTATGGTGTAGTCGCGGGTGTATTCGCGCCGGATTGTTGTGGCACAGGTGCCGGCCGGGCACCCTGCTGCTGCTGCTGCTGAAGAGTGCCGAAAGGCGAGTCTGCGGCCGATTGCGTCGTATTCCCCTGTGGCGCAGGATTTTGAGTGCCTGTACCAAGCGTTCCTCCGACGAGTGCCACGTATCTGATGGCAGCAGGATTCACGACTGCAGAGAGGTCAAAATGCACGCCGTCCTGTTGCCGCGCAATGTTGGAAAAAATGGGACTCGTGATAACGCCATTCTTGCTAAAAAGATCTGCCTGAAGCGCGATCGAATTCACGCTCTGTGCGACGCCGACCATCTTGAGCGCGATATGCTGCGTGTCCGGTGCCGTGAAATCCAGGGTCTGGAAGGAAACGGTCTGGAGTGTTGCTTGTTCGAGCGCCGAGAAAAAGACCGAAGGCGCAAGATGGACGCCGAGGATGGCGTCTGCCGCGTGCATCCGATCGTCGAGACGCGTGAGCTGCTGTATCAAAGACGGCTCGAAGGCAGATCTCGCGCGCTCGAGCTGGACCAATTTGGATGCGCTCTCTGTCGCAAGAAATTGCTGATAGAGGAATACACCCACCGCAAGTGCGGCTGAAGCGACAAGGAGTACGATCCCGCACAGGAGCAGGAGATCGTTGAGTCCTCCGCCGCTTCTGCGTGCAGAAGGGGTTACCGCCGTATCATGCGGTATGAATGTTGATGGTATGCCTGATTCCGCCATACAATTTACTCATTGTTGTCAACCATTTTTGAGCTTGCGCAAAGCGACTCCCACCGCAACCGCAAACCCCGGACCGATTCCCTGCAGTACCTCCTCAAGAAATGCAGGCGCTTCGGTGTGCGAAAAAGGATTCGCTATCTCGACGTCCACCGACAAACTCTCCCGCGCCGCTTCCTGTATACCCGGAAGTGAAGCCCCGCCACCGGCGAGGACCACACGCGACACATTCTTATTGTATCGCTGCCCGTAGCTTAATAGTACCCGATTCACTTCGGAAAACACACGCGCGAGTGTTGATAACAGTGCCGTCTTTATCTTGTCGTTCTCATCGGGACTATAGGCATTGGAATTCACAAGCCCGCGCTCGCGCTTCACGCGCTCGGCCTTCTCGAATTCCCAGCCCAGCGAGCGTGCGAGATTCTCTGTCATGTGTTGTCCTCCCGCCGAGAGGAGATGCGAGAGCCGCACTACTCCGCGTTCGACGACATAGATCTTGGTCGTCGCGGCACCAAGGTCGACTACGAGGATGGGGGCTAGCCCATGGCCTACCGAGGAGCGCACCGCGCTGAAGATCTCGATCTCGTAGAAATTGATCTTGAGACTCGCATTGGTAGCGATCGTCTGATAACTCTGGAGAATATTATTGTGGATCGCCACGAGAAGTACTTCCTGCCCCTTCATCTGCAGGGGCGTCTGTTTTTCGACGCGGTCAAAGGCGCTTTGCTCGCCCTCATCATGCGGGATCACAAACCAATCGAGTGTCACCTCGCTCACGGGTATCGGAATATACTTTCGCGCTTCGATGGGGATCATGCGCTTGAGTTGTTCCGGGTCCACGTTGGGCACATCCAATACCGACACAAGACTTGAGGAAAAAGGAATGGAGAGTCCGCCCGAGCGCGCAGTGACGTTGGCCTCACGCATGACGTCCACCAAGGCCTCTGCGATTTTCTCAGGCGTGAGCTTGACTGCTTTGCCTATTGCCTGCTGCCCGTAGGGCCCGAGCGCTATCTCGCCATATGTTTCGAGTATTGCCGCACCTTTGGATGTCCGCAGCTGCACGATCTTCGCGCTCGCCGCCCCGATGTCAATACCAAGAATGCTCCCGTCCGCGCTTTTTCCGAGCGAAGACGTGATGTGCTTAAAAAACCGTCCGAGAGAGAACGTCATTTAAAAATTATATCACGCCAGAAATGAACTACCGCGCAGCCGAGCTGTCGCGGTATGAATTGGAGAGTTAGTCGTCTAAAATTGGACATCCGATGTCCAATTTGGTATCCTATTCACATGGAACTGTACCATCTCCTCAATCGCGGAGTAGACAAAAGAAAGATTGTTGTCGATGATCATGATCGCGTGCGATTTATCCACGACCTGTTCGCCTTTAACGATGCAACGCTATCCCTTAATTTCGAACAACCCGAACGACAGCTGGAACAGCGTCACATTCACAAGCGCCTCGTTGATATCCACGCCTTCTGTCTGATGGGCAATCATTATCATCTGCTTGTCTCCGAAGTGATGGAGGGTGGTATATCGCGTTTTATGCAAAAACTGAACATGGGCTACTCGAAATACTTCAACGAACGCCACAAGCGAATAGGGACTCTGTGGCAGGGAAAATACAAAAAGATCCAGATTATGCGGGACGCGCACTTTCTATATATTCCCTATTACATCCATCTCAATCCGCTCGATTTTACGATGCCGGAGTGGCGAGATGGAAAAGTTAAAAATGCTTTGCGCGCGCTGAAAGCTTTGCGGGCGTACCGATGGAGCAGCCACCTTGACTACATGGGTGAGAAGAACTTCCCATCAGTAACGCGACGAGATTTTCTATCGGATATGTTCCAAACACGCGGCGCGTATGAAAGAGAAATCGTGAATATAATAGGTGCTCCGTCGCTTGCAGGCCCAAGCGATTCACTAGAGTAAGTTGGACATCCGATGTCCAACTTACTGGATCGCATCGATCTTGGCTGCAAGAATGAAATCGTTTTCCGATAATCCGCCGATGGCGTGTGTCGTTAGCTCCACGCCGACCTTGCCCCACCCGAGTGTAAGGTCGGGGTGATGTCCTTCGGACTCTGCAATAGCGCCGATTGCATTGGTGAAGGCAAGTGCCCGCGCAAAGTCTTTGAACTTGAACCGCTTCGAGATGCTCTTCTTGTCGTGTGAAAGTTCCCAACCACTTACATGACCGAGCATCGCGGTAGCCTCCATCGGTGTCATGGGTTGAGCTCCGCCTTCGCATGCAACACACTTCTTCTGTGCGAGATCCACCCCGTTAGAAGCCATAGGATATTGAAAATTGAGGGATAACGATCTTAAACAGTGGATATTTCACGTAGCTTCTAACGGGGTCCATGCGAAAATCATACCATGCGACGCTTGCGCGCAGTATTAGAAGTAATTCTCGATGCGATCCTTCCCCTGCGCGCGCGAAGCGCGCGCACCAAAGAGCGGAAAGCCGAGGATATTCCGCTCATGCCGACCGTGCACAACCTTTTGGATGTGCACATTACGACGCTGATGGACTACCAAAATCCCGCAGTCCAGGATCTTGTACGTAGCCTCAAGTACGACGGCTCCGGATACGCGGCGCAACTTGCGGCAACACTCCTCGCGGACTTTTTGCGGGAGGAGATTTCTTCGCATCGCGCATTTTCGCAGCACAAAATCCTCATCGTTCCCATTCCCCTGCATACAAGCCGAGCGCGCGAACGGGGATTCAATCAGATAGAGCTCGTCTTGAAAGCGCTCCCGCAGGAATTCCGCGATGGCACGCTTGCCACCCTCGTGTCAGAGTGCCTCGCACGCACGCGAGAAACCAAACCTCAGACCCGTTTACCGCGCAGTGAACGACTCTCGAATGTCGCGGGCGCGTTCGAAGTTGTAAACGTAGACCTCGTACACAAAACAAAAATATTTCTCATCGACGACGTCACCACCACCGGCGCCACCCTCGCCAACGCCGCAACTCCCCTTCGCCGCGCTGGCGCCGAAGTCACGCTTCTCGCACTTGCCCGAGCTTAATTGCTACTAAAGTGCGCTAACTGGTACACGTACACTCCGCTGGGATGTTCTACCACCACAACATTGTCCGTGGGAATAACCTTGGAGATAGCATCGCTCGAAAGACCACCACTTGTCGTGTACAAGCGATATTCAAGTGTCGGCACATTAAGCCGAACAAGGCCGCGATCTGTCCCAATCCAAAAAATGTCCGGGTTTGACGGATCAAAAGTATAACTGGCTATTTGAGTATCAGAGTTAGTAGACCAGTGATTATATTCCTCTGGTCCAACTGGAATTTTTATATTTTGTTCTCTGCTAGAGCTTTGTAGAGTAACAGTGATTGTATCCCCTACTTGATGGCGGTCAAAAGAGAGTATGTACGGACCGCTCGAATCCGAAACATGACTTCCCGAACTAGAGTAAAGTTCTTCAGGTATCCAACTGTGGGTAAACGTTAAATCTATCGGCTTGAATGAATTATTTGCAGTATCAAGTTTGTACCCCTTGTTCGTTTCTTTGTAATTGTAGGTAAACAGATAAACATCATTTACGGTATCGCCAATATAATACGCATCGGTTGTTGTTCCATTGATCGTGGTCACTGATTCGATTTTTGCCGTATCAAGCGAAATAATGGAAGAAGTTGCAACTAAGGATTCTAGATCGCAGAGCATCTCGCATGTAGCCAAATTGAGCGCGACTACTTGATTTCCGACGATTTTCGCTACACTTGCACCATGCGGTAAAAGTTTGCGAACAGTGTTCTTCGGCCAATCATAATCAACCAAGCCGTTCTCGGTGTTTAAGATGATATGGCTTCCGCTCGCATCAGCAAGGTTGACATTAAATAGCGCAAAAGATCGCTCAAAATTTTTAAATGGGAAAATAGCGAGCTTCTTTGTTTCAAGAGACAAAATTCCTATACCGGTGTTGAGAGACACGTTTTTTGGATACAAAATAAGTCGGTTGCGGGCCTTATCAAACTCGGTATGTAATAGTGCGTTTGAGAATTTCTCAAAAGACACGCCGGCATCGGCGAACATCTCGGGCTGAAGGAGATCATGTTCAGCGCCTGTATCAATGTTTAACTCCTTTAGCGTGCCAGACCAAAAGTAGGCCGTGTTGCTCTTGAGAGTAATCTCTCTTTTTACTGGATTGCCTTGACGATACGTGGTTACAGGAAGCCACTCATCTTTTATCGAATCGTACCTATAAATGATGCCGTCCTCTTCAACAACCGCTTGCTCACCGTCTGCTGCTGCGCCATAGGTATCGAAACGCGATGGCGTTCTACCATAGTGAAAAAGTTCATAACCCCAGTCTTTCCATATGCCCGTTTTCTTATCGAGCCGCGCAATGCCACCAGTCGTGTAAGCGTTTGCGCTAATGGTAAGCCAAACATAACGGTCATCCACATGGAATACACGCGGTTGCCACTTTGTACCGGGAATTCCCATTTCAGATGTAAAGCTTTGAATGTGTCCGGACGAAATTGCAAGTTTACTCAAACCCTCAAACGTACTTATCCAGAGCGTGTTTGCATCGGAGGGATCGGGCGTGAAGGCGATATTGCTATTGCTGGCGAGTCCGTCAGCTGTTGTATATTGTTTACTCGTTTTTGTGCTCAAGTTGTAATCAATCAGACCGCCTTGAAAACCGATAAAGAGTTCATCGCCCACACGAACTAAATCAGTTAACGATCTGTTTTCAATACCGGAAATCTCGTGCGTGTAATCGAGAATTTCCTGCGACTCGGTGTTTATCCGCATTACTCCTACCCGGTTGAGCAGCCAAAGATGGCGAATATCTACGGGGTCCGGACTTACCGATCTAACGTCTGTCAAATTCGGGAAATATTTGATGATAGTATTTGCATGGGAAACGGTGCCAGTGTTTTGGCTATCTATATCGAACCATTGGCGTAATTGAGGAACATAGGCCCATATGACAGCACCGCAGATAAAAAAAGTAATAGCCACTAAGACGCCAATATACGGCCTAGAACTGGGCCTTCTTGACGAAATATCTTGTGGTGGTTGCGGAGGAATTCTCTCTTGTTGATTAGTTTCTACCGGTGGCATGAAAATATCGTAGCACGTTTTTTTGAACAATTGCCGGAGAAAATCGCGGGGATTACGGCGGCATTCTCAAAACCCACTGCCGCCACGCCGGCGCCGAAGTCAGCCTGCTCGCGCTCGCACGGGCGTAAGACTATCTTGTGAGCCTCTCGTCGATCAAAATTTCGTCGCGACAAGCTCGATAACGTGGTCCGTGTGCGGAGACATGTCTCTCCGCATAAAATCTCTGTATAATTGCTCTTGATACTCCTCTATGGAATCGACTTTAAGGCCCGCCCCCTCTATATGCGTTCGGATACTTTCAGGGGTGTGGAAATACCTCACATTCGTCGAGAGCAGAGCCCCGCTAGCGTCATAGTGAGGGTACGTGGTTAGTTTAGTATCAGGGTCAAATCGCACATGCGGATCGCTCGCAGTAACATTTTTTACGGAGCGAACGACGACAAAAATCCGGCCACCCGACTTCAACGACCGTGTAAAATTCTTCAAAGCAACCTCTAAATCCTGAACGCTTAAATAGTGCAAAACAAGGCGCGCATAGATGAAGTCAAAATACTCCCGGGGATAGTTCCATGCCCCCCTTAAATCTTCCAGTCTTGTTTCAATTTGACCCTGCAAACCGAGGCTCGTTATGATCTCCTCGGCGCGGGCGAGTCCCTCTCTATCGATCGTCGTTGCGACAACTTTTCTATCAGGGTGTTGTCGTACCATTCGAATCTCCGCAAAACCAGCAGTGCTAATTCCCGGACTGAAGATCATTTTGTCCTCGTCGCGGATCAAGGACAGTCCATGCTCTTCGCTCGGCGACGGCTTTGCCCCAAGTTCTGCAAGTGTTTTGTCCGCGTCGGATGCATCCATACCGATATCGTATCATCGACGCCTCAGGGTTTAACCTTAGGTTAGGAGTTTTGTTTAATTATTAGCGCATTATGGTATGGTGAGGACCACGGAGAGGTGCCAGAGCGGTCGAATGGAGCACACTGCTAATGTGTTGAGCCTCTAAAGGGCTCCGAGGGTTCGAATCCCTCCCTCTCCGCATAGATGGAAAGCGCAAGAGCGGGTCAGCCGCCTCGCTGCGCTCGGCGGTCATTTGGTATTGCGTTTTCGGTTCAAAAACGAATTGGCGATTAGACACCACATGGTTCGAGCCGATGTTTTTCAGAAATGTTGTCATTCCGAACAGATTGTTTTGGGAAAGCAGATTCGCGGCTTGATTCAAGGACAAAACGAATGCACGAGCCGGTTCGAGCCAAGACACACCCTTTTGTTCGATATCAGATATTTTCTCGGCGAGCGTTGCTTTCTCGCGCACAAGCGTATTCTTTTTGGCGGCGTATTCCGCTGTGGATAGTGCGTCGGCGAGGTAGAGGTTGAGCAACTTTTCGAGTTTCGTGTCTAGGTCTGCGATTTGCGTCTTGAGATTTTGTACTTCGCTCTGCGCTTGCTGTGTTGCTTGCTCTTCTTCGCTGTTCAACGCCGCCAAAACCTTCTGCGCGTCTTGGCTCGATAAAGAAACTTTTTGCAGAAAGTCGCGGATTTGGTTGGTCAGTAATTCTTCGCGCACATAACGTTCAGCACACGTCTGCTTTTTCTTAGTGCAACGGTAGTAGGTGTGTCCTTTCTGCACTTCGGCGGTAATCATGCAGCCGCACGTGGCGCAGGTGAGAAAATTGGAAAAAGCGAATATGTGTCGCTTCTTTTTTCTGCCTTTGCCGCGCGTGTCGAGGACTTCCTGCACTCGGTCAAAAAGTTTCTTTGTCAGAATCGCCTCGTGCGCTCCCTCAAATACCTCTCCTGTGTATTTCATCAGGCCAATGTAGAAAATATTTCGTAGGATTTTATGGACGGTTGATATGCGCAACTCTTGGCCGAGATTCCCGCGCAGATTATTTTCTCTTGCCCAATTTGCGAGAGATTTGAGGTTATGTTCTCCGGTGGCGTAGAGCTCGAAAAGTTGCTTTACTTTTGGTGCTTTGTCTGTATCAATTTGTATTTTGCTATCGTTGTTTTTGTACGCCACCGGAGCCCAACTTGGCCATACACCGTTTCTGATTTTTTGCCTCAATCCTCTTTTCACATTCTCTCGCAAATTGTCCACAAAATATTTTGATTGGCCAAACGCGATTTGGAGCATGAATAATCCTTGTGGTGTCGGTTCGCACCAGAAGGTCGGGAATTTGAGAGAACGAATCAAGCCGCGATCCACCATGTGGATTATCCTGCCTCCGTCTACACTGTTGCGGGCTAATCGGTCTGGATGCCATGAGATAATCCCATCTGCTTTCCCAGATTCGATGAATGACAGCATTTCTGCGAATTTTATTCGTCCGGGCTCTTTTGCGGTTTTCGCCTCCTCAAAGGAGGCGACAATTTCAAGTTTTTCTTTGGCGGAATACTCTTGCAGCTCTGCGAGCTGCGCTTCAATGCTTAGGACTTGGCGGTCTTCACTCTCGCTGCTCTTTCGGACGTATATCACGTATTTCATATGGATTCAGGAATATGGAATGAATAAAAATTTTCTTTTCCCCACAAATGCCAATTCGTTTTTGAACCGAAAACGCAATACCAAATGACCGCCGAGCGCAGCGAGGCGGCTGACCCGCTCTTGCGCTTTCCATCTATGCGGGCTACGCTTGAGATAGCTCGAACCTTCGCCGCCGGTGGGAGCGGCGGCGAGCACCCCCGCTCTAAACCGCAAAAGAGCCCGGAAAAACATCGGCTCGAACCATGCGGTGTGGGGGAAAGAAATTTTTTATTCATACAATTTTACTAAAACAATTTATATGAGTCGCAATGTAATAATTGGCGGTATTGTCGTAATCGCACTTGCTGTCGGAGGATGGTGGTATTTCAACCAGTCGAGTGCGCCTGCGATTTCCGAGACAACTCAACTTCCAACGACACAGCAGACGACACAACAGAATACGAATAGTGGAACGCAGTCGGTGGTGAATACTCAACCGTCGCAACCCACGCAGACGTCGCCTGTGCCGTTCAATCGTGCAACTATCCAGATAGGGGACCATGCAGGGGGATTTATCGTTACTGATATAAAACCTATTTCTGGTAGCGTGTTGAATCGCCAAGACCCAGAGGGAAACATGGAGGTGGCGTTTAATGGATCGGTAGAACTCCGGGGAACGTTTTCAAGAAAAACTCCCGCCGAGACCTACGCTTCACTGAAACTCACGGCTGAGTCGAAGCAGCAATTGCCCTTTGACTCAAGCTGGGGAGCACCTGATGTTGTCCTCATTGAAAATCCGAAAAGTCTTTCGTCGGGTATTCTCGAAGGAGACGCCGTTGTTGTGGTAACCGGACGGTACAACTATCGCATGTTCCCCTCCGAAACCTTCAGCACTATTATGGCGCTGTCTATCCGTAAGGACGCGTCTCGCTAATCTGTTTAGGAATCAAAGAACAGTTGTGTGCGCTTCGCGCATTCTCGAATGTATTCCGCCAAAGAAAAACTTGAAATTGTCAGCGGGGGTGCTCGCCGCCGCCCCCACCGGCGGCGAAGGTTCGAGCTATCTCAAGCGTAGCCCGCCTTCGGTTCGCCGAAGCGAACCTTCGGCGTGACGAAGTCCGCTAAGGTTTGCGAAGGAGACATTCGCCAAATAGGATTTATGTATTACGTGTATAGTCTGAAATGCAAAGATGGATTCTATGTTGGCTGTACCGATGACCTAAAAGACAGAGTAAGTCGACATGTAAACGGACACGTTCCAGCAACGAAAGGACGACGCCCCGTTTCCTTAGAGTTTTACGTTGCTATGACTGACAAATACAAAGCATTTGGATTCGAGAAATATCTCAAGTCAGGATCTGGTCGCGCGTTCATCAACAAACACTTGCTCTGAGCCTTCTCCACCCGCTCGTCTGTTCCGTTAGTTCCCGCAGACAAGCGTCAGTTCGTGTTCCTTTTTGTCCGATAAACGAACGACTGTTTCCTTGCCGAGCAACGACGCTCCGTCGAACTGTATATCTCGCATATCGCCTGAAGGGTGAAAATCCATCGGGTAGCCCAGTGTCGTCGCCTTGATTGTTCCTGCCTGCGTGGCATCGACGGTGACGGTGAGGCCCGGAACAGTAGCAATCGCGGAGCCGCCGCTCGGAATAGGTTCTTTCGGCAACGAAAGCCCGGGCATCGAGAAGGGTAATTTCACGTTGGGATTCATCGTGCCGCATCCATCATTCGCGATGGTCACGCGCACGGATACCGCTTGCATCGTGAGTACGATCCCGACCGCAACGATGGTGATAATACCAAAAGGTCCTTTTGCAAAATTGATTATTCTTCTCCAGCCCGATAGCTTCTCTCCTGTAGTTGGCGCGTTGTCTGCTGCAGCAAGTTCCTTCTCCACACGTGCCACTTCATTCTTGAGTTTGTTCCACGAACCAACGAAAAAGAGTATGAACTTTTTTCGCTTCTTCTCTTCTTCGGTATTTTCCGGAAGATTATCTGCCGTGAGCGATATCACATCTCCGTGAAAAGCCTTGTCGAGCGTCGAAAGCCCCTCTGCACAGCGCTCAAGTGCGGCGTCGAGCTGGGGATTAATACCCATGAGCAGTGTCCGGATGTGGGCGAATTTCTCTTTCGACGTCGTCGGTTCGAGTAAGAGAGATTGTGCGGCCACTATCCCTTTCAGGACCTGCTTAGCATCCCTGTACTGCATGCGAATAGTCTAACGCGGCTTTTCGGTTTGCTCCAGGAGCATTCGAGCGGGATATTGGAAACGTGGGAGAGGATATATAATCTGCGTATGTCTCTTGAATCTAAGCTCCCGACGATGGAAGGAAGAATGGAAACTGAAGAAACGCTCGATCCTCAGACTATTGCTCTCGCTACTTCCACTTATTATCCTTCGTACGGTGAAGGAGCCCCTGATTCTTCCGACAATGTCAGAGGTCGTTTGGCGTTTGAATTTTTGAAAAAAGCGGCGGAGGACGGATACAGGGTTGTTGTTGTTGACGGTGCCAGCTCAAAATACTGGAAAGAAGAGCTTGAATCACTTAAAGCTTCTTTGGGTGTGGTTGTTGAACAGCAAACTGAACCCGGTCTCAGCGCCAGTCGCAGAGAGGCTATGAAAAAGGCCGCGAGTCTCCCAGGAATCCTAGTGATTGGTGAATCAGAGCCCGAAAAGATCGACATCGAAAGACAGGCGAGAAAACTTGCTCTCCCGATTGTGAACGGGAAAGCTTCTGTTACCGTGCCTAATCGTGGCAAATCTGGCAGGGAAAATTATCCCGAAGCCCAAAAGAAAGCTGAACTCCGAGCAAACACACTTGCGAACGCAATAGTGAAAAATGAGGAAAATATCGATTGGTGGGTGGGCGTTCGCTTCATAAAGAATGACCCTCACATTCTCGACCTATTTCTTAAAAAGAGAGTTATGAGCGGGAAAGGAAAATTGTGGCAAACGAGCGACCCAAGTGACTGGTCTGATGCGATTTACACACCTCTCGTTGAGCTGTTGAAGAGTAACCCTGAACTTGTACAAAGCATAAATATCGACTACGCGCATCCTATTGAAATGACTATGACGGAGGTAGGAAATCCGGAATTTGAGCTAAGGCGCGTTCGCCAACTCCATAGCATTATTACGAATATAGCGGAGGAGATACGGATATTGGAAAGGAAAGAGGGTAAACCGTCGCGGCTCCTCGAATTCGAACGTTTGAAGGGGGAAGAACGGCCAATTGATGTTTTGTACTTTGATCCGGTGCACCTTGAATGGACAAAATCGCCAGGAGATGAAGAGATCCGCTCTCAAATAATAGACCTATGTCGATCTATAGCTTCATTGCCGCCTAAACCTCCGAACGAGACGCTCCAAGTACTCCAAGACAAAGGGGTCAGTGTAGAATTTCTACAGAGACTCGGACAGGTTCTCCGAAGTCAAAACTTTTACTCAACAGGTCAAGTTCGCGTTGGCGATGATATTTATGTTGGAGTCTTGAAAGCAGATTCGGACAGCAGATATCCTGAAGCGCCGTTTGAGATCTTACTCACCAAAATTCAAGAACGTACTAAATTCGAAGTGATGGGGGCGATTTAGACGATTTAGAGTACTTCGACGAACGGTGATATATTACTTGTGCTATCTCCTGTGCCCCAATGGAAAGGTAGGGAACTTGAGTGACGGCAATACGAAGAACAATATCCGCGACCTGCAGCAGCGATAGGAGGGGAGTTATAGAAATACCTGACACTACTTCCACACCGAACTCGGTGCTTCTATTGATGCTATATAATAATTGCTATGCCCCTCGCAAACTCTTGGCAAGAAATAGCAATTGTACTCGTGCTTGCGGGAGTTCTTTTATTGTTTATTAAAGTATCAGGAATACGTTTGAGAACATCAATACCGGCTGCTTGGTACGGTCAACTTTTTGGAGCGAAATATCCGAGAGTTGCTGTCGTACTCTTTGCTATTGTTTTACCGTTAATGCTTGTCGGAGCTTTTTTCGTACTCAAAAATGATGTAGACCGCTGCGCTTCAAAAGGGGGCGAACTGCAATGGTGGAATCTTATGAGCGGATCAACACGCTGTGTTTTTCCCGATGGAAGCTGGGACTAGTTTTTTACAACCCGGACTTCACTGTCAAGGCGACGCCTTGACCGTACACAATATATGGGAGTTGATGAAACGGAGCCAGGTATGCTCCGTAGAAAACATATCAGTATCTCAGAATGAGCACATTGAAGGTAAATAGTCGGAGCATGATCTCGCGCATCTGCGACCAGTAGGTTCGAGCGCGCAAGAACGAGCCGAGT
>Ga0209542_10002376_pt1 | contig 42277 bp, 40 predicted proteins | sample RifCSPhighO2_01_FD_184028 | JGI IMG/M metagenome (GOLD analysis project Ga0209542, IMG submission 184028) | Soil microbial communities from Rifle, Colorado - Rifle CSP2_plank highO2_0.1 (SPAdes) (version 2) | ecosystem: Environmental > Terrestrial > Deep subsurface > Rock core/Sediment ... | reverse complement strand
CACGGTTCGGCCTAATTACCACCCTTATTTCTATCGCCCCTTCCGGCAGGTCGATTCTGGCCCGAACCGTGGCTTCTTCCCCGGCGGCCGGAGCCGTTAACGAAAATGATTTTCTGCCTATTCCGGAGAGGGTATTTTTTTCATTTACAAACCAAGTTATGAGAACACTATCCAAGTTATTGCTATAGCTATTGAGAGTTATAGTGGTATTTTCAAATGGGGCTGGGTTTGGCGGAGCGATATTTACCCCGACACTGCTTGGGTTTACTGCAGCCACTTGATGAGTAAAAACAAATCCAAAAACTATAAATATAGAAAGAAAATATATTGATAAAAATCGCAATTTCCTATGGCTCATAATAAAATTATACCACATTTTGTTTCGTTTGTTCCGCCTCCAGCTCCATTTTCGCTTTTTTATTTGATAATATTTGCGATGGGTCGGAAGTAATAATCTGGTCTTCAGTATAAGAGGCGACCACCTTTATAGCCACGTGTTTTAAGCCCGCAAAAAATATGCCTTCCCCTATGCCGGACTCCAGCAACAAATATTTTTCTTCATCGGTGAGATTAAAGGTTTTTTGCAGGACGTCAATGGTGGCGGTTGATTGTTTTAGTAGAAGCTGGATGGAAGAGTTCGTAACTATCGGCACGCCATAAGGAGAATTCATAAAGTCCGCCGCGTCTTGAGTGATAGTGGCCAGCCCCAAATAATATTTCCTGCCTCGCTTGGCGATAGAGTATAAAAATGATGCGGTATCCTCGGACTTCATCATCCACCAGGCCTCATCCACTACCAGAAGGCGTTTTTTTAAGTTTTTTCTGATAGCGTTCCAGATGTAATGCATCACGATATACATGGCGACCGGTTTTAACTCATCTTCCATGTCGCGTACGGAAAAAACCACAAATTTTTTATTAATATCAATATTACTTGGCCTATTTAAGAAAGTGGCCCAAGAACCGCGAGTATATTTTGCCAGTCGTTGAACAACCGAATCGCTACCATCCATACCGGAGAGCACCATTTCAAAATCAGCCAAAAGCGGCGGCTCAATGCTAGAAAAGTCCGACTCGGGGGTAATGTCTTTTACGCCATAGGTCTCGGAGATAGCGCGGTCTACCATGGAGTCCTCTTCCGGAGTAAGCCCCCCCAGCATCAGTCGGAAAAGACCGACCAAGTTAATAGTATTTGACCGGAGCACGTCTTCGGCTGTTTCGTCTTCGCGCGGGATCGGCAGGTCAAATGGATTAATATGGTGGTCGGAGGAAAGGGAAATATTGAAATATCGTCCTCCAACCGCTTCGGCCAGGTACTCGTATTCCCTCTCCGGGTCTATCACAATGACGTCCACATCGAACATCAAAGACCTTAAAATTTCTAACTTCGTCGCGTAGGATTTACCCGAACCGGCTTTGGCGAAGGTCACGGAATTGTAATTCTCCAACGAAAATCTGTCAAAAATTACCAAAGACGAGTTGTGCCTATTGACTCCGTAGAGGATTCCTTTATCCGAGGTTAAGTCAAAGGAGATGAAAGGAAAAACACTGGAAAGTGGCTCCGAGTTCAACTTTTGATGAATACCAAGTAAATCAGTATTTATCGGTATAACACTCTTAAAGCCCTCTCCTTGTTGGAAAAGCGCCGGTTTGATGTAAATTAATCTTGACTCAAACATTGATTTTATTTCCGTCTCCACCTTTAAAAGTTCCAAGTCATTCTCCGCATAAATCGTAATATAGATTCCCACATCAAACATTTTTTCCTGCGCTTGGATTAAATTATCTCGCAGTCCTTCCAGGTCCTGGTAGGCCGTATCAAGCATCGGGTCTCTAACCATTCCCCTGCTTTCTCGTACCGAAATCTGACTTTGGACCTCGGCTACCTTTTTCTGGAATTGGCGCAGAATAAGGGAAGTATCTATCGGGTGAATAAAAATTGAAATATCAAAAATCTTGTCCAAATTTATTATGGGCGAAAACCAGTTATCCGTGAGGTACCTGGGATAGGATATTATAAAAAAAGTGCGAGCAATCTTGTCCCCCAAGCTTAATGATTTTGGTTCAATTTTAAGCGCCGCCGGCGCAATGACGTCCTGGAGTTCTAAACTGGCATTTTCATAAATTTGTTCCGGCAATACCGACAGCACCGAGGCCCGGGTGTTTTGCAGACGATCCGTATCGCTGTCCATGCTTTCTCTCCCTAATAATGTATCAAACATTCCCATAATTATTGAGAGGTTATTTTACCTTCTAATTCTCCGGGGTTGAAGACCTTGTAAAACACTTCCACCATCTCTTCCGTGCCCAGTTGAGCGGATTTTATACCGCAACGACCAAGTCCTTGCTGGATTACACTCACCCGCTGTTCCAGTTGCGACTTCTGTTCTTCAAAGTCAACTTGTCTGGCGGTACTCTTCTCTTCTTTACTTTTTCGGCTAAAAAATTTACTAAAAAATCCAGCATTTGGCCCGATGGTTACATGGGAGTAAGGCACTACCACGAAGAAGCTTTTAGTCATGATGCTCACCGACTCGGTAAAGTTCCTGATGAAGTCAACATACTCCCCCGTCTGTAGCTTTAGCAGTGGTTCACTTTGTACTTTCATTCTGTTTTCTAAAGTTAAAAGATAAGGTCGAATATCCAATTTTCGGGACTGAGCCGATATCTGGATGGAGAAGTCCAAGGTATTTAGAAAATTCTGGAACTGTAGGATTATCGCTTTTTGTTCGTCGGAGGATTTCAGAGAGAGATTGATTGAACTAACCAGCACAATGGCCCGCAACCCGCCGTCTTTCAGCACGGCTACCCCGTCCCGGACTTCCTTGATGGGCATAAATTCTTGAGTGGCTCTTGCGTTTAATGGCATAGTGTTTATTATATATTATTTTTCTTTATTTAAGTCCAAGACGTCCAAGCTCCAAGCCAAGTCCCGTAATTTGTTTCCACTCAACCTTCCCTCGCTTACGGCAGGATAAGAAATATTTTGATTTCCTATCCCCAGTCCGGCTTGAACTTGATTTTTAATCAGTATTCCATTTTTAGGATTTTTCCAAATATACATTCGACCCTGCAGGAAATACTTAAACACCGCCTGCACCATAAAAATAAAGGGCTTGTTGTTCGGTTTATAAAAAGCCAGCGCCAAAGCGAAGCCGGCTATAGCCACAATCGGGATAGCGCTCACCCATAACCCCAGTAACCGGTAAAGTAAAAAACACATACCGGCTCCACCCGTCAAGTAAACAAATTGCCTGAAAGTAAACGGGCCGAAGATCTTGTCTTCTATCTCTAAAAATTGTGGAACTTTGAATTGCATGGGTAGGCATTAGGCAACTAGGCGCTAGGCCCTAACTGCGAAATTAATTTATTCAACATTTTCATCACTTCTTCTAATAAAGAGTCCACTTTATTATAATCTAAATCCACCGTTTTCCCCAATTTCTTTGAGATCGTAATCTGGGTTTCTAATTCAGCGCCCGAAGCGAAAGCTATAGATAAAAATCGTCTAAATTCAATATCACCTCCCCTCATTTTACCTTCTGCTATATTGGAGGGGATTGAGACGGCAGCTCGGCGGAGCTGCGAAGTTATTGCAAATATTTCTTCTTTTGGAAATTTATTCGTGAGTTCATATATAGCCACAACAAGGTTTATTGATTTTTGCCAAACAATTAGGTCTTTGTATGTTGTCATGGTTACTTAACTAATGCCTAGTGCCTAACGCCTAGGGCCTATTCCTCCGGCGGTAGCCGGTATGGATCTCCTTTAGGAGGATAAGAAGCCGGCGCTTTAGGCGCGGCTACTTTATTCAAGTTGTTGGAGTCCACGTGCTCTGTCTTTACGGTTGGGATTTGGAAAGAACCAGTGAATTTTTGAGTTAAAATTGCCGGAGTGGTTCCAGAGTTTAGTTCTAGGGCAGTTAGATCGGGCTCTCCAGCGGAAATAATTTTAATCCCAGCGTTATCCAGCACTTTTATTTCATCTTTATTTATCCCTGTCACTGGTGAGGACATTTCTTGTTCTATTTTAGAAACAGATGGAGCCGTCTTTGTTTCAAATATTTTTTTTCTTTCAGTATTTTTAATTAACTCTTCTCGCATTTTACTAAAAACAAGTTGATTCATTTCGTTGACTAGTTCATCCACCCTAGGCCCCGGTATTCTCATTCTATTTTCCAGTTCTTTTGGGTAGTCCTCTGGATTCAGGAGCCCACAAAGTAGCAGTTCCGTCTCGGTCTCCAGATCTCCCAACTGCTCAAAACTGTATCCCTTACTCTCTCTCATGCCCAAAATGGCTATTTTCCACGGCACGGCCTCAATAGCGACTTTTGTTTCTTCCGATAAGTTTCTTCTGGCCGCATCTATTTTTATTTTTAGTGTATCTATTGTGTCGTCCATTTTATTTTAATTCTCTTTCAATATGCCTTGAGCGATGTATTTTTTCATCAAGGACTGATAAGGCATGTCCAATTCGTTGGCGTGTTCTTTAACACGAGCAATCAAATGCGATGGTAATCGCAAGGAGATGGGTTGAGAAGATGGTTTTAGGTTCGGGAAGGATACTCTTTTAAAATCAGATGGCTTAAAATGTCGAGACAGATCAAATTTTGACCAGAAATCCCGCTCCTCATCTTCGTTTTTAAACTTTGGAATTTTTATTTTTTTGGCCATTTTGTTTTAATCTTTGATTGATAATTTTAATATGATTTATACTCCTTGCGATTTAAGTCTCTGGCAGAAATAATCCTTAATCTATTTTTCCGCAAAGTAAATATAACGAATAATAATCTATTTTTTTTGGTTTTCCCTATCAAGATATAACGTTCCTCTTTTACAGAATGTTGAGTATCTTCTAATATTTTTTTGTTTTGATCAAAAAATACTTCCTCACACTCCCCATCCGCCACTTTGTGTTTTAAGAAATTTTTACCCCTGTTCCCCTTATCCCATTCAAAGCCCGAGACCTCTTTTAATACTCGACCTTCCTCATTAATTGTAGCGTGGGACATATACATTTGTCAAGCCACCCCGGGTTAAAACCCTCTCCCCACCTCTCCCTTATCAGGGCGAGGAGGAATAGTTCCCCCTGACAAGGGGGATATAGGGGTTGTATTGATCATATCACTTCTTCTTTCTATGAAAGCCGTATAATCTCCGCCAGAGAGGATAAAATTCACCGATTGTTGCCAATTCGGGTTTTTATTTTTTATATTATTTTTGATGTTTTCTGTCAAAATATTTGCTATGGGCGTGAAGATTTTTTCCACCAGCTCTCCCGCCAATTTTTCGGCTTCGTCTTTACTAGTCCCAACTTTATTTTCAATATTTTTAGTATATGAACCCATTTCTTCTATTCCTACTAAAGTCAAGAGGGTCTCTACCTGCAGGTCGTTTATTTCACTTTCGTTCAGTAAATTTTTTTTACCAATTTCCTCCGCAATACTTACCCAGTCCAAAGAATTTATCGCGCCCTGCGTTTCTTTTGGCAAAACCCCTACCTCATCTTGAATTATTTTTTTTAATTTATCTGTCATAAACTTATTTTAAGAATTATTTACTTTTTTCTCCACTGTCTAACTTTGCCCCCATTCTTATTTTATAAGCTGCTTCTCTATTTGCCCTATTGCCAATATAGAAAGTTTTACCCCAAACTGTAACATTTCTACCAAATCGTGTCGCTCTGTCAGCATAAGCTCTCTGTCTTGACTTAGTTTCTGCTTCCACGTCGTGACGGGCATCAGGAATAATATTGTCTTCCAAGTCATTTATTGAGGCCCCTGTGGCTACTCCTCCCACCCTATTTGTACTAAAGTCGTGTAGAGCACCGCTAGAATCAAAGAATAAAGCTCCATCTTTTCTTGCTTTTCTTTGACCTTTTAGGTCAGCTAAAACTGTACCGGCGTCAAGGGCTTGTGTACTTCCAGCACCGAATCTAGCATTTGCATCATTTAAGTTCTGCCTAGCCGTAGTAATTTTTTTATCAACTAGTTCAATGTCGTGAGAATTTGCCACAAGAAGATCCTGTAAATCTTTCTCCACTTTATTCAAATTCTGTTTTAGCCCTTCGTCTTCTCTAACCTCAAGCTGTTTCGCTCTTTGTTGTTTTTTCTTTACTTTATCCTCTCTTCTCTTCTCATATCCCCCTTCTTTAAATCCCAAGCCGATACCCTTTGCCGATTCTAGGTTTAACCCAGTCATTTTTGTTACAGCTCCCATTCCTGGCGCTTTCCTTAAGTCAAACGAAGCTTTTGTGCCGTAATCGGCTGATCTTAAAGTCATTCGTGCAAGACGTCCCCCGATCCCTTTTTCTTCTTTCGCTTTATCTTGTAAAGTTTTACTGCTTAATGTCCTAGCGGCCAAGTTTCCAAGCCCCCCAGTTCCCAAGAGCGCTGCCCCACCCATAGCACCCCCTACTGCCAGTCCGGCCACGGCTGTTCCCATGCCGATAATTTTTCCCGCAAATTCCCCGGACGCCTTCTTGGCATACGAGGCCCCTTTTGTCAAAAGTATGGCTATCAAAACTGCTGGCATAAAAATCACAATGATGGTTTGTACCATGCCTGTATAAGTAGTGTTTAGAGCGGTAGAAAATATTGGCGCCTTTATAATTATTGAGGTCATGTAAATGATAAACATAAATACGGCGGCTACGAAAGAGGTCTCCATCAATTTATGTAGCCAGCTGTCAAATCCGATAGTGTCTATTTTTTTCAATCCGGGTATTGCATAAGAGACGAAAGCGAAAGGAGACACCACTAAAAGTATAATAAGCGTAATCATTCTACTGAAGAAAGCAAAACCGGCTATAAAGAAAGCATAAATTAATATGCTGACAATGAGTCCGTATATCACCATCAGCGCGATTAGCACATAGGGGTTTAAGGCGTGCTGTACCCCTAAATGTGCGCTGCCCTTGTCTACATCTTCCAACATCTTTGTATTAAAGAAAGCATTGATGTTAAAGGCGGATACCAGCGCTTTAGCCATATCTTTTTCCTGCACTGCGAGCTGGCCGGGAGTGCTTACCGGCTCAGGGGTGCTTCCTGTTGTATCTATTTTGTTATAAAAAATCAACGCCAAAATATTGGAAGAGTCAATCACGACTTTAGTGAAGAATAAACTGAAGTTCACCAGTAGCGCAATTATAATCACATCCGCGATAACCTTTTTCGCGTTACTGCTTCCTGCTAAACCGAGTATCAGCTGAAATGCCGCGTATAAAAGAACTAGAATAAAGAAAATATTAGCAAAGTCCCTAACTATTCTCCAGATTTGTTCAACAAATCCGGCGCTATACATGTTGCTACTTAGAGTCAGAGCAGCCATGAAATCAAAAAACTTGGCGACTACTGCCAGCAGAACCGAAGGAATTGTGACAAAGAAAACGTAAACAAACCATTGAATACATCCCATTACAAAACTAAACCCAGACGAAAATGGGTTGCAACTAGTAAGTTTTTTTTCTAGATCAGTTCGGCTTGAGGCCGATTGTCTCGCTGTTGCTTGTGCTGACACTTGCTCCCCTGCTGTTCTCCAGGTATTCCCATTTCCTGCGGGAGTTTTACATTCTGCTTCAGTAGTGGCGCCTGTACCGACTCCTCTTGTATCATAACAGTGTTTTTGTAGTGGATTTGTTTGCCTTGACGATGCTAGGGCCGCCGCCGCTTCTGCTGATGTGATCCAAGAGAAATCTTTGTTTGTACAATCTGTTTCATTTTTTATACTCGGAACGTAAAAGAAACTTTTATCAAAACAGCCTTTTGCCGCTTGCGCCTGCACATTTGCCAGTGGGACAAAAGTCCCCGCCAAGATTACCAGGATTAGAATGTAAGGTAAGAATTTTCTCATTTTAATTTATGGAACCAAGACCGCCACTCTCACTGTAGGATTCCAAGTAGCTACAACGTAATTGATACTGCCGTCAAATGCCGCATGCGGAGTATGGGCTAGCTGGCCAGGCCATAAATTGAATTCTGTTACCGAGTCATTGTTGAATCTACCAACTATGCCATTGTCAGTTGGAGTATAGTCCTCAGCTACGACGAGGGAAGTAGCGAACCACGCTCTCGATCCCCAAGGCACGGCCAACCTGTCTGTGTCTATTAGTACTACACTACCGTTTGGCATAATTCGGGAAAGTCCAGTAGGCGCGCCAGGTCCTAGATTGGTTATCGCTCCACCCGTAATTGACCGCCTTAATATTTTGATGACCCCAGCTTGCTGTTCCTGCCAAGCGATGTAGCCGTTGCCTATAGCCACTGGGTCATTCCCGCTCCCCCATACATAACCCAAGTTTTCTACCGCTCCTGTATCGCTACGCCAGAGCCGAATGGATTCCGGGATAACACCTGCAGAGTTCTCGCCGTCTCTAAAGATCATCCACAGCGTATTATTAAACACGGCCAATCGCTGGAAGGCCAGACCAACACCGGAGAATGGAATCTGCACTACTTGTTGGTTAGATAGGTCCGTATTAAAGCTGTACAGATTTAACTGGCTATTTAAGGCGAGGCCTTGTTGCACCGCCACATATATTTTGCCGTTGTAATAGACAGGGTCTGGGAATGTTCCAACTCCCAAGTCCACGGTAGCTACAGTGGTAGGTGGAATGGTCAAGCCAGGAGGAGTAGACGTAGTTCCAAACCTGCTAGATACTGCTTCCGTAACCGTTGTTACTCCTGGGATACTTCCCTTGTAGTCCAATATGCTTGCTTTATACACAACGTCACAATTTACACTGATATCAGCTTTGTCCACGCCCCCACAAAATCCGAAACATAGTATTGATAAGGCGATATTACGTTCGTCGCCGTACTCAACGTTTACAGCATTTACCAGTGGTAAATTCTGATTAACATACGTAGGGACATATGGTCCGGAAGAAAGCTTTAGTCCACCAAAAGGAGTAAGAAAAGGATCATGTGGTTCTCCGCCCACTACTGGTAAGCTACAAAACTCTTCTTTTTCCGTGTTCCCATTTGGGCCTTTACTCTCTCCTCTGCCCTTAGTGTCAGCAGGATTCCATCCTGCATTTTTTCTTTCTGTTTCACACCGCGAAGTCATCGCTACCAAACCATCGTACTGTTCTGTCGCTATATTTAATTCTTTGCGCGTGTCTTCTATACTAAATGTATTAGATGTTGAGTCCCGTGTTGCGTTGTACTGTTTTTTAAGGGCTATAAGAGTTTTTTCTTCTGTCGAGCCGGAAGCTGGTTCCACTGTAAAGGACCCTAAAGCCATTTGAATTGATTTCAGACGCGCCAGTGTTTGGGTCTTTATTCTTTTACTGTTAGTTAGTTCGTCGGATTTTTGATAAATTGATTCTAGCCCGTTCACTGCTTCTAAGTAATTTACTGAATTGGGCAGAGTAAGTAGTATTTTATTCTGGATCCAATCCTTAAATAAATTTACAGCATATTGTAGTTCATTGTCCGCCAGCCGGCCCGCCGCTGCCACCTTTGGATCCTCATCGCTTGACTTCTGACTGAATTTTATTGAATTTCTACTTTTCTCTGCTGACAATCTATCTTCCCAGCCAATGTCCGGTCCCGGCAAACATTGGTCAAGTTCTCGTACTTTGGGCCAGATATTATTTAACATTTTACCAATGTCATTCATTAATCCAATTTCTTCTATGGTGTTAGCTATACCGTCATCCACATCTTTTTTAAATTCGCTCAAGATAATTACTTCGTCGGGACCACTACTCCAGCTGGTGTTAGAACTATAGCCGGCTGTGCCGAGAGTGTTGCCAAAGTAATCCCAGTCATCTACCGGTGGCGGAGGATTCGTCGTTGTCGCTAATGCATTCAAGCCCTTATTCATGAAATGATTTATTAAGGTATCCAGAATGGCCGAGATACTGTTGCCCATTGCGGTCGCGAGTTCATTGTTTCTAGTTGGTGAGCTTAAAGCATTTGTTGCTTGTGATCCCACTACAGAACCAGGGGTAGTGTCCACCAATCCACCAGGACAACCATTTTCTGCTTCCCATGCTGTTTTTGCCACCTCTTCTTTAACATAATAGATATTATTGTACGCATCTATTTCTGCCTGGTTTGATGGCTGACCAGACTCGTTTCCTTCGGAGTATATAGGATCCGGACCTTCCCATGTTGAAGGTTTATATGTTGGCTGATTAAATGCACTTCTAAGATTATCGTATCTGGTATTGGACGGACAAGTTTGCGGAGACAAGAAGCCAAGTCCTTGCTGTAGTTTAGTGCTTGTTGTTTGGGCTGCATTTTGCTCGGTTCCCGCCACTCGTCTAGCCAGCTCATCGGTTGCCAGTAAGCTAAAACCAATGGGATTGTTTTGCGGATACTGTGTATTTAAAAGGAAACCTTCCCATCCGCCAACACTAAAATCATTTCTGAAACTTCTCAAGTAGCCCTCGTCTTGTGTTATGTTACTTAAACTATATCGCGTATTTTCTTGAAATTGTTGTTTATATAAATATATCGTTCCTAAGGCGAAGTCCTTACCGAAAGGCATCCCCACCGTATTGTACCCGATTTCATCTACGAATGTTTTCACCTCATACTTGGCGATGTCTTTGAAAAATGATTGCGGATTTTCCAGGAAAAGTGGCGCGCCGTGGAACCCGCTATTAATCCAATTGAGGGTGCTCTTAGTCATTGCTTGCAATGCCCTTTTAGCTATATTTCTAAGGATTTCCTTGCCTATCTCTTTAGCTAATTGTTTGTATGAAAGAGCGACTGTTGTCACATTGGCCCCTGCGCCTGCCGCCGTACTTCCTGCAATACCAGGCGCAAAGAAATCTATAATAAAACCTCCCCAAAAAGCATCTGCCTCTTTGGGAACAGAAAAAAACAACAGAGCCGGGGCAAACATTAAAACAACTATTAGAGAAGAGATGATTTTTTGTATTTTATGGTTTTTGAAAGTCATTGTTATAAGTTATTATATAACTTTTTACTTAACTATTCAATTTTCTCCGTGGCATTTCTAAGGTTATTTACGGATGCTTCTAACGCTGTAGTATTATCCTCGTATTGGCTTATGGCACTTAGAGCTACAATGGCATCACTATCAAGCAATTGTATGTCTCTCAAGTTTTCCATGATTTTTTGCATTGCGTTTGTGAGGCCTAAGTGAAGAGAAGCAATTTTTTGAGGCACTTCTATCTTTGTCATTTCTTTTATAATATTTTCCATCTGTTGTGTGATAGGGTCCAGTTTATATAAAACACTTCCATCTATATCTCCATCGAGCGTGAGGGATTCCTGCAATACAGCAGTAGCATTGCCATTCATGGGATATTTTTTCTCAAGCATATCCATATTAGCAGTATATTTTTGTATTGCCTGAACGCTGTTATCATTAGTAATTTTCATTTCCCCCAGAGTGTAAATTTTTTTCGTCGGAGAGTTTTCTATCTGGAGCGCCAAGGAAGTTCCCAATTTATCAATGGTGGCCTGGTCCATTTCGCCGGTCTGGTTTAGGGCGGCCATGGTGGCGATAAGTTCTCTGGAGAATTTATCGGTTTGCGTTAAATTCTCTTCATTCTGGATGACGTCCTCATTTTGATTTTGTCCCAATTCTGTTTTTAATTTTGCTATTTCAACATTATCCGGCACGCCGTCATCATTTGTATCCTTTTTTTCAGGACTTGTCCCCCACAAACCCTCTTCCCAATCCAGCATACCGTCTCCATCGCTATCCCTATTTACCAAATCCTTCACTATGGTTTTGTCATAAGCCAATCCTCCAGAGAGGCCGGTATCTGGCACCTTATTTTTAAATGTTGAACTTGTTTTTAAGGAAAAAAGCACCACAACAAAAGCTATTGTCAAAACGATCAAAAGCGCCCTATGTTTTTTTAACCAATCTAAATTGATTATCCTTTAATTATACCTTAATTAGGTTCTAGGGGCTAGTGACTAGGGCCTAGAGAGGGCTATCCAATCCAAGAGCGTTAAATTCTCCGCCCTTTTATCCCTAAAAGGCATAAGCTGCGAGGCCTTGCCTAACAATTTTAGATTGCCTGACAGCTTTTTACGCTTGTGAGCAAAGCCCATTTTTACTATTTGCCAAAATTTATCTTCGTTTATGTCATTTTCCTTAAAAATTTTTCTGGAAATATTTTTGATAACAATAACCGCTGAATCCACCTTGGGCGAGGGCGAGAAATACCTCTTTGGCACCTTCATAACCACCTTCGGTTCCCCATAGGCCTTTACTGATATTGAAAGAATACTTTCTTTGCCATCACGGGCCACTATTCTCTCCGCCACTTCCTGCTGTACCAAGAGTACCATTCTCTCCGGCTGTCCGCCGGCTGACGGATGGGCAGTCAAGAATTTTTTCAAAATCGCGCCGGTAATATTGTAAGGGATGTTTGCAATGATTTTATACGAAAGAGTTCCCAAATTTTCTACATTATATTCTAATATATCCTCGCATGCTAGCATGAGAGTATTTGCTTCTATCTCTTTGGCGAATTTAATTTTTAAGAATTCAAAAAGTTCACGATCTTTTTCCACCGCCACTACTGTTCCCGCGCACTCCAAAAGTTTTTCGGTAAGCGCCCCCTTCCCGGGGCCTATCTCTAAAATCACATCATCCTTTTTTACTTCCCCCACTTCAACAATTTTCCGAAGCGCCGGCTGGGACTTCAGAAAATTCTGCCCTAAGGTCTTTTTCGCTCGGGCGAACTTAAAATGAGTTTTTAGCCCTAATGATTTTTTTGCTCTGTAATTTTTCATTTTTCTGTCATCTACGCTATGGCGTAGATATATTTATATGTAAATTGTTTTTATTTTTTCTTTTCCCCCTTCCCTCTCTAGTAAGTCCGCTGGAATATCGCCCAGAAATTCTGACGGAGCATTAATCCCCCGGGCGCCGAAAATAGTGCGGAAATTCGCGAATGATAAAAATAATTTTTCTTTCGCGCGGGTAAGCGCTACATAAAACAGTCGGCGTTCTTCCTCACTGTCCTCATTGTTTTTAATTTCACCATCTTTAGTGTGCGGGAAGAGCCCGTCCTCCAATCCGGTGATAAAAATATATTTAAATTCAAGCCCCTTGGACGCATGTACGGTCATGAGCTTTACTGCCCCGATCCCTGTCGGGGTCCCGACTTTAGTCGGGACATCTATCAAAGAATCTTGGTCGGAGGCCAAGGCCGCGTCCTCTAAAAGCTTTGCTATTCCTGCTTCTTTTGGCAAACCGTCATATTTTAGCGCGAGCGTCGCCAGCTCCCTGATGTTTTCCAACCGTTCCCTATCTTCCTCGTCGCCATGGAAAAGCGCCTCCTCAATGCCGGATTTTTTAACTACAAATTTTATCACCTGACTGGCCGTTTCATTTTCTATTTTTTCTTTTATTTCTTCCAGTATTTTATAAAAGTTCTCTATTTTTATTTTAACTTTAACAGGTAAATTTTCCACGTCATTGGTAAAAATTTTAGCTAGAGTAACTTTACCAATTCCCCGCGCTGGGAAATTTATAATTCTCTTTATGTCGGACAAACTGTCCCTATTAAGCGCAGCGCGCAGGTACGCCAGGGTATCTTTTATTTCTTTTCTTTCAAAAAATTTTACTCCCAAGACCTGATACGGGATGTTGTACCGGAGCATGGCTTCCTCCAATACTCGGGACTGGAAGTTTGCGCGGTAAAGAACGGCTATTTCAGATAATTCAGCTCTGCCGTGCATATTCCGTAGGGTACGGATATTTTTCTGCTGAAAAATTCCTCGTGCTCGCGCCGTCGCGCTCCCAAGTCCCTCCGGAACATGCTCGGCTGCGCTGTCTAATATCTCCAAAACTTTCGTCGCCACGAAGTCCGCCTCATCCGCTTCATCCAATGCTTCGTAAATAGAAATTTTTTCCCCGACTTTCCGCTCGGTAAACAAATTTTTATCCGGCCGATATTTATTTTTCTTTATTACAACATTCGCCGCCTCCAGAATATTTTTCGTAGATCGGTAATTCTCCTCCAGCAATACTATTTTTGCCTCTGGATAATCCTTTTCAAAGTTTAGAATATTTTTCAAATTTGCCCCGCGCCAAGAATATATTAGTTGATCGCTGTCGCCAATGACAGCAATATTTCGGTGTTTTTCAGCGAGTAGTTTAGACATCAAGTATTGCACTTCGTTCGTGTCTTGATACTCGTCAATGTGAATATATTGCCATTTTTCTTGATAAATTTTTCTAATTTCTTCATTTTCCTTCAGCAGTTTGGTGGTTTTTAACAGAAGGTCGTCAAAGTCCAGTGAATTCTCTTTCTCTTTTTTCTTTTCATATAAATTCCACACCCGCGCCACAATTTTCCCCAGGTGATCCTGCGCGCCCTCTGCATAGTCCGACAAATGGACAAATTTCCCCTTTTCTCGACTGACAATGTTCCTTATTTTCCGCGGGTCATATTGCTTGATATCAATTTCCAATTTTTTCATTGCCTCCTTAACGAGTGCCGTTGAGTCCGATTCATCTAAAATAGTAAAATATCTGGTCAGTCCCAACATTCTGGCATTTTCTTTGATTATATAGACCCCTAAAGAGTGAAAAGTGGAGACAAAAGGAACAGTATCTTGTCCTTTAGCGCTTTTTTTAATCTCCGAAATAATGCGTTCCCGCATTTCCTTGGCGGCCTTGTTGGTAAAAGTAACTGCCAAAATTTTCTCCGGTGCCACCCCCTCTTTTATTAGGTTTACGATTCTATGGGTTATGGTTTTGGTTTTGCCCGCGCCTGCTCCCGCCACGATTAAGAGCGGCCCCTTCATATGAAGCGCCGCTTCTTTCTGTTTGTTATTGAGGCCTGTTAAATGATCAGCCATAAATACCATACTAACACAAAACAAAAATAGCCCGATGTTGGAGCTATTTTTGTTAGATTTTTAATTAAATCAATTTTATCTTCCAGCCGCTCGTAATACTTCTGCTATTTTTGTGCTGTCAAACACACCAGTTAATTCCTGACGATGTTCTGCTAACCAACTAGCTATTTCACGATTGTTTTTCACTATTTCTACTAGATCAGTCGGAGAAACATTTTGCGCCTTTAAGAGAGTTTCTGTAATCATTTGATGATTATCTAAAATACCAGACATGTTTAATGAGTCACCAATATGTAGAAGGTCTGCATCCCCACTAGTAAAACCAAGACCTTTAAGTTCGGCCGGGGTCATATTATCGAACCTATCTTTCAGGGCATCTATCATGTGGGTTCTCGCTCCTTCTCCTAGCCCAGCCATTGTATTATGAGAATCTAAATTTGATTCAATAATTTTCCAAGTATTTTCTCCAGTAGTTACAGTATGAAACGTATCGGGTGGAACGGGGATCGGTTCAATTCCTGAACTAACCGGAAGATGAGGCGCTGATGGTGGAGTAGGTGGAGCAACTTCTTGACCTTGGAATAATTTTCCACCAATGAGCCATCCAACGGTCCCTCCAGCCAAAACCGCAGTTGTTTTTCTGAACATTTTTTTAATTCTTTCTCTATCAACCTCTCTTTCCACAACCTCGTTTCTTAAATTAATTTCCATGGCAAGCCTATTTGACAATCTGTCCGCAAATACTAATGCTGGATCTAAATGCGCGGTACCCATAGTCTCTTGCGCAGTTAGTTCATCGTCTCTTTTTATTATCAACGCTGCGATTTCACCATTATCTCCAAGTGTATTAAGATTATCTATCGAAACACCCTTTTCCACCTGCAACATTCTTAATCTAGCTGCCTCTTTCTTTATATCTAGAGGAGGTAATCCTGATAGATAGTTATTTATTCGAAGATCTCTCCCAGTAATAGAATTTCCCACCACTTTATTTATTTCTTTAATCAGTCCCTTGTGTCCGACTAATTTAGAATATCTCTCCAGTCCAGCTTCCACCCCGACATATGTACCGACGGCACCCATCCCAGCCCTAGCACCAATTACTGCAGGCACCGCAACCCCAGTTAATGCTGCTCCTCCGAGCAAAGCACCGGCGATCAAACGAGTTTTACCAAATTGGCGCCACTTTGTCTTCATCTTTTCTAAAAGATTTCTTTCAATACCAGTTACCGATTTATTGTCAATATTTCCTTGTTCTTCACTTAAGAGGCCAACAATTTTTCCTTGCATTTCTGCGTTGGCTTCTGCTGGTGTTATTTCGCCTCTTGAAAGCCTTCCGCTTAAGTTACCCTCGATCGTTGCAAGTTCTGCTGACCGGTATTGAGCAAGTTTTTCTTGATATTCTTTTCTAACTATCTCAAGGTCGCTCTTGCCCTCTTTACCTCCAAAATCCATTTCTTCTGTACCAAAATTTAATTTTCTCTTAAAAAATCTTCCGAATCCACCTCGAAATATATTGCCACGCAATCTCTTGGCTTTGAGATATGCATCTCTTAGGTCGTCAAGTGATGAAACTTTTTCTGGAGTAGGTGGTGTTGGTTCTGGTGTAATTATTGTTATCGTAATTACGTGAATAGAAATGAATGTAATTAACTCAGTAATCACTGTAATATCTCCCCCTTGAACTTTTTCTAGTAAAATAATGAGTGTTCTTTGTGCTTCGATTTCTTCAGGCGTAGGCTCTAGTCCAACTATCGTAATCTCAATTTTATGAGTAACAATAAATTCAATTAAAATTTTAACGGCTGTCTCATCCCCGCTTTTTGCTTTTTCAAGCAAGCTCAAAAATATTATTATCAATTCGCTTTTATTTTCTGGAGTTTTTTCGTCCTCTTTTTCTTTGGTTTCTTCTTTTACTTTCTCTTTTTCTTTTTTTGGTCCTGGCTCCGGGGTTTTGGTTAGATTTCTTATTTTTCCTTCTGCCTCGTTGGCCAGATATTCCATCAAATCATGCGCAGCATCACGGGTGGAGCGATACGGCTCTCCATTTTTTCCCACGGCGAACTTTTCCAATAAATCCGGCCTATTTATCAGCGAGGCAGGATATTTAGCATCGGTTTTTGAACCTTTACCAAATACATGCCAATACACATCTTCATGCTCCACATTTCCTTGTCGAGCTTTGTTCAACAAATCCAGTAAATTTTTCTGCGTTTCAATTTCGTTAGTAATTGTTTTTTGTCGTTTCTCTTTTTCGTTGTCTTTTATCCTCCCTTCTGCCTCCTTGGCCAGATATTCAATCAAATCATGAGCAGCGGCGGTGGTGTTGTGATATTCAAATTCTGAACCCTTTCCCACGGCAAACTTTTCCAATAAATCCGGCCTATTTATCAGCGAGGCAGGATATTTAGCATCGGTTTTTGAACCTTTACCAAATACATGCCAATACACATCTTCATGCTCCACATTTCCTTGTCGAGCTTTGTTTAAAAATTCGATTAATTCTTTTGGATCTTCAACCCCAGCTTCCTTCCCAACCCCTTCCTTTTTTGTATGTTGTGGTTTTTCCATTGATTTCATAATGTTTAAAATTATTTAACAGTAGCTAATGGGCGTTGCATATCGAGGATTTCCTTTTTGAAATTTGCGATTGTCTCCGCCACCATTAAATCAAAGTTTGGTATTTTGTTTCTCAAGAATGCAACCAAGTCTCCGTCAGAGTCCAAAACCTTGTCCATTTCCTTTTTATCTCCCTCGTTTAAAATAGACAAGACCTCCAAATTAATTCTACTTTCCACAACCTGCGACATCTGATCAATTAATGCGGCCTTTTTCTCCTGAGGCATCGAATCCAAACCTAACTCTTTCACTAAATTCACATTCAATAATTCTGTAACCATTTTTTTTACCTATGTTATTTTTATAAAAAATTTCGACTAATTAATTATTAATATTTATTCAATTTCAATTATATAGTAAAAACGTTTACCTCTTACATAGTTAGCTATTATACATCTAACTAATTTATTTGTCAAATTATAACCCGTAAAAAGTTTTCCACAGACAACTTGTCCGCGATTGACTTTTGACCCCTTTTGAGCTATCCTCTAACCATAGTCCTGAACAGAAGTATGGTACGAGCTGGCCGAGCGATAGACAAGATAGTAACCATCGTGAGAACCTTTGTTTGCAGCACAATCTAGGTCGTCCTGTGATTCTACCCTTATTTCCCAAGGGCTGGAAAGGTACTCCCACGATATTCAGTTTGTTTTATAAAATCTAGTATTCAAATATTCAGCTATATTTTGGCCTTTTCCCTGTTGCTTGGGACTTCTTTTGTACCTCTGCGAGCCGAAGCAGGGTTGTTTTCTGTCTTTTCAATTTTTAACACCGAAAAGGCCTCCGCGCAAACAGATGTCCTAAGTCCCGAGAGTGGTGAGAACTCCCAAAACATGACACTTTTAGAGGCCAATCTTTCTTCCGCCCTAATTTTAGGAGACGAAACCGATGAGGAAATAGATGAAAATACAAATATCTTGTCCGACAACGCTCTCCTCCCTGCGACTGGTCCCCTAGGAGTGTCCGACGGGACGGAAGTTGCAATCAGGGGCGCTTTTTCCGACCAAGTAAGTGTCTATGTGGTAAGAAAAGGCGATTCAATATCCCAAATAGCTGAAATGTTCGATGTTTCTGTCAGTACCGTTCTGGCCGCCAATGACCTGAAAAAAGGAGATACGATCGTGGAGGGTGAGGTGCTCGTTATCTTGCCTATTTCCGGCATTGAACACACCGTCACTAAAGGACAGACCCTAGCCAGCATTGCCAAGACCTATAAAGTAGAGATAAGTGATATTACCAGCTACAATGGCATTTCCGAAGATGCCAAACTGGCTATCGGTGACGAGCTTCTCATCCCCGGCGGAGAAATGACGGAAGAAGGAGGCGAACCATCAGTAAACTTAGGGACATCAGTAGTCAACGACCAAAATTATTACGCTACTCATCCCATCCAGGGGCTCGCCAGCTACTTCATTAATCCATTACCTACCGGGCGCAAGACCCAGGGTCTTCACGGGCCGGGACACAGGGGTATAGACATCGGTGCGCCGTCAGGCACGCCAATCTACGCGGCTGCTTCCGGTATTGTACTCATTGCCAAGACCGGCTGGAGTGGCGGATATGGAAATATGACTATCATACAACATCCAAACGGTACCAAGACCCTCTACGCTCACATGTCCAAGCTGGGCACCACTACCGGCGCATCTGTTTCCCAGGGACAAGTTATCGGATACGTTGGCTCTACTGGTAAGTCCACTGGGCCACACTTGCATTTCGAGGTTTTCAATGCTAAAAACCCAGGCGCCGACTGGTCTTGGAAGAATTAGACAATTAAAAATTTACTTTACTCCAGTAAAGTTAGACCAACCATCGCTAGAACTCCGGCGATAACTGCCACCATTTGCAATACAGAATATTTTACTTCTTTGGTTTTATGAAGTTCTGGGATTAAATCCGCTACCGCGATATAAATAAATCCTCCGGCCGCCATGGGCAAGAACCAAGAGGACGCCGGTTCCGATACATTACCGATGGCAAATAACACAACCGCGCCTAAAATTGCCGTCAACGCGGATAAAAAGTTCAACCACAAGGCGCGCGCTTTAGTGTAGCCAGCGTGCAAGAGCACCGCGAAGTCGCCAATTTCTTGTGGAATTTCATGCAGGATTACAGCTAGAGTGGTAGCCAATCCTATGGGTACACTCACTAAAAAACTTGCCCCAATAATTATCCCGTCCATGAAATTATGAATACCGTCGGAAAAAAGTACCAACTTACCGACCGGGTGAATCTGATTATCTTCTTTGTCTTCCCCGTGGTGGTGCCAATGAAGCAATTTTTCTAAAGCAAAAAATAAAAAAATGCCGGCGATGACGAGAACACTGGTTAAAGTCGTATTGGCTGAATCCTCCAACGCCTCCGGGATCAGGTGTATTAGAGCGTCGCCTAAAAGCGCTCCTACCGCGACGCTGATGAAGATATAAATATATTTACGCAGGAGCTCCTCTCTCAAAGATAGAGTAAAAATCCCTACAAATGAAATCAAACTCACCACTACAACGCTCGCAAAAGTGTATAGATATACCGTGGCCATATAATTAAACTAATTTTAACATAAAAAAGCGATGGGCGGGTCGTCAAGGTGTTCCCTGATGCCCGCCCATAGATCTCTCCCTTCTAGCCGAATGGCCACAGGCGGTCTGTTTTTACCGCCCAAAATGCCCAAACGACAGGCACAACCAGAAAGGCAAACACCAAAACCCACCTCAGAACTGGCGCGAGGTTGATCGCGCGGGGCTCTGGCTTGTCATCGAAATCAAATCTGTCTCTCATCGGCCCCCCTTCGATTTCCGGAGGCGCCTCCGGGTCTTGCCGGCTGAACAAAGTAGTCATGATGTGCTCCCCGACTAAGATACTACAACTATAAAAATTTTAGTCAATGAAAAAAGAATTTTTGTGCGGGATAGGCGAATCGAACGCCTGCCAAGAGATTGGAAATCTCTTGTTCTACCACTAAACTAATCCCGCCTCCGCTAAAGCTACGGTGGGCAAGCCCGCCTAGCTTCAGCTTGTCGGGCCGCTGGGAGTCGAACCCAGCCTAAATGCTCCCAAAGCACTTGTACAACCGATATACTACGGCCCGAAAAAACAGAGTATATCACAAAATAATATCGCTTACTACTTTTACCTTTGCCTTTTTATCTTTCAAATCAAGATAAACCACCAACAAATCCACCTGCCATTCTCTGTCGTCAAACTTCCTAGATAAAATATATGTTTGAATTGCGCGTGAAAGACGCTTAAGTTTCCATGGATGCATGTTGTCTTCCGGTCGGTAGTCGGAGGTTCCCGCCCGCCCGAACAACCCCGATCGTTCGGGCAGGTCATGAGTAACGTTATCCAGCGTTTCTCGTGAAACACTTTTTACTTCAACAAAGTACAATTTACTGGCTTTCTCAGCCACAATGTCTATTTCGCCCCACTTTTTAGTGTAATTACGATCCAGTATAGAAAACTCATGTTTCATGAGAAACTTTACCGCTATATTTTCACCAATCTCCCCTATTTTTTGTTTTTCAGAAGTAAATACTTTAGGCATACTTGTCTCGCCGAAGCTTTATGCAAAGGCGGACTGTTTGTTTCATAAGAAACATGTTTCACGTGAAACACTTAGCTTAATTTTAATGTCTTTTATCAAAATATCCTTATTTTTCAATATATTTTAACTAAAACCGGTCGTTAAAGACATCTTTTATTCATGTCCGTTATACACATACCAACATAGTTATCCACATTTTTAATAAAAAACTTATAGATAAAGGATTTAGTAAAGGACACCTGGTTTTCTAACTTTGTGCGGCCAGCGGTAATCGAAACCGCGCCTCCTCCTTGGCAAGGAGATGTTCTACCACTAAACCATGACCGCATACTTTTTAAAAATCTATACCTTATTTTAATATTTTATTACAATTAACGCAATAACAAAATTACCTTGTAAAATAAGCACTATTTGCTAATTTTTTCAAAATGGTATAAAATATCCTTATTATTAAATAATTTCCGCGCCCGTAGTTCAACGGATAGAACATCGATCTTCGGAATCGATGATGTGGGTTCAATTCCTGCCGGGCGCACAAAAGCAAATGGACATATCAAAAAACTTAATATCAAAGATACCCAAAGAGGTTTCACATGTAACAGGCACTCTAGAAAAGGCCGGTTTTGAGGCGTACCTGGTAGGTGGGTGTGTCCGCGATCTTGTTATGTCGCAGATCCTGAAGAATGAAGGAGATAGAGAGCCAAAGGATTGGGACGTGGCTACTAATGCAGTTCCAGAGCAAATCGTTGGCCTATTTGAGAAGACGATTTATGAGAACGCCTTTGGAACAGTACTGGTGATAGTCCCTTCCTTCGACTTAGCTCAGGACGTTCCGCGTGAAACACCCGTCAAAAACGTTATTCGTGAAACACTAGACCCTAGAACCTCGCAACTAGAACCCAACTTCCAGATAGAAGTTACACCCTACAGAGTTGAGGCAAAATATAGTGATTTTAGACATCCAGATGAGGTTAAATTTAGCACTAAACTAGAAGATGACCTTAAAAGGCGCGACTTTACTGTAAATGCTCTCGCCTTGGACCATAAAGGACACTTAGTTGATTTATTTAACGGTCTAAAGGACATTGAGGCAAAAATACTAAGAACGGTAGGGGAGGCCAATAATCGCTTTAAGGAGGACGCACTTCGAATGCTACGCGCAGTACGCCTGTCTTGCCAACTTGATTTTTCTGTGTCATATGAAACAACCGAAAGTATTTTGAAAAATACGGACTTAATAAAAAAAATATCTTTAGAAAGAATTCATGACGAACTGGTAAAAATAATACTATCGCCAAACCCAAGTACTGGAATTGTAATGCTAGAAAAATTCGGCTTATTAAAAAATATAATACCAGAATTGCTCGAGAGCATTGGTTGCGAGCAGTTGGGGGAGCATATTTATGATGTGTGGGAGCACTTACTGCATGCGCTACAGCACGCGGCGGACAAGAAGTGGCCGCAGGAGGTGCGCCTGGCCGCGCTTTTTCACGATATTGGCAAGCCAAGAACAAAAAGGCAAGGAATCCAGACGGAGAGAAATTCTTCTGTCTTCCTCCACCCTCCGGGCGGAACCTTCCGCCAGAAGAACTCCTCTCCGTCTAATCGCGAGCTTGAGAAAAATTCTGCAGACGGAAGGGTCCAACCTATGGTTGGAGAAATGTCAAAAAATTTTTCTCAAGCGAAACCCACTTTCTACGGGCATGAAGTTGTAGGCGCGCGAATGGCAAAAAAAATAATGGAACGACTAAAATTCCCGAAAAAAGAAATTGAATTGGTGGAAAAGTTGGTGCGCAATCACATGTTTTTTTCCGACACGGAAAAAATTACGCTCTCGGCTGTGCGTCGCATCATTACAAAAGTAGGAAAAGAGAATATTTGGCTTCTTATGAACGTCCGCGAGTGCGACAGAGTGGGAATGAAGAAAAAAGAAACGCCGTATCGTCTGCGCAAATATTTCGCGATGATCGAAGAGGCGCTGCGCGACCCCATATCCGTCGGGGCGCTAAAAATTAATGGAAATTTTATGAAAGAAAATCTCGGAATTGCTCCTGGTCCGCGAATGGGCTGGATTCTGCACGCACTTTTAGAAGAAGTGCTGGATGACCCTAAGAAAAATACAGAAGAGCACCTCTCCGAACTAGCGAAATCCCTAAATGGCCTGCCTGACGGCGCGCTGAAAGCTCTTGGCGAACGCGGAAAATCAAAAAAAGAAGAACTAGAGGAGGAAGAAGTAGCAAAATTACATTCCAAGCATGGTGTAAGAAAGTGATTTACACATTTACGCTATAGCGTATATATGTAAACTAATACACTTCTTGTTGGTAGCAGTGTTCGCAGTATATTTTTTCTTTTCGATCTGGGGAGTAGGATGTCTCAAATTCATTTTCGCATTTCGCTCCACCGTGCTGATGATTTCCAAGTTCGCACATGCAAGAACGGGGCCAAAGCTGGCGCGGATTGCGCTTTTTCATCCGGTCTTGATGCCGACACTCAAAATCTTTGTGCGGTAAAGGCAAATTCATCCTTTTATAAAAGTCGAACTCAGCACGAGTAATGCGGAAATTCTTTTTGCAATCCTTACAAACAAGAATCTGATCTAAAATTTTCTCATTGATTTCGTCTGCAGTTTTTGGCATTTCATTTTCTTGTATTGTTTCTTTGCCGTAGGTCCCGGTTGTCTCTTTTTGCCAGAGAAATCCTCTCTCTTTAGCTTCTTTTTCAGTTAAAGGATAATATTCCTGCGCCAAGGTTTCATTGTAGCCGAAGGGGGAGAGTTCAGGCGGGAAAAATTCCCCATACACTCCCGCCTTTGTCATTTCCGCAATTATTTGCGTCCTGAGCTTTTCGAAGGATTCTTTTTCATATTGCTTATTCAAAATACAATATTTTTTATTGTTTAACCCAACACAACCGAAGCAATCCTGCGAGTCTCGGGTGGAATCGGAATAACCCACGCGGTTGCAGTAGAAAACAAAAACGTCGGCAATACAGTTGGTGTCCTGGAGGGCGCCCATCACATTGTAACAGCGCTCACCCTTGAAATAATGGTTGTTCACATCCTGGCAATCTATCGGGTCTTCGGTGTCGGCGATGTAGGAGCAATTTTTTGCGTTGGAAGTGTCAAAAATCCGTACGCCGTCGAAGCAGTTATACATGTAATCGCCGGTAGCATGCACGCACTTGGTGGCGAAAGCATATTTCACTACTGCCTCGTTCCGAATTTCCGCATATTTTTTCTTGGCCGCCTCAATCGAGGCATAGCTGGCTAAAATTTCCGTCCTTTTCTTTTCATAGTCCTCTTTGGTACACGATTTGTTCTCGATAGCGTATGATAAATTTCGGCCGTTGGTGCAAAAAATGCAATTCTGACAATTGCGCATGTCGAAAGAAAAGAGTACGTCCACGCATTCCTGCAAACGCTCGCCATAAAAGCACTTGAAACTTTTCCTAGTGTCTATGCATTCGTAACAAAGTTCGGAACTATATAAAAACGCGCAATCCATAGAATTTTTACAGCTCTGAATCAGCCGGCCGTATAGACAATCCTCGTTATTTTCTGCGGCGAAAATCAAATAACAGTTTTTATTTTCCGAAGAATTATTTTCATACTCGGTGTTGACGCTGTTGATGGAAAGAAGACGCACTCGCGGAACTTTATTCTTTAATTCCGCGAACTGCTCGAGAAATGACTGCTTCGGGTCGTAATTTATGCCGTAATCTATCGGGTCCCACTCATCGCCCCACCAACAAGAATGACAATAAACTGGAAAAACAGTGCCGGCAGGGTAAATAGATACGCCGTCTTTATTACACAAATCGCACGCGCGCCGGTAAAGTGTGCGTTCATTTCTAAAAGCTAGACGTCTCTGGGCTCGACAGTCCGGACAATATAAAGGCGGAGGCACTTTTACCTGATCGTAGAAAATCAGGTCTTCCTTCCTGATTTCGAAATCTTTTTTGCAGTTTTGGCAAGTCGCAGACACTGAGCTTGTCGAATGTGTTTTTTGCATACCCTATTCCCGAAAGAATAACTTGGCGAAGAGACGAGTGCTGTAAGAGGAGAGGTTAAAAATTACCGCTAAAGTAAACAAAGTAAGCGAAAGTTTTATACTTAAATACGCGAGCGGCATAGCAATAAGGGCAAAGACCACCGGCACCAGGGTGCGCACGGTACTGCCGTGAATTTCCCGTTTACTTATTTCTGGATTGTGAATATGCTCGGAGTAAAGCACATAACGGCGCATCCAGTATAAGGTGAGGCCAATCAAGATTATATGTACACCGAAAATAACAATAGATAGCTCATTCTTACTGAATTGACCAAGTAAGCTTGAAGAAAAAGGAACCAGAGAAACCAGCATGAAAAACAAAGCATTTATATTGGTAAGCACCGAGTCCACATTTTTCGCATAAATAGAAATGAAAAAGTGATGCGCGCGCCAATAAGTGAAGAGAAGGGCAAAGGAGAGCACATAAGAGAGGAAAAGTGGCAGGAGCAGTTTAATTTCAGTCCATAAGCCGGGGTTGTCTATCGGCCCCCAGATCTCCGGGACCTTTATTTCAAAAACCAGGATCGTCATCACGATGGCAAAGATTCCATCAGAGAGCTGGTCTAAGCGTGTGTGGGACATAGGAATATTATAACATGCAAGCTCTTATTTGGCATACTTTTTACAAGGCAATCTGTCTCCCGGTGTTCTGGGAGCGAACTGCTCGGCTCGTCCGCCTGCGCAAGGCCTTCTAAAAAGTACGCCTGCAACGAGCTTATAATTTAACAACAGAAATACTAAAGGCCAGTCAGCGATTGCTGACTGGCCTAGGATTGTCCGGCTGACGCGCGGACTTACGACCCTTGACCATATATTTACCAGGGTGAGGAGCTCTCTTTTGTGGAGAAGAGCACGAATCCGTTTGCCGATTAACTACTTGAGCCGCCCGGCGAACAAGGTGCAGCTATCCCAATAGGAGCAGTACCTGCCGACACCGACCTTGCGGTCGTCGTCCCAGCGGCCGAACGAAACGCAATTGTAGTTGTAGTTACCCCACTGCATACCGTTGGGGCGCTCGTCAGCGAAAGCGGGGTCATCCGCATTCACTTGCATCTGCGCAGCGTAGTCCGGAATCAGACCGCGCTCCTCGAACACGCGCTCGATTTTCGTGACCGGCGTGTTGCACTTGAGCGGGAAGAAGAAGAGGTCGCCCTCTTCCGGTCCGTCGGTGGGCATCGTCGCGAGAACCTCCCGGTCAACGTGGCTCTCCTTGCGGCCAAGTGCGGCGAGCAACTGCTCCGGCGTCTTCGTCCGATCCACCTTGAAGTGGCGGACGATCACCTTCGCGTTGCGCTCGACGCGAGTGAGGAGAGCGTTGAACTGCTCTTCGGCAAGCTTGTCGCCCTCCTTTTTGAGCACGTCCTGCACTATGTCGCTCGGAAGCTTCTTCTCGTGCTTCCGGCAGCGCGCGGTGAGGTTGTCGTTCATCAGCAGTTAGATGATGAAATTACAATTTTTATTCTTAAAGATAAGTCCCTGGCGCGTGATTATATGAAATGGTGGAAATTCATGTGGAGTATTCTTCCTGTGGGTCGTTCTTAAGAAGAAAATTTTTACACCGGCGAATCACTGTATAATCTCTAGCCAAATCGGGCAATGGTCGGAGCCGAGCAAGAAATTATTTACTTAATCATTAATTTTAAACCAAGGCCGGTCGTGATCTTTTGTAAAAAGGAAAGGGTCGGGTTTGTTCCGCCAGTTTCAAAGCGCGCTAGCGCTGACTGGGTTATACCAATTTTTTTAGCAAATTCTCTCTGGCTCATGCCTTTCTTGTTTCTTGAAATTATAAGAGCACGGATTATTTGAATTTCGGGTTGCATTTCAGCATAGGCCTTTCTTACCCCAGGTCTTTTGAATGCCTCCTTTTTAAATTGTGCTAATGTTTTCATAAACTCATGATATCATATATGGTATCTTAATGCAAGTACTTTAATCTCTTAAAAATTTTACTCGATTCATAATTTTGTTATTATACACAATTTCTTTACATCTCAAGCCATACCGGGCAATGGTCGGAGCCGTAATAGTCGGAGAGCATGCCGGTATTTTTGATCTTGGGTAAAATTTTTATATCGGCGAAAAAGTAATCAATTCTCCAGCCGACGTTGCGGTCGCGCGAGCGGGTTTTCTGATCCCAATAAGTATAAACATCTTTTTTGTCCGGATAAAATTTTCTAAAGATATCTACAAAATTATTTTTAATTACTTTACTAATCCAAGCGCGCTCTATCGGCAGAAAGCCGGTATTTTCTTCATTGGCCTTTGGTCGGGCGAGGTCGATGGCTTCATGGGCGGTGTTTACATCACCACAGAAAATAACATTCTCGCTATTCTTGCGAAGTTTCAGAATAAATCGGAGAAAAGCGTCATAAAACTCCAATTTATACCTCAAGCGTTCTGGTCCCTGGCCGCCGTTTGGGAAATAGCCGTTAATCAGCGTGAAATTTTTGTATTTAACCCCAACAATTCTGCCTTCAGTGTCAAATTTCTTTACGCCTATGCCATAAAAAATTTCCTTTGGTTTTTCTTTGCAATATATAGCTACGCCGCTATAGCCCTTTTTAACTTTTGGATGTGAAAAATAGGAAAAATATCCAGGAATATTGCATACTTCTTCAGGCAATTGTTCCGGCTCCGCTTTTGTTTCCTGTAAACACACAATGTCTGGTCTTTCGTCCTTAAATAGGGGAGTAAAGAATCCCTGTTTCGCCGTTGCCCTTAATCCATTTGTATTCCAACTAATGATTTTCATTAAATTATTATACTATTTCTTATTATGAAACTTTTTGTGAATGTCGCGCAAGTGGGTGTCAGTAACGTGGGTGTAAATTTGAGTGGTAGAAATATTCGAATGTCCCAACATTACTTGCACACTTCGGAGATCAGCCCCGTTGGAGAGCAAGTCAGTGGCAAAACAATTATGAGAAATGAAACCGTCAGTAATTAAATTCTCATATTTATCTACAGCAAAGTCATATACTAATCCCGAATATTTTTGTTTTTCAATCTTTTGGACTCGTAGCCATTGAATATCGCTTTCTATAAGATTCGCCATGAAATCTAGTCTTTTGTCAATGCAATATGCGTCTCGTAAATATTTTATTATTTTCCTTAAAACATCTCTGGTTGGCACCATTTTGGTTGTATTCCCAACATAGCGATATATATCAATACCTTCTTCAGATTTTAGATGCCGAGCAAAATTGTGCCATTTTTTATTAAGTGAGAAATAAATATCTTTTAACATCTCTCTCACCGGAACCTTGTCTCCCTCAAATACATTTACTGGTGTTATCTTCTTTAATGTTGGAATTGTTTTTTTAAATAATTCTTGGTCTGGTTTATGTAATATTTGTAAAATATATATAACATTATCAATTATTCTACCTTTGGGTAATTTAACTTTTCTTAATCGAGTATACAAATGAGAATCTATGCCAAGAGTAAGTAATAACATCTGTACATCCTTAAGAAGCATTTTACTGGTAGAGAAAAATCTTATCGAGGACCCTTCGTTACCCTCAGCGTCATAATAACCAGCCAGAAAATGTCTAATATTTTCCTTATTCTGAGAAAAAAGTGTTTTTGGCACTCTGCGTAGTGGTGATTTTTCCGTAATACCGATTTTTCTCAAATATTTTACAAATGATTTTGAATAAAAATTCAAAAGATTACTGTTCGTATTTGGCTGTTTAAACACTGTTGGTTCATGTTTGTATTCCGAAATAATTATATCTTTATAGTAATTAATGAAAAAGATATTTTTATCAGCAATAATTACACCCCTTCTTTTTTCACTTATAGTACCGTCTCCTGTAATATACCCGACTAAACGCCATTTATTTTTTTGACCTGATTTGTTTGAGCTATCCATTCTTACTTTTCTTACACCAGCCACAAATCGGTCCTTGTTAAGGTCTTTTGCAAAAACTTCCTCTATCCCATATTTGCCAATTGTAAAAAACTTATGATCTTGTGACACTGACGTTATATATCCATTTGCTGAAAGATTAACTATGCTAGTTGATATATGTGCACTTTTTTGAACAATTTGTGATTTTATAGTTTTACCTTTTTTAAAATCGATAGCGGTAATATTTTTAATTGATGATTGAAAAAGTTCCTTTGCAGACATAATTGTATGTGGTAAAAAAACTAATGTATCTGGATGAAGGCAGTGTCTTATGGTATGGGGAGTTACCCTTTTGGAAATACCGGCTTTAATAGCATGCTCCTTTACAATCCGTTCTATGGAGCGCTTGGTTAATGCCTTCAGGTCCATCTTTTTTGTTTTTTTGGAATTACTCATCGGGCCCGGAATTTGGACAAAGAGGGCTTCAGTCATGTCTTTCCTGGAGGCAAGATATTTTTTTACCGCCTTGCGGGCCTCCTCAGAAATAAAAACCACTCTTATTTTTCCGCCCTTGCCACGGATAGAAAGCTCGTCGGAAGATAGATTGATATCGGAAGTCAACGAACAAAGTTCAGAAACGCGCAGTCCGGTGGAAAAAAGGAGTTCAAGTATCGCCTTGTCTCGGAGATCTTTCAAATCCTCGCCCCTAGGAGAGGCGAGCAAACGCGATAATTCTAGAGGGGTAATGAGGTCAAGCTGATGGGGGTTTACTTTAGCAAGCTCTATCCTCTCCGCCTGCAGGGTAGGAACGTTATTTCGAGCCAGATATTTAAGAAAGGCCCTAAGCGCAATTAAATGGTAATTTTGGGTCCTTTTAGAAAGTGTTTCATTTCTATTTTTAATATTGTTGCCGGTCGGCTGGCGGTTGAGCCAAAGCCGAAATTCACGCACTAGTTCGTCGGTTATTTTTTCCGGATTGTCTGTTTTGGCAAAAGCGAGGAAGCGAGAGAGCCATTGATCGTAATTCTCCACCGTGCGGAGCGCCCGCCCTTTTTCTATCTCCACATATTCCAGAAATCTATTTTTAAGCTCCTTGAGCGATGCCATGCGTATATTCTACCATGTCGCACAATATATTATACAACAAAAATTTGTCGCATAAAATGCCAAGATTGTGCAACATTAAAATATCGCACAATCTTGGCTTGCAATTTTAAGAGTTTTATGCTAATATATAGACATGTTAGCTACGAAGAAAAAGCAAGCAGTTATTAAGAAAAATCAAATTCACGAGAAGGATACTGGTTCTCCAGAAGTGCAAGTGACCGTTTTATCTACCCAAATCAATGAATTGGCGAAACACTTAAAAAAGCATAAAAAGGACAATCACTCCCGCCGCGGGCTGATCAAGATGGTAGCCGACCGCCGGACTCACCTGAAGTACTTGGAACGCAAAAGTAAATCGCGTTATGACGCTCTCATGAAGAAGATGGATTTGGCGTAATTGAAAATTACGAATTAAAAATTAAAAATTTTAATACATAGATGACTGTTATAAAACATAAAGAACAAAGAGTTGGTGTATTTATTGATACGCAAAATTTATACCATTCCGCTCGCAATTTATACAAAGCGCGAGTTAATTTCGGTGCGGTTTTGAAGGACGCGGTAGCGGGGCGGAAGCTCGTCCGCGCGGTCGCTTACGTTATCACTACGGAGGCAGGGGACGAAAAGAACTTTTTTGAGGCGCTAGAGAAGCTTGGCATTGAGACCAAGACCAAAGACCTGCAAGTATTTTCTAGTGGCACAAAAAAAGGGGACTGGGATGTTGGGCTTACTGTAGATGTGATGAAAATGGCGAATCGTCTGGACACGGTAGTTATTGTCTCTGGCGACGGGGATTTTATTCCGCTTGTAAAATATCTCCAGCATCACACCGGTACCCAAGTGGAAGTTGTTTCCTTCGGTAAATCAACTTCCGGGAAACTGCGCGAAGCAGCGGATGACTTTCTCGACCTCTCGGAGAATCCTAGAAAATATTTAATGGGGGCGAAATAGTGGAACGACATGGAAGAAAATTTCAATAAACCAAGAGTTGAGGTTCCCTTAAATGCGGAATTGATAATTATAAACGACGAAAAAGACATAAGACTGATTTTGGGTAATTCTGGTCTGAAGTTAGCTTTTGGTGCAGCGAGTTTGGAAGAGGGTGATAATACATATCGTTGGTTTATGCACTTCACGCCGGAATTAAGTCATAAGCCTCGTCCAGAAAACAAAATAAGATATTCACTTATGTTTACTGTTGGATTTATGTCCTTAATAAATGCCTTAAAAGAAAAAAATTCCTCCCAGCTATCTGCTCTTCTAGCTGAACATCCCATTGGTAATGTAAATTTTAATACTAACGACATGATGTGGAACTTCGTTCGAAAACTTTTAGGAGAAAAATACTTTATGAAAATCCCGCAAGATTTTTCAAAAATTCAGTCCTCGATTCATGGGCCCATTCGTCGGTTGCTTAATGATATCAAAAATATGTATTGACATTGTCATTACATGAGTATATACTCTAATCATGAACACAACAATGCAAATTAGAATAGATTCCTCTACTAAATCCAAGGCCAAGAAAGCCTTTAAGGATATGGGTATTGATATGTCTTCGGGGGTAAAAATGTTTTTACACCAGGTAGCAGTAGACAAGTGCATGCCTTTTGTGCCAAGTACTACCAAGACTCGAGCTTTACGAAAAAAGTGGGACAAAGAATTTGAGTGGGTGATGAAACATGGTAAAGGATATGCATCAGCTAAAGAAATGCATAGTGCCATTATGATGAAATAGAAATGTACACACCTTTTCCGACAAGGCAATATGAGAAATCTTTTAAAAAACTGAAACGGTCTGGGAAATTTAAGGAAGCTGAATTGAATAAAGCTATCGATATATTGTGTAGAGAAGAGAAACTTGATCCAACTTATCAAGATCATGATTTGCATGGTGAATATGAAGGATATAGAGAATGTCATATCCATGGTGATATTTTACTAATCTATAGAATTGAAGGGAGTAAACTTGTGCTGGTGTTATTCGATATTGGTACACACTCCGAACTTTTTTAAAGTAAAACTCTTGCTTTTCGGGCTTAAAGTGCTAGGATAACGAATAGATTTATTAGCCCCGACGTGAAGTCGGGGCCCCGACACAATTTGTTGGCGTCGGGGTTAATCGGTTCGCGTTCGGACACATAGTAATTGTTCTCGCCAAAGACCAACAGCGAGGAACAATACTGCAGTTCGAACACGAACTCCCCTCGACTTCGCTCGGGGTAAACAAAAAATATGCAAAAAAAAGAATATTCTATTGAAGTCGGCGGTAAGACCTTAACTGCTACCTTCACGGACTTGGCCGAACAAGCTCACGGTTCAGTAATGTTGAAGTATGGCGAAACAATTGTGCTCGCCACTGTCTGCATGTCTCACGACAAGGAAGTCGGTAAGGGATTTTTTAATTTAACGGTGGACTACGTGGAGAGGTTTTACGCTTCCGGTAAAATTTCAGGCTCGAGATTTGTAAAGAGAGAGGGAAAACCAAGTGAGGAGGCAATTCTGGCCAGCCGAGTGATAGACCGGACCTTACGCCCTCTTTTTAACCAAGAAATTCGTCATGCGGTGCAGGTAATTGTCACGGTTATTTCAGTGGATGACAATGACCCCACGGTGCTGGCCATCAACGCGGCGTCACTCGCGCTCGCTGTCTCCAACATCCCTTGGGCGGGGCCAATCGGAGCGGTCAGAATTGGTAAATACGATGACGAGGTCTTAAAAATCAATGTTTTATCGGGCTTGCGTGAAATAGAAGCGCCATATAAATTTGACCTCACGGTCTGTGGCAAAGACGGCAACATAAACATGATTGAGGCCTCGGCTAGAGAGGTAAAAGAGGAAGAATTAGAAGCGGCGCTCGGGGAGGCAAGTAAAGAAATAACCAAGTTAGAAAATTTCCAGAAAAAAATTGTAAAAGAAATCGGTAAAGAAAAAAGAGTAATAGTCCCCGAGGAAATAAATCCAAAGTCAGTTGCTTTATTTAACAAAAATATTTTGCCAGAAATGGATGGGGCGATTTTTAACGGTCCAGGTAAAGCCAGAGTTGATGAACTACACAGTGTTTGGAATAAAATAGTAAAGGAGGAGTATGCCGATCGGGAAGATTTTGTACCGGAAGATAATTTATTTGATGACACAGAAAATAAAATACTGCACGAGAAAGCCATAAAAGAAAATAAACGCGCGGACGGCCGTAGGGTGGATGAAGTTCGTGATCTATTTGCGCAGGCCGGAGGCCTCTCCAGTGTTTTACATGGCTCTGGAATTTTCTATCGTGGAGGAACCCATGTGCTCTCCGTGCTTACCTTAGGCGGGCCCGAAGACAGACACATGATTGATGGCATGCAGACAAAAAGTGAAAAAAGATTTATGCATCATTACAACTTTCCCCCATACTCTTCAGGGGAGACGGGTCGGGCCGGTTTCACCAACCGCCGCGAAGTCGGCCACGGCGCGCTCGCCGAGAAAGCGCTTGCCATGGTCTTGCCGCCTGCCCTAGAATTTCCTTACACCATACGCGTAGTTTCTGAATCAATGGCTTCGAACGGCTCCACTTCCCAGGCCTCCATCTGCGCTGCCACTCTCGCCTTGATGGACGGTGGAGTGCCGATCAAAGCGCCGGTGGCGGGGATTGCCATAGGGCTGATGATAGAACAAATTACGAATAAAAAATTACAAATTAAAAAAGAACCACAATACAAAATCCTGACCGACATTCAGGGCCCCGAAGACCATTACGGGGACATGGATTTCAAGGTGGCCGGGACCAGGGAAGGCATCACCGCTATCCAGCTTGATGTAAAGGTAGCAGGCGTACCGATAAAAATACTGGGCGAAGCGATGCGCCAAGCCAAAGGGGCTCGCACTGGCATCATCGATAAAATTGAAAAAGAAATTTCGGCCCCGCGCAAGGAAATTTCTCCCAACGCGCCGAAAATAATCATGATTAAAATCAATCCGGATCAAATCGGGATGGTTATCGGGAGTGGGGGCAAGACCATCAAAGAAATCAAAGAAAAATCCGGTGCGGAGATTACCATTGAGGACGACGGCACGGTGTATTTAACAGGGAAAAGTGGAACCGTGGAGGTCGCCAAAGCATTAGTGGAAGAAATGACGCACGAATTTACCATGGGCGAAACACTCAACGGCAAAGTGGTGAAAGTTGCCGATTTTGGGGCCTTTGTCCAACTCAATCCTTTCGTTGACGGCATGGTGCATATCTCGGAGCTCGCGCCATTCCGTGTAGAGCGAGTTAGCGATATAATAAAAGAAGGCATGGAGGTCCCGGTGAAGGTTATCAAAATTGATAAAGAGAGGGGCAAGATTAGCTTATCTATCCGGGAAGCGAACAAGGATTTTTTCACAAATAATCATGGACGAGGAACAGGAGCAAAATAAAATACCCGCCCCGACTCCCGGCAAAGTGCCGGACAAAATCACAGAAACCTATGCGGAGGATGTGGCAAAGGCCATTGGCGGTAGCCAAGGGGAAGCGTTAAAAAAAATAATTCATGATGAGGAGGCGCGTGAAGCCGAGAAGAGAAATCTATTTCCGGAGTCAAGGAGGAATAAGTTCTTCATGCTTGCTGGGTTTTTGCTCTTAATTTCTTCCTATCTGCTTATATTTTTTTTCTTTCCCGACCGGGAGGAGACAAATGAATTTTCTGTACAAAGTGAGTCAACCTCAATAATTTTTAATGACAAGACAAGTTTTATTGAAGTAGCCAATCTAACCAAAGACCAAATAGCTAAAATGATTTGGGACGAAGCCAGCAATAGTGATGTAAAGTATGAGGGCATAGAGGGGATTTACTTAAATGCCAATAAAAGAATTATCGGCTTGCGCGAGTTTATTACCCTTTTGAAAAGCACCCTTGTCTTAGACAGTCCGGAGTTGGTAGACGATAATTTTCTACTGGGCGTGTATGTCTGGGAGGCCAAGAGCCCATTTGTTTTAATTGAGATACGCACCCTGCCTGATATCTTTCCAAGTATGCGGGCCTGGGAAGACAAAATGTTCTACGATTTGCATGGGCTCTTCGGTCTGGATATAAATGCAGATACCAATTACCTTCTAACTAAAAGTTTTGAGGACGGCGTAGTAGAAAATAAAAACGCGCGAATTCTGTATGGAGTGAGTGGCGAGATAATTCTAATGTATGTTTTTGTAGATGATTCGCACTTAATAATAGCGAACGACCTTATCGCTGTCCACGAAATAACAGTTCGTCTAGCCGGGAGCAGAATCAAGCAATAAAAATTGCCTTTCTAAAAAGTCATCTTCTTTTTATTTTCCATGACTAAAGCGAACGGAAGAGTTTTCTAATTTCACTTTTGGTTTTGAATTTAATACCTCTACCCAAGGAAAGCCCCCTTTCTATTTTAGACAGCTTTTTCATGTACTTAGGACTTACTTCGTCTTGGGCAATATAAGAAACTATTTTTTGCAGACGAGCTAAATCGTCTCGAAGTTTTTCTTGGGTGTTTAGAATCCGCATGTATTGATTTTTAGGCAAAGTTACGATATTCACCCTTTTAATATAGCATCTCGTAAGAGTTATTTCAAGTTATTTTTTAGATTGTTCCTAGACCGCCGGCAGTTCTATAAAGAAGGATATCCATCCCCCTCCCTCTCTTTATTTTTTAGATTATAATTCAGATATATGATTAACATATCCGATCTCTTCCTCTGGCCAATGAAGAAATTGGCCAGGAAGCTTGGTGCGGAGTATATCTTGCTAAAACAAGACCTTGATTTTTCAAGTGCGATGCGCTTCGCCTTAGATGAATTTAAGAAATCTTGCCACGCAAAATACCCACTTCGGCAACTCATAAATAAATACATCCGCAATCTGGCAAAACAAAACTTGCAGGGCAATGAATATATTGCGCGGGTGTATGATATTGAATATGTCGATATTCTTGATCTGGGGCAACTTATAAATGAACAAAGAGGTGGCGGAATATTATCGGAATTTTCAAAATTTAAAGGGAAATGCCACTACGGCTTTCTCAATGCGCTTCTTGTATGGAATGGCTTAACACTCATCAGTGGTTATACCCGCAATGAATTGAAAAAAAAAGAAATATGCGATGTAGGTAGCGGAAGCGGTGAACTGGAAGAACATCTTTTATCTTTAGGCGTCACAGGAACGCATTTGCACAGCGTTGATGTATCTCGAGCAAGTATTGAGCGCCAGAAGCGACTAGGAATCAATGTTTATGAGGGAACTATCGGTATCCTGCCCGCCACTCTAAGGTTCGATATTATTTTCCTAAGTTATTTTATTGATTATGACAATAATCAGTTGGCAACCTTCGCTTCGGCGATAGAGCACGCGAATAGGGGAGCAAAAATTATCCTGGAAGGAAGATTACCAGCCCGATTTTTGGTGGGACAATCAGATCAGCAGGCGAGCAATACGGTCACTCGTGGAAGATTTGCTTTCGAAGATGCACGTTTAATCTCTCAAGCATTTGATAATCTTGCCCACAAGGTTTCTCGTACTGCCAAATTGGAACGATTAGTGGTCGGGAGCCGATATGTTTATAGTCACTTCGGATTTTCTCGTCTCCCCTCATATTTCTTGGTTTTTAAGGTGGTTTAAAATTAAAATAAACGAAAATAAGCGGGTCAGGTTGAGAAGTAATCAGATATTTAGACGTCAAACGCGTCTTTTTAGCATTAGTAAGCGGTCGCGCACTAATGCTAAATTATACTGCCGGCAATTCCACGAAGAACTGCGAGCCCTTGCCGGGTCCTTCGGACTCTCCCCAGACCCGGCCTTTGTGAGCATCCACGATTAGTTTTACCGAGAAGAGCCCGTAGCCCGTGCTGTCCACGTTTATTTTAACCGAGTCCTTGCCTCGCCCGCCTTCGGTAAAGAGATTCTTTTTATCTTCGTCGGTTATGCCTAGGCCGGTGTCTTTGACCGAGAATATTATCTTGCCGGGCTTCTTTTCCAGACCTACCGTTATTTTTCCTTCCTTGGTGTATTTGATAGAGTTGTCAATCAAATTGCTCATTACTTCTTTAAGCCAGAAGACGTCCCCGGCGATGGAGTAATTATCGTCTTTAACATCTTTTTCTATTTTAAGATTTTTTTCCTCTGCGTGGACTTTCTTGTCGGCGATTACCTTTAGCGCTAGTTCTTTTAAGTCAATTGATTTCATTTCGTATTTAACCGTCCCGGTCTGCATATTGGAAACGTTCAAGACCAAATCAACCGTTTGGATGCCCGCATTGTCGGACTCCAGCCCCTGTTTGGCTATTTTTTTAAGGGCTGGGGACACTTCGCCAAAAGTTCCGTCCAACATCCCGGCAAAAATATATTTAGAACGGGTAAATGAACCCTTCACTTTATGGGTAACGAGGTGCACGAGGGACTCCCTCTGCTTGATAAGGTTCTGGAGGTCAATATTAAGTTTCGCGATTTGTACTCTCTGGTCGGACTCGCGTTTCAGGTTCCTAAAAAGGATAACGCTCAATATGGTAATCAAGATGATTGTTAAAATGGTTAGAAATCGGTTAGTTGTGTCAGTGATAAAGAAGAGTTGTCCGCCCATTAGAACCATAAGCCCGACGACCAAGTAATGCGTGCCCAAAATGTGAACGTTAAAAATATCAAGTTCAAATACGGAGTAGATAATAGCTACCAGGAATATCGGCAAGAGAAATAAGCTGTATAAGTTCATTTCATAATATCCAGTGATGGAAGCCAGATATTCGGTAATGCCGAAGGATGATAGGAATAAAAACATAGAACCAAGCACCACTAAGTCCGGCCACTTTTTCTTCCAGGGAAGCTTTTTGAAAAATGGAGTAATTGCATAAATGAGGATAAATATTAAAATTATGCCCTCTAGGGCAAGTTTATATTGACCCAGAAAATCATTGTTAAATGCTTCGCAGACTGGCTGATTGAAACCAATTACTGACTGTCTACTGATTGTGAGCCAAAATGCTGGTAGGGTTAAAGCAAAAAGTACAATTTTCCACCATGTTGATATGTCGGACTTTTTGACGAAAACTATAGCGAAATATAGACCAAGGACGTAAAATACTATTTCTATATAATCGAGAGGAGCCCAAAAGGCATAAATTAGATAATAATTATCCGATGTCCATATTACAAGATCGCCAATGAGCCAAAGAGAAAAGACAAAAATAAAAGTCAAAAAAATAGTAGAAAAAAGAGTGCGTTTAGATTTAATAAATACTAAAAAAGCCAATAAAGTTGATAAAACTACCGGAATTAAGTGGGAGTAAAAAGCTATTGGCCTTGACGCGCTAGTCGTTAAAAAACAAGTATTTATAATGTTTAAAATTTCATCTATCATTTTTATAATTTGGAATTAATTCCTTGACTTTTAATAAATGATGAACCCAAAAGATATCTGTTTCTAAATCTAGGGGTTCAATCGGTATTATTAGCGGCTTAACACCGACTAAGTTAATCACTTTTTCTATCGCTGGCAATACTATGCCCTTTGTAAATTCGCCTTCGGAGTTTTTTGACGTCAAAAAATTTTCAAATAAAATTCCAAAACAAGTAAATAATAAAAGTAGATTGACATAGTAATCAATTGCCTTTCCTCCATTTTTTTTAAACCAATCTGAGGCGTTGTATAAATAAAAATCATTAACACCATAGTCGTGAACAGAAAATAATTTTTTATGAAAATCAACAAGCGGTTCTAGCCATAAAGTTTTAATATCTTTAAATTTTTTGCCGTTATGTAAGTTAAAATCAATAATTGTAATCTTTTCAACACTAAAATTACTATTTTTTCTATTCTTTTTTTGTATATGTAACTGCCCCAGTGAGTGCTTGAATTCATTATTAGAAGTGAATTTATCATCATGATACTCAAAAATTACCGGATGCAAGTCATTTTCTTTTGCTAAAGATATAAATCGTCTAGTTTCATAGTTTGGGGTAGCAACTTGTCTAAAAAGAATTGCACAGTTCTTCTTTTTTAAAAATTCCGGAATATCCCCTTTTAGTAATTTTTCCACTTTTGCTGTCAATTCCTTATTCTTTTTGCGTTCATCCAAAAGTCGAAGCGCCTCAGAAAGGGGAGTATATACAATTTGGTTGAATATATTTCTGTCCGACATTATTGTATTATAGTCCCCGATTTTTATCATATTTGTTCCTTATCACTAGCAGGCGATTCGAAAGAACTGCATGCTTCTCCCATTATTTCATCCTCCTCACATTCTAGCAGTTCGCATTTTATGGCTCCGGTCTCACAGGCGTTTTCGCAGTCCTCATTTTCACACTTTGCAAAGTCGCCCGCGTTTAAGCCGTATCTTTTGAAATCAGATAGGCCGTTCGGCGGGCAGTCGTCGGGGTTGGAGCAGTCACGCTGTAAACATGTTTCTTCGGTGGGATCACACGCAACTTCCACGATAAAATCGTAATCCTTTTGAAAGTAGAAAAAGTAAAAAGAAGTGATTATGGCAACAAAACACCCTAAAACTAAAATATCTAAGAAAAAATTATGACCCTTTTGGTCTCCTTCAGGCATGGGGTTATTTTAGCATAGAAATAGGATATAAAATAGTTATTTTTGCAATTTTGGAGTATCATAAAAACATGAATATTGAAGTTGAAATTAAGGTGAAAGTAGAGAATCTTGAAGAAATCAAGGAGAAAATCTCAAAAATAGGGCAACTCGTGAAAGCGATCAAGCAAATTGATGAATACTACGTGCCTTTCCATAGAGATTTCTTTGCCAAGAAACCGCACCCCGATGAATATTTAAGAATCAGAACAAATCCAGATAAAGTTGTTTTGGAATACGATAAATCAATAAATAAAAGAGCGGACGGCGAGCATGATCATGTGGAAGAATATGAAACAGAAATTTCTGACCCGGAAGAATTTAGGAAAATTTTAGGGTTTTTGGATTTTAAAAAAGCCATGACGATAGAGAAGAATAGGGAGTATTGGATGTGTAGCGGTATTGAAGTGGCCCTAGATGAGGTGAAAGGGTTAGGATTTTTCGTTGAAGCAGAAGCGAAGGGAAATTTTAAAAATGACAAAGAAGCAAAAGGCGCTTGTATCGCTTTTCTGGAAAATTTAGGAATTAAAGACGCTGAAAATATTCAAATCAAAAGATCCTATCCGGAATTATTTCTAAATAAATAGAACGGCGCTGCCGGCGATCATAATAACGATAGCGATGACTTTAGGCAGTAAAACGCGCTCTTTCGTATTTTCCTTCGCAATATTGGGGTAAAATTTTGTGGCTAAAAGCGTTAAAAATAACACAATGGCCGGCTGGAAACTGCCCACCAGGTATATCATAGTCACTGGAGCCAAGAGAAGAGCGAAATTTGTCAGCAGGTTGCCGACGATAGTCATAATTTCGCTTATTGTGTTAAGGGTGAAAATCTTTTTCCCGCCCTCTCTGTTCATTAGCGTGAATTCTTGGCGATATTTCGGGATAAAAAGATACATCAGAATACCGAAAACCCCCAGCCCCACGTATTCCCAGAAAGAAGACGCCCAGAAGTTGTTGCCCACGGTTACATATTTGAAAATAACTCCGGCCACCGCCACCAACAAGCAGGCTACCACCATGTATAGCGCTGGTCGCCACCTGAATGTTCTTTTTTTGCCCGAGAAATCAATAGAGATTAAAAATACGCCAGCTAAAATAATTAGTGACCCGATTTGCTGTTGTAAAGAAAGCGTCTCGCCCAAGAAAACGTATCCGAGCGCGTAGCCGAAAATCGGAATGGTCAGAAACCACGGCACCACCGCGGAAACCTCTTCAATTTCCAAAGTAAATAAATATAAAATTACCCAGGCGATAGTTAACCCTCCTACTATTATTAGAAGTAGTTTATCCAAGAGGGGAATATTGAATACTCCGGTCGTAAATAGCCCGATCGGTATGGCTACGAAGATGCCTATCAAGCTGGAAAAGAGCACCAGGCCACCGGAGCCCCGCGTACCCATAGAATATCGGATGACCAGATACTGATCAAAAATATTTACCACTGCCCACAGAAACGGCGCCCCGAGCGCAATAAAAAACCATTGCATATTTAAATATTATACAGGAAAGGGCATGAATTTGCCCGTCAAAGCCACGTTTGATTTTTGCGTTAAAACTTAGTTGGGTAAAGTAAAACCCTAGTAAATCAATAAATACCATAAGGTAAAAGGTGTCAGAAGGTAAAAGGTGGGTAAAAGGTGGTAAAAGGTGTCAGTGGTAAAAGGGTAAAAGGTGTCAGGAACCTTTTTTTGGTCTTCCTCTCTTTCTTTCTGTTATTTCTAAACCAAACTTTTTCAAAACTTTACCGGTCCAACTATTACCACCATAAGGTTTTCCTCTGTTGACAGAGTTTCTAATAGTTTCTAACTTTTCTTTTTCTTCAGTTAGAGAAAGTAATTTGTCGTAATTATCAGGCCAAGCAATGCTATCAGTGGCCAGTAATTTTTTCTGCAGAGCTGTGCCATATAATCTTTTGTAATAGCTTGACCATTTCCAGTCTTTGAGAGATTTTACTAATTTTGCGCGTAATGCATTTCTTTCAACATACGCAAGCAGTACCCATAGATATGAATCCTCTTCTACTAGAAATGATTTATACCTTCCTTGGTATAAATGACCATGGCCTATTGTTTTTGTATATACATGCCATCTCTGAGTGTGGGTAAGGGTTAGCCAGTGCATGAACTTTTTTATCTCGCCCTCATATTTTGGATACAGAACTAAATGAAAATGATTTGGCATCAGAGTGTATGCGATGAGTCTCATCTTAAATTTTTCCATTGCTTCGCAAAGTATTGCTTCAAAGCCCTGATATTCTTTATCATTACTAAATATAGTCATCCGAGCATTAGCTCGATTTAATACATGGTACACATATCCACCAACGTCAGTTCTTTGAGGTCTCCCCATAGACATATACTAACATGTAATAGTGTAAAAAGAAAGGTTCCTGACACCTTTAATCCTTTAATCTCTGACACCTTTAATCTGACACCTTTAATCACTGACACCTTTAATCATGTAATAGTGTAAAAAGAAAGGTTCCTGACACCTTTAATCCCTGACACCTTTAATCCCACCTTTAATCCTTTCAAATTATTTTACCGCCTAGCTACTTTAGTTGGGTAAAGTGGGTGTGACGCTTGATTTACGAGTTGAGAAAGCGATAATTCCAATACTTATAACCACATATAGAATACTAACCCATTTATAAACTTGTTCAGGGTAAGGAGAAAAATAATCGCCGGAGCCGGGGTCAGGGTAGAAAATAAAAAGGAGAGTTG
>Ga0209542_10002375_pt1 | contig 42282 bp, 38 predicted proteins | sample RifCSPhighO2_01_FD_184028 | JGI IMG/M metagenome (GOLD analysis project Ga0209542, IMG submission 184028) | Soil microbial communities from Rifle, Colorado - Rifle CSP2_plank highO2_0.1 (SPAdes) (version 2) | ecosystem: Environmental > Terrestrial > Deep subsurface > Rock core/Sediment ... | reverse complement strand
GTAGGAGTATACTGGTGATATACACGCCCCAGCCAGCCGCAAGGTCCGCTGGGGTTTTGCTATTTTATAGCAATTTAGCCAATTATTGCTAACAAGGACTGAAGTTGATAGAGTAGCATCATGACTACAGTTTTACTTATCGACGGCGAAAACTTTAAAGGAAAGGTACGATCGGTTTTCAAAGATGCAAATAAGAAGGTTCCTAATTGGCATGAATATGATTTTAAGGGACTTTTGAAAAAGGTACTGGGTGATCACCGAATTGATCGGCGTGTCTTTTATTTTGCTCGAATCAAAGAGCATGATGCTAGTAAAGAAAAGTCAAAACAGCTGATTGAAGAACAGCGCAAACTTAATAAACAGTCCAAATATTAATGCAATACATCAGATCCAATTGGGAGTTCTAATTTTAGCCATAACAAGGTGTTTGCATAGGTTTTCTTGTGTTTTGCTTAGATTTTAGAAAATGGCTTATTTACGTCACTTTATCAAGTACTCAATGGGGTTTGCATAGATATTTTGTACATTTGCATAGATTTTGATACCATGATAGCATCTTTACTTAAGTAGAGTACTCATAATCCATACTTGATTTTCCATGCCTGATGAATTCATAAGTATTGGAGATGCAGCGCGGCTTCTTGACGTGTCTATTGACACCCTCCGAAGGTGGGATGAAAGCGGGAAGTTAAAAGCCATACGAACATCTGGCGGGCACAGAGTCTACCGAAAACACGATATTGAAATTTTTCTCAATGACCTATGGGCGATCGCCTCAGAATGGGTTTCATCCTCAGCGCCTCCGGAGCTCCCCAATAGTGTATATTGCCCGACTAGTCCAGTTTTTCAAGCGCGTTTAGGAAAAATGCAGGCTATATTAAAAGATGCGAATGCGATTGAACATTTTTCTCTTCTTGTCGCTATGGCAGGGGAAATAGGGGATAATTCGTTTGCTCATAACCTTGGAAATTGGCCAGACGTTCCAGGTGTTTTATTTGCCTTTGATATTAATAAAAAACAAATAATATTAGCAGACCGTGGTCGGGGTGTTCTAAAAACTCTGAAGAGGGTTAGGCCGGAATTAGTTACCCACGAAGAAGCTTTGCGGGTTGCGTTCACTGAAGTGGTTACTGGACGAGAGCCCGAAAAAAGAGGGAACGGACTCAAATTCGTAAGAAATATAATCCAGGACTACCCCATTGACCTTTTGTTCCAAACCGGAGATGCGCTTTTAGAGCTTAATAGGAAACAAATAGATTTAAGAATTATTCAGAGGCCCCCGATCAAAGGTTGTTTAGTCTTTATAACTTATTAATTTTTATGCGCATTACGTTAAATAAATTTGGTGATATTCTAATTGCGAGGCAGGCAGGGAAAGAATCCTTTGCCGCCTTTCAGCCTTCTCTAAAATCAGTTCTTCCAGACGAGGAAGTGGAAATTGATTTTAGTGGTGTCGTGACCTTTTCCCCTTCTTGGGGTGATGAGTTTCTCACGCCCCTACACAAACAACATGGCGATAAATTAATTTTGATTAACATCGAAAATAACCCGTCAGTAAAAGAAACGCTCAAAATTCTTGATGGAATATCCACTATCCCCTTTAAAGTGAAATAGGGATAGCCAGGGCTGGTATATCAACATATCGATTTTCCTCTTCAAACATAGTTTTCCTCCTACGCTAAAGATTCGGACGGGCGCAGGAACATCCCTGTCTGGCGATAGGCAGGATTCACTGTGCGCCCCCCAAAATGTTGTGTCTTACGGAATGTTTCGGCGATCAATCCGCTACGAATTGATTTAGCTAAACGAAAACAGTCCCGCTAGTGCGAGGCTGTTTATATTTCAGTCAAGTGAGAGTGTACTATATGTTATTTCTTTTCTGCTGCCACTTTTGCTTGTAGTTCCTTGTATTTTTCAGCCAATGTTCTTAGCTTTTCCATTTCTTGGTCCCATGATTCAGGCCCCGGCTTGGTCCCCAAAAGCCGGTTAAGTGACATATTTATATCATAGCCGGCCGCTCCCAAGTTCCTCTCATCCTGAGGTAGGAGTTCGCCTTCTGAATTTGCTTGTTGCTCAAAATCTTCTCTTGAAATTTTCATATACAAGCAGATTAGTATTTATTACGTCTTATGTCAACACTTCTTATCCACAGGTAGTTGTTTTTTGGTGAACGAGAGAGATACTTTAAACCAACAACAAATAGATATGATATAATAAAACCATGTGGGGAGCGATATTGCCGGCCGCAGGGTCTTTTTTTGAAGAAATTTCTTCGGCCATAGGAAAATTTGAGGTATCAAAACACGCCGAGAGCATATACACGATGGTCTTTTTGAACATGTTTTGGGCGGTGGTGTTTTATGCCGGCATCGGTCTCTGGCGCGGAACGCTTTTTCTCTCCTACGCTTCGCTTCCGACGTTTGCGGTGCGCGCGGTGTTTGAGGTGTTGCAGATCCATCTTGGAGTGCGTGCCATCGTACAGGCAGACCGGAGCACGTTCTCTTTTTTGCGAACCATTACCATTCCGCTTCTTCTCGTGGTTGATCTTTTTTTAGGGTACGCGTTTGATAAAATGCAGATCATCGGCATTGCGCTTATTCTTGCAACATTCGTTATTCTTTTTGTAAGCCGCGGCATTAGCAAGGACGGTGTGTGGCTTACGGTATTGAGCTCAGTGAACGCCGTCATCCCCATATCGTTTTTCAAATACGATATTACCTACTACAACTCGGTGGAAGCGGAGCAGGCGTTCATGCTCGCCATTCTTCTTTGTTATTTTTTGGCGGCCGACCTCCTCCGGTCCCGCGAAAATCCGTTTCGTTTCTTTCTTAAGCCGGTATTTTTCGCGCAATCCGCCGCACACGGCGTTGCCATTGTATTGCACGGATTCGCATATCTCTTCGCTCCCGCCGCCGTTATCGCATCCGCCGGACGCTCATCGGCTATTTTTTGGTCCGTTGTATCCGGGAATCGTATCTTTAAGGAGGATCACATCATATTAAGAAGCGTTTTGCTTGTGCTCTCTGTTGCGGGGGTCATTCTTTTGGCCTTATAATTCCCCCCTTCTGTGAAGTACAATGGAAAACCCCGCCCTTAAAAGGCGGGTTTTGATTTTTGCCGTAAGTGACACACTTCACGATATCACAAAGCGGTATTTCGCGCTCTGTACAAAAGCCCGCCTTTTAAGGGCGGGGTTCTTTGTAATGGTTGTACCTAGAAAAGTGTGCCGGTTCGTTGTTACGACTCGTAGTGATTGGGGTGGGCGTCGGATGATGCATACGGCCGCTCCGGTTTTGCGTAATACTTATGAAACATCGCGAGGGAGCGCTCAAGATATATTCTTGCCATCGTCCAGTCAATCGGATCCAGCGCGCTTCCGCTCGGCCGCAGGCGCCCCTGGGCATCAATGCTGATGTGGGGGAACTTGCGAATGATGGGGAGTGCCAAGTGCATGGTATCGGGACCGAGGCCTCCGGCGATCGCACTACCGGTATAGGCGAAGTTTGATGCAAGCGCTCGTATGAACGGAAGAAGTTCCGCCGCGTTCATGCCAATGCCCTGCCCGCTGCTTTTATCCAGAAGCACATAGGTAATGATGCCCTCATAGGGCTTCAGACGCGCCACGAACGCTTCCGGGTCATTGTTCACTTTGGCAAGCGCCGCGGCATTGGCTTGAAAGATAAGCTGGATGGTCGGGAAGAGCGTGCGGTAGTGCCGGAGAGCGTCAATGGGGGGCCAGATCATATCAAGCTGGAGCGCATGCATGTGCGGGTAACCGTATGCCGTCGCCCGTTCAAGATTTTCCGCAACTTCTACTCCTTCGGGGTCGGCATAGTGGAGCACATTGAAGACATGTTTGCTTGCAGTAAAGATGCTTGCAACTTTTTCCTTTGCCGGCATCGCGTTCTTCCAGCGCGTTTCAATGCCATTTAAAATCTTTCTGCTTGTCATAACGCCGACGTGAAGTTTTCGGCTGATGTCGGGACCGCCGTTTTTCAAAAAAACATCAAGCATGGCGCGCACCTGGTCGGCGTCCATGAAATCGGTGATGCCGATGTATGGCGTTCTCATGGGAGTATGTGAAATGTTGGCAAGGTTCGTGGTGGAATGGTAGAACGCTCGCCCCATTTTTGCAAGGTTTTTACCCATATTTTAGCGTCCCGGCGAGTATTGCAATAGTTTAAGAATGTGCTAGTGTCAAAAACACGTTCATTGAAATGATGGTAAGGGGCACGCATGTCAAACCATGAGGCGGTGTTGAAGGGTATGGCCGATAAGTTCGCCCGCGTGAACAAGCGCCTTCAGGACTTGTTTTTGCGGCTTCGTAGCGGCCCGCGGGATCCCGAGGTTGTGGAAAGCATCATCGCTGAACAGCGAGAGCTTACCAAGATTTTTGATGATCTGGTGAAGCTGGATGCGAGCGCCCTTGCGGACCTCCAAAAGCTTCGGGGTCAGGTCAAGAAGATGATAGAAAAGTTGAACGCAATTCTCGTGCAACCGTTTCAGACCGCCACGTTGCTTCGCGGGGATACTCTGCAGGTGCCGAAACAAAATGATGACGGCTCCGTTGTCATGGAGAATGTACCGGTGTTCTGGGTCGTTGGCAACCGCGGCGAGATGGTTCAGCTTACGATAGACCCGGATGTCTACGAAAAGAAGAAGGCGCGGTTGGTGCCGGGCCAGATCGTGAGGTTCAGCGCGCAGCATGCTCATATTTTTGATATCGTTTCCGACGAGCTTCGCGATGAGCTGATGCGCACTGGACAGGAGGTAAGCATTGACGAAATTTTGAACGCGAACGAAGTGCGCATCGCAGTGCGCATGGATGAAAAGGAAGTGGTGCGCATTCCCGCATGGTTCACCGATGAGATGAGAAAGCGTATTCGTGTCGGCGAGAAGTGGGTGCGTCCTGTCGTGGGCCCCGCATTTCTTGGCTATGGCCCCTTGCCGAAGTCGGATGTTGCCGAGGTGCTTCTTGAGGAGGTGCCGGATATCAGCTTTGATCAGATTGGCGGATTGAAGGATCAGATCGGAAAAATCCGCGATGCCGTGGAGCTTCCGTATTTGTATCGCGAGGAGTTTTTGGATCACGGACTTCCGGCTCCAAAGGGCGTACTATTGTATGGTCCTCCGGGATGCGGAAAGACCCTTATCGCAAAGGCCATCGCGAACAATCTTGCCGCGCGTCTTTCCGAAAAACTTAAGCAAATAGTGACGGGGTACTTTATCAACATCAAGGGTCCCGAGCTTCTGAACAAGTATGTCGGTGAGACCGAGCGCAAGATCCGCGAGATCTTCGCAATGGCGCGCGAAAAGGCGAGCCAGGATGCTCCTGTTGTCATATTCTTTGACGAGATGGACGCTCTTTTCCGCCAGCGCGGATCGGGTATTTCATCCGACATGGAATCGACCATCGTTCCTCAGCTTTTGGCCGAGATTGACGGTGTAGAGGCGCTCCGAAACGTTATCGTGGTGGGCGCTTCAAATAGGCAGGACCTCATTGATCCCGCCGTGCTTCGTCCCGGACGGCTTGATGTGAAGATTGAGGTTTCGCGGCCTGACGCCGCAGGCGCCTTTGACATCCTTTCCATCTATCTTAAGGCAGGCGTTCCGCTTCATAAGAAGTACTGGGACGACAAGCCGCATGCGCACCGCATGCCGAATCGTCTTATGGACCTTATGCCGGAACAGTGGAGGGCCGTTGATGAAAAGTTGCGGGTCGTTCGCGAGACCCGCGGGATAAAGCGGCGCTTCGTCGGACAAGGCGTCGTGAAGATTGATGCTGTTGCGGCAGACCGGCGCATCAAGGAAATGCTGTTGTTTGATCCGGAGAAGGCCGAGCGGGCGCGAAAGGCGCTTCAGGCCCAGCCGGATACATGGTCGCACGAAGAGTGGCAGATTGACTCGGTCGGGGATGCCTGGAACATGCTTATCTATAAGGCCGTTGAGGCGATGTTCCTTCACACCGGCGCCATGGCGTCCGATGCGAAAAAGAAGAAGCAGGAGGCGGAGAATGTTATCCACTCCTTCTTCACGCGTGAGGGCTCGTACATTGAGGCCGATAACCAGTTCCTTGAGATCACCTATGAGAAGGGTGATAAAGAGATCCTGTACCATTCCGACTTTCTTTCTGGCGCCGCTCTTGAGAGTATGCACCGTCGGGCGAAGAAATACGCGGTGAAGCGTTACATTGAAACGGCTCACCGCGAACGCGGCATCATGATGGCGGATCTGTGGAACGCCACCCGCGATGAATTCCGGGAGGCCGAAGACCTTCCCAATACCGCCAATCCCGATGATTGGGCACGCATTGTTTGCCGCAAGGGCCAGCGCATTGTGTACGTAAAGCCCTTGAAGGGCGAGGTGAAGCAGTCGGCATATGAGGGGCCCGCCGAGGTTGTCAACACGGGCCAGTACCTCTAACATGAAAAGAAACCCGGAATGAACCGGGTTTTTTGTTTTGGCGTGATGACGCATTGGCGCTTGGCCGGTGCCACGGCGCCGCCTTTTTGCGGTGTCGCTTCGTGAAAGTTGTAACTTGGGATATGCTCTGCTACTCTTGAGCAAGCACATTGATACGGATCGCTCCATGCCGGAATCCAAAGCTATCCCGAAAATGATCGGTCTTGAGCAGGAATATGGATGCTATCTTATCGGTTCTCAGCAGAATAGGACGGCCGGCTCCAACTTTTTCAAGCAGTTCCGTCCTGAGTGGTTAAGCGTTCTTTCCGCAAGTGGATCGCTCTGGGATCCGCAGGAACGCATGCGATACGAGGACGGGAACCATCGCTTTTTCTCCGACGTTCGCTGGCGCGAATCAAATTATCTTTTTCCGAACGGCGCGCGTTTTTATCTTGATAGCGAACATCCCGAGTACTGCATCCCCATCTGCCGCACGGCGCGAGAAGCGCTCGCGCATGACAAGGCGGGAGAGATATTCATGGATGAGATATCACAGCGCATTGAGGCGGAGTCAGGATTGAGGTTTCGTCTTATCAAGAATAATACGGCGGCGGGCGACAGGAACTTCGTTGATTTTGACAGTGAGTGGATGGGTGGCGTCAGTTTTTCCACCCACGAGAACTATCTTGTCCGGCGCGATGTGCTGATAGATGATCTTATCGCGCGGACGATCCCATTCCTTATTTTCCGCACGCCCATCATCGGAGCCGGGAAAGTTGGCGGCCAGTCGTACTTGCCATGGGTTGATTACCAGATTTCCCAGCGAGCCGACTTCTTCAAGAAAACAACGGCGCAGGGCACCATGGGGAATTTTCGCGCGATCTACAATCTTCGCGATTGCCCCTATGCCGATCCCGAGCGGTTCCGCCGCCTGCACGTGATTCCGGGGGACGCGAACATGTGCGAGGTGTCGGGTTTTTTGAAGCTTGTCACCATGCGCATTCTTCTCATGATGATAGAGGATGGCGCGCTGGATGACCGGTTTACGCCGTTTCGCGATTGCCCGACCCTTCATGCCGTATCGCGCGACCTCACGCTTTCGGAGCGATACCTTCTCAAAAACGTGAAAAAGTCAGTTCGCGTGCTTGATATTCTTAAGCAATACGCGGAACTTTTTCTGAAGTATCTTGAGGATTATGCGATCCGGGATCCGGAACTGCAGTATGGCGCGGAACTTTTTTCCTGCATTGTTGACCGGCTTGATGCGGCGCCAGAGGAATGCATCGGAGCGGTTGACTGGGTGACGAAGCGGCACATCATCCGCGAGCATCTGGGGGCAAAAGGCATTGATTCGTGGCAGCGCCCCGAGGCCTACCAGTTGGACGCGGCGTATCACTATGTTCGTAAGGACAAGAGCATATTCTACCGGCCGAGCATTCAGCAGAAAATCAAGGATGCGGGCTACAAACTGCTTTCCGATGCCGAGGTTCATGAGGCGACCATTAGGCCGCCCGCGACCCGCTCGCGATTTCAGGTGGAGGTATACAAGCGCTTACACGTTGCACAGTGGAACTGGCGCCTGATGCATGTGCGTGATACCGCCGGACGTTCGCACGTATTGGCGCTTGACGATCCTGCAAAGCCCTGGAAAGAGTTTGAGCAGTTGCTTGCAGACGACCCGGATGAATTTCTTGCAAAGTGCAAACAGGCCGGAATGATGCTAAGCGGCGCGGAGGAGGCGCGGCGCGCGTATCTGAATTCACAGGTGATTCTCGGCGACGAGCTCCGGCTACGCCGACGCATGGGCCGGCCATTGACTCCTTTGAGCGGTGATGATACGGATGATGAGGACGGTACATCTTAAACCCACGGAGGCCACCATGGCCGCGCAGAAGAAGAAGGAAGAGAAGAAGGGCAAGCCCGCCCAAGAAGTGAAGGATGCGCAGCCAGCGGCTGACGCCGAGCAGAAGGCCAAAGAGGCCAAAGAAGCGCTTGACGGCCTGCTTGACGAGATTGACGATGTTCTGGAGGAGAACGCGGAGGAGTTCGTCAAGAGCTATGTTCAGCGCGGAGGAGAGTAGCACGCGCCTACGGGCGGCCCGCCGATGATCGGTGGGCTTTTTTATTTGTGCCACCCATTTTGCCTTTTTCTGGCGCGTCATGGTATCGTGGCACTACGGTCGCACACGGTGCTCTGTGCATGAACAAGCCGCTGTCACGGGTGTTCGGTCTTGAAACGGAGTATGCTCTTGCGGCACGGTACTTTGACATCACGGATTCTCCCCGCGCGGTGAATCCCGATCTCTTCTTTAATTTTTTTCCGCGCTCGCATCTTCATAACCGGTATTCTCAGAATGTATTCACGGAGAACGGCGCGCGCATATATCTTGATACGGGATTTCATCCCGAGTATGCGACTCCCGAGTGCCAGGGGGTAACGACGCTGGTGTTGTATGACAAGGTCGGTGAGCGCATGATGGAGCGCGCCGAGATTCTTCTTAATCGGTGCTGGCAAGATCGCAGTTTTCTTGCGTGGCTTCTGTCCGCTCCTGAAGTGATTTCCTCACCGCATAGCGGCCCGAATCAGTTTGAGTGGAAGAACTACCCGATAAAGATATACCGGAACAACGTAAGTATGAACACGATACCGGATACCGGAGAGCCGATATCATGGGGATGCCACGAGAATTATCTTGCAAGCCCCATCATTCTTGAGCGCCTCATGTGGCTTGTTCCGCATCTTATCACCAGGCAGATCTATGGCGGCGCCGGATGGCTCATGCGAGGGACCGATTCTGTCGCGCGATTCCTCCTTGCTCAGCGGCCACTCGTGATATCGGCTCTCCTCGGCGGTTCATCCACTACGCATCCGCGCCCTATCATTCACACGCGCGACGAGCCGCACGCGGCTCCCGGCACGTGGAAGCGGCTTCACCTTATCTTGGGGGACGCGAATATTTCCCCGTGGGCAACGTGGCTCAAGATGGGCGCTACAGGACTCATCATCGGTGTTCTTGAGGACCCCGATTTTGCGAGCGGAGTGGATTTCGGCGTGTCTCCCGGCGAGGTCTCGGTTCTGAAGGCGATATGCAATGATCCGACGTGTACCAATACATTCGGTTTCTCGGGCAGAAAGCATACAGCCATTTCCGTACAGCGGTTCTACCTTGATTTGGTGCGCCGCTATTATCGCGAAGAGCGGAGCCCGCTTAGCGAGGAGTCGGCTCGCGTGCTCCAGCTGTGGCAGGCGGTCCTTGATTGCATTGAGCGAGGGGATGTGGAGGCGCTTGCTCCCTATTTGGATAATTTCGCGAAACTGCATCTTTTTGAGTCGGGGATGCTCGGCAGTGGAGCGCTGCCGGCGCGCGTTTCCAAAGGATTTTCCTTCCAAGATAAAGTGATGCCGGACAAGCTTTTTTACTATCTTAAGGCGATTGATCTTTCGTATCATCGCGTGTTGCGGGAAAAAAGCGTGTACGCGGCTTTTCAGCGAACAGACGCATGCCGCCAACTTTCCCGCCGGCTTGAGGGTGTTCTTCCGTGGATTGCAGGGCCGCTTTTTGGCGATGCGGACATTGAGCGTGCGTGGTTCTCGCCTCCCCCAGGGCGTCCGCGCTGGCGACAGCGCGTGATGCGGCTTGCCGAGGAGCTTCAGGAGCTGGAATCGGTAACCTCTATCCTCGTGGACTGGAGCAATGTGCAGGTAGCGAAAGCAAATCTTGCGAATGAGACATTTAAAAATCTTGACCCATATAGCGAGATGACCGATGAGGTGCTTGAAGCCGTAAAGCGGCTCAAAAACTAAAGCCCCGCCCTTAAAAGGCGGGTTTTGATTACTTCTGCCGTGAGTGACACATTCCACGATATCACAAAGAGATATTTCGCGCTCTGTGCCCATGTCCTGCCTTTTAAGGGCGGGATTTTTACATGCGTAAAGCTCTAAGAGCGCATCTCGAAAGTGGAGGGGTGGACATGGTGCTGTTTTTGTCACTATCATGAGAGGTGCTTGTATATGGGCTTTCATGTGATCATGGCGCTATCACCCTATTATCTTCATACCAGTAAATCCTCCGATCTTGCCGACCCGCGGGATCGGGCGCTCTACCGCATGTTTGAGATCCTTCCGGCCGCTCTTTCGTGGGTGACTCTTTTTGGGATCGTTCTTGCCTCCTGGCTTGCTCCGGCTCCTGCAAGCATATTTATTATTGCCTTTGATGCCTACTGGCTCATCAAGACCGTTTTTTTGTCATTTCATCTCCGGGCAAGTTACCGGAAAATGCGCCAGCATATAGGAGAGAATTGGGTCGCGCGCCTTCAGGTCCTGGGTCGCGAGCAGTATCGGGCGTCCATTGGTACCTGGAGGGATGTGTACCACCTTGTTATTCTTCCGTTCTATAACGAATCGGACGAAGTGCTTCGCGGATTTCTTGATGCGGTACGCGCCAACGATTATCCGATGGAGAGGGTAATCGTTGTAGTTGCGGCAGAGGAGCGGGGCGAGGAAGCGGTTGCGCGCGCACAGAAGCTTCAGGTCGACTATGGGAACCAGTTCTTCAAATTTCTTGTCACCGCGCACCCGGCGGATATGCCGGGCGAGATCCCGGGCAAGGGATCAAATGAATCATTTGCGGCGGCAGTCGCGTTGCGGGAAGTCATTGACGCTAATGCCATTCCCCACGAACGGGTGCTTGTATCAAGTTTGGATTCCGATACCGAGGTGTATCCGCAGTATTTTGCTTGTCTTACATATCACTTTGTAACGGCAGAAAAGCCCTACCGCTCCTCGTACCAGCCGATCCCGGTATATACGAATAACATCTGGTCGGCTCCCGCGCTCTCCCGGGTAGTCGCTTCTTCCGGAACGTTCTGGCAGATGATGCAACAGGCGCGTCCCGAACGGCTGACGACATTTTCGTCGCATTCAATGCCGCTGGGGCCCATTGCCGAAATGGGATGGTGGCAGAAGAATATCGTATCCGAGGACTCGCGTATTTTTTGGCAACTGCTTTCGTATTATCACGGGGACTGGCGCGTGGTGCCGCTCTATTATCCTGTTTCTATGGATGCCAATGTAGCGCCGACCTTTTTTGGCACGGCAAAAAACGTCTACAAGCAACAGCGCCGATGGGGCTGGGGAGTTGAGAATGTGCCCTACACGCTGTTCGCATTTTTGAAAGATCCGCTTATCCCGCGCGCGAAAAAATTTTTTTTCACATTCAACCAGCTTGAAGGGTTTTGGTCGTGGGGTACGAATTCGCTTTTGATATTTTTACTCGGATGGTTGCCGATCATTCTCGGCGGAGAGGAATTTGGCGCGACAGTTCTTTCGCATAATCTTCCGCGCGTCACGCGTATTCTTATGACGCTTGCTATGTTCGGCATGGTGACATCCGCGATCATTTCCACGGCCCTCCTTCCCCCGCGTCCCCCCGGAAATCCGTTCAGGAAGTACATCTGGATGGTCCTTCAGTGGCTTCTTATTCCCGTCACCATTGTATTTTTCGGCGCCATTCCAGGACTTGAGGCCCAAACCCGTCTCATGCTCGGCAAGCACATGGGTTTTTGGGTCACGCCAAAGTATCGGCGAAACCAAGAAGCGAGAACGCCACGGTAGGCAATCGTGGATGTTCTGCGCCGGGCAAAATAAAAAACGGCAATGACTATTGCCGTGTGAGTGGGGCGAGGCAGTGCTTACACTGCTTTTTCTCTTTTGCGCACTCGTTGCAAAGGGCAAAATCCGGGCCGGCAGTTCTCCTGCGACCGCAGGAGCAGGCGCGAGACCCTCAACAGTTAAATTTCTTCTCTCGGCACTTTTTGCAGAGAAGGTCCATTTGGTTTTATGGGAGGTGAACTCTTTTGGTATGGTGGGGCATTTTTATGAAAGTGTCAACTATTCAAAATGTATTTTTTTTGCCAATCTCTCCACGCGGTCCGAAAGCGCCGGCCACTCGGCAAGTTGTGGGTCTTTTGCAATAAGGGCTGCCGCTTCGGTTCGCGCAAATTCCACTAGTTTAATATTTTTCAGTGCTTCCATCCCAACATCCGACATGCCCCACTGCCGCGCGCCCGTAAGTTCTCCTGGTCCGCGGAACATAAGGTCGTATTCCGCAAGCTCAAATCCGTTTTTTGCCGATTCAAGGGCTTTGAGGCGCTCCCGTACGGTTTCAGAGCGCGATTCCGTGAATATCAGGCAGTATGACTGATGCTCGCCCCTTCCGACGCGTCCACGGAACTGGTGAAGTTGGGAAAGGCCGTAGCGCTCGCCGCCTTCTATCATCATGATGGTCGCGTTCGGCACGTCAACGCCTACCTCCACCACCGACGTTGAGACCAGAATATCAATCGCGCCTTCCTTGAATTTTTTCATGGCACCTTCCTTTTCCTCCGGCTTCATTTTTCCGTGGAGCATCCCTATCCGCGCGTCCGGAAACACCTCTTCCGAAAGTTTTTTGTACTCTTCCTTTACGGCTTTCATATCCGAAAACAGCAGAGCCGTCTGCGGGTTTTTATATGCTGTATCGTCCGATTTTTCTATTCTCGGGCAGATGACGAATGCCTGGCGGCCTGCCGCAAGCTGGCCCCTGATGAACTCGTGGGTTTCCCGCCGTTCGCGGGAGGGCACAATTCGAGTTATAACCTTTTTTCTCCCGGGCGGCATTTCATCAAGCACCGACAGGTCAAGGTTGCCGTAGATGGTAAGCGCCAGCGTGCGTGGAATGGGGGTTGCCGTCATGGAAAGAAGGTGGGGAGATGCGGTATGGAAATTTTTCTTGAAATTTTTCGGTATGCCGAAGGATAGTGCGGGGACTTCTGTTACCTCCTCCTTTTCTTTGGCAAGTTTTAGGCGCTGTTCTTTTCCGAATCGGTGCTGTTCGTCAATGATAACGAGCGCCAATTTTTTGAATTTGACAGAGGCGTTAATGAGCGAATGCGTGCCGATGAGAATGTGCACGTCGCCAGCGGCAAGCTCTTTTAACAGCTGCGTCCGCGAGATGTCGGCCGTTTTTTTATAGGAGATCTTTGACGGGAATTTTTCAACCGTGCCGGATGTGAGAAGCGCTATGTTTACGCGGAATGGTTCAAGTCGGCGGATGAACTCATGAAAATGCTGGCGCGCAAGAATTTCGGTTGGCGCCATGAATGCGGCTTGCGCCTTCTCTGTAACAGCATTGAGAGAAACGGCGGTCGCCACGATCGTTTTTCCCGAGCCGACATCTCCTTCAAGAAGGCGCCCCATGGGATACGGTTTTTTGAAGTCAGCGAGGATCTGCGAAATGACCCGTTTTTGCGCGCCGGTAAGGGCGTAGGGCAGTGTGTTGGTAAATTCAGCGATGATATCCGGCCGGGGTTGTATCGCCACCGAAGGCACAAGTTCCGTCTTTTTTCTTATCTGTTGTTGGTGGAGTTGTATGCAAAAAATCTCTTCAAACGAGAATCGCTTTTTTGCCGCCTCTATCTCTTGAAGGGTTCGCGGTGTGTGCATGGCCACAAGCGCACGGCGAAGAACCGGCAGATTATATGTCTTCAAGATGTGTTCGGGAAGGGTCTCGGGAATGTCGGGAGTTTTTTCTCCGCCGGAGGCGGATCCGCCCCTGGCGGAAAGCAAGCGCCGTATTTGCCATCGTAGCCACAAAGATGACATGCCATATGTTTCGGAGTATACGGGGAGTACGGTGCTTGTTTTTAGTTGATGGGCATCGGCCTCGGAGTCACCAACGAGCTCCCACGTCGGGTTTGCGAAGTATTTTTCATTCTTATTTTTTCGTAATGATATTTTCCCCGAAACAAGTATGCGGGTTCCCGGTTTGAGCATTGAGGCAAGATAGGGCTGGTTGAACCACACCGCTTGTATGGAGGCATCGGCGTCTTTCAGCGTTGCCTGTGCAATGTTCATCCGCGACTTCCATGTTTTTTCGGCTTTTACATGCACGACTTCTGCGATCACGGAGGCGGATTCTCCCAGAATGAGATCAGCAATCGGTTTTACGGCGCCAAGCTCTATGTAGCGCGATGGGAAGTAATATAAAAGGTCGCGCACGGTTCTGATGCCGAGTTTTTCCAGAAGTTTTATCTTTTGCGGTTTGATGGTCGGAAGCGCGATCCCGATCATGTCATTCAATTGCATGTACTGAAAATAGCACAAACAAAAAAGCGCCTCAATCGGCGCCAGGAGCGGCTTGTTATGCTGGTTGTTGCGGGGGAGTAAGCGCGCCCCGGGACGCGGCCTCTTCAACGGGTTTAGTCGTAAGATAGGCGGCGGGGATAAGTCCGAGAATTCCTCCGCCGAGGATAGCAAGGCCGCCTGCTACAATCACAAGAAGAACGTAGAGGAAGTTTTGGTGAAGTTTCTTTTTGTAAACAACGAGGGTGGTAAGGATAAGTGATGCTAGGATTGCAAATACAGTCCCTATGCGAACGCCCATGTCAAAATCATTGTCTGTCGGGCCCACAGCAACGCCGGCAATACCCCCCGAAAGCATTCCCAAAAGGATGATTATCACGAGGTATGCCAGATAAAAACCGAACGCCTCTTTGGCGGTCCGCTGATATGAAAATTCGGTCAGATGTTTGAACATATAGTAAGTATATGTCTATTAGGTTTTTCTGTCATCCACAATCTTCTGAAAGTCAGATTGTGGCGGAATTATACAACTCTGCTCGAACCTTTTTCGAACGGAATTGACCGTCTCCACTTCGCTTCGGTGGAACGCTCGGGCGTGGCGGAATCCCCCCCAACCCCCTCCTTCCGCCACGCCATCGCCCGAGAAGCGGAAATTTGCTACCGCATAAATCCCTCCTGTGGATAACTGCTCGGGTTTTGCTCGGGTGTAACTGCTATACTATCTATATGCTTACTCCCCGACAAAAACAACTTAAAGACTACATCAATAAAATTATATCAAGAAAAGGTATTGCGCCAACAGAGCGTGAGATAGCCCGTCGGTTTAAAATTTCTCCTTCAACTGCGCACGAACATCTTACAACACTACAACAAAAAGGATTTTTAGAAAAAGCTCACGGTAGAGCAAGAGGAATTCAAATCCCTGATTCAATTTCTAATTTAATAAAGATTCCGCTTTTGGGGACTATTGCTGCCGGACAGCCAATTGAAGCAATCCAAATAAAAGAAATGATTGCGGTTCCAAAAAGTAAAATCCCTGCTTCGTCAGAAGTTTATGCACTCCGCGTAGTTGGCAGTAGTATGGTTGATGAGAATATCAACGATGGTGATATTGTTTTAGTAAAGCAACAAGAAACGGCGGAGAATGGACAAAAAGTTGTAGCCCTTATTGATAATCACGAAGCAACACTAAAGAAATTCTACAAGGAGAGAGGGCAAATCCGTTTACAGCCAGCAAACAAAAATATGGAGCCGCTTATTTTCAGAAACGGACGGGATGTTTCTATACAAGGTATTGTGCTTGATGTTATTCGAGAAGAAGGTCATTCAAAAATCCGGTTACGCCGGAGTATGAAGAATTACAAAAAAACAAAGAACCTTCATTAATTATCAGGGATTTTTGTAACGCTTAAAATAATTCGTTGATTCTGCCACCTAATCGTTTCAAATACAGGTTCAGATAAAAATAATCAGGTTCATTTTTTATCGCTCTTGTCCTAATTTCAAAATTGGGATTCTCGTGGTTATTCCTATCAAACAAAATGAGCCCAAGACCATACCGCAAGCAAAGAGATTCGATACGACTTATTTCACCTTCGGCATCTTTAGGAATCACTAAATAAACCTTATGGCTAAATAGTTTGTACGCTGATGCTTGACCAAATGCAGTAATAAGTTGATTGATATCGGTTTTTATCTCCACACTCACAATCTCAATCTGGGGTCTTACAGGATCAGTATCAGAAAACTTATACACTCCAAAAACATCGGGCGTACCCCATTTATCTCCAAATTTGTTACCGCCGAGTGAAACAACTTTTGTACATTCCCCTAAATCATTCAGTAAATAATCAGCAAATGGCTGATAAAAAGATTCTTCGGATGGAATTTTTATCTTTTCAAAAATCTCTGCATCGTTTGGGAAAGCTCCATTTAAAGTTTGCTTTTGCGATGATTCTGTCTGTTTCCCCAACAATAAGTATTTTTTTAAAAAGAAAATACCTCGTTCCGGTTTTGAGATTCCATTCACTTTTTCATCCAAATTCCAGATGTTGCTTTGTATAGTATTATCCGGAATATCCAACAAATCTTCTTTTATTAATCTAGTAAATTCAGTATAACGAACACCGTTTGGGTGTTTTTCTAATATCTCCAACGCTTTACCAACTATTTTTTCTCGCTGTGTTTGTGACATAATTTTAAAAAGTAACCGATCAGTTTTGCCACTCATAGTTGATCTGATCTGACCTCATGTTGAGTTTTTTAAATTCTCAACACCGTACCTATTGCCTCTAGAATAGATACCCTTTGATCACATTGAAATGGATGCTATTATTACAATTAGATCATAGCCTAAATGCCATATTTAGGCTAGGGAACTTAAACCAATGGAATGACAGGGGGTGGAATTTATTGATAGGGCATGATATCGTGCGGAACTTAGTAGTAAACATTTTAAAGCATTATGAAATACATCGTACTATTAAAATCGAGTGTACTGATTGATGCTGAAACGCTAGAAGAAGCGGCCGACCAAGTGAATGATGCCCGTGAGGATGTGCGCAAGCGAAGTTGTGGCAATATTGATGATGAAATAATAGCTAATGTTACTGTCACGAAAATAAAAACCGAAGAATCCGACGATAAATGAAATATGGGGTGTTCAAAAAGTATTGAACACCCCATTAAAAACAAACGCAGATGGAGGGTATAAAAATACAGTTTACATAACCATATGTTGACCAACGCTCCGTATTCCTTTCCTAAAAATTTCCATATCAAGAAAAATACAATCTTTTACGTTAAAACCTTTTTCTAAAAGCATAACCTTCCCGTCATAAAAACCACGAATTTTCCAATTTAGATAATGAGAGGTGAATAAACCGCAAAGCAGCCCGTCGCTATCGGGGCTTAATATGCAATTTTGATCTTTTTGCACTAGCCAAGGATATTTTTTGATTACCGCCGCATAATCAATAACATCATCTCTGCCAGCTAACATTTCTTGTATTCGCGAAGTCATATTATTTCACAAAATAAGCAGCCGGTTTCTTATAAATCACAGCAAATTTCTTTATTTCTGTAACATCAAGCTGTCTTTCGCCGGACTCGGTTTTTGAGATATAAGATTGAGGTTTACCTGGCTTGTCGGCTACCGCTTGGGATGGCGAGTGCCAGCGAGTTGGCTTCCTTGGTCTGGTTTCGTTCAGGAATTTCGGATAAAATGAGTTCTGTATTGGCCTCGACAGGAATCGAACCTGTATCCGCACGTTAGGAGTGTGCTGTTCTATCCATTGAACTACGAGGCCATGCGTGGTAGGGCTTTTCCGTTAAACGCTTCTATACTATACTAAAAGAAACAGAACATAAAGTGCCGTTTTCGGCGTTCCCGGCTAGCAACTACTCACCACTAACTAAAAACACCTATGAAAAGCGCACACGAGGATGCTGTCATTGAGGCGGTAAAAAAGACCATTCCTGGGGTCGTAAGCATCATTATCGCGAAAACCCTTGAGGAGTTTGAAAAGTCCAATCCCTTTGGGCAATATTTTGGCGGCATCACACCGGAAGAATCCCAGGAACTGATGGATACCTTGCCGCGAACCGATGATGGGAAGATCCGTGTCGGCGGCGGGTCCGGGTTCATTGTAGACAGCAAGGGGATCATTCTTACGAATAAACATGTCGTGATGGAACCCGATGCGGCGTATACCGTTATTACGATGACTGGTGATAAGTATCCCGCACGCGTTATGGCGCGCGATCCTATCAATGATGTTGCTATTCTCAAGATAGAAAATGACGGCGTTGACCTTCCGACGGTCACAATAGGCGATTCAAAGAAGATCCAACTGGGACAGTCGGTCATTGCCATAGGCACGGCGCTCGGAGAGTTTCAAAACTCGGTATCATGCGGGATCGTCTCCGGTCTTTCACGGTTTATTTCCGCTGTTACCGATATGGAAGGTCACCAGGAGCGTCTGCGCGGACTTATCCAGACGGATGCCGCGATAAATCCCGGAAATTCTGGCGGGCCGCTGGTCAATTTGAGCGGAGAGGCGATAGGCATTAATTCGGCGGTAGTGTTCGGTGCGCAAAATATTGGGTTTGCCATTCCTATTCATCGCGCGAAAGATGACCTTGATGATCTGAAGAAATTCGGCAAGATCCGCAAGCCATTTCTCGGTATTCGCTATCTCATGCTGAATAAAGCGGTTCAGGCAAAATTTAAACTACCCATTGATCACGGAGCAATGATCCTTCGCGAGCACGGTCCAGAGGGCGGCGGCGTAGTAAAGGGCGGGTCCGCGCATCATGCCGGATTGAAAGAGTTTGATATTATCCTTGAGTGCGATAAGTCGGCGATCACTGATAAGAACACTATTGAAGATCTCCTTGACCGCGTGAATATCGGTGACAGTATTTCCATGAAAGTGCTTCGTGGCGACAAGGAGCTGTCATTTGAAATGAAAGTGGGGGAACGCTAAACTTTACGAAATACGGATCGTACGAATGTACGAACAGCAGGTCTTCCCTCGCGTTCATTCGCACATATGTAAAAATTAGTATTTCGTAAAGACATGATCCTCGTTACATTTTTTATCTGGCATTATACTCTTGGTCTTTCGTACGCTCTTGTGTGCTCGGTTGACTTCGTAAAGGGTGTGTTTAATTATTTTTCGGTGTTCTACCTTCTCCGCACGTTGTTCTCTCCGTGGCATAGCATCGCGGAGCGATATGGGCGTGGGTTTGCTCTGGGCGAATATCTGATGGTACTTTTGGGGAACCTTGTGTCGCGCGTTCTCGGTGTCATTGTGCGTGCGTGTGTTATTGTGTTCGGCGTTATTGCAACGGCATGTGCTGCCATGGGGGCGGCCGGGTTTTTGCTTTTTTGGTTACTGATGCCGTTTGCCGTGGCAGGATTTTTTATTGCCGGGCTTATCCTTCTTATTCCCGCTTGATCTATGTACGCGCTCGTAAGCACATTCATTCAGGTTGCAAAGTTTGAAAGCCGTTTCCCGGTCCGGGTGTTTGAATCAGCCCGGTTTTATTCCGGCGTATGTGCGGGTGTCGCCCTGCTGGTCTCTCTTGGTCTTCGCGTAAACGCCCTACTGGGACTTGGCCTCATTCTTTTTGGCGCATATGCGCTTTTTCATTTTTTTACGCTTTTTCTCACTTTCTACAAAAATATCCGCCCGAAGGTTATCAGTACGGACACAAAAGACGAAGAGCTCCTTAAAGAGGATTCTATATTTGAATATTTTGATTTTGAGGCGACCCAGATCATGCTTGCCTCGCATTATTCACCCGATCCGGATATGCTTATACATAGCGCGGCTGGCTTTCCGTTCTTTTCGTATTTTCTGATGCGGCTTGGCATGACGCCCGCGATGTTTAAAAAGGAGTTTGCCGAGATTAAAAGTTCCCGTGAGCGTTTCGGCGCCGGGCAGGGAGTAAAAGCACTTGGTGTTTTTTTGGCAGATGTTCTTTCGGTCGCGAAGCGCAACGGGCATAGCCAGATACACCCCTCGGATCTTCTTGGCGCGTGCGCTACGGCGTCACAGGCATTTAAACTTTTTCTTCTTGACCGGAACATTGACGAAAAAGATATTGATCGGGTGCACCATTGGCAAAAGGTCCTGGAGGCGCATAAGCGCAAGGGATTTCTCCAGCGACTTGGCGAGTCCGCCGGTATCGGCAAGGACTGGGCGTATGCCTATACGGTAAAACTTGATGCGGTATCCACGGCGTTGGGCGGTGCGCGCGCACGCGATTCCTTGCATGTGCTTGCGCATCAAAAGCAGATACTGGTGCTGGAGGGAATACTTGCAAAGACCGCAGGCGCGAACGCGCTTCTCGTTGGAGATCCGGGCATCGGAAAAATGACGGTCATTGAAGGGCTTGCCGTACGCATTCGGAACGGATTAAGCGCACGGGAACTCAACTACGACCGGGTGAGAAAACTTAGCATGGAGCTGGTGTTTTCCGGAAAATCATACAGCGATATGGTGCGGATGCTGACTGACGTGCTTCAAGATGCGGAGCGCGCCGGAAGCGTTGTTCTGGTGATAGACGAGATACATAATTACCTTTCCAAAAGTTCGCCGACGAACGTCGCTGAAGTATTGCTTCCGTTCTTAAAATCGTCTCGCGTGAAGATCGTGGGTCTTACGACGCTCGGCGGGTATGAAAAAGAGATAGTGGAAAACCCTCTTGTTGCGTCTCTTTTTGAAAAGATACGCATTGAGGAGCCGGATCACGAGGAGATGATGCTTATTTTGGAAGACGCGGCAAGCCACGAAGAGGTTGGGCACGGGGTCTTCATACTGTATGCCGCGATAAAAAAGATCTACGAGCTTTCGCGCTTATATATCACCGACGTGCCATTTCCGGAAAAGGGTATTGAACTTTTACAGCAAGTTGTCACGGCGGCCGTTACCAATAAAACGCCTCTCGTTACCGACACTCTTGCCGCAGAGGTCATGTCGCGGCGGGTGAACATGCCGCTGGGGGTGCTTGACACAAAAGAAAAGGAGAAACTTTTAACTCTTGAAGGCGAGCTCCACAAGCGCGTGATAGGGCAGTATGAGGCCATAAAAAAAATATCGGAAGCCATGCGCCGATCGCGCTCCGGAGTCGCCGCCGAGAATCGGCCCGCCGGCTCGTTCCTGTTTCTTGGGCCCACAGGTGTCGGCAAAACCGAAACCGCCAAGGCGCTTGCCGCGGTGTATTTCGGAAATGAGGAGCGCATGATCCGCTTTGACATGTCGGAGTATCAAAATCAGACCGACATCGGGCGTCTTATCGGAAATCAAGCGACGGGCGAGGTTGGTGTCATGGCAAAGGCCCTTCGCGACGATCCATTTTCACTGGTATTGCTGGACGAGATAGAAAAGGCGCATCCGGATATTCTGAACCTGTTTTTGCAGGTGCTTGATGAGGGGAAGTTCACCGATGCGTTCGGGCGCCCGATCAATTTTAAGAACGCTATCATTATTGCGACATCCAACGCCGGGGCGGAGTTCATTCGCCAGCAGATACAGGCGGGTCAGGCCTACGATGCGCTTTCCAAGGGGTTGGTTGACTTCATACTTCAAAAAGCGATATTCCGTCCGGAATTTGTTAACCGCTTTGACGGCGTCGTTGTGTATCGCCCTCTGGTTAAAGAGGAGATACGCGAGATAGCGAAAATTCTTCTGCAAAAACTTGGTGAGCGGCTTGAGAAAAAGGGATTTACACTGGAAGTTCCCGATGATGTGATAGCGTGGCTTGCGGAAGCTGGGTATAATGAGGTGTTCGGCGCCCGCGAGCTTCGGCGCATTGTTCAGGAAAAGGTGGAATCAAAGATCGCGACCGATATATTGAGCGATGTATATAAACGGGGTGATATGATACGCCTCCAGAAAGAGGACCTTTAGGAGCGTGTTACTCTTCATGGTGCGTGCGCTCGCAGGAGAGACCATGCGGAATGAGTAGAACGGTCGGGTGGGAGGTAACGAAAAACGCCGTATATGGCGTTTTACTTTTTCCTTCCTTTTTTCTGAAGGTCAACGAGGCGGTTGGCATCTTTTGATTCCGGATATTCTTTTTGTACGCGATTCCAGTCCACCTCGCGGTTTGCTTTGAAAAAAAGTCCGCGGTAGTAGAGCGCAAGAGCCGCTACCCTTTCATCGTCGTACGCAAAACGGTAGTTATCAAACGAGTAATGCCGTGCAGTTGGGTAGCGTTCAATGACGACATCAAGCCAGCGCCCGAGGGATGCGCGAAAGTCCTCATTGATGACCTCCATCGGGATCTCATTTTGCAGAAGCTGGTCATACGCCAGTAGTTCCTCGGCGGCAGCACCAGGATGTTGTTCAGCATATTTTTTGCGTTGTTCCTGAAGGTATTGGTCAAGCGTGGTTGATGTAAGGAGCGAAAAAAGTTCAGCGATACGGAGCGTTATGGTAGGCACCAGAGGAGATGTGGGGTAGCGCTCAATAATATCGCCATAGCGTTTGATATAGGCGAGCACATCTTCATTCCATGTTTTTCCGGTATCCGGGTGTTCTATGGAAAACGAGAGAATGATGTCCTCATATTCCCGATATTCTCCCGAAAGACCAGAGCGCCCGATGTCCTCTTCGGGCCGGGATGGGAAGACGGGTACTGTAACAGCGGGACTTACCGTAATGACTAAAAGAAGTGCTACTGCGAGCGCTTTCATGCGGAACAGTATGTCGTCAAGGTTCTGCTGTCAGTGTATATGTTTCTCTAGTGATCCGCAAACAGGAAACAAAAAAAGACCCTCCGGGCTTGTTTTTCACAACCTATGCTTTTGCGAGGACTTCTTTCACCTGATCCACGATCTCATTCATGGTGTGATTCGCCTTTATCAGATATCCTTTGACGTTCAGTTGCTCGGCCTGGGTCTTGTATGCGGGGTCGTTAAAGTTGGAAAGGACCATGACGAGGACCTTTTTCCCGGCATCCGTTGCCCGGATCTCGCGAAGCGCCTCAAGCCCCGATTTTACCGGCAATAGGATGTCAAGCAAAATGAGGTCCGGTTGTATTTCCTGGAATTTTTGCATGACCATGCCACCGTCTTTTACAAGCGTCAGATTTGTGAACCCCGAGCGAATAAGCTCCTGAGCTATCAATTGCACCAGGAACTCGTCGTCTTCCACAAGCAAAATTTTAGGGTTTTCCACAAGCATGGATGATAATATGAGTATAACGAGTTTTTGTCATTGCCGCAACTAGGTACTTTTGCCTGTTTCCCGGTACGTGTGAAGCACCCGCACGCTCCCGTAAATCAAATTCTCTCGGAACTAGAGCCGAAGAGGGGGGGGCAGGGGAAAATAGAGCTAAAAAAAACCGCTGATCGATTTCAGCAGTTTTTCTTCTCCGGAGCCTTCTTGGATTCTGAGCCCATCACTGCAATGTGCACTTTAATAGATGACGTTAGAACCTCTCTTAAAGCGCTAAATTTCCCATAAGCATAAAAAAACCGACCACGGGGGTCGGTTAATAAGTTTATTTCCTGAGTTCAGAAATCATTAAATCCGTTTTTTGAACTAATTTTTTGAGAATTTCAGGATCGGTTCTGGAATGTCCTGCCGTGACAATATGAAGTTCTGACGTCGGTAACGATCTATGCAAACAAATCGCGCTTTCTACGAGGCACACATCATCATAACGTCCGTGGATGATTGAAATTGGAATACGCGGTATCCGGTGAACGTTTTTCAAAATAAACCCGTCTTCTAGAAAACAGAGATTTCGGATATAGTGGGCTTCCATCATGGCGAGCGACACAAACGATTCGGACAAGATTTCTTTTTTCAGCTCGTTTTCTGGTGGTGGAACAAGGCACAAACGAGCGGATTCATAAAATGACCACTCATATGCGAATTTGCGTCGCGTCTCTTGATCGCCGGAAGTCATCATCGCAAAATAATAATCGGCTGGATTCTTACGTGCGTCTTCTGGTACATTATTAAGGAACCGTTCACATATTTCCGGGAAGCGCGAATGCGCTGTTTGCCCACCGAGATAATCAAGACACTCCTTGCTTTCTGAAAGAAATATTCCTCGTAGTACCATACCTACGACCTTTTCGGGATATGCAATCGTGTAAACCAATGCCAGCGTCGAACCCCATGAACCACCGAAAAGAACTACTTTCTTTTTTCCAAGTTTGGTAAGTAGTTTATTGATATCTTCTACGAGGTGCTGTGTTGTGTTAGCGTAGGTGCTCGCGTAAGGTTTACTTCTGCCACTTCCGCGCTGATCAAAGACGATAATACAACACTTCTTCGGATCAAAAAACCTTCGTGTATTCTCATCACAACCAGCGCCGGGTCCTCCATGCAGATAAAGCACGGGGATACCTTTCGGATTTCCGCACTCCTCGTAATAGATTTCGTGTCCATCACCGACTGAAAGATAGCCCGAATTGTAAGGTTTAATCGGAGGAAATAACTTACCAACAGTTTGTCGTTTCGTCATTCGTATCACTCCCCTGATATTAAGTTGTCAAACTATGATAATAAATATCATACTTATTAAGTATTGGCAAAAGTTTTTTTGTCCGATGACCCTAGAATCGCTTTTTTGTTAGAACCTCTACCTAGCCGCCTAAAACCCGGTTCTTTTTCAGAAGATTTTATTATCCAACAATAAAAAAATCCATTTCCCTATACCCCTCGACTGCGCTCAGGGTAAACAGGCAATAGAACGACGTTAGCCCTTCGACTCGTCGCTTTGCTCCTCGCTCAGGACAAAAACCCGCAAAAGATTTCTTTACTCTGAGCAAAGTCGAAGAGCGAAATAGAAACGGAGATTATTTCCACTCACCGCTTATGAGTTTTTGCTTTTTCTCTCGCGCCCATCCTTTTATCTGTATTTCTCTTATTCGTGCTTGAGATTTGTTGAGAAATGATTTTGAAGTATAGACAAGCTCAAAAGGGCCTTGCTGTTTGCCCATTTGAGAGCCCTTGCCTGCATTGTGTTTTATTATCCTTTGCTCGGCATCAGTGGTAATGCCTGTATAATAACTGCCAAGTCGGGATTTGGCTATATAGACGTACCAGCTCATAATTTTGTAGCTCTTCGACTCGCATTGCTCGCTCAGAGTCCTTCGATGCTTGACCTTTTTGTATTACCAAATAGTCATCAAAGAAGTTTACCCTGAGCAAGCTTTGAGCGCATGCGAGAAGCGCGTCGTTGGTGCACTTTTATAGACGACGTTAGAACCTCTCTCAAGACATTATGCACTCAAAATGTGCAGAAATATTGACAAATTTTTCTGCTACTATACCCTAAATGATAGGACCTTGAATGAAGGAGAAACCGGTTATGAGAAAAATCGCTATGCTCTTTTCAGCAATTTTTGCTGTCGTGGTACTGATAAATTCGGCTTCATTCGCACAAACAGTCGAAGTTCCCGACATTGAACAATGGAAAGAAACGATCTACCCCTTTGGCGATGCCAACATGGGACATCCGACAAGAACCCCTGTTACTTGGCATAAGGATCCGCAGGGCAATGATTTTGAGGGCTCTGTCACCTACTATGTTGATTCGGCTGGCAACAAAATTGCATTATTAAAATCGTGGAACTTTCAAAACTATGGTAGCGGCAGCTTTGACTGGAGTCAGGTAAGAGTTTCTCTTCTGCTAGATAACGGCAGTTGGTATACCGGAAAACCGGGCGAGATGCTCCGTATCAAACGCGGATACAATAAACAAGGCGAGGTTATTGCTATCACATACCAATTTACAGGCAACAGCGCTTCAGTTTCTAGAACGATCAATTTTCAATAAAAATCCAAAATATTCTTTGTCGGCTCCCTACGGGGAGCTTTTTTGTTAGAACCTCCGCCCAACAATCAAAATGACATTTAGATTTCAGAAAGTTTTATTATTCAATAATAAAAACTTCCATTTCCCTATACGGGCAATAGAGCAATGTTAGAACCCGCAAGATTTCTGAAACAGAAACGGCGATTGCTGTGCGAGAGCGCTAAAAGTCCACTAGTGTGCGCCCACGTGGAATCGAACCACGATCCTAAGCTCCGCAAGCTTATACTCTATCCATTGAGCTATGGGCGCATATGTTTTTTGCGATGTGCGGAGCGTGGTTCTAAAAACCGAGTTTGCTCCAGACGATGTCGGCTATTGAGTCGGTGTGCTTTCGTTCCGGAATGAACGTCTTTAGGAATCGGCGCATTTGAACGGGGTCCGTGCTTTCCAGCGGGAGTTTAATATATGGCATGAAGACCTTTTTGCTTTCAACGCTTAGTTCTTTGTGGTGGGGCGGGTCATAGAATATCCAGAACGATTTGAGATTGTCATATTCATAGATCCGGTCATCTATTCGCACGCCTCGCGCGGTGATCGCGAACGCTATTTCTTTTGGCTCGCGCACCGAGAGCATGATAAGGGTGATTGCGACAAGAAGCGCCAATATGGCGAAAAGATAGTTCTGGGTCAGAAGTCCTCCGATGATAAATCCTGCCGCGATGATAGAAATGACAATGACGCGATCGCGTATACTTCGGATATTCGGTTCATCCACCGTTTTCCATTCTATGCTCCCAGGCAACTGTTGTGGGGGCGCCTCGGTGCTCTTTCCGGCACTTGGTGTCTCATCTGCCACTGGAGAGGTGAGGGACTCTTCGGGTGATTGCCTTTTTTGGAAGAATTGGTGATCTTTTGATCGGCCCGCATCATTCGGTCGCGTCGTTATTTGCGGGCGGTCACTTATGGCTATTTTTTCCGGCTGCTCGTCTCTCAATTTTTTAAGGTCTATGATCCTGCTCATGATAAAGTTGAACTGTTTACTATACCTCCTAAATACGCATGCAGTAAGTATATTAGACCTATTGCTGTGGTACAATAGCGGTCCCACCGGGAGTCGGACCCGGGTTCCGTCCTTGAAAGAGACGTGTCCTAACCGTTAGACGATGGGACCGTAAGGATCCGCACATGCAAATTATTGTATACTATAATTTGCCAAAGAGCAAGGTTTTTCGTATAGTTATGCTTATGTATGCGCATTCTTGCAATAGAGACCAGTTGCGATGAAACGGCGGTTGCCATCGTTGAGACGGGCGGCTCCGGCACGAGCCGTTTTGTGCGTGTCTTGGCGAGCAAGGTCTCTTCTCAGATCGCGGTACATGCCCCGTTTGGTGGCGTGGTGCCGAATATCGCACGAAGGGAACATGAAAAAAATCTTGTCCCGGTTCTGTGCGCGGCGCTTAAGGAAGGGGGGGTGTATGAAGTATCAAGTATTAGGTATCAAGTATTAAGCAAAAAGGCTAATGCCTCCCTGGGGACTAAATACTCAAAGCTTAACACTCTTTTTCAGAGAGAGCCGGAGTTGCTGAAAAAGATTGTTAAGCATATCGCATCATTACGGGTGCCGGAGATTGACGCCATTGCAGTCACGTATGGGCCGGGCCTTGCGCCCGCACTGTGGGTTGGTGTCAATTTTGCGCGGGCTCTTGGTGTATTGTGGGGAAAGCCCGTTATTCCGGTGAATCATCTTGAAGGACACATCTACACCAACTTCTTGCCGGACGAAGGTGGTGAAATTTCTAGTTCCAAATTTTTAATTTCCAAACAAATAAAAAAATCAAAAACCTTACATCCTACATCATACATCTTAAACCGTATATCTTTCCCCGCATTGTGCCTTATTGTCTCCGGCGGGCATACGGAGTTGGTGCTTATGGAAAAACGTGGTTCATATACGATACTCGGCGAGACGCTGGATGACGCGGCAGGAGAGGCGTTTGATAAGGTTGCAAAGATGCTTTGTCTCGGATACCCGGGAGGACCCGCCATTTCCGCTCTGGCGGAAATGCAAATCCGAAGTAGATCCGGGCCGACAGATCCGACATTTCGCGTTACACTGCCGAGGCCGATGATGCAAAGCGCCGACTACAACTTCTCGTTTTCCGGATTGAAAACGGCAGTGTTATATTTTTTGCAGGATCATCCGGAATTTTTGAAAAGCAAAGGCGGCCGGGCGGCGATCGCGCGTGAATTTCAGCGGGCCGTTGTTGATGTGCTTGTTTCAAAGACGGTTCGTGCCGCAAAAGAGTTTCGCGTGCGTACCGTTATGATCGGCGGCGGCGTTGCGGCAAATTCGCACTTGCGTGATCGTCTTTGTGTGGTTCTTCGGCGAGAAATACCTAATACTAACTACTTAATACCTAATACTTCCTTGACCGGAGATAATGCCCTTATGATAGCTCTTGCGGCGTTGCTTGGCAGAAGGAAAAAGTTGCGGGTAGGAGAATTGCTTTCAGCTCGTCCCAACTTACGGCTTGATGAATGACATACATGTTTCAGGGGGTGGCAAGATGTTTCCAGCAAAAAATCCCGCGTGTGCGGGATATATTTTTTACACTACTTTTCAAATACCGAGCGCGAAGCGGCAAGAAGCGCCCGCACCGTGTCATCGGCTCCCGCCTGCGCCATGCGGGCTTTTCCGTGAAAATCATCATACACCTGCTGGATTTGCGTCCAATCGCCGAGCCCGCGGCCTTCGCGTCCCCATCCGGACGACTTCACGCCGCCGAAATACTTATTGAGCTCTGCCCCCGTTGTGCCGCGTCCGATGTAGAAGATGCCGGTATGGATCCTTCCCGGCGCTCGGGACGAGATCCTTCGGTCATTTGTAAGGAGGGCGTTTGAAAGACCATACTGCGACTTGTTTACGAGCGCTACAGCGTTCCAGAATGCTTCCTCGCGGGTACGTCCCGCCAAGGGATTCACTACGACGACAGGGCCGAAGATCTCCTGGTCCATGGCGGTCGTGCCGTACGGAACTTCGGTGAAAATGGTGGGAGCAAAATAAGCGCCCCCGCCCTCAAACACCGCGTCATCAACGTTCAGGCCGTCATTTTTCGCAAAACTACGGGAGGCATAGTTGAGCGCATAGCCGCCGACAAGCGGCTTTCTTCCGAGTTGGGAGGCGGTGTCAAGCACCATCTTGTTCACGATCTCGCGCTGGTCAAGCGAGATAAGTGGCCCCATATCGGTGGCAGGGTCCATCGGATTTCCGACGCGCCTCGTTTTTGCTCCGGCAACAAATTTAGAGAGAAATTCCTTATATGCGGATTCCTGAACATATACGACGCGCGTTGACACACAGCGCTGTCCCGAATCACCAAACACGGCGTTTAGCGCCTCACGAACGGCAAGGTCAATATCAAAGTCATCCAGAACTACCATTGCGGCATGCCCCCCGAGCTCAAGGTGGCAGGGCTTCAGGCGCTCGCCTGCGGTACGCGCGATGATGCGGCCGACCGCATCGCTTCCCGTGAACGTTACCTTATCGTAGGCGTACTTTTCCAGAAGCGGCTTGCCGGTACCCGGCCCCGTACCATTCACTACCTGCACGAGTCCGGCAAGGCGCCCTACTTTTGCCGGAGGGAGGGCATCCGTGAAGGACTTAAGGACGAGTTCGGCGACATATTGCATGGTGAATGGCGTTTGTTCGGCGGGTTTTACGAGCACCGAATTGCCGCCGGCAAGCGCGCCGCAGATCGCCCACATGGGGACCGCCGCCGGAAAATTCCACGGCTTTACCGTAAGAATATTTCCGTATGGCATTAGGAGCGAGAAAGCATTTTTGTCGGGAAGCTGGCATCGCGCGAATCCATCGTTCGTGTGATATCGCGAGACCTCGCCGTGATAGTGCGTAATGGTATCAAGCACTTCTTGCACCTCGGCATCTGCCCAGCGTCCGAGCTTGCCGCCCTCAAGCACCATGGTGCGCGCAAGCGGGCCGCGATGCGCCTTGAAATTCTGGGCCATTGCGGCAAACACCGCTTCCTTCTCCTGTTCTTCCACTTCCCAGTGCCAGAATTCTTGGGCGGCGCGTGCGATCTCGCCGATGTTCTCCGGCGACCATCTCTCGGAAGAAAATTCGGAAGGTGCTACACCCAGAAGTTCGCCGGTCGCGGGGTTTACGACGCGCATCTCCCCATCGCCTTCTGCAAAACCTCCGCAGAGGATGTTCTTTGCTCGTTTCAGCTCTTTTGGCATTTCATTCCCCTTTTTCCCGCCGTGGCGGGTTTTCAAAGTACCCATTTTATGCAACAATGAGGGCATTACGCCTGCTTCAATAGAAGTAACAGAGATATTTTAGTATGTCAATCGCCGTAACATTAGTGCCTGTAGATATTGGGGCCGCACACTGATCGCTACGCACGGGGATTCTTGAGGCCTTATCGGTATCAGCTATTATAGATATGAATTGCGCATTATGAACGGCACGGAAGATCTTGAGCCACAATACGATCCGAAGAAAGTAGAAGACCGCATATACAAACTCTGGGAAGAGAGCGGTTTTTTTAATCCGGACACCCTGCCCGGGAAACGCGAAAAAACATACACCATTGCGGTTCCGCCGCCGAACGTGACGGGGTCGCTTCACATGGGGCACGCGCTGAACGCGACCATTCAGGATATTTTGATACGGAAAAAAAGAATGGAGGGCTACAAAACCTTGTGGCTTCCCGGCACCGATCATGCCGGCATCGCGACGCAAAATGTCGTGGAGAAAGAACTAAAAAAACAAGGTACTACGCGCTACGATCTTGGCCGCCAGGCCTTCATCGCTCGCGTGTGGGAGTGGAAGGAAAAATATGGTGACATTATTCTTGAGCAGTTCAAAAAACTCGGCTCGTCAATGGATTGGTCGCGCACGCGTTTTACGATGGACCCGGAGTATCAAAAAGCCGTGGAGGAGGCATTCCTCCACTATTACCGGAAGGGATGGATGTACCGGGCCGAACGTGTCGTGAACTGGTGCGTACGATGCCAAACATCACTTTCCGATCTGGAGCTTGAATATAAGGAGGAGAAAGCGATGCTCTATTACATTCAATATCCGATCTTGAGCCGTCCCGGCGAGCACATTACGGTCGCGACCGTGCGGCCCGAGACGATGCTTGGGGACTCGGCCGTCGCGGTGAATCCGAAAGATGAACGGTACAGAGATATCGTGGGGGCCGAGGTTCTTCTGCCGATCCAGGATCGCCCCATCCCCGTTATTACGGATGAGGCGATAGATAAAGAATTCGGCACGGGAGCCGTGAAAGTAACGCCGGCGCATGATCCGCTGGATGCAGACATCGGCGCAAAAAATAATCTGCCCGTGTATAAAGTTATTGATGAGCGCGGAAAAATGACGGCACTTGCGGGGCCCCTGTGCGAAGGAGTGAAGGCGTCGGAGTGCCGAGAGCGCGTCGTTTCCGAATTGAAAGCAAAAAACCTTTTGGTGAAAGAAGAGTCGTATCCGCATAACGTGTCGCTTTGTTACCGATGCGGAACCGCCATTGAGCCCCAGCCGAGCATGCAATGGTTCCTGAAGATGAGCGAACTCGGCAGGGTGGCGCTTGATGCCGTGAACACGGGCCGCGTGACATTCTACCCAGACCGATGGAAAGACGTGTATACACATTGGATGGGCTCGGTGCGCGATTGGAACATTTCACGCCAAATTTGGTGGGGGCACCGCATACCGCTCTGGAGGTGTTCCACCTGCGACGAGGCGCGCGAAAAGCCGGAACTTGCGGCACGCTGGTTTTTGGTGCGTCACGGCGAGACCGAATGGAACAAGGAGATGCGGTACATGGGCCGCGAGGATATTCCGTTGAATGACGCCGGAAGAGAACAGGCGCGAACGACTGCGGCCGCTCTTAAAGATACGGGTATTGATATCATTGTGTCCTCTGATCTTGCGCGCGCAAGCGAGACGGCGCGCATCATCGGACGCGAACTTGGCATTGATGTCATTGAGAATGAGCACTTTCGTGAGCGGCACATGGGGGAGTGGCAGGGGAAGACCACACACGAATTAAAGGAGATCCATACGGAGGAAGGATTTACGAAGATCCGCTTTCACTACGATGAAGCGTATCATGGCGGAGAGTCGTGGCGCGAGGTTGAGGGCCGGGTCATGAAAGGATTTCAGGATCTTCGTCAAAAGTATCAGAACAAGAACGTATTAATAGTGTCGCACGGCGGCACTATTCGGATGATCGTGAAGAACATCAGAAACCTTCATTTTGATGTTGCGGTCAGGAATGAACCATCTAACGGACAAAGTATTGAGCTTTCCATTGCACGCGAGCAATGCAAAAACTGTGGCAACGAATATGTGGAGCCCATAGAGGATGTGCTTGATACATGGTTTTCATCGGCTCTGTGGCCGTTCGCAACGCTCGGGTGGCCGGAGCATATCCGCGATCTGAAAGAATTCTATCCGACCTCGGTCCTTTCCACCGCGCGTGATATAATCAATTTATGGGTTGCCCGCATGGTGTATTCCGGCCTTGAGTTCATGGACGGCGTTCCGTTCTCCGATGTTATCATACACGCAACGATCCTTACGAAAGACGGGAAGCGGATGTCAAAATCGCTGGGGACGGGCATTGATCCCATGACACTTATTGAAAAATACGGCGCGGATGCGACCCGGTTCGGGATTGTCTGGCAGGCGATGGGGAATCAGGATATTCACTGGGCCGAAGAGCACGTGAACGCGGGGAAAAAATTCGCAAACAAGGTGTGGAATGCGGCGCGCTTCGTTCTTATGAACGCCGCGGACCCCAGCGCATTTGATCTGTCGGGAGATATTTTACATGATGCGATGTCTGATGACGACAAAAAGGTCCTGGCGCTTCTTGAGGAGACGAAAAAAAATGTCGGTGCGCACATTGATGCATACGAGTTCGGACACGCGTTACACGAGCTCTATGAATTTTTCTGGCGGGAATTTTGCGATGTGTACATAGAACGGTCCAAAAAAGCGCGGAATGACGCGGTAGCCGTTCGGGTTCTTACCGAGTCGTTGAAACTTCTACATCCCTTTATGCCGTTTCTTACCGAGGAGGTCTGGGCGCGAATTCCTCTGCCGGGAAAAAGCATGCTTATCGTCTCCGAGTGGCCGCTTCCGCATGCGCGCTAGAGAATGGTCTTGGCGCTGTGCTGATGATGCGCGCGGTAATAACATATACCAATGGCTGCAGTCGGATTTACTACCACGTACATTTTTATCAGTTTTTTGCCACCGCTCCTGTGGCTGCTCTTTTATTTGCACGAAGATCGGAATCCCGAGCCGCGCATATTTATTTTATTAGTGTTTGCCGGCGGCATCGCGAGCGCTCTTCTTGCGGTCTTGTTTGAGGTGATTGCGTACGGCGATAAGGAGCTCTCGGGTGTTATCGGGTATCTGTATCCCAGCATGAATTTTTGCAAAGTTACGGACGCGGCGCTTGGCATTGATGCGCGGTGCCCGGTATTCCTCTTTTTTCTCGGTATTGCCGTGATTGAAGAATATGTGAAATATCTTGCGGTGAAATTTTTGGTGCTTCATAGAAAGGTGTTTGATGAGCCGATAGATGCGATGATCTATATGATAACCGCCGCTCTTGGATTTGCCGCGATAGAGAACTATTTCTTTCTCAGTGATGTCTTCCGCTCCGATATTCCGCTGGGGCTCCAACTTGCCGCAAGCCGTTTTATCGGTGCGAACCTTCTTCATGCCTTAAGCTCCGGAATTGTCGGCTATTTTCTTGCGCGTGCGTTCTTTTCCCCGTATCGCCATCATTTTTTGGCGCTGGGTCTTGTGACCGCTTCCGTATTGCATGCGTTTTACAACTATTTTATAATAACAGAGAGCACATTCCCCCAGGGCGTTACCATGCTGATATTGCTCCTTTCCACTATGGCGCTTGTGGTACTTGTAGAGTTTGAGCGGCTCAAACGGAGAACTCCCACCGAGGCCGCCCTGGACCAGACCGCCTATCAAAAACCGCAATAGGGGGATCGCATGCCCTGCATGGTACCTCGTGATAGCGGTGGCATAGCAAAAGGGTTTTAGCGTTTTGCATGTATAATGTATAATTCTCATCATATGGCAGATACACGTTCATTTTTTGAGCGGCTCACGGGTAGTGTCCGCATTCCTGATCAAGATGATGCCAACGGGGCGGACGCTGATCCGTCAGTCGGGCTTGTTGCCGAAACGGTCACGGAGCGTCCCGCCGAACGGAAGGGGATGCCGGGACGAAGGAAGAAAGTGATAGAGTACGAAGAAGAGCCCGCGGAGGCGAGCTCCGGCTCTGCGTTTTCGCGTGCCGCGGCGGATGCGGCAAGCTCATATCCTGTTGCGGCGCCCGAACCCGTTGCGGAAGAGTCCGCGCGGGATGACCACGAGCCCGAAGGCCAGCTGACGGTTGATATTTATGATGATGGCGACTCCATTGTTATCCAGTCAACGGTCGCGGGAGTAAGTCCTGAAGACCTTGATCTTTCGGTGACAAGCGACATGGTGACTCTCAAGGGCAAAAGAAAAAAGGGGCAGAATGTTCGAGAGGAGAGTTACTATTACAAGGAACTCTATTGGGGGTCATTCTCACGTTCGGTCATTCTTCCGGAAGAGGTAGAGGCGGATGAGGCGGAGGCCGCGCTGAAAAATGGATTGCTCACGGTACGCTTGCCGAAGAAAAATAAACACATGCTGAAAAAAATAAAAGTGAAGCCGGAGTAGAATTTGTGCATGGTAAAAGGCCCCCATCTTGGAGGCCTTTTATTATTTCGTGAGACAGAGGTCGGAGTTTGGGACGAATGTTTTGCAGTTCTGATCAACGAACGCTTCGGTGCGGACGAGCGATCCCATCATATAATTTCGCGTCATACGGAAGCAGTACGACTGATCTGATACATTAAGAAATGAGTCGCAGAACGGCATAACGTACGTTCCGTCCCAGGTGTTGTCAGCAAGGGCGTAGGCGACGCCTCGTACACACGCTTCTCTGTCAGAACCCTCCGTTTTTTCGCAGATGCGGGCGGCTGCTTCCGGTTTTTCAACGCGGGAATTATTTGATGCATCTCGTCCCATGCTCTGCATACAGGCGATGCGATAGAGGCCCGCCTTTTTGCATTCAGCCGCAATGCCGTCCCAGGAAAGTCCCATTTCAAGCATGCGTGATGTTTGCATCACGTAACAATCGTTCTTATACTTGTCGTCCAATGCGGTGCATGGGAAATGATAATCGGTCGCTGACAGATACCGTTTTGATTTGTCAGCCGCGGTGATATTTTCCATGATGGCGCCTCCCCAGCAGGACTGCCGATCCCAGGGTGATGACAATATGTCGCAGTACTGCAAGCTTTTGACGAGATCATAGCCGAGAAAAAATACGACGGCATGTCCGAGTCCGTGAAGACACTGGAAACGAAGATTTGCCGGCTGATCATTCTGGCAGGCCATCTGTATCTTTTGCTTTACCTCCGTTTCGCTGATATGCGAACGCTCTTCCGCCGGATCGCTGTATACCGATTCTCCGCGCAAAAAACGCTCCATTGCTCCGTGGTAGCACCCTGAATGGCACGTCTGATCGCACGCCGCAAATGATTTTGGTATGTCGCCCTGCTGTTGGAACGTTTCGCGCCCGATCACGTGAACTATCGGATGGCACGAGGAGCGGATGCGAGAGTCGGACTGTTGCAACGTGTTTATTTCTTTGAGTGCCGCAAGGGTCCCGTTTGCACTGATGTAGGGTTCTATGAAGCCCGCGAGGCACTTTTCAAAGTCCGCATCGCCAAAACAACCGTCTATTGCCTGCTTCATTGTTTTCTTCTGTGTGACGGCGGTGGGGATAGGAGTGGCCGGTTGTGTTACTACTTCTTGTTCAAGGTTTTTGTGAGGAGTGCCGGATGTTAGATCGGCATTCGTGATGATGCCGGGTAACGCGGTAAGCGGCGGCGGTATCGGCAATGGTTGTATGGTAACGGAGAAGAAAAAATAAGCCGCTGTTACGAGAGCCGCGACACCGAACGTAGTAAGGATATATTTTATGTTCATTGCAACGAGATGCTTTTACAATTCAGCACATGGTGGGCGCTGAGGGGATTGAACCTCCCGTTCCCGGGCATAGAACTGCGCTTGCCTGCGGCATGCTCGTTATGCCCGCGAGAAGCAAAGCCATTTGCTTCTCGCCCCTCTCTACGTCAAAGAGTCGTGCTGCTCATTCTTTCAGGTTTTTGAACTTTGCAATGGGCGCACAAGGGATCGAACCTTGGGCCTCGAATACGTCAAATTCGCGCTCTACCACTGAGCTATGCGCCCGCGTGGTTCAAAAATTTGGAGAGGACCAGATGAGCTAAGCGCCCACTATACGCTTAATTTCCCGAGTGCATGATACTTTATTTTATATCACACGGTGAGGGTCCTAGGCAATGATTCTTCTGTTTCTGAAATATAGTGATGATGTTAACGGATCGGCGTAAGCCATCGCCGATATCGCGGCGCGTCCCCGCAGGTTACCTTTCTATATTGTTGTTCTATGATAGCCATGATTGATGCTGTTTTATGGCGCTCCGAAAAGTATCCTGGAATGCTTCTTACTCGCTCAAGCTCAATGCCGGTGCCCGTAAGGAACACCTCATCTGCGGTGCGGAGGAATTCCGGGCGGATGCGTTTTTCCTGGACTATCACGCCCATGTCGCGGGCAAGCGTGATGACAGTGTCTCTCGTAACACCTCCCAAAATAGTGCCCCGGGCCGGGGTATAGAGTGTTTTTCTTTTTACGATAAAGATGTTGTTTACGGCTCCCTCCGCAAGAAAACCATGCGTATCCAGAAAAAGGGGTTCATCGCACCCAGCTTTTTTTGCCTCCAAAAATCCGAGAAGTCCGTTCGCATAGTATCCGCTTATTTTTGCCCGAAGATCAACCGTAGAAGGGTCAAGCCGCCGGGTGTGAACTATTTTCATGGTCATCGCGCGATTTGGCGGCGCATCTTTCCATGGCCACGCAAAAACCACTATTGTCAGTTTTGCGCCGATGATATTGATGCCCATTTTTGCCTCCGAGTAAAAAGCCATTGGGCGAATGTATCCGGAAGATATTGCGTTTGCCTTCACGACATTTTCAATGGTGTGGGCAAACTCTTTTTTATTCATACCCAGGTTCATGGCAAGAACCGAGGCAGAATAGAAGAACCGGTCCAGATGTTCTTGCAGGCGGAATACCGCGGGGCCTTGTGGCGTGCGGTATACGCGGATACCCTCATAGACGCACGCGCCGTAATTAAGGCCCTGATGAAACATCGGGGCATGTGCTTTGTTGAGCGGCGCTATGCGCCCGTTGAGGAAGATTTTTTGTGCGGGCTTCATATGTTCGCTACGCAATAGAGCGTTTTACCCGATCCGCTAAAAAGTATTCGGAAAAAGCCGGCATGCCGCAGGGCGCGATTAAATTCCTTTTTTGTGAACATATAAAATGAATTTTCATCGGTCACATACTCAGGTTTTTTGCCGTCCTCCCACACCAGAGAATATTGCACGTGCTTCAAAAGGCGGCCGGACAGCATATTTGTCTCCAGTACGAACGCATGGCGTGTTCCGCGATCGTATATGTTTGCGACCGGCGGATACGCTTTCTCGTCGTGATAATTTGGTGCGTTGAAGATAAGGGCGCCGCCAGGTTTCAGCGCGGCCCGCACACGCAAAAGACCTTTCGTGAGCGCCTTTGCGCCGATAAAGTAATTGACGGCTTGTCGTATACACACAGCGTCAAACTGTTTGCGGTAGGTGATCCGTTGCATATCACAAATTTTCACGCGCGCGTTTTTTATCTTTTCTTTTTTCGCTTTTGCCTGTAGCACATTGAGCATTCCCTTGCTCCTGTCTAAAGATGTCACCGCGAATCCGCGGTGAAGAAGCGGAATGCTTACCTCGCCCGTTCCGGCGGCAAGATCCAGAATGGCTCCTTTGGCAGGAGTATGCCTCGCAATAAGAGAAACAAAATCAGGCACACTTGCAAGGTACCGCTGATACAGGAGGTCGTAGAGCGTCGGGAATGTGTTGTATGAGTTACCGGAGAGCATAGCGTACTGTTTCCTCAAGATCGCGACCTATCACCACAAGCCCGTGATCTTTAAGATTTATCATACGGACACCTTTTGTAAACAGATGGAGGGGTTTCGTTGCGTATTCCAACGTGCCGGGCGTGTAGGGGAAGGCAGTGGTGGGAGTGTGTTTTGCGAGTACGTGTCCGTGTACTACCGCGTTGATATGCGGGAACTTTTTAAATATCGCCGCCACCAATACTGCGTTAAACGATGCCCGCGCGCTACGGACGGCCTCAATGGAAATTGTCCTTTTGCGCCAATCAACATTTCGTACCAGTACGACATCACTTGGGCGAAGGTTCTTTTTATTGCTGCCGCGCGCCGTGATCAAAAAGGAATCACCGCTGACGCGCAATGCTATACTGCCGTGCCCCGAGGAGGCGCCGGAAAAAAAATCAGGCATGAATCCGCGCGCACGCATACGCGTACAAAGCGCACGGAATAATGATGCTTCTTTTTTGTATGTTGTGGCAGCAGCGGTATGTTTTAGTTGAACCGTTTTAAAATGGCGTGTGCGTGCGCGTGCTTCAACAAACGAAATGATCTTTTTGGCCAAGTTCGGTTCCGTAAATCGTATGGCTCCGCGTTCCGGAGTTATGAGTATGACCTCGCGGTGTCCGGAGGCGATGCGTGCCCGATCGTTTGCGATGGTAAGGTCTGATCTGTTATCCAATCCAGATAGGTATGCCTGCTCCACCAATTCGGCATCGGTTGCGTGTGATGCAAGTTTGAACCCCACCTGGAAAAGAGGTGTCTTTGACCAGCGCTTAACGGATGCAATAATTTTCGGAAGGCGGTATAGGCGAAGGGTAAGTGAGGGCTGTGCCGAGGCGATCTTCCCCGCGCGACGTGTCACGCCATAGTCGGAAACGGCTGCGCCAAGAAATGCGACATCTATTGCGTGTTTTGTAAGAATATTTTTCAGAGCCCGCGCATACTCATCATAGGTTTCAAAGGCGACGGATGTTAGATTGCGGTGTGCCTTCGGCATTTTGGAATTTTTGGCGTGGAGATAGAAAACGGTGTGACCTTTGGCAATGGCCACCTCTGCGATCTTTGCGGGGAAAGATCCAGTACTAAAATTACCGATGTGTCGCACATCGTCTATCTTTACGATGGTTCCTCCTGAAGTAATTAATGTGCGCATATTGTATGGTCCGGAGCACGTCCTACTTCCTAAATTAACACCTGATACTGCTAAAATCAATTACAATCGGGTTGCCCGATGAGCAACCCGTCATGCGTACTGCGGCTACTCAAGCCACCCAAGGTCTTTGAGCGCTTGGCGCTAGAGCTCTCTTTTGTACACGAGAAACGCGATATCGCCGCGCTGATTTTTAATCGGTGTTGGAGTAAGTCCCGCAACAGTGCTTCTGAATACGGCATCAGGGACCGAATTGGTTGCATAGATAAAATATTGTTTCTTGAACCCCGAGCGGTCAAAATAATCGTTCCCCCGCTCGTTCAGGTATGCATAGTAATCGTTCATTTTAAGAATTGGCCAGGCCTTGTACACAAGCCGCCGCTCAAATACCCAGAGCTTTGCTCCATCGTCAATGTTGCCGCCATATACGATAAGGAAGGGTTCGCGGCGAAGACCTCTGTGTGTGCCATCCTGCAGTGCGCCATTGCGGATATTTTCTAAAAATTGATACTTGGTGTCAAACGTAAGAAGAGGCATCTTTCCGGCAAATTCTTTGGTGAGATACTCCTCAAGCTCATTATATCCCCAGTTATAATTTTCATTCCGAACCTTTGACGCCATCCACGGGATGGGGCCTGTTGGGTAATATGCTATCTGATTATTGTAGGAATAAAAAATTTCAAAACAGGCAATAATAACTGCACCCGACAAAACAGCATACACAACCCTTCCGCGTATTTTTTCTTGCATGTGAGCGAGCGCAAACCCGACGACAAGCGCAAAAAACGGTGTAAGCATGGTGAGGAATCGGTACGCAGGGCCGATGAGCATGATGAGCACAAAAAGAAACGCGAGCGTGAGCGCCACCACTGTTTTTTCCTGAAGATGGGCCCGTGGTTTTTTTATGAACGAGTAACAAAAGATGGCAAGTGACATGGCAACAAGCGCAAGGAAGAGCCATGAGTGTGTGGCAATGAGGCGCGGAAGGATGTCGGTAAGCCGCTTGCCAAGCGTTCCGATCTCTTTTCCGGGTTGTACCTGCCATTCTGGATGTTCTTGCCCGAACATATGCGACAGCTGGAAATCAAAGTGTCCCACCGCTCGATAGAGTTCCGTGTTATACACGATGACCGGCGAGAAGACGATAATCGCAAGCAGGGCTCCTATCCAGAATTCGCGCAGTCGGAACACGGATCGTTTGAATAGCGCAAGGTACGCAAAAAAAACAGGGAGCGCTATGAAAAAATTGTATTTCACAAGTCCGCCAAGTCCGATAAGGACACCGAGCCAGATGAAATATTTTTTGTTTTCTAAACCTTGTAAGAACACATAGAAGGCAAGAAGAAGGAAAAAGATAAGGTGCGCCTCCTGCAGGCCCGTGCGGGAAATATAGACGCCGTTCAAGGTTATGGCGTATCCGAACGCTGAAAACAACCCTGCTTTTTCAGAAAAAAGCTTGCGCCCGATGAGAAAAAGCAGATACACCGACATAACGCCGGCAATAGATGAGGGCAGGCGGAATGCTATAGTATTGTCCCCAAAGATTGCGAGAAACACATGCTGAACGGCAAACACGAGAGGGGGGTGGTCGTGAAAGGAGACATACACCCACCACGGGGTGACCGCTCCGGGGTGCGCAAGCGGATCAAACCACTCAAGCGGCGTTGTTTGGTATGGGGCCTCGTCAAAGTCAATCATGCCAAGTCCGCGAAATGCGTAGAGCACCTCGTCGTTTACCGTATCTCCGCGGCCAAGGCCGAAAAACCGCAGGAGGGCTGCAACTATCAGGATCGCTATGAGAACGTTTCTGCTCCTCTTACTCATGGAATCGCATAAAGAACACCTTCATAAAACTTTCAAGCATGATGCTCGCTTTGAATTTTGACGCACCGACCCTGCGCTCGGTAAACGAGATCGGTATTTCGGTGATGCGATAATTTTTCCGATGGGCTTTAAGCGTCGTTTCTATCTGAAAGCAATATCCGACCGAACTTACCGACGCAAGGTCAATATGCTCCAGCACCTCGCGCCGGAAACATTTGAATCCGCCCGTAAGATCGCGGTAGGGAAGCCACAGCACCGTTCGTGCGTAGAAATTTCCGAAACGGCTGATGAGCCGCCGCGTGAGATCCCAGTTCACTATCGCCCCCCCGGTAATGTAGCGAGATCCAAGAACGACATCATATTTTTCTGCGTGCGCAAGCATTGCCGGGATCGTTCGCGGGTCATGCGAAAGGTCTGCGTCCATCTGAATAATGTAGTCGGGCTTTTGCGGGTCGTTGAGGATTGTCTGGAATGCTTCAACGTATGCGGCGCCTATGCCGGTCTTTACTTTACGATGAATGATCAGGAGTGGGTATGTTTTCGCAAGCTCTTCGGCGAGCGCCCTGGTTCCATCGGGAGAGTTGTCATCAACCACCACAACTTGTATGTTTGGTAGTCCCAAAGAAAAAACACCCTCTATGAGGGGACGCAGGTTGTCGCGTTCGTTATATGTGGGAATCACTATGACGGTCTTTTGCATGGAATGCCGCAATTAGCGCTATGTGAGCCGGTGCGCTTAGTCAGTGCCTATATGTGTTGCCTCGGCATAGAGTTCCGGATAATTCTCTTGTATGTACCGAGCAAACTCACCATGCTCCAGATCTTTTGCCTTAGTGAGCATCTCGTCAAACTCTTCGGCATCGCGCACCCTCTCACTTTTAAGTAATGCTGTATGGGCATCCGGGTTGTTCTTTTTCCATTTTTGTACACGCGTGTTGCCGCTGATCGTATAGTGCCCACGTTTTTGAAGTGCGAGCTCATAACTGCGAAGTCCTGAAAGGCGCATCCAGGCAAAAAACTCATCAGGTGTTTTGAAAAACTGAAACACATCGGCGCCATATGCATGTTTCAATTGTCTGGCAATGCGAATGCCATGTGCCCACGCGTCACGTTCGTCTTGGAGCACGGTTTCGCCTGTGCCTGGAAGCGCCCGCGTATCGTATGTTCCTGCGATGGCACGAAATTGTACTCTGGCGGTATCGCGCCAAGAGCGTTCTTCCGGGCCTAACTCCTTCGCGACTTCTACTGAACTTCCTCACTTAGCTTAACATCTCTGCTTTCCGCAGGCAGCCCTTCAGTAATGCTGCGTCCGCCCTGATCCTGCGAAACGACCTTCTGACCAGCCGCTTTAGATGTTTTAGCCCTTTAG
>Ga0209542_10002373_pt1 | contig 42286 bp, 36 predicted proteins | sample RifCSPhighO2_01_FD_184028 | JGI IMG/M metagenome (GOLD analysis project Ga0209542, IMG submission 184028) | Soil microbial communities from Rifle, Colorado - Rifle CSP2_plank highO2_0.1 (SPAdes) (version 2) | ecosystem: Environmental > Terrestrial > Deep subsurface > Rock core/Sediment ... | reverse complement strand
TTCTTTAGAGAATGTTAAAGAAGTAAGTTCTGGAGTTGTTGCACCTATTGAAACTACAGAAACAATAACAACTGGAACTATAACTCCAGCTAAATATATTTATATAAATGATGGAGCGAGAATAATAAAGAGAGTAGATGATGGTGGCAATAATGTTTATTACAGCCAAGATTATTTGAATAGTGTAAATATTTTAACAGATAATACTGGAAACCAAGTTTCTTTTGCTGATTATTATGCGTTTGGGACAAGGCCAAATAATGATGATGTTCCTGATAATTTTGCTGATACATTAATCAATAAAAATAAATATAAATATACTGGAAAAGAGTTAGATGATAGTCAATTATATTATTACGGAGCAAGATATTATGATTCAAGCATAATGAGATTTATTTCTATTGATCCAATATTTAAGACAGGTGAAAGTGGATATGTTTATGCTGGAAATAATCCAGTAAAGTTTAATGATCCGAGTGGGAAAGATCATAGAGATAATTATTTTGCATCTGAATCAACCGGGAGTGGAGATTATGGACAAAGTCTTGTTCCTTATACTAATGAAGTTAGTACACTTTTGACAACATATAGAAATGGGAATTTATTGAATAGTAATGCATTAAGACATTTACATTTATCTTATGAAAGTACAGCTACAATTGGGGAGGATGGAGATACAGTTTCTGAATCTTTGACATTTGCCATTAATAAAGCTAGTTTTACTTTACTAAATCAAAAGTCTAATGGTGGAGATAAAATAGTAGGATTAAAAGGGGTTTTAGCTAGCTTGGGTGGCAAAGAAAATTTAGGAGTAGCAAATTTAAATTTTGGAACAAGTGGTTCAACAATTGGCAGAAATAATGGTCAATATGGTAATTTAAGATCTTATAATTTAAATGTAAATTTAGGTATGAACAAAAATATATTTGATAGTTCTAAGATTCGTTCTTCTGTTGGATTAGGGGGCGAAGGTGGGATGTCACATTCAAACTTTAATCCTGCTGAAGGAACTTTTTTAAGAAATAATAATCTAAATCCTACATCTACAACAAAAAATGCGGGATTTGATGCCCAATTAAACTTAGCATATGGAACTAGATATGGAATTAATTCTGATTTATATCCGACATTTGCTTTATTTGCTTCAGGAGGTAGAGAAGTATCTCAATCATCTTACAGTACTTTATCTAATCTAGAATCAAGACCACCACAATATTTCAATCAAGGAACGGTAGGTGCAAGTTATAATAATCCTACTGTAGGAGTTTCAGTATCAAGATATTTTAGAGAAGGAAGTTTACCTCAAACAACTATTGCTTTTACATATCATCCTTAAAATCTAAAAGTTATTCCAATTCCATTTTTATGATTTCCATTTGATAATTGTAATAATTCTTTTTTACCATTTAAGGTACATATATAATTAAATCTTTCTTGTCTTTTTATTTCTTCAACGTAAACTTCATCTGCACAATAAATTTTTGCTATTTCAAGATATACTTCTCCATTTTTCATGAATGGAAGTTCAATAACAATTGTTTCTAATTTTTTTGCATCTGGATTTAATTTTTGAATTAAATTTTTATTAAAACCAAGGTTATAATTAAAACTGAAAGTTCCGATTAATAAAATAGATGCGAATACATGACTTGAAATATATTTCATATGACTAATTAAAATAGAAAGTTATATAAACATGTTTTTTATTTAATAGCAATATTAATAAAGCAGGAGAATAATAAAAAAGAGGATGAAAGCAAATATAACAAGTAAGATTTTAGTATTATTCTTGATAATTGTATTTGTTATTAGCTTTAATATAAATTTTGTGAATGCAGCAACTAAAGAAACTACACCAGAAGCAGCGGGATTTTCTCAAACTGGAAGTGGAGCAGATCCAGGATATACTGGAGATATTGGGGTAAATGTTCCATTATTAACAGTTCCAGGAAGAAATGGATTTGATTTACCGGTAAGTTTAAGTTATTCTTCGGGAATAAGAGTGGATGATGAAGCTAGTTGGGTTGGATTAGGATGGAATTTAGGGGTTGGAGCGATAACAAGAGCTGTCGTTAATTTCCCTGATGATTCTCAAAATGGATTATTTGGTCCTAATAATCCCAGCAAAGATAGAAATGATCAAGATCTTTATTCTATGAGTTTTCCAGGTGGTGGCGGAAGATTTTTTTATGGATGCACTAAATTTGATGTTGATGGAAATCCAATTTGTAGTAATCCAAATGATTATGCATGGTTAACAAGAAGTTGGGGGCCAACAAAAATAGAACCAATAGCTCCGAGTGGATTGGGCAATGGAATTGAAAGTTGGAAAGTTACAACACCTGATGGAACGGTCTACATTTTTGGTAAGAAAGTTGTTTCAAGAACTAAATCAACTAAATCAAAATGGATAAGTTTAGATTTATCTAATGGAAATGTTGATCAAGCTACAAATGATAATATTAATACAGATAAAGATTCTGAATATGGAGTAGCTTGGTATTTGACTGAAATAAGAAGTAATGATTATGTGGATAATGGAAATGGAGCTTTAGACAATAGTGATAAAGGAAGCTGGGTAAAAATAAGTTATGTAGATAAACCATGTCAAGATGATGGAGATAATGGACTATGTAATTATATGGATCCAAAAGTTAAGGGAGATATGTTAACTAGCTCATGGGAATTAACTGGAGATTATGCATGGACAAGGGGGTATACATTTACTGGTTGGAATTTAGCATTCACTAAAATATATTATAATTTACAACAAAGAGATATAAGGAAGCAAAGAACATATATCCAAAGTATAGAAACACCAATTGCTAGAGCAGATTTTACTCTTGCAAATATAAGACATGATGATTTAGAATTTGGAGATAATAATATTGCTAATCCTGCAACAGCACCACCTGCATTGGAAAATATAACTTTATATAATACACTAAATGGAAATATGAGAGTTAATAAAATTAAATTAAATTATTTTGATCCAAACAACATAAATGATAAACCATATGTGTTGGCAAAAAGATCTGAAGGTGATTTAAATTATGGAAAACTAACTTTAAAGAACATAACTGCGTATGGTGAAGATGATAGTATTTCATTACCTGTAACAAAGTTTGATTATGGAAGTAATCCAGATTATAATAGGATGGCATTTGATTGGTGGGGATATTACAATGGAGCTACGAACAATAATGGATATAATTTTAAATTTAGTTCACCAAATCCTTGGCCACATTTTGTTACAGGCGATGATAATCATGAAGCTAATGATCAATCTAAAGCTTGGAGCTTAACAAAAATAACATATCCAACTGGTGGAAGTATAAGTTATGATTATGAAAGTGATCAATATAAATATTATGTTGATAAGGTTAATAACGCAGCTTCTGGACAGGTCCAAGTATATAATGTAATAACTGCTGCAAATGGAAATCTTTGTACATCAAGAACACAATTAACAAATCCTGTACCGGGTGGTGGTGTAAGATTAAAAAGTAAAACAATAGGTGATGGGGTAAATACACCTTATACATTTACATATGGTTACGGAGATGGAGTTGCTTCTGAGTATTTGAATTTCTTAAGATCATTTTTAGTTTCATGGGATGAACTTGGGCCATATGGAGATGTTTATGTTGGATATAGAAGTGTAACTGTAAATACACCAATTAATCTTGATCCTAGTGATCCAAATTATAATAAACCATCATATGGATATAGTAAAACAGATTATTATTCAAATTATGATTATCCAAATGGATTGAGCACAAATGCAGCTCCTGATAAATGTTGGGATAATAGATTTTTAACAAACAATGAATTTAAAAGAGGCATACCAAAAGTTTCAGCTTCTTATGATACTAATGGAAAAATGATTCAGCAACAAACAACAACTTATAATTTGGATAATCCTGTAATAAAAGGAAGCTTTACTGATCCTTCTCCTACAGGTTGTGATTTAGTGAATGGAGACAAAAATTGCGGATATATAATAAATTCAGAATGGATTACAGCAACACAATCAGAATCAATTTTAGATAATGTAAAAACAAAAGTAACTTATGATAGATATAATAATATTAATGGACAGTTAGAAAAAAGCACAGAAGAAAATAGTGATGGAGATAGTAATACAAGAACAAAAAGATCAACTGAAGTTATGTTTGCTATAGATCCTGCTGTGCCAACTTGTAATGGTGCTGAAAGTGGTTGTTTACCTTTAAATGTTAAAACAGCAATTAATGATAAAAATATGATTTCATTGCCATTTAGCCAGAAAGTTATTAATACAAGGACAAATGAGGTTTGGGGTTATAGTGATGGTAAATTTGATGTTAAAGATATTAATGAAAACCCTAAGAGAATTTATCCAACAGAAAGCAGAGTGTGGTTTGATGCAAATAATCCACCTAATCATCAAATAGATAGTGCAGATAGATATATTATAACAACAACACCAATAAATGCTTATGATGATTATGGACAAGCTTATGGAAGTATAGATGCTAAAGGTAATGTAAATTCAGATGGATATACTGTTTCATTGTATTATGGAGATAATGATAATCCATGCGGCAATGGAAATGGATTCAAACATGCTTATCTTACATGTGTAAAAAATGCTTTAGGACAAAAAGTTGAAACCAGCTATAATACAGATGGAACCGTTTGGTGGATTCAAGATCCAAATCTAGTAAGCACATATTATTATTATGATGTATTAAATAGATTAACAAGGATTGACCAAAGTAATCCAGGCACAGGATGGACTGTACCAACTGTGTTTTATAGTTACCAATATGCTGATCAATTATGCGGGGGAATAAGTGAAACATGCACTAATAGAGTGAAAACATCAACTTTAGTTAATTTCGGAGCTGATGGACTAGTTAATTATGATGCAAATGGGAATTATCTGGTAGGAGATGACCAACACTTTGTGGCTGCAGAATTCTGGGATGGACTTGGAAGAACTCATCAATATGATTTGATGTTAGAACCAGGAACTAAACATATTAGAAGTTATACTAAATTTAATGAGATTGGAGCTAAATTATATGAAAGTAAGCCTTATCTAGAAGAAGCTAATTTAGTAGCAGCTCAAGGACAACTTGGAAGTTTACAAATAACTGGAAGAGCGGTAACAAATACTGCTGATAATAATCAGTTTGGAATCCAGAAAACAAGTAAACCAATTGGAACTATAGCTACAAAAAAGGTAGATAAAAAAACATCATTATCTCTAAACGATGTTAATCCATTAATTGAGTTGACATCTACTGGAGAAGTTAGTCCATTAAATTATTTTATTCCATTAGAACAAAGTGCAGCTGCACAGGCTGCTTTAAAATCTGAATATATTTATTTAAATGAACCTTTAGTTAGAATTAAAGAAGTAAAGCCAATTTCTACAGAAACTAATAAAGTATCAACAACCTACAGCTCAGCTAATGAGGCAATAGATGGAGTTAGCTATAATGGATTTGATACATATAATGGATTATTTGTAAATGAAGTAACTGATGAAAACGGAAAGATGGCTAAAAGTTATACTGACTTGTTTGGGAATGTTGTTAAAACAATAAGTGCGGTTGGAACAAGTGAAGAAGCAATAACAATAACTAAATATGATATACTTAATAGACCAACTCAAATAAAAAATGCAATTAATCAATTAACACCAAATACATATGATAGTTTAGGAAGAGTGTTGACAACAACCAATCCTGATTTTGGGAATATAATATATACTTATGATGACAATGGTAATATAGTAACAAAAACACATTCAGGAATTACTGTAACTTATTATTATGATAAATTAAACAGAGTAACTAAAGTTGAATATACTGGAAGTAATAATGATAGAGATGCAAATGGGATAAAAAATCAGTCAAGAAATACGGAGTATTTCTATGATCAAATAGGTCATCCAGGGTATACATTGAATACTATAGGAAGATTAAGCTGGAAGATTGATGATGCTGGAACTTCTACTTATTTCTATGATGAAAGAGGAAGATTGAAAAAAGAAAAGACATATTTCAGAGATCAAGGAGATGTGCCAATATTTGAAATAACTAACTGGAAAACAACAGAATATACTTATGATAATGCAAATAATATTAAGACATTAAAAGATCCACAATCAACTACAACAAATTATATTTATGATACATTAAATAGAGTAGAAAAAGTTCAGAAGAAAGTTTTAGGTGAGGCTGCTTTTAGCGACGTTGCTAGCTATACTTATAATGATGAACAGACTGTTAAAGATGTTACATTTGGAAATAATGTGATAACTAAATATGATTATACAACGAGAGATTGGCTTACTTCGATAAAAACAACAAAAGCAGATGGAACTGAATTATTTAAGAGAGCTTATAAATTTGACAAGGCAGGAAATATTGAAAATTATTATAAAGATTATATCCCAGCAACTCAGAGTTATGCTATTAAATTAGCAACATTTACCTATGACAATCAATATAGATTAATGACAGCAATATCAGATGATAGAACATTTTATGTTAATGATATAACTTATGACTATGATAAAATTGGGAATAGAAAGAGCGAATTATATGGTGTTAAAAATGAATATTCCTATAAACCTTCAACTGGAGGAAATTTTGGAGATAATAGATTATTAAATGATGGAGTTAATACATATAATTATGATTCAAGAGGAAATTTGATATACAAAGAAGCTGGCAATATGCTTAAGAATCCTGGTTTCAGCATAGATACAGGACAGAATTACTTTAATTATGTTAATACAGCAGGAAGCAGTGTTTTTAATGATGATAATATTGCTAATAATCAAATTCCAGATGGATGGCAAGTTGCCGGAGATGTAAAAAGAGAACTTATTATTGGAGCAGATGGAGGAATATCAAAAAAAGGTCCTTCATTAAAATTAATTGCAACAGGAGATGTAGATGGACCAGGAACAGTTAGAGCTAGAATAAGTCAAGATATACCAGTTGAACCTGGAAAAACATATCTAGTTGAGGGATTAATCAAAAATGAAGGGTTGACAGGATTTGCTAAGGGAGCGATAATTACACATTGTGTTGATATAAACCATAATCCGGCTTTAACATCACAGGCATGTGGGCTAAAAATAGACCCTGTAAATGATCCGAATGATCCTTATTATAATAATCCTAATTATCTAGTAAGCTTAAGTGATTCTAAAACAACAGCTAAAAGAATTAGTTTTTATGTGACTGCTGATAAAAATACTTATCCTTATTTAGGAGTTTATTGTTATTTATTTGCTGATGGAAATAATGCAGGAGATGGAAGTGTTAGCTGTAATAATTTTGTAGTTAAAGAAGTCGATTCTGTAACTAAATCTACTGCAACAAGCTATTTATGGGATAGTGATAATAAGTTAATGGGATTGTGTGCTGGAAGACATTGTACTGCTCAAAATATGATAGCTGAATATTATTATGATGATTCTGGAATGAGAGCTATAAAGAAAGATATAAGAAATAATAAGATAACAAGATATGTTTATTCTGGAAGTAATGTTATCTATGAAGAGACTGCGAATATTAATCCTGTATAAACAGAGTAAAGTTTTATAAATTAGTTTTATTGTTAATAATTAATGAAAAAAGAGGCAATTAGTTTGTTTTTAGTAGTTTTGTTATTAGTTCCTTTATCTCAAGCTCAACTAAATTTTATAGAGATAAAGGATGTAAATGTTAATGAAAATCAAATACAGATTTTAGTTGAAAATAACTTTAATCAAGACTTTTTTAAAGAAACTTTTATTATTAATAACCAATATACAATAATTCAAGAGGAAACATTAAGTAATTTTACAACTAAATTTTTTGTTGTTAATTATCCAAGTGAGATTAAACTAAATAATTTGCAAGTTATAATTAATGATGAAACAGCTAGTTATACATTTACAGAAAATGAAGATAAATTTATAATACAACAAGCAACAACATCAACCTCTGAATTAGCCCTAGCACAAGAAAGTAATTCTCCAGTTAGTTATATCTATTCAGCTGGAAGAGTAGCTAAGATACAAGATGGAAATATAATTTATTTTAGTTCAGATAATGTTGGATCAACTTCTTTACAAACAGATAATCTTGGAAATATTAAAACAAAATCTAACTATCTTCCATTCGGGAAAGAACTTTCATTCTCTTCTACTGGAAAAGAAAAGTATGGATTTACATCTAAAGAATATGATCCTGAATCTAGTTTAAATTATTTCAATGCCAGATATTATAATCCTTCAAATGGTAAATTCATTAGCAATGATCCAATCTTCAAACCAAGTGAAGGCGGTTATCAATATGTTAATAATAATCCATTAACAATTACTGATCCGAGTGGAAAAAATTTAATATCTGTAACTGAAAATGAATATAAAAATATAATAAATAATGTAGTTAGAGATATACCAGAGTTTTCTAGATTATGTTGTTCAAAAAATAACTATCTGACTGTAGAACTTCCCGAATTTCCAGACCCCAAAATGATTCGGGAAAATAGCGCGGCATATATAGATCCTGTTACGAATATATTATATTTATTAACTGAAACAAAATCATTTAGGATAAATAATCCACACATTAAAGAAGAAAATTATCCTTCTTTGAGATATGGGACAATTTTACACGAAGGATGGCATTTATTGGACATAGAAACAGGAGATAAAGATAAATTTTTTAATACAGTAGAAAGTTATTTATTTAAATTTATATCAGGTTTGTCTAGAAAAGATATAAACTATTTAATGTTACCAGAGAATACTGAAAAACTTAAAAATGCGCAGATAACTTATTATATAGCAGCAAATGAACTAAGAGCTATTGGAAGAACAATTTCTGGATTAGAAAGACTTAATGATTTGACAGATGAAGAAAAAAAATTTGAAGCAGCAAATGAAGAAAGAAATAAAAAAAGACAAAAAGGTATTCTTACACAATCCATACAGGAATTATCTAATTTATTTCCTGAAGTTAGAAGAAATGAATTAGGAGCAGCACTAGAAGGATACGCTGGAAATTATTATAGAGCAGATAATAAAAAATAATTCTATATCATATATTTTATAGTATAATATTAGTCTCTTTAGGATGGTAACGTAATCGAAAGCTTTATATACCTTTTGTTACTCAAAAGTTGTTATGAAATCTAATGGAGGATTAAAATGAATTATAATCTTAAAGAAAATTTTATTAAAGGTGTTAGCGCAGTTACAGCTGCAGCTTATTTAACATTATTAGCCGGACAGGCATTTGCAGATGCTCCTGGACCAAGAAAAGGCAAAGATGCGCTTTCTCAATATGGAGATAGAACTGTTAATATCAATTATGATCCAAATAAGGCAATTGATTTTGCAAGACCAGATACCTTAATATTTTACGATGGAAAGGGACATGTTGTTAAAATATGCGGCGATGAAAAAAGCGATAGGGCATATAATAAAGGAACTTCTATTGCAAATAGGAATAATGCATTATGGCAATGTGCTGTAGATTACACAAAAATTCCAGGCAAATCAAGTCAAGATAAGAAAAAAAGCGCACCACACAAAAAAGTTTACAAGGTAAAAGATGCAAAAGAAGTTGAAAGAAATTTAGATGGCGTTTTAAAACAATGGCAAAGATCAATTTCAAGACAATTAGACGATAATTGGACTAGGGATTATAATCAAAGCAATGAACTTAAACAACATTATGACGCTATAAATGATTTAAGAGATAGTCATTCTAGACTTGAAGGAACATTAATGAGAAAAGATGCTGCTCAAGATTCTAGCATTACATCTTTAGGATTAAAAATGAGTTCATTAGGATTAGAATTGAAAAATATAGAAGAATTGCTTGCTAATCCAGATTCTACATACAAACCAATTGTTGATGGAGAGAAAAAAGAAGACCATTCAACTAGAAATTGGCTTATTGGTGGAGCAATTGCGATAGTTGTTGGTGGGATAGTTTACTGGATTTCTTTAGATGATAATGGTAAAATAGGAGAAACTGGAACTTATATTGATGACCCACATACAGGTGTAGGCGGAAGATAATCATAAAGATAGGAGAAATAAAAATGAATAAAAAACTATTATTAATTCCGATTGCAGCAATGTTGTTAATTAGCTTTGTTGCAGCTGATATGGTTGTTACATATAATTTTAAAGATGAAAAAGGAGATTATACAAATAATGTTAATGGATTAGTTTATAGTTGTTTAGATTCTGATTGCGCAAGTGTTAAATTGCCTGAATGGGTTAAAGTAAATTCAAATAGTTATGGAAACAATTATGATATTGAGATAACATATCCTCAAAACCAAGATACAATCAATGGATATGCATATTATTTTTCTAAAGAAGGTTATTTACCAATGGTAAGTAAAGTAACTGCTTTTGGAAATGGTGAAAGAACAAAAGAAATTCAATTCCAGAAAGTAGCAATATGCAGAGCTCAGATAGATGATTTCAGCATGATAAATTCAGTTGAGCCAAATAAACCATTAGTAATTAATGTTAAAGCAAGTTTAGATGCTAATGTTAAGAGTGCATTTACATTTTCACAATTACCACCTAAATTTGTTCCTGTACAATTAAAAGAAGATTTTTACTCTGTTCAAACGAATATTATATTAGAGATAACAGATGCAAATGGAAATGTTGTTTATACTGATAATAAATTAACCAATATCTTGGCTGATGATAATATAGATGTTAATTTTGTATGGACACCTACAATTGCTGGAAATTACAAAGCAAGAATAACAACAAGTGTTCCAGATAATCAATGTGAAAGTACCCAAGAACAATTTGTACAAAAACAATTTACTGTAATCCAATCAAGTACAGAAGATATGTGTTATACTTTGATAAATAACTTAGTATCTGATAAAATAGAGGGAAAGGTTGGAGAGAAAGTAATATTTACAGCTAATAAGATAAGCAATAGACAATTGAATAATGTTTTAATACCAGTTGAAACTGATATGGCTTTAACAATAACTAAAAATGGAAATTTAGTTGATGGACAATTTAAACATCTAGCTGCAAATAGTGATAATTATAATCCACAAGATTTTAGTTTTGAGTGGACTCCAAGTCAAGAAGGATTACAAACAATAAGTGTTAAAGGAATAGCAAATGATCCAAGATGTATTGGATTAAGAAATATTCCAGAAACAAGCGAGATGACATTGTATGTTAAACCTTTTGACACAACTGGAAATCATGAACCTGTAATTCAAGATTTAAATGATAAAGAAGTAAATGAAAATGAACAATTAACATTTATTTTAAATGCAATTGATGTTGATAATGATGAATTAGTTTATAGTGTAAACAATTTGCCAACAGGAGCTAGCTTTAATATTGAAAATAAAGAATTTTCCTGGTTAACAAGTTATGATACAGTTGAGCATGAATTAACATTAAGACAAGTTGTACTAGGATTAATTGGAATTAATGATCTAAGTAAAACATTTGAAATAGAATTTAAAGTAAGCGATGGAAAAACAAGTGTAACTAAAACTGTTAAAATAAAAGTAAATGATGTTAATAGAAATCCAATATTAAATGTAAATGATGTTACAGTTAATGAAGGAGATTTAGTAAACTTAAATCCAACAGCAACTGATGAAGATAATGATAAAATATCATTTAGCTATTCTAGTCTATTAAATAGTAATGGGGAATGGCAGACCAAGGAAGGAGATTCAGGAATTTATAATGTTGAAGTAACAGCAAGAGATGCGTTTGGCGGAGAAGATAGTAAGACAATAACAATAAAAGTTAATAAAGTAACTGATGGAAATGTTGCTCCTGAATTATTAGTTGATGATAAAGAAATTGTTGAAGGAGATTTATTAGAATTTACATTGGGAGTAAATGATCCTGACAATACACAATTTCTTTTTGATCATGAAGGATTACCAGCTGGAGCAAAATTAAACTTTATGAATGGATTGTTTAGCTGGCAAACTGAAAAAGGAGATGCAGGATTATATTATGTAACTTTCAAAGTAAGCGATGGTTCTTTAATTGATTCTAAAACAATCAGAATATTGGTAAAAGAAAAAGGCCAAGAAATTAGCTTACAAAAAATACCAAGTCATAGATTTATTGTAGAAAGCTTACAAATATTTGGAAGTGATGAAATTAAACCTGGAGAAGATTTAGTTGTATATGCAAGTGTAAGAAATCAAAATTCAGTTAATCAAAAATTAAGATTAAGAATAATGATTCCTGAACTTGGAATTGTACAAGATGAATATTTTAATCTAGGAAAAAGTTCAGGTAAATCTAGAATTATTACGATACCAATTCCGGAAGATTCCTATAAAGGAAACTATGCGGTTATAGCAGAAGCAGAAAGTGATAGCTGGGACGACACAAAAATAACAGTGTTTGATGTAGTATGAAACAACAGCAACGAAACATAGCTATTACGATGTGTAGTTTACTACCACAAAGTTTATATATAGGTTATAACTCTAGAATGGTAAATAAAATTATAATCCAACTTAAGGAGGGTTTAGAATGAAAAAGCAATTGAAAAGCGTAGCATTACTATTCATACTTTTAGTATCAGTTTTTACTGGTGCAGGAATAGGAAAAGTAAGTGCTGCAGATGCAACTGCCTATGTAATAACAAATGTTCAAGTTAATGATATTGACTTGGATGTAGGATCAGACACAAACCCAGTAGTTCACCTTGAAAGAGGAGAGACTGCAACTGTAGAAGTTCTTTTACAGGGAAGGGGAAGCTATGATCAAAATGCAAAAGGCGTTGATAACGTTAGAGTAAGAGCTTGGTTAGGCGGATATGAATATGGAGATGTTTCTGATGAAAGCGACATTTTCAAAGTAATGCCTGGGCAAGTATATAGAAAAGTGTTAAGAATAAATGTACCTGAAGATATCAGAACAAGTGATTACACATTATATGTGGAAGCATTTGATGATGATGACAGAACAAAGGTAACATTTAAGTTCGACTTAGCAGAACAAAGACACAGCTTAGTAATACAAGATGTAATATTTAATCCAGGACTAGAAATAGATGCTGGAAAAACATTATTCAGCTCAGTAAGAGTTGAAAATCTTGGAGACAAGAAAGAAGAAGATGTCAAAGTTGTTATGTCTATACCAGAACTTGGATTGAGTGCTAAAACATACATAGATCAATTAGTAACTCAAGATCAAGAAGATAAAACAGTAAGAGACAGCGAAGAAAGCTCAATGTCTAGCGATGAACTTTGGATTAAAATTCCAAATGATGTAAAAGCTGGAGAATATGAGGTAAAAATAGCTATTGTTTATGACAGAGGTCACAGAACAATAGAAGAAAGTTTCTTATTGAATGTAAATGGCGGACAAGCAACAACACCAACAACACAAGCTGACACAGTTATTACATTAGATTCAGTAAGCCAATCAGTAGAAGCTGGTAAGGTTGCTGTATATAAAGTAATGATTGCAAACTTAGGAAACGAAGCTAAGACATTTAGCCTAGAAGTTGGCGATGTAGGTTCATGGGGTAAAGCAAGAGTAGATCCAGCATTCGTTACTGTAATGCCAGACCAAACAGCTGAACTTTTCGTTGCTGTAACAGCAAACGAAGATGCAGTTGAAGGAAGCAAAGCATTTATAGTAAATGTAAAATCTGGAAGTACAATTGTTAAACAACTAAACTTACAAGCTGATGTAGATGGCGAAGCTGCAGTATCAGATAACTACAGCAATGTCAGAAGAGGATTGGAAATAGGATTTATAGTATTATTAATAATACTAGTAATCTTAGGACTAATCATAGCTGGTAAAAAGCTTGGAAATTCAGGCGAAAGAAAGCATGAAGAAATGAAAAGCTCTGAGACAAGATCTTATTATTAGATCTTTTTTCTTTTTTTTATTAATTAATTTTAATGAGGTTATTTATTCATGGCAACAATAGGAAATTTAGAATTAAGAATAGGAAATGAAACACTTTATGGTTCTAGTACACATGATGGTTATAATGTTTACAAAGTAATTAATATGTTAGCTACTTTCTTAAATAAAAAATCACACCCTACTGCAGTAGAATATAAACAATGGTTTAGAAGAACTGCAAGAGAATTATTACCATTTAGACATTCAGAATTACTTATAGGTGGAGTGCCTAGTGAAGTTGTTATTGATGTAAATAGAAAATTAATTTTTTACAATGCAAATGAAGAAGAAAATGAAATGATCTCAATTGGTGCTATAGGAAGGCTTTGGGGGAGACATAAATATCAAACTTGGAGATATATAAAACGACAATGATTAAAACTAAAAAAGGATTAGTAGAAGTAACACTAGAAGAACAGAGAAGATTATTGAAAAGACAAAGAAGAAACTCTATTACAAAAGTAATTAGCGGGAGCATAGCTACATTATTATTAGCAGCTGCAGCAACTTTTGGAAGTTATGAAATACAAAGAAAACAAGTTGAAACATATAATAAAGAAAATTCAACTCCAGCAAAAGAACAAAAAGTGGATTATGTTCCATTATTTATTGGCTTGGGAATAATCTCCTTTGGATTAGTTTATGTACTTGGAAAAGTGGATGATGCTAGAGAGGCTGAAAAAGAATTAAAAAGTTTAGGATATAATTAATTTGGTTAAATGACAAGCAAAAAAGAAGTTTTGGAAGAAATTGAGCAATTCAAAGCAAAATGGCTTAGCGAAAAAATAAAAACTTGGGGCGAATCTAGGGCCAAAGAGATGTTTTCATTATATCTTTGGAAAATAGAATATTATAATAAATTTTATACAATATTACCTGGAGGAATACTAAGAGGAATAGATCCAAAATATCTTGATAAAAAAATAGAAGACAGTAGGGCTGGAGAATTATTAAGAAGCCAATCAAAAAGAGAATTTTATCAAACCATAGATAGGGTAATACAAGAGTTAGGTTATAATCTATCATATATAGAACAATTAAATCAACCATTTAGGGGAATATATAAACAACCATTTATCTTTCCAGTGTATCTTAGATTAAGAGAAATAGGTTACAAAAGATATCCAGACTTAGTAGCTTAATGTTTAATATATAAATATCCTTTTTAGTTAACTTTTTATACTATATAATTATCTAATTATCATGGATGTTAGTGAGGTGATAATTCCTGGATTAAGAATGCTAATTGTAACTATAGCTATTTATATTGTATTAATAGTATTTTTATTACCATTAATTTCTACAGGAAAACCTTATTCTTCACCATTTAGCTGGTTTAGTGTTATTGTATTAGTTTATAGTGTTATTGTTGCCTGGTTTTTTGAAAGATTATTGTCAAAAAACAAGAAAAGAAAGTGGTTTTTTGAGTAGGAATTCTAGTTAGTTAATTTTATCTTTTGCTTCTGGGCATGTTTCTTTAATTCATTTAATATTAAGGTGTCATCTATTTCTATTAGTTTTTTAATAACAGCATTTAGCTCTTTTATGTTGGCTTAAAATGTCTTTATCAATTCCAAATTGCAGCCACCATTGAAAGCCATTATATTCATGATTTAAAGCTTCTTGTTTAGATCTAGTTAAGTTTAGTATTCCTGCTTTTATTACTTTAGTTATTATCATAAAACTATTAAATTAATATTGTTTATATGGCTTAAGCGCATACGTGATATGTGTGAGATGTGAGAAGTGATAGCAAAATATGTTTTAAAAAATATAAGATTTAGAACAGAGCTTGTATCACCATAAAGTATTTATAACGTGTGTTCTTCTTAGTAGTGATTAAAAGGGGGCTTTAATAATGAGTGACAATAATATAAAGAGACAGTTATTATTTATCATTATAGTTTTAGTGAGCATTGCAAGTGTCAATGCAGCTGAAAACTTTAAGGCTTATCAAGGAGAAAATCCATCTGGACTATGTCCAGGAACAACTGGATTAATTACAGATATAGTTGAAAATATTGGAAGTTATGATTTAGATTTCACTATAAATAATGCCGGAAGTGCAAGTTCTTTTTCTACAACTGTACCAAGCGGATTTACATTAAAACCAGGACAGAAAAGAACAATATATAGTTATGTCAGTCCGAGAACAACAACTTCAATTGGAAGTTTTGATTTAGATATAATTGCTAATGCGAATGGCGAAACTGAATTAATAACGCATAATTTTGATTTAAAAAATTGTTTTCAATATAATTTAGAAGCTGTTCAACAATCACAACAAATATGTCCCGGAGAGACCGCAAGATTTAATTTCAAGTTAAGAAATGTTGGGGATTTTTCAGATACTTTTTTAATAGCAAAAGAAGGGCAATTATCTGATTCAATTACATTAAGCGATGAACAAATAACACTGGCTAAAGGAGAGAGTAAGGACTTATTTGCTTACGTAAATGCTGGAAGCGATATCACTGGAGATTTTGATTTTACAATTACTGTTAAAGGATTAAGAGGAAAGAGTGTTCAATCTATTAATGGAAAATTAATGGTAAATGCTTGTTATGATTATAGTTTAAAGAGCGATAAAAATTATATTAGTTTATGTGAGCATTCTAGTCAATTAATACCAATTCAAATTAAAAATGATGGAAGTGTAACCAATAATTACAATTTACAATTAGAAGGAGAAAGCTGGATGAGCATTGATCAGGCAAAGATAACATTAGCAAGCGGAGAAAGCAAAACAGTCGGATTTATAGTAAATCCAGATTATGGAATTAATGGAGATTATAGAGCAATTGTTAAAGCAATATCTGAAAAAGGAAATGTAGAACAGACAAGCAATTATGATGTTAATGTAAGAAGTTGCTATGGTGCTGTGGTTGATATCGAGAAAGATCAAGATAAAATATGCAGTTCATTAAGCAATAAATATAATGTTTTAATAAAGAATACAGGAGATTTTGATCAAGATTATAGATTTAGTATTGATGGACCAACTTGGGCATTAATTGATCAATCTAGAATTAATATAAATGCTGGCGGAGAAGGACAGGTAACACTTGAAATTAATCCAGGGATACAGGATACAGGAGAGTTTGATGTCAAGGTAAATATAGAAGCTTTAGATAGTAGCAAGACAATATCAAGTGATAGTATTAAGGTAATGGTAGTTTCAAGAGAGGAATGTTATCAACCAGCTATTGGAATAAATAATAAAGATATAACTGTAAATTATGATTCAAGTACAACTGTTCCAGTTGTTATTGAAAATAAAGGAAGTAATACAGCCACATATACAATTGCTGTTACAGGAACAGCTTCAAGTTTTGTACAATTAAATCCAGCAACAATATCAGTTGATCCTGGAAAAGCAGAGCTAGTTTACTTATATGCTGCACCTAATATTGAAACACCTAACGGACAATATTCTGCTACAGTAAGCGTAAGATTAGGAGATAGCACAATATTAGCAAGCGATACAATAAATATTTTAGTAAGTGAAAGTAAGGCTGTAGAAGAGGTTACACCAACTCCTGAAGTTGAGAAACAACCTGGATTTTTTGCAAGATTATGGCAATCTATATTTGGCAAGAAAGAAAATGTAACAGAACAACCAGAAGAAGAAGTACCAGAAGAAACTGAGGAATTACCTGAAGAAAACGTAACAGAAGAAGTTCCTGTGGAAGAGATTCCAGAGGAAGAACCAACAATACCTGAAGAACAACCTGAAGAGAATGTTACACAAGAAGTTCCTGAAGAACAACCTGAAGTTCCTGAAACAACAGAAGAAATTTCAAACTTAGATAAGATTGGAACTAAAACTACAAACATCAAGCCAGGCGGAGAGGAACAATTTATTATTAATGATGAAGAACACAAAATTAGAATAGATAAATTTGAGAATAATACATTAAGTGTTATAATAAGTTCTGATCCTGTATTTGTTGAGATAAAGGCAGGAGAAAGCAAAGATGTTGATACTGATGGAGATGGAATAAATGATGTAAGAGTTACATTTTTAGGATATGTAAATGGGGAAGCCAATGTTATATATGAAAAAATAGGGTTTACAGCTCCAACAGAGGAAGTAACAGAACAAAAAGGTCCTGGATTCTTTAGTTTGTATAGAAATTATATAATAATTGCATTAATATTATTAGTCTTATTGATAATATTAATAAGAACTAAGGCCCACAAAAGAATGATTGATTTCTTTGAAGAGGAAATTGAAGAAGAGGAATTCTTACAGGATAAAAAAGAGGTAAAAGAAGAAAAGAAAGAAATAAAGCATGAAGAGAAGAAAGAAGTTAAGGTAGAGAAAAAAGAAGAGAAAAAAGTAGTTAAAAAAGAGGAAAAGAAAATAAGTAAGAAAAAAGATGATAAACCTAAAGTAAAGGTTGCTAAGGATGAAGATGAGGATGATTATTATTAATAAGATTTAGTTTTATCAAACTGAGGATATTTCTTATATATTTCTGTTTTATGTTCATTTAATTTTTTATCAGCATGTTTAACTGCTTGTAAAGCGCCTTTAATATCTGTATCAAGCTGGAAAGATTCAAGCCCTACAGCCATTAATAATGGTTGATTGTAAAAAATTGTTTTTTTTGACTCTGCAATTAATTGCTGTCTTTTTGCTTCTGCATCTTTTTGATCCATACCTCTTATAATAAGGTAAAATTCATCACCAGCATCTGCCCTTCTTCCGAGTACAGAATCATAAGGTCTTAAATTTTTCTGTAAAAAGTTTGCTGTTTCTATAATTGCACGATCTCCAATATCATGACCATGTTTATTATACCACCATAATCCTGTTTTATCTACCATACCGACTGTGAATGGATAGCCTGTTTCTTCAGAGAATGTAACTTCATCTTCTAAAATATCTTGCAAATCATTCTTTCCTATTTTGTATAATCCAGTTAAATTATCTCTGTAGATTAATTCTTGATCTACTCTAGAACTATGCAGGACTGCTTCGAGTCTTATCCTTGATTCAGGACTGATATTTGGATCTTTTAATAAATCTTCAATAAGCTCAGGTGTTGTGAGCTCTTCAATATGTCTTTTTGATTTCATTTTCTTTTACGTTTCTTAAACAACTCCTTAATTGCTTAAGCATAAAAGTGATAAGTATTAAGAGTATATAAAGCTTTCTATATGTTACTACTTACTAGTTGATATTAAACGAAAGGTTTATAAAGCAAGATTTAGCCTTAAAATAGGTTAAAATGACACTAGATGAGATATTAAAACCTGTAAAATTTATTGATGAGCAAATAACAACTATTTGGTATAATAAAATTGGAAAAAAAATACCTGAAGAAAAACTTGAAAAAATATCAGATAAAATTGAACAAACTAGTTTTTCTAATTTTATGGTTGGCTATCTTTTCCATGATATACCCATTATAATTGCCAATAGCAGTAACCCACATCCTTGGTACTTTATATGTGTACCATCTGGACAAGCAATAGGGTATGCACTATTATTTGGGAGTGTACTCGGTATTAGTAAAGGTTTAAGAGAAGAAAATTTAAGAAATGATTCAAATATAGATATACAAAATATATCTTTTGATCGTGTACGAAAAATCTCAAGAGCGGTTAGATTTCCAACACTTGCATTAGGAATGTATGAACTTGGTAAAAGTGCTATAGATTTAGGAGATAATATTCTTAATAAAAAACCTTTGAATTACGAATCTTTATCTAGTTTATTTCTTGGAACTGCATATTTAGGCGCAGCTTTATTACATTATATGAATGATAGAGATCCAAAAATAAAAGATAAGAAACCTTTTTATGAAACCTTGTTTGAAAAGGTTAAAGATAGATTAGATTCATTAGTTCCAAGTCCATTGCCTGTTCCGGTAAAAGCTAACTTAGAATATAGAGTTGATTAAAATGCATGAATACAAACCACACACAAGAAGATTAGAATTAGTTCATAATTATGTTAGATTATTATTTGCTAAAGAATTACCTATAGATTTGTTATATCATGGACCAGATCACACATTACATCCAACTTTAGGGGTAGCTGCAATAGCTGATTTACTAGCAAGAAAAGAAAAAGTTTCTGAAACAATAAGAGATTTAGCTATAGTAACAGCTTATTTTCATGATACAGGGTATATAGAAAGAAGGGATAAAAATGAACCTATAGGAGCAAGAATTGCTGAAAAGATATTGCCTACATTTGGATATATACCCCGGGAGATAGAAGTTGTTAAGCCAGGAATATTAGTAACAGACATACATGATCCAAATGTACAACCAAGAAATGAACTTGAGAGAATAATAAGAGATGCCGATGTTGACAATCTAGGAAGAGAAGATTTCTTTGAGAAAAGCGAGTTATTAAGGAAAGAATATGGAATTACTGATTTAAAGAAGTGGTATGAAGGTTCAATTAAGTTTATAGAAGCTCATCAATTTTATACTGAAAGTGCAAAAAAGCTTAGAAATGCACAAAAACAGAAGAATTTGGAAGAGTTAAAAAGAAGATATGAAGAGTTAAGGAATGCTTAAAATGGGAAGGTTAGAGGAATTATTAATAACTGGAATTGAAAAATGGGTTGATAATAAAGATAAAGAAGGGGCAATATCAACTATAAATAAGGCATTAATTATTAATCCTAGAGATATCAGAGCACTGAAGATATTGGGAAATATACACTATTCTTCTGGAGAATATTCTGAGGCTTGTGAATATTATAAAGCTGCAGTTGAAGGAAAACCTGAGGATAATGCAATCAGAAATAATTTAGCTGATACATATACCAAACTAAAAAAATTTGATGAGGCAGTATTAGAACAAAGAAGAATATTACAAAATGATCCATCTGATATTTCAGCTAAAGTCGGTTTGAGTAATAGTTATCTGGGATTAAATCAACTAGATGAAGCAATAAAAGAAAGTTTAGAAGTAATTAGAAATGGCTTAAAAACTAAGACTAATGGGGGTTGGCATAATTTGTTTACCAAAGAGAAAATTGATTACCAGAAGCAAGTCTTACAAAGAGAAACTGAAATTAATAATTTAAGTGGAGCATATTGTAATCTTATAATGGCTACCATTAGAAAGAAAGATTATAAAATGTATTTAAAATATGAAGTTCAGTTCACCTTATTTAGGTTAGAAACAGAGCTTACTGACCTACTATTAAGGTTAAAACCTTAGCAAAGCATAAGTTTATAAATAACAAAATTATATAATAATCAGTATACGAGAGCTACTTCTAACGAAGACTTAGAGTATAACTAAACATAACGAGGAATAGAATAAAATGGGATATGGAAATTTCAAGGGTGGAAGCGGCGGTGGAAACCGATTTTTTAGCGGCCCTAAAGAAATGCATAAAGCAGTTTGTTCAGAGTGCAACAAGGAATGTGAAGTTCCTTTTAAGCCAACTGAAGGCAAACCAGTTTACTGCAGAGATTGTTACCAAAAACATAAATTTAAGAACTAAATAAATGTTATTTGGAAAAAAATTACTAAATTTATTTTTCTTTTTTTATTAACTAAAAGATAAGATTTATATTCTTATTGGCATATTTATTACAGCTATAATGAAATTATATAATGAAGAATTAAATGAAGGAATAGAAACCATTAGAAGATATGTCTTACCGGTTTTAACAGTTGGTTCAATAGCACTTAGTGCATATATAACTTATTATGAAATGGAAACTTCAAGATTGGAGAAAAAATTTGAAAGAACAGTTTCAGAACAACATATAGGAGTGTCTTTTGAAGAAAGTGGTATGGATGAGCTAGAATTGTTTATCTTGAAATCTGATCGCTATTATGATTTTAAACCACCCATTGTAGAAACTCCAGAATCAATGTAATTTTTTAAACTTTTAAACTAACAACTTTACTTTGTCCATCCTGCATGGAAACACCGTAAATCTGATTGGCTTCTGATATTATAGTATCATTATGACTTATAACAATATATTGGGCTCTAGTTGAATATTTTGCTATCAATTTAGATAATTTTTCAGAGTTTGATTTATCTAGGGCTGCATCTACTTCATCAAGCAAATAAAATGAAGCTGGATCATATTCTTGGATTGCAAAGATTAAAGCTAGAGCTGCCATTGTCTTTTCACCACCAGATAAACTTTTGATATCTAAAAATTTATTACCTGTAATTCTAACTTTTATTTCAACTCCTGTTTTCAAAATATTATCTTTATCTTCTAAGTCAAGAGAAGCTTCACCTTTTGTGGATAGTTGAGAGAATATATCTTGGAATGATTTATTGATTTCTTTGTAAGTTTGCATGAAAATATCTTTTTTCTTTTCTTCTATTTCCTGGATCATTTTAAGAACATCATCTTTTTCTAATTTTAATTTATCTACCTTTTCTACCATTTCTTTATGATCAATTTCTAGTTTTTCATAGATTTCAAGAGCTCTTAGATTAACATTTCCTAGATCAGATATTAATTTTTCAAAATCTTTTATTTCGGATTTAAGTTCATCTATTGGAACTCCTCGCCTTAAAGTTCCGTCTGAATATTGTTCATATTCTCTTTGCAAAGCTTCTAATTCAGCAATAAATTTTGCTCTTTCTATTGACAAGTTATTGATTTTATCGAAGAAGTTTCTTTGTTTTTCATCTTCCAACATGATTAATGATTCTTTCTTTTGTATATCTTGCTGAATCTTGTCTCTTTTTGCAATTAATGATTTAGACCTGCCATGATATTCTTTTTCTTTTCTCTCTAGATTTTTCAAATCATTTTGCTTGTTTTTTACTATCTCATTTAAATCTTTAAATTCATTTGAAAATGAAAACTTTTCTTTTTCTATATCATTTAATATTTTATTTGTTTTTTCTATTTCAGGCAAGAATATTTTTTCTATATTTGTATTAATACTATTAATATCTGAGTTTAATGAAAGCACTTTTTCTCTTATAATTGTTTTATTTTCTTCCAATGAAGAGAGTGCTTTTGAACTGTCTGGAGAAATAATATTGTCTCGGAAAGAGTCTCTTTGTTTTTTGAAATTTTCAATATCTTTTTGTATTTCATATAATTCTTTGTCAATATCTTTTATTTTATTATCATGTTCTTTTAGTTGTTTTTGTAAACTTTGTTTATCTTCAGATAAGGAAGCTGTGTCGAAAATGCCCATTGATTTTTCTAGTTTTAAGATTTCACCTTCAAATTCTGCTTTTTTATTTCTTAATGTTGAAATTATTGATTCTGATTCATTTTTCTTTTCTTCCAATCTTACTATAATAGATTTAAGTCGAGAAAGTTCATTTTCTATTTTACCAATATCCGAGCTTATCTCTTTTTGTGAGAAGCCAATACCCATCTTTCTTCTATGACCACCAATCATTGCTCCAGTTGGTTCAATTAGATCTCCTTCTATTGTAACCATTCTTATCTTTCCGATACCAATTCTTCTAGCTATATCTAGATTATCAACAACCAAAGTTGAGCTTAGAGCGTAAATGAAAGCATCTTTAAATTTTGGATTGAATTTTATTAAATCAATTGCAAATCCATGAACTCCGGAAGATTTAGATAAAGATCTATGTTCATTTGGAATTTGTTTGACATTAAGCTTATTTAATGGTAAAAATGTAGCTATTCCGAGTTTTTCTTCTTTTAATAAAGAAATGCATTTAGATGCTATAACCTCTGATTCAACTACAATGCTATTAATTCTTTGACCTGCTGCCACTTCTAAAGCCAGAGAATATTTAGATGGAACTTCTCCAAGCTGAGATAATGTGCCATGAATTCCAGATTGATTTAAAGATAATATTCTTTTTATAGAAGAATCATGAGAAACAGTTTCTTTTATTCCAATATGTTGAGCATTTAATCTTGATAATTCATCTGAAGATTCATTATATTTTTTTCTTGCATTTGAAAGCTGAGCTGATAATGAAGAATCATCATTTAAATTTCTGCTTAATTCTACGCTTATTTTCTTAAATTCTTGCCTTAATTTATCTATATTTTCTGATTTTGACCCTGTTAATTTGGATAATTTTAAATCAATGTCATTAATATGGAATTCTGCTTTATCTCTTTCTCTTATAATAGATTGTTTTTCTTCATGAAGCTTTTGCTGAGCATCTAAGGCAAACTCTACATTTTTTTCTATATTATTAATCTTATTTTTAAGTTCATTAACTTCTGAAATTTGATGTTTTTCCTTAAATGAATTAATATCTTTTTTTAATGAATCTTCTTCTTGCTGCAATGATTTAAGATTATTTTCAAAATCTTTTCTTTGCTCTTTTAGTGAAGTAATCTGAGAATTTAGATCATTAATATTATTTTTTAATTGAGATTTTCTCTCTTCAATTTTCTTTATTTCATTTTGTAGTGTTTCAAGCCTTGATTGATTTTTAATAATTGAAGTTTTAAGTTCATCTATCTGGCTTCTTAAGATAATTTGTTCTTTTTCACCTTTTTCTTCTATCTCTTTTGTAATATTAAGAATTTCATCTTTATTTGTCTGGATTAAAGACCTTATTTCTTCCATACTTTTCTTAAAATTATCTACTTTAGATTGATTTTCGGTTAATCTTTTTTCTGTTTCATTTCTTTTTTCTTCTTTTTCTTTAATTTGTATATGAAGAAAAGTAGCTTTATTATCTTTGATTCTATCTTGCAAATCTTTATACTTTTTAGCCTGATCACGATCTTTTTTTAATTCCCTTAGATTAGCTTCTCTTTCTGTTAATATGATATTAGCCTCATTTACTCTTTGATCCACTTTTTCTAATTCTTGCAATGCTTTAAATTTTTTATCTTCGTAAATTGAGATTCCAGCTATTTCTTCAATAATTAATCTTCTATCTTCAGGACGCATTTGTATGAAATTAACAATATCTCCTTGTAAGATAATATTATGACCATCTGGATCAATTTTTGCAGCTGAAAGTAAATCAACGACTTGTTGTCTTGTCATTGTTTTATCATTTATTTTATAAACCGAATTTCCGGATTGTTTTACAATTCTTGATATTTTTACTGTTTCTTCTGATATTGGAAATTCTTTTTTGCTGTTATCAAAGAAAATAGATACTTCTGCTTCTTTTGCAGGAGGGTGTTTTTTACCACCATTGTAAATCAAATGAGAAGAACGTTCAGCCCTTAGAGATTTTGCTGAGGATTTGCCTAGAACGAAACATAAAGAATCTGCGACATTGCTATTGTGAACAAAAATACCATTACCAATGAAGTTATGGTTATTTGGAATAGTTAGATCATATACATATTCTTCTCCCTTGATTTTATTGATTGAAGTTATTCTATCCCAAAAGATGTCAGAATTTGCTAATGAATAAAGAGTATTCATGATATCCTTTAATTCAGACACTCTTGAGGTTATAGCAGATTGAATGAAATTAAAGAATGCATCTAAATTTTTGGTTCTAGGTGTAAACTGGCCGGTTGCCCAACGATCTCTTACACAAGTTTTACTCAATCCTATAGCTAAGCTTACTTGCCTTCCTGGAATGTAAAGTTCATCCATGACTTCTACTAAATTAAATTGATCTTTTTTTAACCCTAACCCAGCATAATATATTTTTAATAGTTTATTTGATAATATTGGTAAAATTTCATTTATTCCTTGTCTCGTTGGATTGCATCTGTTATCTATATAAGCTGTTAATTTTGGATATTGTTTAGATAGATATTTAGCTTTAATTCCAAGAAGTTTAACTGCTCTTTTTATTAATAAATTGGTTTCTTTTGGAAGAATGTCTAAATTTGGATTTGTTGTTTTGTTAATCCTTAATTTTTGCTCTAATCTTTCTTTTTTGTAAATACATCTTAATGGGATATTTATATAGAATTTCTTAATATTTTCATAACCTTCTATATATAAATAATAATATTCTCTTTCTGTTTTATTAATTGTATTAGTAGCCTTACATAATCTTGCTTTCTTTCTAGCTATAATATTGAATCTCAGTAATAATCTTTGTATTTGATTAACTAACTTCTCATTTTTAGAACAGAATTCTACAACTGCTTTATTTTTGTCTATTGTTCCATCTGTATCAAATAATCCTGCAAGAATATTAGAGACTGTTTCTAAATCATTATTTAAGAAATTATCTGGAATATACTTGAATTCTGAGGTGTATTTATTCTCATTGTTTTTTATTAAATTGATTACTTTATTAACAAAGTCTTTTTGGTAATACATAATTCTTGTTATGCCGTTAGTTATCTTTTCGTACTTTGGACCGATATTAAAAAGCTTTTTTATTAAATTTTTGTAATCTTTTATTATTTCTTTATCTTTATTTACAAATTCTATTCTTTTCATATAGTAATTAATATAACCATCACCAATAACATAACCAAATAACCTAGCGAAATCTTTATCATTTGAATTTGAAGAAGTAAAAATTATTCTTGGAGTTGCAATAAGATCATTTTCTTTTAAATCTCTAGCTAATGAACTTACTATTTTACCATTTCTGAAAACAATTAAAGGATGACAGCCAGTTGTTTTAACTTTTTTCCCAGAATTTACTTTTATTTCATATAAATATGGTTCACCTTCTCTTTTAATGAATTTTGATACCTTAATTGCTTCAGATTTCATAGAATTTGGGTTTAAAGAGATTAATTTTATCTCTTCTTTATTATCACAATATATGCCATCATCTAGAGTTTTTGTTTGATTTTTATTTATTTGTTCTTCTACTAATTCTCCTATTTTAACTTCAGAACCATCATCTTTTTGGACTAATGTGTCATAATGGCAAGACTTCCCACTACCATTGGGACCGAGAATACAGTTATAATCATTTCCAAAAACTAGTTCTGTATGCTTAGAAAATGATTTAAAACCTCGGGCTACTATTTTTTGTATTATTGTCATTTTATGCTCTTTTTTATAGGATAATAGCTTTTAAGGGATTTATATATTTTATTATTGTCAAAAATCATCTAAATTTCTCTGTTTTTTTCCTTCTTTATGGTTTTGGAATGTTGACCACGATTTTCTGAATAGTTCTTCATATTCATTTAGATGTTCTTTCATGAACTTTTTAGTAATTGGATCACTTGGATATCCACTTCCAATTGGGAATGGAACCATTTTTTGTATTTTAGCCACTTCTTCATCTCGAGTTACTTTTGCTAGAATTGAAGCTGCTCCTACTGGTGGAAATCTTTCTGCTTTATGTTCACAAATTAATATAATATTCTTATTTTTAATATGCTCATAAACTTTATTTTTCCATGCTTTTTTGTTATTGCTTGGACAATCTAGAATTACTTTTTCAGGATTTAGTTTATCTATTATTTCAGCAGCTTTTAATGCTTCTATATCATTTAAATTAATCCCATGGGATAGTTTATCATCTATTTCTGAAGCTGGGATTATTACAATATGATAAGATTTAACTATTTTCTTTATCTTTTTAGCTAGTTCTTCTCTCCTTTTTGGAGTTAATGTTTTACTATCTCTAGCACCAATATCTTTTAGTTTATGTTCGTCTTTTTCATCTATTAAAACTCCAGCTAATACCATCGGTCCGAGAACTGGCCCGCGACCGGCATCATCCGCGCCTGCAATTAACATAATATTAGTCAGGAATAGATTGTTTATAAAGATTATCTTTAAATTCTTTCATTAAAGAAACTAAATTATCTATTGATTTAGCATGAGTTATTTGCTCTCTAAGTTTAGAACTTCCATTAATTCCAGATGAAAAGTTATGAGCCATTAATTTTAAAGTAGCAATATTTGGATTTTTATCTAAAGAAAGATATTCAAAAAACAAGTTAATTTTTTCAATATTTGTTTGCTTTATTATTTCTTTAGTTTTAAAATAATGTAATGTTTGCTTAAAGATAAAAGGATTGTTCATTGCAGATCTCGCTATCATTACATAATCACATTTTGTTTCATCTAACATTCTTTCAGCTTCTAAAGGAGAGGTAATATCACCATTTCCTATAACAGGAATAGAAACATTTTCTTTAACTTCTTTAATAATATTCCAATCTGCCTTTCCAGAATAACCTTGTAAAGCTGTTCTAGCATGTATTGTTATTGCACAAGCTCCTGCTTCCTCTATAACCTTAACTAATTGTAATGCTTCATTTTCCTTAAAACCAGAGCGCATTTTTATTGTTAATGGAATTTTGATATTATCTTTAATTCCTGAAATTAAATTAAATATTGTTCCTTTTTCTTTTAATAAAGCAGAGCCATAACCCTGAGCCACTATTTTTTTACTTGGACAACCAAAGTTTAAATCTAGGATATCAAAGTTTTTTAGATACAGGGAAGTTGCTTCTACAATGGCATTAGAATTTCTACCAAAAACTTGCAAACCAACTGGAGAATCTTGCTTATTTGTTTCTATTAAATTAATTGTTTTTGGATTATTATGTAATAAAGCTAGAGAAGAAACTTGTTGAGTGTAAGCTAATGAACAGCCATATTTTCTGCAAAGTAAACGAAAAGGCAGATTACTAATATCTTCCATTGGAGCTAATATTAGCTTGTTTTTTAGCTTAGGGAATTTCATAGGGAGAATTTGTAAAGGTTAATTTAAAAAGCTTTCTTAGCAATATTTTATCCCATATTCTTTTAGTAAATTATTATTAATATACATAGGAGCATTAACTCTTAAAGCTAAAGCTATAGCATCACTCGGTTTTGTATCTAAAGAAATTATTTTATTATTCTTTACTAGATAAAGATTGGATAAAAAGTTTTTATCTCTTATTTCAGTTACTTTAACCATTATTACTTTAATGTTGAAAGCATTTAATATGTTCTTTAAAGAATCATGAGTATTAGGACGTTCATTTATGTTGTTATTTAAAGCATCGTTAATTGATGTTGATAAATCACTAGTTATAGTTCCAACGACAGCATAACAATTTGCCTTTAAAACTAGTTTTTCTTCAAATACTTCAACTTCAAGTGAAGAGTAATCCTTTAATGATAATTCAGGCAGATCTTTAAGATTTGGATTAACTATATTAAAATCTTTTATTACGAAAAGGTTAATCAATATACTGATGAGAAGCAACACTGATAAAATAATAATTAATATTTTTTCATAATTTTTATTTTTCACTTCTCTTTTTTTCATTTAGTAATTTATAACAATCTGAGTTTATATATTTTGTGAATGAAAAATAGCGGAGGTTGGATTTGAATTCGTCGATCCTTTAAGGAATCTCCAACGACCTCCGGGTTATGAGCCCGACGGGCACTCCTAGCTGCCCTACTCCGCTATATCAAGAATTAGTAAATCAATCATTTAAAAAGGTTTCTTTTATTTAATATTGATGGTTACAACTTGAATATTTTTAAAACCTATTTGAGAAGCTAATGCTATATTACATACAAATTTTGTAGGAATATCTCTTTTTGAAGCATCAAATTGTAAATAATAAGTTGCTTTATTATTGCTTTGAATTCTGCTGTTTAAGGAGTCTAGATTTTCTTCATTATTATTGAAGTAATCTTTAAAGATTATTCCTTTGAAAGAATCACCATCTGCATTTGCTAAAAGGGAACTATCTTTTTTACAGTCAAAATTTGATGTTATTGCAGACGAAGACATTTCTCCTAAATTGACTAAAGTTGTTTGAATCGAGCTTAATCCAGTAATTTCAAATTCACTATCTGTTATTTGTTTGCAATTTGAATCTGAACACTTGAATGAAAATTCATGCTGATTAGTTGAAGCATCATTATTTACAACAACCTTTGCAGGACAGATGGCATTGCAATCTTGTACACATTTGGTTTGATATGTTGAAAAGTCACATTCTCTTTCAGAAGGTTCACAAACAGCATTGCCACAACAATTTTCTTTTGTTACATGTTCACATTGTTTTGTTAGTTCATTGAAAGAGTCTGTAGTGCATTCATTACTATCTGAACAATCTGTTTTAATTTGAGTTTGATCGTTATTTGGAGTTTCTGTTTTAGGAGTACATGCAGCTATTACAATCAAAGATAATAAAATTAAAGAGATTAATACCTTTTTCATGGATTTTAGTAATAAACTTAGTTATTTAAATGTTTTGCTAAATTTTTATAACTTCAAGGTTAGTATTTTACTTATTGTTTGAATATGTTATAGAAAATTTTTGCTGTGTTGTCATCAAATGTTTCTGGCAATGGTAGCGGTTTAATATCTTTAGTTTTAATTTTTAAGGGGTGTGACCTTTCTTCATTTATAACTATTGGCAAAACATTATGTAATGGTAATGTCTTTCTGTATTCTGCTAGCGCATTTTGAGATTCTTCTTGAGCTAAATCTGCTTCTAATTGATATAATGGATAATTTCCAAAGATTATTTCATGTTCTGCTTCTTCTTTTTGTAATTTATTTATTCTATCTATTTCTTCATAAAGTATTGTAAGAGACCTTGCTAAATTCCTATTAGCATCAGACAATCTTTTTTCAGTTCCTTCTAATTCTTGAGCAAGGCTTCTTAGACCTTCTGAAACATAACCTGGTTCATTTATTGCGTTTGTTATTGCTTCTGTATTTTCTTTTTCTTGACGTTCTTCTTCCTTTTTTATTCTTTGCCATTCTTGATATAAAGGATTATCTTTTATAAAATTAGGTAAATTTTTAGGTAAATTTAATTTTGGAGCATCTTTACCACTAGGATCAGTTATTGTTAATGGATTATTTCTAACATATTGATAACCACCTTCACTTGGTTTAAATATACTGTCAACAGAAATAAACTTACCATTGCTTGGATTATAATATCTAGCATTGAAATAGTTTAAACTATTTTCAGCATCATACTCTTTGCCTGTAAAGCCATATTTCTCTTTTCCAGTAGAAGAGAATGATAACTCTTTACCAAAAGGCAAATAATTAGCTTTAAATTCGATAGTCCCTGAACTATCTGTTTCTAAACTTGTACTTCCAATATTATCAGAACTAAAATAAACAACATTATTATCTTGTATTTTAGCTACTCTTGTTCCTGAATAAATATAACTTATTGGACTATTACTTTCAGTTATAGTTATAGCTTGGCTTGTTTGTTGTTGAGCTATATTTTGTTGCAAATCAAATGATTCTTCATTTCCAGTAAATGTGTAATTAACATTATTCTTATCAATAATAACTTGCAATGTTTCTAGTTTGATTCCAGTTGGATAATTAACAGTAAAGGTTATAGTATTAAAAGCAGGAAATTCAACTTCTTGAATTATTGTATATTGATTATTTATAATAAATGTTTCTTTGATAACATCATATTCAAGCTTATTGTCAACTAAAACTTTAATAGCACTTTCATTAACTTTTACACTTATTATTTCTATTGAAGTTAACTGTGCAGAAGAAAAAGGAATTGCTAAAAGTAAAAATACTAAAAATATACAAATAACCTCTTTTTTCATTAAAAATTAAAAGAAAATCTAGCTTAAATAGTTTATCTAAATCTTAATAACTTCTAAATCAATATCTTTTAGTAAATCTTTAATCTTTTCTTTTTCTTTTCCTAAACCTTTCCAGTCAACTAAAACATAATCAACTTTTTCTATTGTTTTATTTATAGCTTGATCTAACATTTCTTGATTTAAAAATTGCAAAGCATATTTTGGACAAATATGACTGATAGCAACATTATTTTTTAAAGAATATTTAACAAAATTTGGACCATGGTGTAATCCCCCAATACCTATTGCAGTTTTAACTTTTTCTGTATCATTTTTTATCACATGAAAAATAGCTTTAGAGATTAAAGAAGCAGCTTCTTTATCCTGCCATTCTTTTAATGAGCTTCCAATTTCAATAAAGAAACAAGGTTTTTCAAGATAAGGACCATGGTGAGTAGCTTCTAAAATTAATTCATATTTTGGATTATTTTGACTTAGAAATTTTAATGCTTTAAATTGCAGTAATGCTGAACTTGGGTTCAATATATTATCCTTTCCACCCATTTCTGCTTTATCCCAATTTCCTGGACAATGAACAGAAAAAGCAGGGAGTTTTGTTTTACTTTCATGTTTTGTTGCAAATATGAAAAAATCAGCTTTTACTTTTTTATCAATATTTTCATTATAAATGGATTCTTTTTCTACTAGATGAACATTCAAATTTCCTGGCAAAAATTCTTTTATTGTTAAACCAGCAGGATCTTTCTTTGAAAGAATAATAGCAAATTCCATAAAATATAAGAAAGATAATATGTTTTTAACTTTATCTATATGCTAATCTTGTGAAGAAATCTATTTGATCAAGTCTGAAAAAGATAAATAATACTGCTATGGTCAATGCTAGAATAATTAATATGAGAATAATCTTGGCATAAAAGGTCTTTTTTAACCAATTCGTATTTTCCCTGGCTGCGTGAAGATTCTTCATTTGGAGTTCTTCACTAAAAGATATTTTGTACTCTTTTCCATCATCATCTTTATAATACATTGGCTTCATGTTTACTATTTTCTAGTCAATATAGTATTTAAATGTTATTGCGATTGAAGCTCTGTCCTAAATCCTATATTTTTTAAAATATATTTTACTATCACATTTCACATCTCACACATTTCACATGTGCGCGTGAGATATATAAATAGATTTAATATTTACTCATTATGATAGTAACCGAAGTAATAAAGACAGGGATATTAAAACTGACTAAATCTAAACAAGAAGCCTTAGATCATGAATATAATGGTTTTCAATGGTGGATGCAATTTGGCATTGATAAAAATATTTTAAGTCAACATAAAAGAGCTAAAGGCTGGTATTATGCAAAGGACGAGATAAAATATAAAGATTATCCTTTAGTTATCCCAAATGAACAGATTTGGTTTAGAAATAAAAAGACTAAACTTACCCCCTATTGGATAAAGATAAGTGTACGAAAAAGGAAAGGTATTGGTATTTGGTTGCCAATAAAACCACATAAAGAGCCATTAGATATTAAATATCTAAAAGATAGTTTACTTATTAAAAATAAAAAAGGAAACTATGAATTAAGATTAGTTTACCAATATGAAATTAAAAAAATTAAATATAAAATAATAACTGCTATAGATTTAGGTGAAAGAAATATAGCAACTGTTTGTAACAGTAGATGCTTAAAACCTATTTTCTATGGTAGAAATATAAGAGGAATAAGAAGGCATTATGCATATATGAAAAAGAAACTTGGACAGAAAAAATTATTAAATAAAATAAAAGCAATAGGAAACAAAGAAAAAAGAATAGTCGAACAAGAATTACATAAGATTGCTAATGAAATTGTCAGGTTTGCTAAAGAAATGAAATCTTTAATTGTTATTGGTGATATGAAAGGTATAAGAAGATTTAGATATAGAAAACTTAATAGAATAATCTATTCTATGCCTTTCTTTAAATTAACTAATATTATAACTTACAAAGCAAATCAACAAGGAATACAAGTAATTAAAATAAATGAGATGAATACTTCAAAAACTTGTTCAAGATGTGGTGAAATGGGCATTAGAAGATTTCAAGGCCTATTTAAATGTAAAAGTTGTGGATATGAAATTAATGCTGACTTTAATGGTTGTAAAAATATACTAAAAAGGTCATTAGATTATATGTTTAATGACGGGGTTATTGGCTTAAACCCTAAAATTTCTGCTATGCAAGAGATAAGTTCTATGAAATCTTTGTAAGATTAAAATTTGGGACATGGCCTGCGATGGAATATATAATTTAGAAAAGCTTTTATAATCGCTAATTAAAATAGATTTATGTTAGAATATTGGCAATTGATATTATCCTATTTAGTAATTGTATTGGGGTTCTTTGTCGGCGTTATAATAAGAAAAAAAACAGGAAATGAAGTTATAGTTGGAAAAAAGGCCATAATTTTAGGATTGAGAGCTATTTTAATTATATTATCTATAATGGTATTAATAAATATGAATAATTTTCTTATTTTCTTCTTATGTGTATTATTGGGGGTAGTAATAGCATACTTTTTAAGATATGCAGTTTTATTTTTAGGATTATTGGCAATAGGCTTTAGCAGCAATACATTATTTTTATTAGTTATTAGCATTATTTTCATAACATTATTAGTATATGGAACTTTATTTAGATATAATAAAAAACGATTATATTTAAATTTGGTAATATCTATTTTACCATTAATATTATTCTTAATTTTGAATATTAAAAGTAATGAAACTTATAGTAGTATATTAAATGGAATAAGTTTGGGGGGATTGTTAAGCATAATCATTAAAATAGAAAGATATATATAGATAAAAACAATTAATCGGGATGATAAAGAGGTGCAAAGGGTGGGAAATTTAGGCAAGGTTTTAATTGTAGTATTTATGTTTATAGCTTTGACTTTCTTTATTGTTTCTTTTGATAAAAGCGGATTGAATAATTATTTAACAGGAAATGCAATTTATGATATTGATTATGCTAATGTAAATGAAGTTACAATACAAATACCAGAAAAGAATTCTGTAGATATTATTTTCAGCTCTGTTAAAAGAGTAAATTTATTTTATGATGGAAGTCAAGGAAGTGTGGCTAACTTTAGAATAGGGAATCTTGGAGTTTTAAAATTTAATTTGGGTGAAACTAAAAGAGCAGATCTTGATAATGATGGAAAAGCTGAAACTGAGATAACATTTATGCAAATAGTTAATAAAAATGCTGAAATCAATATTAAAAAAATTGAATCAGGATGTTTACCTAGTTGGTATTGTGAAGAATGGGATGAATGTGTTAATAATGCACAGACAAGAACATGTATAGATGTAAATGGATGCAACAATAATGTTGGAAAACCAGAATTAAGTCAAAGTTGCACTGCAACTTGCGATGATGGGATACAAAATCAAAATGAAGAAGGAATTGATTGCGGAGGATCTTGTGGTAAACAATGCAGAGTTAAATCTTCTACTATATTTTTATGGGCGGGAATACCAATAATAATTGCTGTTTTGATAATATTAATTATTTACTTTTATGTTAGAGTTAAAGAAAAACCTTATGAAGCTATATTAAATCCTCCTGAAGAAGAGATGAAATTTAAAGATGAAAAGAAATTAAACAAAGATGATAAAGCTTTAAGTGAATTAGATGATTATGTAAAAGAAGCTTTGTTGAGGAATGTTCCTGTTAATGAAGTAAAAGAAAATTTATTGGATGTTGGATGGCCGAGCAATATTGTTGATAAAGCAATAAGTAAGTGGCAAGGACAGTTTAGAAAGTAATAAAAACCCTTATTTTACTAAAAATTTATGCTATATTTTATTGGAATCGGGCTAAATGATGAGAAAGATATAAGCTTTAATGGGTTGGAAGCTATAAAGAAATGCAAATACATTTATTTAGAAAATTATACTAGCAAATTAAACTGTAGTGTAAAAGATTTAGAGAAATTTTATAAAAAAAAGATAATATTAGCAGATAGAGAATTTGTTGAAAATAAGAATATTGAGATATTAAACAAAGCAAAGAAAGAAAATGTTGCTTTTCTAGTTATCGGAGATGTTTTTTCAGCTACTACACATATTACATTGTTAATAGATGCTAAGAAATTAAAGATTAAAATAAAAATTATTCATAATGCTTCCATATTGAATGCTATTGGAGAAGTTGGATTGGAATTATATAAATTTGGAAAGATAACTTCTATTCCATTTAATAATGAAAATGTTAAAACACCGATAGAAGTTTTTAAGAAAAATTATGAAAATGATATGCATACATTATTCTTGCTTGATATCAATGAAAATTTAATGACGATAAATGAGGGATTAAATTATTTAATTAAAAATAATATTAATAATGATGTTGTTGGAATTGCTGGATTAACAAATGATAAACAAGAGATAAAATATAGAAAAATTAAAGATTTAATAAAAATAAAATTTAATTTATTCCCACAATGTATAATAATTCCAGGAAAAAAATTACATTTTGTTGAGGAAGAAGCATTAGAATTATGGAAATAAAAGAGTAATATTTATTAACTAGTAAGTCCTATTACAATGAAATGAAAACCATGGTAAGCGTAAATAAACAGGCAATTTTAGATTTAGTTAGAGTTAAGGATGATTTTGACACAATAGTAGAATCTTTAGAATTAATGAGCGATAAAGATTTTATGGATTCTTACAGAAAATCAAAGGAACAGATTAAAAAGAGAAAATTTGTTGATTGGAATGAACTATAACATACTTCCTACTGAAGAATTCTCAAAAGATTTTAAAAAATTAGATAAACAATTCCAACAAAGAATAAAGAAAAAAGTAGGGGAAGTATCTGAAGATCCTACAAGATATAAGCATTTACATTATGATTTAAGCGGAAGTTGTAGATTATGGATTGGAAAATTAAGGATAATATTTTCTTATGATATTAATAAAAAAGAATTATATTTAGAAAAGATAGTATTTGGCCATAAATATACCGAATGATGGAAGTTATAAAAATAAAGGTAAAAATAAATCAATCTAAGAATAATATTGAGAAAAAGGATGATTATTATTTAATAAAAATAAAAGAAAAAGCTGAAAATAATAAAGCCAATATAGAAATTATAAAATTTTTAAGAAAATATTTCAATAAAGATGTTAAAATTATTAAGGGATTAAAAAGTAAAGAGAAATTAATAAGATTAGAATGATGGAAATTACAAAATTAGCGGTTAAGAAACATGTATTTGTTTGTGTTAATGAAAGAGAGGAAGGAGATTGTTGTGCAAATATTAATGGAACTGAAATTTTTTTTAACCTTAAATTATTTGTAAAAGAAAACGGATTAATTAATGATGTTTGGATTACAAGAACAAGATGTTTAGGATTTTGCAACCCAGATGGAACAACATTAGTTATTTATCCTGAAGGAAAATGGTTTATGAAAACAACAATAGAAGATTTAGATGATATTAAAAAATTTTTGTTATAGGAAAACTTTATATACAACATATTAAAGAAAATAAATATGAAAAGAAGCTCTAGACGTTGGAAGAAAAAAGGTCAAATGAGATGGAAATGGCAACGTAAGAGAATGAAAAAAGAAAAGAGAAAGAGAAAGGCTAAATAAATAGATTTTTAAATATTTTTAAATTCTTATTATTATAGGGGGGATAGATATGAATATTACAAATAAATTTAGAAATATGACTGGACAACAAATGGGAGGGGTTGCTTTTTTGATAGGAGCTTTTGGAGCACTTTATGTAGTTGCTCAAGAAAACAATTTGAAGCATTCAATCGGTCCAGGTAATTTGGAAGTTATTACAAGAAATTCAACCACGACAATCAAGAGTGAAGTAGATAAATTAGTTATTGACGGTAAACAATATTATTTAAGATACAATTCATTTGGTGAACCTAAACTTTATACTGTAAGATAATTTTATTTTTTTATTTTAAAAGTAATATACAGTAACCTTTAAATATAACTTCTTAACCAAGAATTATGCTTTGATCATGCATGAGGAAGGTAAATATTATATCTTCTAAGATTTGTTAAAAGCATTTAATTAGAATATTTTAGAAATAGAATATTCAATAATGATTACTTAAATGAATTTTTAAGTAGGATGTATGAGCAGAACTCTAAATAGTGAGAATAAATTACGCTAATTATATTATATCTTGCGGTTACAATAAAAGCTTAATTCCCGTTGATCCTGCGGGAGGTCGCTGCTATTGGGATTCGACTTAGCCATGCAAGTCTGGGGGTAGCAATACCACCGGCGAACTGCTCAGTAACACGTTGATAATTTGCCCTTAGGTTGAGGATAACATTGGGAAACTGATGCTAAAACTCAATAGAAGATTACAACTGGAATGTGTTTTCTTCAAAAAGTAATGCCTAAGGATAAGTCAGCGGCTGATTAGGTTGTTGGTGAGGTAATGGCTCACCAAGCCAATGATCAGTAGGGGGGATGAGAGTCCTAGCCCCGAGAAGGGCACTGAGATACTGGCCCTAGCCCTAAGGGGTGCAGCAGGCGCGAAAACTTTACAATGCACGAAAGTGTGATAAGGGGATCCCAAGTGCTATACAATGTATAGCTTTTGCCAAGTGTAAGTAGCTTGGCGAATAAGTGATGGGCAAGACTGGTGCCAGCCGCCGCGGTAACACCAGCGTCACAAGTGGGGACCGCGATTATTGGGCCTAAAGCGTCCGTAGCAGGTTCGGTAAATCTTTTGTGAAATTGTTGTGCTTAACATAACAACGTGCAAGAGACACTGCCTTACTAGAGACCGGGAGGAGGTAGGAGTATTCTGTGGGGAGCGGTAAAATGCGATAATCCACGGAGGACTACCTGTGGCGAAGGCGCCTACCTAGAACGGGTCTGACTGTGAGTGACGAAAGCTGAGGGAGCGATCGGGATTAGATATGGGTAAGAGAAGACTTTTTATATTAATACTGACTATAGAGGATTAGAATGTCTAGTAAACTACCGAAGAGACTAACAAAGAAATTATGCAGAGTAATAGGAATAATTCATGGCGATGGCAATATGTCATCATCAAGAATCCATATAACTGATAAATGCCTGGATTACCATATTCAAGTTTTGCAGCCTTTATTTAAGGATGTATTTAATCTTGAATTGAACTTATTCCACGACAAAAACAGAAATTCTTATTATAGTCATGTAAAAGACAAGAAAGTTTACAAATACCTGACAGAAACTTTAGAAATTCCTAAGGGAGCTGTAAGGAAAAATTTGAAAATACCAAATTATATAAAAAGTCTTCAAGATTCTCTAAAAGCTTCTTATATCTCCGGATTATTCGATGCTGAATGTTATATAAGTAAAAGACAAGCTGAAATAAGCTTCTCGATTACGTGTCAAGAAATCTTTGAGTTTATTAAAGAATTTTTGAACAATAAAAAAATAAAATTCAGTACAAGAATAAGAGATAGAAGAAGAAATAAAGAATACGAAATATATATCTATGGCAGAGAGAGAATAAATGGATTGTTGAAAATAATAAAATTAAAACATCCAGAAAAAATATCACAACTTCATATTCCTTCTCTTACCCACTAAAGACCCCAGTAGTCTCAGCTGTAAACGCTGCGAGCTATGTGTTGCACATTCTTAGTGGATGTGCAGTGCCTGAGCGAAGGTGTTAAGCTCGCCGCCTGGGAAGTACGGCCGCAAGACTGAAACTTAAAGGAATTGGCGGGGGCTCACTACAAGGGGTGCGGCGTGCGGTTCAATTGGATTCTACGCCGGGAATCTCACCAGGGGCGACGGCAGGATGAAGGTCAGATCGAAGGTCTTACCTAACGAGCCGAGAGGAGTTGCATGGCCGTCGTCAGTTCGTGTCGTAAGATGTCTTGTTAAGTCAAGCAACGAACAAGACCCATGTTTACATTTGCTAACATCTAAGAGATTAGGAATGAGCACAATGTAGAGACTGCCTTCGAAAGGAGGAGGAAGGTGTGGGCAACGATAGGTCAGTATGGCCCGAATCTCCTGGGCTACACGCGCGCAACAATGGTAAGGACAATGGGATGCAACTCTGAAAAGAGAAGCTAATCCTCTAAACCTTATCTTAGTCCAGATTGAGGGCTGTAACTCGCCCTCATGACGTTGGAATCCCTAGTAATCGGACCTCAACACAGTCCGGTGAACATGTCCCTGAGCCTTGCACACACCGCCCATCAAACCAACCGAGCAGAGTTCAGGTGAGGCTTATTTTTTTGAATAAGTCGAATCTGAGTTCAGTGAGGTGGGTTAAGTTGTCACAAGGTAGCCGTAGGGGAACCTGCGGCTGGATCACCTCCTAATTTATTTTTATTATTTACTGCTCATACAAATTTTATTTTCATAATGGGCTCGTAGTTCAGCGGTAGAACGCTCGCCTTGCACGCGAGAGGCCTCGGGTTCGAAACTGCCCGTCGGCAAAAGCTTAAAGGCAGCGATTTTCCCGACGAGTCCACTATTGATATTTAATGCAGTTCACAAATGAATTTTTGTGGATGAAGGGTTTTCATATTAATGAAAGCCGTGCATAGGTTATCTTAATTGTATGCTCAGTAAGCCATTAGATGGATGACTTGGCTTAGTAAGATGAAGAAGGACGTGGCAAGCTACGAAATGTCTCGGGTAGGCGCACGCAGCCTGTGATCCGAGAGTGTCTGAATAGGACTTCCTTCTCTTCGGAGAAATCATGCAAATGATGAACAACGCGGGGGATTGAAACGTCTTAGTACCCGCAGGAAAAGAAATCAATCGAGATGCCGTTATTAACAGCGAGCGAACGCGGCACAGGGCAAACCGAATCCTACTAGAAATAGCAAGGAGATGTGGTGTTCGGGATTGCATTAAGATCCTAGCTTCACGAGCTGAAGTTTTTTGGAATAAAATACCAAAGAGAGTGAAAGTCTCGTAAGTAAAGTGAAGTGGATTTTGCAATTTCCAGAGTAGGGCTCATTGGATATTGGGTCTGAATACGGGGGGCATTAACCTCTAACCCTAAATACTTACTAAGTCCGATAGCGTACCAGTACCGTGAGGGAAAGTTGAAAAGAACCCTTAACAGGGAGTTAAAAGATCCTGAAATCTAATGGCGATAGGATGATACGGCTCTTAGGAGTTGTATCGTACGTTTCGAATAACGGGCCAGGGAGTTTATCTGAGTGGCAAGGCTAAATAAAATGAAGCCGAAGCGAAAGCAAATGCTCGCAAGTAATGAGGAGCATGGTATGAAAATGCCATTAGTCACTTGGGTATGACCCGAAACTAGGCGATCTAACCCAGAGCAAGATGAAGCAGGGATTACACCTTGTGGAGGTCTGAAGAGGTGCTGTGTACAAGCGTTCTTATGACTTTGGGTTAGGGGTGAAAAGCCAATCGAGCCTAGTGATAGCTGGTTCCTACCGAAGTTGGCCGCAGTCAAGTCTGAGTGGAGATTGTTGAGAGGGTAGAGGTACGGATTGAGAGTTTAAGGGAAGAAATTCCTCGGCTCGCTGTCCAACTCAAAATATCTTAACATCGAAGAAACTTGGAAACGGGAGCAGGCGATAAACGTCTGTTGCGAGAGGGAAACATCCCAGACTATAGTTAAGGTCCTGAAATGTTAGCTAAGTGTTAAAGGGTGAAAGGTGTCTGTAATCACAGACAGCGGGGAGGTTGGCTTAGAAGCAGCCATCCTTTAAAGAAAGCGTAACAGCTCACCTGTCAAGATTACGGGCCCTGAAAATGGACGGGGCTAAGCTAATTACCGATACTATAGACCTGTATTTATTTACAGTGTGGTAGGTAGGCGTCTTAATAGAGCAGAAGCTTTTTCGTGAGAAGAAGTTGATCTACTAAGAATGAGAATCCTGGCAATAGTAGGAGCTAAACGGAGTTAGAATCTCCGATACCGAAAGGGCAAGGGTTTCTTAGCACTGCAGTTCAGCTAAGAGTAAGTTGATCCTAACATAAGTCGTAATTGACTTTTTGGAAAGGGAAATCGGTTAATATTCCGATACTACTTAAGTACATATGGCAACATAAGGCTAAGACCTGACACTTTGGAGTAAGCTGACGCTAGTAACTGCTAGCGTTAATCAGAACAAGTCAAGGGAGTATCGTAATGATGAGAACTTGGGTAAATCTGAGAATAGCAGTTCGCAAGGATTGTTCAGCTGATATCTTGAGTCCATGAAAAAGGTCTAAGCATGAATCTTGAGTATTCATACCAAGAACCGGCACAGGTGCCCCTAGGTTAAAAGCCTAAGGTATGAGGGAGTAATTCAACTAAGGGAACTCGGCATATTAGTTCCGTGCCTTCGGCATAAGGAATCCCTGATATTGTGTTTTTATAAATGCAATTACAGGGCTCAGTTACAAGAGAGGTCCGACTGTTTATCAAAAACGTAACTCTTCGCGAGCCTGCGAAGGTGTGTATGGAGAGTGACGTCTGCCCAGTGCTAGTACTTGAAACTTCATTTCAATGGAGCTAAGAGCTAGTAAACGGCGGGAATAACTATAATTCTCTTAAGGTAAGCACAAAGTTGCCTTAACAAAATCTGGCTATATGCTGGAAAGTCTGTGAATCTTACACTACCGATTTATCGTCGGTGAAAATGTGTTAAGTGCAGATAATCAGCAGGAAAGACTAGAAATTTTTTCTAGAATCCTCAGAGGCCATACGCCAGAGTTTCGAAAGAAACAAGATATGGTCCGACCCTAGCAGCGATGTTAGGAGACATGTAAAAATGTCCGCCTTTGTAAAAAGGTCTTGAAAGTAACAGATGTGAGCGAAATACCTTGTCGGTTTAACGCCGACGTGCATGAGAGGCGTAACGAGATCTCTACTGTCCCTAGTTGAAATCCCCTGAACATACAATTCCG
>Ga0209542_10002372_pt1 | contig 42295 bp, 44 predicted proteins | sample RifCSPhighO2_01_FD_184028 | JGI IMG/M metagenome (GOLD analysis project Ga0209542, IMG submission 184028) | Soil microbial communities from Rifle, Colorado - Rifle CSP2_plank highO2_0.1 (SPAdes) (version 2) | ecosystem: Environmental > Terrestrial > Deep subsurface > Rock core/Sediment ... | reverse complement strand
AGTAATCGATGATCGGCAGCAAAAGTTGGCATCGTTTGCCGCTTCGTGAGATACGACAATGTCCGAAGGACTTGACGAGGAACGAAGCGGAAGGGGTTTATAAGGGGTCGCAACCCCTTATTTCATTTGTTTTTCTTTAAATTGTGCTATCAGCAAAATAAAACAAAAACTCTTATAAAACCAATTATTTTTTCTTAATTATGATTGATGAAATCAAACAAAAGTTAGAAAGAGCTTTGCCTGGCGCTAGGGTTGAAGTTTATAATGAAAGTTCAAGGCATGTTGGTCATGACGCTGGAGGGGCGCATTTAGGTGTTAAAATTATTTATTCAGGATTTAAAGGAAAAACTTTAATAGAACAGCATAAAATCATATATGATATTTTAAAAGAGGAAATGAAAACAAAAATTCATGCTTTGGTAATTAAAACTAAGGTTAAATAAAATGGAAGAGAAACTAAAAAACAGAATCGTTGAACTGATAAATTCCAGCCGAGTCTTTCTATTCATGAAAGGAACATCTGAACAGCCGCAATGCGGATTTTCTGCCAGGGTAGTTGCTGTTTTAAAAAATTTAGAAATTGAATTTAAATTTTTTGATGTCTATTCTGATGAGGAGATTAGGCAGGGTATTAAGGAATACGCTGATTGGCCGACAATTCCACAACTATATATTAACGGAAAATTTATAGGCGGCTGTGATATTGTAGTAGAGTTAGCTGAAGAAGGCGAATTAAAGAAAATGGTTAATTTTATTTAGATTTGTTTTTTCTATGTAATTCTGATACTTTTGCTGTTGCTGCCTGGTAAATATCTTCTGCGGATCTTCCGCTTAGTATCTCTAATGCTTGGTCAATGTTATCAACATGATAAATAGTAAATGTATTGTTTCTGAAACCCTCCATTAATTTTTTATCATACTGCGCTCTTAATACTAATTCTTCAACATTAAAACTCGGTATGATTACACCTTGTTGACCATTTAACCCGAGCCTTTCAGCCAGGTCTAAAGCGCCTCTCACTTTAGAATAAACGTGTCCTATAGCACCAATATTACCTTCAGAAGAATATATTGCTCCAGTCATGGCAATACTTTGTGAAATAGGTGTTTGAGACAGTGACGATAAAAGAGCTACTAAGCTTGCTGCTGAGGCACTATTTCCACTACTTTCATCAATCTCTTGCGGAAAAAAAAGGTCTAATGGAACATTCGGATCAACTCCCATTTTTTTTCTTAAAACTTGAAGAGCCATTTCCCATCCTTTACGCATTGTTGAATCAGCATGTTTAACACGATCTTCAACCATTCTTGTTTTATATTTTCCTTGAGGAAGTAAAGTTGTTTCTATGGTTGAAACACCGCCATATTCTATCCCGTCTTCTCCACATACTAATAGAGATTGAACTTTGCCAATAGCTTCACCGGTCAGTCTAACTAAACCTTCTCGAGCAAGAGTGTCAGTATAGATTTGGGCTTTTATTGACTGATGATCACGTTGCTGATCTATATAATGAGCTACAACTTCTGGTGTTGTTTCTTTTAGTCCAGTTGATCGTGCTAAATGAGCTGATCCTTCTACGGCATCTAAAAAAGCTGAGAGATTAGAGGAGATAAATCCACTTTTGAAAGCAGCATTTTCTGTTTGGTGAACAGCCGCATATTGTATTAAAGCTACTAAGGCTGGTTCTGTAAATGGCGGGAATTTACTTTGTTTTGTTCTTCTAGCTTTATCATTCAGATCTCCTATAACTGTTTTCGCTCTTCTAGCTAATTTTAACCTATTTTCAGGAGTATTCATCATTTGCTCGGAGAGATGAACTCTTGTGAACTTAGCTCTAAAACTAGAGAACACATCATCAGAATCAAGCTCATTTTCTCCATTTGAGCTGACTATAAATACTGTTGAAAAATCTGCCTTTAATGGGGGAGTAATTTCTTCTACCCCTACATCATCTCCAACACGACGGGTTAATTGATGAGTTCTGGTTTCCATGGCTTTGTCGAGAGCATGAAGATGAGAAATGTTTTCTGCAGGTGTTGTATCAATTAGGCGTGAGCCATTGTAAATAACCAGAATGCCTCCGTTAGCTTCTAAAAGGCTTCCAGGGAGCAGGCGCTGATGCGGAGCTTTAACACCACTGTCTATACTTCCAATAAACTCTCCAATTAATTCGCGTGGATTATTACCGGCAAGAGCTACAAAGGGATGCTCAGAATAATCAGATTCTCTTTTTATGATAAAAGGTTCGTAATAGTAAACAACAGCTTTCTTATCTTCAGGATCAACTGTTATACCTCTTAATTGAATCTTCCGGTATATATTTTCGAGAGTTGTTACTACGCTTCTTTTTCCTTTAAACCTATCTTTTGCGTCCCATTTCTTAATAATTAGGTTTATTTCTGAATAATAAGTATTAATTCTATCAATGCGAGCCTTTGCACTTCTACGATGATATTCTCTTTCCATTTCTAATTTTATCGTTTTATATTTTCCTACGTTTTCTCTTAGAATTTTTTTAGCAGTTTCTGAGTCTAGAGGCGTTAATGCTTCTTCTTTTCTGGTTGTAACTAATCTTAAATCATCGATTGGTGAAAATTTAGCAGTTCCAATTCTGTTTTTTCTTTTTACTTTAGGAACTAAAGAATATCCATAGTAAGTTGTATCAAGTCTCTTTTTGAGTTCTCCATTGTATTTATCCAGCAATCTTTCCTGTAAAACTGCTAAATGATCTTCGCCTTCTTCTACCTGAACATGATCTTTTTTGATAATATCTGTTAAACTCTTCAGATCTTTTCCCAGTTCTGCGCCATAACCAGCGGGTAAACTTAAAACATGCCAGGCCGGGTCCTCATTCTCGTCAAAGAATAATACTTGATCTGTTTGGGCTATATGGCGCCTAGCTAGCGCTGCATCAACAATTAATTCGTCGATACTAGGGATTAAAGCATCAGTTCTAGACAATCTGGACATTTTTTTTTTGGCATTTAATTCTCCTGTAGGTAGTCTTAGATTTTGGTTGATGCTCGCCCAAATATCTCTGATCATTTCGGCTTGTTGGTGATTCTCTTCCGCTACTAATAGAATGTTCTTCTCTCTTGCTAGAGATTCGAGAATTAATCTTAATGGACCATCCTGTCCAATAACCATATCGATTCCATGAAGCTTTTGAAGAGAATCATAGCTTACTTCGCCGATCGAATATCTTAAACTTAATTCTCTAAGTTGAGAGTCGAGATCTATTCTTGGTGGATGTGTTAACATTGGTTGTTGGGGTCTACTTTTATATAAAAATATTTGGTAATAAAGTACTTATTTAGTCTTCTTACGCAATGAGCATCGGCTCGCCTTTGGCTGCTATAATTCTATAGCAAAAATTCCTCTTGCAATCTCCTTTTTGCTCGACGTTATTGACAAGCAGGCTCGCAACCGCCCCTAGTGAAGCGAGCATGCCACTGGTGTTGAGCCCGCAGGCGATCACCAGTGGTGGGCGGTTTTTTTGACAAACCACTAAAATTATAGGTTGTATCATCACAATATTTAAACACCTCCTGATTATAATAATAGTGATGCAGGTAGACTTATTTTCAGAAAATGCTTGTGTACCAAGGCCACAAACAATTGTTAGAACTTTGAATCTATATATTTATGGCCAAGAACGTTTAAAGCGGGCAATCTCTACGCAAGTTTGGCAGCATTATTCAAGATTAATTGAAAGAGCTAAGAACGATAATGATCCATTAAAACCACTTAATAAACCGAATCTTTATGTGATTGGTGATTCTGGAACAGGAAAAACGTTGACTTCAAGAATTGTCGGGAGGTTAATCGGTGTTCCTTTTGTCTACATAGATGCTACAGAACTTTCAGATGTTGGTTACCGTGGCGAGGACGTTAATAGTATTGCTAAAAAAGCTTTAGCTGAAGCCAATGGCAATATAGAAAAGGCAAGATGGAGCTATGTTTTCGTTGATGAATTTGATAAAAAAGCCCAGGTTTTAGATAGTAATGATGATGTAAATCAAAGAGGCGTGCAAAGTGGATTTTTATCGATTCTAGAAGGAAAGATTATTTCTGTTGATGGACCTGAAGATAAAGAAGTTGCAATAGATACTGCAGACATGCTTTTTACTTTTGCCGGTGCTCACGAAGGATTAGATAAATTACTGAGAGGCCCAGTTGGGTTTAAATCTAACTCTTTTTCAACTGATAGTTCATTGATAGATGCTCTAATTAAGTTCGGTATTAGCCCCCAAGTTTTGGGAAGATTTCAATATTTTGTTACTACCGACAGACTATCTAAAGATGGTTATTATAACATTTTAAAATTAGAAAAAAACCCTATCTTTCCAGATTTAAAAAGTGATTTTGCTAGAGTGGGTATAGAGTTAGAAATAACCGAAGCCGCTTATGATTTTTTTGCTGAACTTGCTGCTAAAGATAAAACAGGAGCTAGAGCATTAGCTAAAACGGTTAATTCTACGCTTTTAGATACTCTTTATGAGTTAAGTGAAACTACCTTGGAACTATTAATTGTTGATGAAGCGTTTCTGAGGAACCCAAAAGATATTGTTGCTAGAATTAAAGATGAAGTTAAGATGAAAGAACCAGAAGACTTAATTACCATTCCTAAGCGTGAAGAAAAAAAATTAGTTTCAATTTATCAAGGCTATAACGAACATCTTGTTAAAACTAATGAAGCATGGCTGCGGCAATCTGGTTTAGCGGATAGTTATGTTCAAGCTGCAGCTTTCCGTGCCAGCAAAGAAGGGTGGGAAGATCATTCTAGAGTGTTCGATGCTATTGCACTTTATAACAGCCAGATTGACCAGTTAGAAAGTAATTTTTTAAAAGAATTTGGCAAAAATCTTGACATAACTTCTGGAGCTAGAGAGTTATTAGTGGTAATTGGTCTTAAAAATTTTGATGATGCACCGATCTCAGATTTAATTGATGAAAATCTTTGGAGAGTATTTAAAGAGAACAGCGCAACAATCCAACAATCCCGTAAAAAGAAATTAAGATTAGAAGCTGCTGACATTGAAACTAATGTTTATTTCTTAGAAAGAATAAAAAAACCTGCTCAGAAATAAACATTAGGTCATAACGCTGAAAATATTTAAGACGGATTTTCAGTTATAACTTACTGGCTGCTGTAGAGCTGCAGAAATTGGACACTTTAGTTGCGGAAAAATCTATAACTACTTATGTCTGCAATTAAAATTCCGATAGGTTTTTAAATAAATTGATTTTTAAACAAATACCAATGACTTGGATGCTCCAATGAGGCCCAAGTTCTATTATCACATTTTAACTGTGGAGGTTAATAAAAATGACTGATGAAGCAAAAGTACTTGAAGCGGTAGAAATTGCCAGAACTACTGGAAAGATCAGAAAAGGAGCTAATGAAGCGACTAAAGCTATAGAAAAAGGAGATGCAAAACTAGTTGTTTACGCTGGTGATGTAAGTCCTAAAGAAATTATAATGCACTTACCTTTACTTTGTAAAGACAAGAACGTTAAATGCGTGGAAATTTCTAAAAAAGAAGATTTAGGAGCAGCAGCCGGATTGGCTGTAGGAACAGCGGCTGTAGCTATAGTTAACGAAGGCGAAGCTAAAAAATTAGTTGAATCTATATAGAGATTAGAGAACTATAAAATGGCTAATAACTTACAATTTAAAAAAAATCAAAATGAAGAACCTAGAGCGGAGGGAGTAGTAGATTTCACTCCAGGAATTCCATCAGAAGTAAAAGAAATAGTTTGTCGGGCTGGCAGCAGAGGCGAATTAACTCAGGTTATGTGTCAAATTCAAGAAGGCCGTGATCAGGGCAAAGCTATTAGAAGGAATGTTAAAGGTCCAGTGCAAGTCGGCGATATCTTAATGCTGCTAGAGACTGAAATTGAAGCTCAAAGATTAGGCGGCGGACGCTTTGGCAGTAAGAGGAAATAAACAATGGTAAAGTGTACTTTTTGTGGAGACTCAATTGAGAAAGGAACTGGAAAAATGTTTGTTTATACCAGCGGCAAAGTGATTAATTTTTGTTCTACCAAATGTGAAAAAAATTTGATTAAATTGAATCGTAAGCCTGTATCGGTTAAGTGGACCCATGAATATCGAAATGAACATAAGAAGGGCTCGGTTAAAAAGGACAAAGAATGATTGAAGGATTAGTTGAAAAAACCTTCATTGCAGCTAAGCATGATGCCTTGCAAAGAGGACTGCTGGGAGAAATTATCAGAAGATTTGAAGATAAAGGTTTAAAGTTGATCGGCATAAAAATGATTTTGCCGACTAAAGAGATGGCCCAGCAGCATTACGTTTTAACACCAGAGTTTATTGAAAAATTAGGCAACAATACCAGAAAAGCTGCTGAAGATAAAGGTATTAAGATGAGTGAAACTAATGAAGAAATTGCAGCTAGGGTTAGAGATTGGAATGTTGACTATTTAACAGAAGGACCAATCGTAGCTATGGCTTGGGAAGGATTTCATGCTATTGAAATTGGCAGGAAAATAGTGGGTCATGCCGAATCCAGACAAGCTCCTATCGGAACAATTCGGGGAGATTATAGTGTTGAATCTTATGCTATGGCTGATAGTTTAGGCCGGCCATTAAGAAATCTAGTTCATGCTTCTGGAAATAACAGTGAAGCTGAACATGAGTTATTGTTGTGGTTTACTCCTCGTGAATTGTGCAGCTGGAATAAAGAACGTTGGAAAGTAATGCATAAGGTTTGAATCATGAAATTAGTCGTTTTAGGCTCTCCCGGGGCGGGGAAAGGCACTTATACTCAAGAGTTAGTAAAGCGTTTGAATTTAGTTCACATTAGTACTGGAGAAATCTTTCGACACTTGGCGCAGGAAGGCAATCCGTTAGGATTGAAAGTCAAAGAAAAATATTTGAGTCAAGGGAAATTAGTTCCTGATGATGTGGTAATTTCTTTAGTTAAGGAGAGATTATCAAATAACGACTGTGAAGCTGGTTTTATTTTAGATGGTTTCCCCAGAACTTTAGAGCAGGCGGAAGCTTTACAAAATATTGTTAAAATCGATACTGTTTTGTTGTTTAAAGCTGACGATGATGTGATTATCTCTAGGATTAGTGGAAGAATGACTTGCCAAGATTGCGGCAGAATATACCATATGAAGAATATGAATCCCAAACAAGAAGGAGTCTGTGACATTTGTGGTGGAGAAGTTTTAATTAGAAGCGACGATAATGAAGAGGCAGTTCGTGACCGCTTAAGAATTTATCGAGAGAAAACAGCGCCTTTAATAAATTATTATCGTAAGAAGGGATTGCTAAGTGAATTATTAATTAATGAAGATTTCGGAACCCATGGTGAGATGATCATTGCTAGAATAATGAAAGTTCTCGGTATAAATTGAAGAACTGGTTATTAAATTAGCTAAAATGATGATTTTAAAACAAAAAAACTTAAAAAGGGAAATAAAACGCTATCTATAATTAGATGATAGGGGTATATTAACAATGACTGAACGAATGGTTGACAAGGTAATGCGGATCACGCAAAAACCTAAATTTATTAGAAATATTTGCACTAGTGCTCATATCCACCACGGAAAAACTGCTTTTACTGACAATCTACTGGCTGCGGCTGGAATGATGTCTTCTAAAGCAGCTGGAGATTTAGAAGCTGGTATGGCTACCTGGCAGCATGCCGATGAACAGGAGCGGCTAATGACGGTGGATGCAGCTAACGTTTCTATGGTTCACGAGTTTAATGGTGATGAATACTTAATTAATTTAATTGATACTCCCGGACACGTTGATTTTGGGGGCAATGTCACTAGGGCTATGAGAGCTATTGATGGTACTGTTGTTTTAATTTGTGCAGTGGAAGGAGTAATGCCACAAACAGAAACAGTAGTGAGGCAAGCCTTGCGGGAAAGAGTAAAACCGGTGTTGTTTATCAATAAAGTAGATCGGCTAGTTAAGGAGTTGAAATATAATCCAGAACAAATTTCACAAAGGGTTTTGGCTTTAGTCAGCCAATTTAACCAGATGGTAGAGAATATTGCTGAATCAGCTTATAAACAAGTGTGGAAAGTTAGCGTACAGGATGGAAGCGTAGCTTTTGGAAGTGCACGTGAAAATTGGGCTTTATCTTTTCCATTTATGCAGAAGAAAGGCATTAAATTTTCTGATATTCTAAGGATCTATGAGATGGATGAAGCTGAACGTAAGGATTGGGTTTGGAGAAATGCGCCTCTTAACGAAGTTATCTTGGATATGGTTATCAAGCATCATCCTGATCCAGCTGCTGCCCAGAGTTACCGTATCCCTAAAATGTGGCATGGTGACCCGGAATCACAATTTGGCAAAGATTTACTAGGCTGCAATCCGAATGGAAAGTTAGGTTTTGTTATAACCAGAATAGTTATTGATCCTCGTTCAGGAAAAGATATTTCTGCTGGCCGTCTATTTAGCGGAACGATCAAAGGCGGTATGGAGGTTTATCTTAATAATGCTAAACAGAAACAGCGTATCCAAAATGTATATATTTATAATGGAATAAAACCAGAGATAATTGAGTCCTTGCCGGCAGGGAACGTTTTAGCAATCTCAGGAGTAGTAGGATTTGCCGGTGAAACTGTAACTTTGGAACCAGAAGATGCTTTTGAGGAATTAAAACATATTTTTGAACCGGTAATTACTAAAGCTATAGAACCGAAAAAACAAGGAGATTTACCTAAATTAATTGAAGTTCTAAGGAAAGTCAGCCGTGAAGATCCTTCGATTAAAATTGAAATTAACGAGGAGACAGGGCAGAATTTAATTAGTGGAATGGGCGAACTTCATTTAGAAATTATTGAAAATAGAATAATTACTGAAAAAGGTGTTGAAGTAAAAACTTCTTCCCCGATTGTTGTTTATCGTGAAGCTATTACTAAACCTAGTCTAGAAGTTGAAGGTAAAACTCCTAATAAGCACAACAAACTTTACTTTAAAGTAGCTCCTCTGGATCCAATCATCGCTCAGGGAATCAAGGATGGAAAATTACCATTGGGCAGATTTAAAAGAAAAGACGAACAAATCACTTCTTTCCTACGTGAAGAATGTGATTGGGATGCTAAAAAAGCCAGTATGATCAGAGCTATCTATGAAGGAAATGTCTTTATGGATGAAACACGCGGTATTGTCCAAATCAATGAGATTATGGAATTAGTCTTGGATATGTTTGAAGAGGTTATGCGCCAAGGTCCTCTGGCTCGTGAACCATGTACTAATATAATGGTTAGCTTAACTGATTGTACATTGCATGAAGATGCTATCCATAGAGGTCCAGCTCAAATGTATCCTGCTATCCGTGAAGGTATAAGAGGAGCGATGATGCAGGCAGGTCCGGTTTTATTTGAACCGCTGCAAGTAATGAGAATAGAAATTCCCCATGATTATGTCGGAGCAATTTCCAAGTTGGTTTCATCTAAAAGAGGTCAACTATTAGATATCTTACAAGAAGGTAACCTTAGTGTGATAAAGGCTAAACTTCCAGTAGCTGAGTTATTGGGATGGAGTTCAGATCTACGCTCTTCTACTGAGGGAAGAGGAAGCAGCTCATTAGTTGATCAGATGTTTGAACGTATGCCTGGAGAGTTACAAGAGAAAGTTAGAGCTCAAATTGTCCAAAGAAAAGGACTTAGCCAAGGGGCATTGGGGGCTTAAATGATTCATGAGCATGTGAGTTTACCTTTCGTTTCTTCTTTTCTTTCTGATAATATTTCTAAAGAAGACAGTTCTGAATTAGAAAGATTCTTTCCTGAAATTTCCTAACTAGGTGATAATGTTTCTCTCATTAATTGTTTTGTAAAAAGCTGTTTGACTGAGTGTAATGGCTGTAAAAAAAATTATGTTGTAGAGGTTAGAATACTTTATGATTTAGCTAGTGACCAGAGATGTGAAAGAGGCGAACCGCCGATAGAGTTAAGAGAATTTGACACCTTAAATATTGCTCATGTTGTTAGTGTTGATTTCTTAACTGGATCTAATACCACATAGCTTGCTATAATACTATGTTGCCCAGTTAAGATTAAAATATGATTTTTCCACCAGTGTATTTTCACTGGTGGCTTAGCCATCTCTTTGATTGGAAAAATCATGGTCGAAAAACCGCCCCGAGCGAAGCGAGCATGCCACTGGTGTTGAGCCCGCAGGCGATCACTAGTGGTGGGCGGTTTTTTTGACAATCCCAACTAATTGAATACCCCGCAGCTTGCTGCGATTGGGATTTTTTATTAAACACTGATCGCCAATTTTAACATTTTGACCTAATGAGGGTGTTTCTATAATATATTTAGCTTTATTTTTTGATTTGTATATGGTAAATGGTTTAAAATTCCTTTTTATCTCGATTACTTCCTTATTTTCTTTTAGTAGAAATACATCAATGGGATAGAAAACAAAGAACATATGAAGTGAAATTCCTTTAGGTTTCTTAAAAATCATTACCAAATCTTGTGGTCTTCTAAACATTAAACCTCTAGCTTGTGAAAGAAAGGATTTACAGATCAGAGGATTATTTAGAATCATTTAAAATTCCATCAGTTTTTGATTATTTTCTATCCAACTTTTTATAAGCCAGCCAGATCAAAACAGCTAAGGCCAAACCTAGTAAAATGAATTTTAAGATATTGTTAGCATAACGCCAGTACCTGATTGTTCCGTAAAGTATTAGAAGAACTCCTCCAGAAACTATTCCTGTACTAATTGTGTCTTTATTAAATAATAGTCCTATAACTATAGACAGAATCCCAGCTATTACTGCTGCGATGAACACTATTTTATCGTGTTTTGACTTTTCTGAATCTATTTTGTCATATGGAGCTTCACAGTAACCAGTAACATTTTTATCTTCACCTACTGGCTGCGGGTACCTGTCTTTTACCCAGGTTCCATCTTGAGTTTGACACTCCTGCTCGTTATAAATTGTGTTAAATTTACGATAGGTTTGGTCATAATTGGGTGTCGGATCAAATACTTCAATACCGTAACCAATAAAAAAAGCTAACACTAAGGCGATAGCGGTTATTAAAACACCTTTTTTAATGTTCATGATTAACTGTAATCTGCTGCCATTTATATTGCTTTCTGATTATTAACTTCAAAACAGATAAATTAATTAAACTAAATATGTTTATGAAGATAGATGCTGAAAATTATCTCCCTGCGGAATGAATTGGTTGAATTGAAAGATGTTTCTGAAATTGATTCTTCTCCTACATGGATTGACGTTAATCGAATAACAGCCCAAGAAGCGGCAATTTTACAATCAAAATTCGATTTACATCTGCTAACTTTAGAAGATTTAAGTGTTATATCCAGGACTTGGATTAAAGTAGAAGAATTTCCAAATTATCTGCTTTGCGTTTTTTATTCTATGCAGAAAAATAAACCTGTAGAGGGGCTGGAAGTTGATTACATTATTGGCAAGAATTTTTTGATTACTAACCACCGTGAGCAGCTTCATCATATTACTGATCTTTGGAGCAATAAAGAAAAAACAAAAAAATTATTGTCTAAAGGAGTCGATTTTTTGTTCCATTATCTTCTTAGTCAAGACGTAGAATCATTCTATCCAGTATTGGATAAGCTGGATAGAGAGGTAGAGCTTATTGAAGAAGAAATTTCCAAAAAAGTTTCTACTCATGTATTACAAAGAATAATTTCTCTTAAAAATAAAATTATATATGTTAAAAAATTTGCTTTATCCCAGAAAGAAAAAATTTCTATTATTTCTAAAAGTAATGTAAAGTTTCTCTCTAAAAGAATCATCCCCTACTTTAGGGATATTTATGATAATGCAATTCATGTATTTGAAACTACTGAAAACTACCGGGAATCGGCTTCTAGTGTTTATGAGTTATATATGTCAACTGTTTCCAACAATATGAATGAAGTCATGAAAGTGCTTAGTATCATAGCCACTATTACTTTACCTTTAACTGTTATTTCTAGTATTTATGGAACTAATTTTGAAATTCTTCCAGGATCTTCAGCAAAATACGGATTTTGGCTAATGATTTTGGGCATGGCCAGTATGATGGGGCTGATGATACTTTATTTTAGAAGAAGAGGATGGTTTTAAGATTTTACTTGTTAATTTCAACTGCTAGTTTTTTTTACTCTATAACCACTCCAACTTTACCTGGCGAAGCAGTTTTAGCTTTATGATGGCTGGATTTTTCGGCAGTTATTATTTCAATTTTACATGAAAATTCTTCTTCTAAAAATTTCTGGCATTGGCTAAGATAATCTAATTCTTCTTTTTGGTTATGAAGATAGAAAGCATCTGAATTTACTAATCTTGGGATTAATTTGATAATCTCTTGTCCGTATTTCTTTAAAGAAGAATCTAATATTACCTTGGCTAGGATCTCTTGGGGGTTGTTTGTTTTACTTTTTTCTTTAAAGACTTTTTCAACTAATTTGTATTTCCATGCTGGAGAAACAATTAACGTTACTTTGGCCAGAGTGTTTAATTTAGCTAATTTAGCAACTGCTTCAATATCGTTAATGGTATTTTTAACTAATTCTTCTCCTAGACTAAGTGCCGGATGAATCCTATTTTTGTCGGCCTTAGGCCAGTCTGATAATGATATCAACTTTTTTTTACCGATCTTCTCCCAAATTTCTTCGCAAATAAAAGGAGTTACTGGTGAAAGCAGAGAGGCTTGAGTTTCAATGATTTTATTAATTGTTTCCAGATGGTAATTTCCTTTTGTTCTTCTAGTATACCATTTAATTGCGTTGTTTAACTCAAAGTAAGATGCTTGCAGTGCGCTTCTAAAAAGCGTATTTTCCATAGCTTCTGTTGTTTTTAAGATAATTTCATTTAATCTAGAATCCATCCATTCATCTACTTTTAATCTATCTCTTCTTCCTTTTCCATAATTTTCAACACAGAAATCATGAAACTGTTCTAATTTATTCTTTAAAGCAGTGGCGAAAGCACTATCCCAATTAGGATCATCCATTTCTTCTCCGCCGCTTAGAATCGTAAATCTAGCGCAGTCAACACCAAATTTAGAAGGCATTTCCCGTAATGGTATGATGTTTCCTTTACTCTTGCTCATTTTTTCTCCATCTACTGTGACCCAGCCGTTAACTCCAATACTTTTTGGCCAGTGTTTGTCTGGAAAAATGGCAGTATGATTAAAGATGAAAAATGCTAAGTGGTTTTGGATCAAATCTTTACCGGAATTTCTAAAATCGACTGGATACCAATAGTTAAATTCTTCACGCAGGTGTTTAGCATCAATTCTTGTTTTAACATTTTTGTTTAGAAAGATATAATCAAATAAGTCGTCATCAATCTTATCTAGTGAGATATTCCGGATCAAATGTGCTATAGTATAATAAGCCATGTAGATAGTGCTGTCGCTTAAACTTTCGATTAGCCATTTTTCATCCCAGGGCAGTCTTGTTCCTAAACCAGCTTCCCTGGTGCAAGCCCAGTTGTTCAGCCAATCGATTACATATTCAAATTGTGTTCTTAACTTCTCTGGGTATAAGATTAAATTGTTTAGTGCGTGATGAACTTGTTTTTTCCATTTTTCATTGCCGTAAGCAAGGAACCATTGATCATCAACTATTTTGACGATACATTCGTTTAAGAATCTGGAAACAACTTTACTGGTTAATTCATAATATGGAACAGCCCAGCCTTGTTTAATTAGTTCAGTTTTAATCAAATCTTTCCCTTTCTCAACAGAAAGGCCTTCCAGATTTTTGGAAAAAATATCTCTGTAGAGGAAATTAAATTTTGCAGAATAGTGGCTTAATTTGTATAGCTCTTTCTTTATTTGATCTAACTTTTCCCTTTCGTGCTGAGATTTAACGCCATATTTGGTTAAAAAATCTTCTGCAGGTATATCACTATAACCTTCAGTTTTTAAAACGGGTATTGGTTTTATATTCTTAACTTTTTCAAGATTCAGGTTATATTGTTTAATCGTTTTTTCATCTTTCTGCAAATCTTTTAAAGCGATTAAATCGTCAGCTGAATCAGATGGAACGGAATGAACCAACCCAGTGCCAAAATTAGGATTGAGGAAAGTTGCCGGCAGAATTAACACGATTCTACCCCCAAATTCTTCTGTTTCTTTACCTACTAAATCTTTCCCTTCAACCGTGCCTTTAATTTTTAAATTGTGTCCTTGTTGTTTTAGTCTATTAGCGGCAGGTTCGCTAACAATCCAGGTTTCATTATTAATCTTAATTTCAACATAAGTTATTTTTGGATGAACATATAGATTAGTGATGCCTAAGATAGTGTCCTGCCTCAGGGTTGAGCTTACAATAAATTTTCTTTCTCCTAATTTATGCTTTATGAGCAAGAATTCCTGAGGAGTTTCACCTTCTCCTTCGGCACGGTCATGATCGCCAATTGCGCAATTTTCTACTGGATCCCAAACTACCGGAAATTTTCCTTTGATAATATAGTTGCCTTCTTTTAATTTGTTAAATTGCCAACGGATGAATTTATCATAATGAGGATTTAAACTAGTGGTGATAAATTCCCTTCTCCAGTCAATACTCATACCCATAGATTTAAAATCTTCTACTGCTTTAGGTCTAAAGAATTCTATCCAATATTCAGGGTTTTCAAATTTTTTAATCTCTTTATCTGGGATCCCTATCTCTTTAAGTATTTTTAACTGCTTAGGTTCCTTTTCTTTAACTCGTTTAGCTGAGCTTACTATTGGCGAGCCGGTAGCGTGCCAAGCTTGTGGAAATAAGACGTTATATCCCTGCATTCTCTTATATCTGGCGAAAACTTCAGTGCGCATATAAGTGTAAAGATGGCCGATATGAAGAATAGAATTAACGTAAGGATAAGGCGTATTTAAAAAAAACTTTTTTTTTGATTTATCTACAACTGGTTCAAATACTTTTTCCTTTAACCATTTCTCCTGCCATTTTTGTTGTATTTGTTGCCAGTCAATAATCATTATTGGCTGGAATAATGTGTTTTTTTATAAACATTCCTTTCGACTTAACATATAGTTATTCCTTTCAAGTAGTTAGATATTTAATTAAAAGCTGTTCAATTATAATATTTATGGTTTCTAAAAAAGCTAAAAAGTTTTTAAAATCTTCTATGAAAAAAGTCAGGAGAAATCATCTCTCTCGAATAATTATTTCTGGTATAGTTGGTATATTATTAGTTACAATCATTTTTATCGCTGCCTTCTGGAAAGAAGAGGGTAATGTTGCAGGACAAGCTGGTTGTCAGTTTATTCGTGGTAGAGTGGTTTGCGGGGGCAGTTATTCAGCTACAGCAGCTCCCTCAACAGCTAATTGTGTTGATACTGATCAGACAAATGATCCTAACGCACCGGGTCATTTAGTGGTAAGAAATCAAATAACTAATAGAGATGCCTGTGTCAGCGGTTTATTCCTAGATCAATGGAAATGTGGTGCAGCACCATTAAACCAACCAGAAGCTGTTTCCCGTGTTAATTGTCCGAATGGCTGTTCAGTTGATTCTTCGGGTGATGCTAGATGTAATGCTCCGTCATCTGTCTGTGGAAATGGTATAGTTGAAACTGGGGAGCAGTGTGATAATGGAGCTGCTTGTAATGATGGATTCCAATGTAATCCTACTGTGGGGTTTAATATTTGTGGTACAAGAACAGGAGGCGGTAGTTGTCAAGCCCGCGGCTTCGATGGCTGTAATGAAAGATGTCTTCAAGAATCAATTCAAGATTATGAACTAATGCTTAAACTTTCTAATGCAGATACAGAACTCTTAGAGCTAATAATTAATGGTGTTTCAATATCTCAAGCGCCGGCTTATTATAATCGTTATGAGTATTATATTTTTGGTTCTAATTTTGGAAATCCTAACTTAGGAAGACATAGGATAATTCTTCATCCATCTACTGTTCCGTTTTCTTATCCTTATTTTACTATTTTTTCTTCTATAACTTGTGGATCTAATGCTCGTTATGGAGATATTTTTAGTAATGATGGGACGTATGGAGAAGAAGCAAAGTTTTTTGTTAGGGTAAATAATGATCGCAATAAACAAGTTTTGGGTCCAGGACGATTAGTTTATAGTGAAGATGGAATTTTACGTATTCAAGGTGAAATTTTAGATTATACTGGTACCGACATCACTTATCGAGTAAGATTAACTTGTCGTTGAACGTAACTTTTTTATAATCTTGAGGAAGTTATAAGCTATGGAAAATCATGCTGTTGCTAGAATTCTAGAAAATATTGCTGACATTCTAGAATTACAAGAAGTCGCCTGGAAGCCGCAGGCTTACAGAAGAGTGGCTCAAGCTATTGCTACTATGGATAGAGATATTAACAAAATTCACCAAGAAGGAAAGTTGAAAGATATTTCAGGAGTTGGTGAAGCTATAGAGCAAAAACTGGATGAACTTCTTAGAACTGGAAAGTTAAAATATTATGAAAAACTCAAGAAACAGATTAAAATTGATCTTGAAAGCCTTAAGAATATTCCAGAGCTGGGGCCCAAGAAAATAAAAAGATTATATCTGGAATTAAAGATTAAAAATATTAAAGATCTGGAGAGAGCAATTAAACAAAAAAAAGTAAGGGAGCTGTCTGGTTTTGGTGAAAGAACTGAAAAAATTTTTCATGAAGGGATTAAACTTCTTAAGACTAGAAGAAGATTTCCGTATTATGAAGCTGCTCCCATTGTTAACAAGATACTGAAAACTTTAAATTCATTGCCCTACGTTGAGAGAGCCGAGATAGCCGGTTCGTTTAGAAGAAAAGAAAAAACTGTTGGTGATTTAGATGTAGTAGTTGTTTCTAAACATCCTGAATTAGTTATGGATACTTTTACTAAGATGAAAGATGTGCTATCGACTATAGTTAAAGGCCAGACTAAAAGTTCGGTTAGACTAAAAAACGGTTTACAGGTAGATTTGAGAGTAGTTTCAAATAAACAATTTGGTGCAGCTTGGTTATATTTTACCGGAAATAAGGCCCATAACATTGAATTAAGAAAAATCGCTTTAAAGAAAGGCTGGACTTTGAATGAGTATGCCTTATCAGATCTAAAGACTAAGAAGATCTTAGCTAGTAAAACAGAAGAAGAGATTTATGATCAGTTGGAATTAAAGTATATTAATCCGATAGAAAGATTGAATCGGGGAGAACTTCAGAAGTATAGAAAATATAGAAAAGGCATTAAATTATCGAACTGATTATTGGTCCTTTTCTAAATACGTACAGAAATAAATATATTTATAAGGCTTTCAATCTTACTTTGAAGAAAGAAAATGATCAAGAAGCTGGTTTTATTGATGATAGTACTTCTAGTTGGCGCATTTCTAGTGCTTAAGCTGGTAGGTTTTTTTGATAATAATCAGATTAAACTAACTGTTGGAACTGATGAGAAAGACGGTTTGGATTTAGGAGTAACAACTGAAAAGATTAAGAAGTCGGCAGAAACAGTAGTTGATGAGAAAGTAAGATGCCTTTTTAATGAAGAATGTGGTGAAAAGAAGTGCATTGAAGGAATATGCAGCACAATGGCGGAATTATATGAACATGGAGAATGTCTGACTAAATGTAATTTTGATTCTGCAACTTTTTTAACTAGTGATGGACAAGAACTTAGTCTTAACAGAGGACAAAGTACTTACACAGCAGCTGGGGCAGTCGCCTGGAAATTGTTGAGCGGTCCAGATTATTGCCAGGATTCTGAAGTGGTGGTGCCGGTCGAACTGGAAAAACTGAACTTGGGAAAGGTTTTAGGAAATGAGGTGATTACTCTAAAGGTAGGAGAGAGAAGTCCGGTAATAACTCATCCAGCTATTAAGAGTATACAATTTACTCTAGAAGTAAAAAGTATTGCTGAAGAATGTTCATAAACTTAGAAAAAATAAAAAAGTGTTAACAACATAAATTCCATTACAAACTAGGCAAAAATTTTTCTGTTTGAAGTAAGAGAGATAAGCTAGGTAGATAGTTATGGCAAAAGCCATGGTAGATAAAATTTCAATTACTCTTTTTAACTCAAAAAACCATAGCCCTGAAATAGTTAAATAAAATAAAATTCCATAAAGTGGATTAGGCAGTTTGGCTATAGATCCATATTTACTGGAAAAAGCTTTAGTACAGGAAATATTTTTTTTAAGATCACAAAGCGGCCTGTAAGTTTTGTCTATTTTGACTTTGATTTTTACATAAAAGGCATAAATAGAGAGTAGTAAGCCGGTAAGCGCTAAGGTGAGTATCATACTTGAAGTACTATCACTGTCTATAAATGCCTTTCTACCTATCCTCTAGACTTTAGTAAACTTTATAATAGATTACCAAATACATTCAGCTATATTACTAAAAAGGAGATGGTGTTTAAATGAGAACTATTGCTATTATGAATTATAAAGGTGGAGTAGGAAAAACTACTACTGCTGTTAATTTGGCTGCTGGATTGTCTCGGCACGACAAGAGAGTTCTTCTAATTGATTTTGATCCGCAGGGCAATGTAGATGTTTCATTAAAAATAGAATCGGAGTATACTCTATACGATGCACTTACTGGAAAAGTGGCTATTCAAAGATGCATAACCAGTCTAGGGAGAAATTTAGATGTGATTACTTCTAGAGAAACATTAGTGAAAGCCGAACACTACTTATCTACACAAGGAAATGCTAAAATGTTGTTAAAAGATTTATTAAACAGTATTCGCGGCTATGACTATATTATAATTGACTGTCCGCCTTCCATAGGAGTTTTGAATCAGAACGTTTTAGCTTTTTGTCAAGAGGCTTTTGTTCCTACATCAGCTGACTTTTTAGGATTTGATGCTTTAAAGAAAATGGAAAAGATCGTGGATAAAATTAACGAAAATTATGATCATAATATTAAAATAACCAAAGTTATCCCTACTTTATTTGACAAAAGAAACAAAATTTGTCGGGAGACATTAGAAGAGCTGCAAGATCAATTTAATGGATTAACTTCTGTTCCAATTAGAAGCAATTCCAAGCTTCGGGAAGCACCAAAGTATGGAAAATCTATTTTTAGCTATGCCAGATCTTCACCAGGAGCAAAAGATTACGGTGCTTTAGCTCAAGAAGTAGTGGAAATGGAAAAGATTGCAGCCCCACAAATTGAAGTATTCTCTTAACTTTTTAATCTTTTTAGTTAGAAATTAAAGAGAATTTTGAATAATTAGTTTTTTTATCCACAAAATTCTCTAAGAGACTTTGAAATAGTCTAGATTTTTAGTATAAACCAGGAAAAATTAGTAAAATCCCTTTTTTTCAAAGTTCTCTAGAGATTTTCTAGGTCTCTCTTTATTGCCTTAAGCTGGTTGACAGCCATAATAAATGATGTTCTAAAACCAGATTGTTTCCATGCTCTAAATACATCTTCCATAGCTTCTAATGTGTTTAAAGATTGGGATATAACTAAATTTACTTTTGTCTTAGATAGCCTTTTTAAGGAACGTACTGCAATCTCCCAGCCAATCAAAGGAGCCGGACTGCCATTCCATTTTTTTGGTTCTTGAAAGAAACTTAATAATGAATCAATCTCTTTAATGATTTTATCTTTCATATTAAAATAGTATCTTGCGGCTTTATAATATTTTGTTACCCCCCCCCAGAAGTTAAATGTTTATCAGTCTAGTATAATGTTAACGGTTTACTTAGTGCACAGTCAAAAAAACCGCCCACCACTAGTGATCGCCTGCGGGCTCAACATCAGTGGCATGCTCGCTCCGCTCGGGGCGGTTTTTCGACCATGATTTTTCCAATCAAAGAGATGGCTACACCACCAGTGAAAATACATTGGTGGAAAAATCATATTTTAAGAATATAATCTTTTAAAGTAGAGTGGTTTTTGAGAGATTATGCTGAATATAAAAGGTTTTGCTATCTCTGAATACCTGCCGCGGGATAGTGCCAACCGTAGAGCGCTGATGTATAAAAATAGTATAATTAGTAGTTTAAAGAAAATAGGTATTTCTGAAGATGATATTAAAATAGATCTAATTCCAATAGCAATTCAAAAAAAACAAGCTTCAGCGGCATGGTATTTTAAAAATAGTCATCTATATTTTAGTTATACTAAGTTTAACTTTATAGGGAACATCCATGTTATAGCCAAACTGTTAGAAAAATATGTTGAAGCTATTTTAAGCGGTGAAAGAACAATAGATGAGTTTATTAAGGATTTTGCGGAAGATGAAGATATTGAAAAGAAAAGGGAAGAGGCTAGAATAGTACTTGGTGTTGGCGATACTAAAGATATGGCTGAAATAGATAGAAAATATAAACAATTGGCTAAAGATTATCATCCGGACAAGGGTGGGGACACTAAAGTATTCCAAGAGATAAATAATGCACACCAGCTGCTTAAGAGAGAGTTGCTTTAGGGTAAAACTCTTTAGGCAGTTATCGTCAAAAAAACCGCCCACCACTGGTGATCGCCTGCGGGCTCAACACCAGTGGCATGCTCGCTTCGCTCGGAGCGGTTTTTCGACCATGATTTTTCCAATCAAAGAGATGGCTACGCCACCAGTGAAAATACACTGGTGGAAAAATCATATTTTAAGAAATATAAATTAGCCCCGCTCGGATTCGAACCGAGGTCAATGCCTTTCATTCTCGATAAGGAGTCCAAAGGGCACTATGCTAGTCCGCTACATTCCGCGAAGCAATCGCTTCTCCACGGGGCTGTGAACTTAGCCACAGCGGGGCCAATTGTTTCTTATTAAGGGTTATTTATAAAATTTTAGGTCGGAAAGAAAGCAGCTTTAGTTTTCCGTAGTTTATAAATCCATATTTAGTAGAGAAATTTTACTTCTTAGGTTAGCATGTATTTAGTTACTATAAAAATTAGTGTCACTACCTAGAGTCAGTATCTGATTTTACATCTAGACTCTTTCCTTTGGAAAGAGTCTATACTCCATCAACGTCTATCTTGAGTAAAATTCTAGGCGGCAGTACTAATTTAGATGCAAACTAAATACATACTTAGGTTAGCAAAGTATATAAATCACAATTCTTTATTTGTATTTAAAGAGGTCGGTATGAAAAAAATTAGGGCATTGTTGTTAGTTCTCCTGTCTTATCCTTTAGTTTTAGCGGCTCCAGATGGAGTTGAAGCAGTAAGTGATGCTATCTTTCTACCTTTACTAGAAGTAGTCAGGCCGTTATTTGTCAAGTTAAGTTTTGTGATAGGTGGAATTTTTGGCGCTACTTTATTATTAGTTGTAGTAAGGGTTTATTATGAACATAAAACTCTAAAGCTTCTTAGTGCGATAAGGTTCGACTTAGATCAGCACAATAAACATTTAGGTATAAGATACTCAACACAGAAAAGAAGCATCTTTAAAAGGTGGTTGGAGTACTGGAAAGAACATTCTCATAATCGAGCAGTTAAAAAATTAGAACGGTTTAGGGATAAAAAACAATAAAGATGAAAATTACAATTAAACCAGAAGTGTTTAAGGGTTTCCATAATGATCTAAAATTAGCCCTGATCTTTGTTACAGAACTGGATAATAAGACTAAGTTGGATGAATCAAAACATCTCTTGAAAGAAGTTGAAAACTTGGAACGGCTGACTTTCCATAAAAATAAGAAAGAATTTCATCATATGATTTCTCCCTGGAATTTAGCTAAGCTAAGATTTGGCAAAAAAGCTCATCATTATAGCACCTCTTTAGAAAATTTACTTAAGTTAGTGCTGAAAGGGAAAACAGTTTCTGCCAATAATGTTTTAACTAATGTGATGCGGTACATTGCTCTTCGTTACTTAATTCCCTTTGGAGCCGATGATTTTCAGGTAATAACTGGTGATCTAGTTTTTGACATTGTTAAAAGTAATGCTCGGAAAGGTATTTTAGGTAATTTAAAGAAGGGAGATCTTTATTACGCTGACCAAAAAAGTGTTTTAGGAACAAAACTAGACCACTGGAAAAATCAAAGAACCGAGTTAAACTTAAAATCAGGATCAGCTTTGGTTCATATTGAAGCCTTACCTCCAATTACTAAGAAACAGCTGAAGCAGATAGTTAAAGAGGCAGCTTCTATCATTGAATCATTTTGCGGCGCTAAAACTAAAGTCTTTATTTTAGATAAGAAAACTAGAACTATTACTCTCTGATATTCAGATCATAACACATTAGTTCGCGTGTAATGAATTTAGCGGGTAGATTTTAGTTGAGCTAGCGCTAAGTTTTTGGATAATAGTGGACCACGTTGATTTTATTTTCATTTAGAGCCTATCAGATTAGATAAAATTTCAATGTTTACTAGGATAAGCTCTTAGAATATTGTATCCATTTAAATTAATAATTAGTTGCGGACAAAAATAAGGCATTAGGCAAAACTAATATCGGCAATTAGAATAAGGTAAGTTATTTAAACATCTTAGCCATACTATTATTAGGTGTTAGATGAAAGAAGATAGTTACCAAAAACTAGTTGAGGAATACAAGGCTAAAGTAAGGAAAGAATTCGGCGAACGAACTCAAAGAGAGATTAAGGTTACTTCTAATGAATATACACAATTTAAAAAAGAACTTTATCCAAAAAAATATAGTTGGTATGAGGCAGCTTGTAATACTACTGGCAGTATTCTTAAATTTAAAAGCGACCCTAACAAAACAGTTAAGTTGCTGCAAGACTTAAAGATAACCCATTTAGAAGTCACTCCCAGCGGTATTACTGCTTTTGCCATTCTAGCTGGTATAACCGTCATGATCTTTGGTTCGCTTCTAGCCTTAGTCGTACCCTTTCTGCTGGGAATAGAGCCATTATTATCCTTAGTCTTATTCTCTTTATTTGGCGGTCTATTAGTTATCCCAGCTTTGCTGAAAGTACCACAGTTCATGGCCAATACTTGGCGGATGAAAGCCTCTAATCAAATGGTGCAAAGTATTTTTTATTTAGTTACTTACATGAGGCACACTTCCAACTTAGAAAGAGCTATTGGATTTGCTGCTGAGCATCTAGAACCGCCATTGTCTTTAGACTTTAGAAAAATTTTATGGGACGTTGAAACCCAAACTTTTTCATCCATTAAAGATTCCGCTAATGCCTATTTAGATTTTTGGAAAGAATGGAATAAAGAATTTGTTGAAGCTTTTCATTTAGTTGAATCCTCACTGTTTGAATCATCAGAACAAAGAAGAATTTCTTTACTAGACAAAGCTTTAGACGTAATCTTAACTGGTACTTACGAAAACATGCTGCACTATGCCCATAACTTGAAATCACCAATGACAATGCTGCATATGTTAGGAATAATTTTGCCGATTTTAGGCTTAGTTATCCTGCCATTAGTTGTAACTTTCCTAAGTGAAGGCCCTAATCCGTTTATTCCAGCCATCTACATTTCAGTCTTATATAATATTAGTCTGCCAATAGGAGTTTACTATCTAGGTCAAACCATTCTATCAAAAAGACCGGCAGGGTATGGAGCTCCAGACATTGGCGAAAAACCAGGATTAAAAAAATTTAGAAATGTTAACATTCCCTTGGGTGGCAAGATTAGCATCAGCATAAACCCACTTTATTTCAGTGCTATGATCCTTGCTGTTTTCATGATTATTGGATTTAGTCCATTGATAATACACACACTTAATCCTGAATTTGAACTAAGATTTAATCAAGAAACTTTAAAATTTTTAGATTATATTTGCCCTCCTGAAAGTGTCTGTCCTCCCACTCCTCTGATCGGACCATATGGAGTTGGAGCCTCAATTTTATCACTATTTGTCATAGCTGGACTGGGTATATCTATTGGAACTTACTACTCATTAAGGTCTAAAAACGTCATCAAAATAAGAAACAAAACTAGAGAACTGGAAGATGAATTTTCTTCCGCTTTATTTCAGTTAGGAAACCGGCTGGGGGATGGTTTACCAGCAGAAATTGCTTTTGCTAAAGTTGCAGCCAGCATGCGCGGCACTACTTCCGGCCAATTTTTTAACATAACTGAAAGAAATATCACTAGGCTGGGAATGGGATTAGAAGAAGCTATTTTCAATGATAAAGTCGGAGCCATGACCAGTTTTCCTTCTAATGTGATTGAATCCTCCATGAAAGTTTTAATTGAAAGTATCCGTAAGGGGCCAAGAATTGCAGCGCAAGCTTTACTTTCCATGTCTAGATACATTAAAGAAATCCACCGAGTTGAAGAGAGATTAAAAGATTTAATGGCCGACGTTATTTCTTCTATGAAAGCGCAAGTTAAATTTCTGACTCCGGCTATCGCCGGGATAGTTATTGGCATAACTTCAATGATTTCAACTATCTTAACTAAGTTAAGTGCGCAATTGATTGAGTTAACTTCACAAGGGCAAGATACTGGTTCGTTTGGAGGACTGCTGGAAATTTTTGGTGTTGGCATTCCAACGTTCTATTTTCAAGTAATAGTAGGAATTTACATTGTACAGATAGCTTTTATTCTAACAAAATTAAGCAGCGGCGTTGAGAATGGCGCTGACAGATTAAGTGAAAGATATGAATTAGGACAAAATCTAGTTAGAAGTACTATTCTCTACTGTTTCATTGCCGGCCTAGTAATGATATTGTTCAACATCTTTGCAGGAACAATTTTACAAGGTTCGATTGGCAGTTAAAAGAGTTATCTGTAAGATTAAAGCACAGAAATAACCAGCGCGGCCAAGATCTGGTTTAAAGTAAGTGGTAAACTGCAATGGTTACACTAGAGTGAAGACTAAATATTTTTCAGTTACAACTTAATATAGATTATTAGAAATATTCTTCTTATTTTCCCTATTTGTTTTTTCTATTTGCCTGCAGCATTCATCTTTTAATATATTTGTGTGTATATACAATTCTTCATTACAATACTTACGCATCTCAAAAATAGTAATTTTCGGCAATAATGTTTCATCCTCAGCATAGCCGAAAACGAAATTTTTTATCTTGGCTTTAACTGCAGCTGAAACGCACATAGGGCAGGATTGCGCATTACTTATTAAATAAAACGGGCTTAGGTCACTAGTTTTAAGTTTTTTACAAACAGCTCTAATTAAATTTATTTCAGCATGAGCAGTCGGATCAGAATCAGTTTTAGTAGTATTATAAGCAGCTTCAACTATCTTGCCATTAGCATCTGAAAGAATTGCTCCAAAGGGAGAATTGCCAGTCTCAATAGCTTTATCAGCTTCAGTCATAGCTGCTCTAATTAAACCATCCATTATCAGTCGATCCATGAAATAACATAAATGATAAATGTTTATTTAATATTTCGGTCTAATTTCAGAAATCCTTATAAATGAACAACTAATTTTATGCTTATCTTGGGGCTGTAGTTCAACCTGGGAGAACACACGACTGAAGATCGTGACGTTGAGGGTTCAAATCCCTCCTGCCCCACCTTTTAATTGATATGCATTCACAAACTAAAGTTGTAAAAAAGGAATGGCACACTTTTCGTAAAAGGAAAATACCTACAATTGTTCCTTTCGTTTACTATTTTACATTTTTTAATAAAGATAATTTAGGAAGAGATTTTATAGCGGTTCATATTGTAAACAATGATTGGCATCATTTTTTAACTCTAAAAACTTCTTTTGATGAAATTGGAGAGTTTATGTTAGAATTACTATTAAAAGATAAAAACTTAATCCAAAAAAGAAGAAAAGATAGCCAAACGATTGCTTCAGAATGGTTAAGTTTTTGCAGAAAAAAATTAACAAACGTCAACGATTTAGATAAAAAAGAATTAATGGCTATTTTAAAAACATTTTATGACTTTTATGGAAAATACTCAATAATAAACGTCCCCCCCTGGATGTTTTTAGTTGATAAGTTAACTTACCACCTTCTTGAGATTTTAAGTCATTACACTAAAGAAAATATCAACGAAATTTTTACTGTTCTTACATCCCCAAATAAAGCAACCAGGATTAAGACTGAAGAACTTAGAGTATTATCCTTATCAATAAGAATTAAAGAAGAAAACATAACGAAATTCACTAAATTAGATGAATTCAAAAACTTAGTAAAAGATTATTTTTATGTTCCTTTTGACTATCTTGGTCCAGAATTATGGGACAGGACTTACTACAAAAATAAGATAAAAGAGTTGCTTACTTTCAGTTTAGAAACCTTAAAAAGGCAAAAAGAGGGCATTTTTGATTATCAAAAAAAGTTAGTAGAAAAGCAAAAAGACACTATTAAAAAACTAAAAATGTCTTCTGAATTGGTAGATTTATTTGAAGCTATGAAGGAGATTACTCTTCTACAGGATGATAAAAAAGCAGTAACAACTGAAGCACACTATTATTTACAACAAATATTTAAGGGATTATCTAGAAATACAAATTTAAGTTTTTTCAATTTTTATTACTTAACTTATGAAGAAACTGAAAAACTAACGTTAAATTCCAAAAAAATATCCAAAAAGATAAAGGATAGACAGAAACTGTCTTTATCAGTTATTGAAAATGGAAATTTGAAGATACTAGTAAGCAAAGAAGGAAAACAATTCGCTGGAGAAAACAACCTAGCCTTACCTTCAGATATTAAGGAAGAAATTGTTAATGAATTAAAAGGAAGTGTTGGTTCTCAAGGTAAAGCTGTTGGTGAAGTAAGAGTTATAGAAAGTCCATCTGTAATGTCTAAGTTTAAGGAAGGAGAAATTTTAGTTGCTCCTATGACTTCACCAGATTATGTTCCCATTATGACCAAAGCTAAAGCTATAATTACTAATGAGGGAGGCATCACTTGTCATGCAGCTATAGTTTCCAGAGAAATGGGGATTCCTTGTATTATTGGAACAGAAGTTGCTACGAGTGCTTTAAAGGATGGGGATATTGTTGAAGTCGATGCAATTAATGGGATTATTAAGATTATCAAAAGAAAAAACTCTTAGTAAATGTCAATCACTCGTTCAGACCATATTTATTACAGTAAATAGTTTATGATTACTAAACTACTAGTGAACAGACTAGTGGAATGAAACTCCCAATCGCAGCAGAGCTGCGGGGTATTAACCCAGACGGGAATAAATTTCTCACGAAGTGAGACTATATGTGCCGTAGGCACTCAGTGGGGTCTTTTGTCAATCACGCTCGGAGAGCATTAAAGACACAGTAGCAAGGGACACTCTCGTTTTAACACTTAATAAGAATTTGGGCTAATTATTTAAATCCAGAGTTATTTTTAATATAAAAATGGTTGATAACGAATCGGAAAGAGCTTTAGTGGTGTTTCGGAGTAAAAAAATACGAAGAGCTTGGTTTAAGGACGAATGGTATTATTCTTTAGTTGATATTGTCAAGGCTTTGACAGACAGCCCTAATCCTACTGACTACCTAAAAAAGATGCGTAAAAGAGATGAGGAACTAGGGAGTTACCTAGGGACAAATTGTCCCCAGGTAGAAATGCTGACCGAGGCTGGCAAAAAAAGAAGCACTCTTGCTGGAAATACAAAAGATGTCTTTCGTCTCATCCAGTCTATTCCCAGTAAAAACGCTGAACCGTTTAAGAGGTGGTTAGCAAAAGTAGGAAAAGAAAGGATTGACGAAATAGAGAACCCCGAACTTGCCCAAGAGAGAATGAAAGATATTTATGAAGCTAAAGGTTATTCTCAAGATTGGATTGACAAGAGACTACGGGGTATTGCTATAAGGCAAAATTTAACTGATGAGTGGAAAGAAAGAGGTATTGAAGATCAAAGGGATTTCGCCATTCTTACGGCCGAAATTTCCAAAGCTACTTTTGGCATGACCCCCAGCGAATATAAGAGATTAAAACAATTACCCCAACAATCAAAAGCCAACCTCCGAGATCACATGAATGACTTAGAACTCATTTTTACTATGCTTGGCGAACGGATGACAACAGAGTTATCACAAGAAGAGAAACCTGAAACTTTTTCCAAAAGTAAAGAAGTTGCTAAGAGGGGAGGAGAAGTAGCCGGAGATGCAAGAAGTAGGGCTGAGAGAGAATTAGGTCGACCTGTTACAAGCAAAGAGAATTTCTTACAACTGTCTGAGAAAAAGAATAAAAAAATGCTTAAGGAAAAGAAAGAATTACATCTCAGCTGATTTCCATAAACTTTCAAAGAAATTTCTGTAGCGTTGTGCTATTCTTTCTGACAATATTTCAAACCCGATTGATTGAAGTAAGAATTTTATTGTATTTAACTAGTATTAAGTTAACTTTATATACTTCTTTCTCTTAATATAAAAAATGGAAAGAGGAGATTTTAGTAAATCCGGTTTCTGGATTAGCTTAGCCGTAGTAATGTTTGTATCAATGGCGGCAATCTTGGTTAATAGTAATATTACCGGAGGAGTTACCATCCAAACTATTTCACTAATCAAAGAAGGCGCGCCATTAGAGATTAATGTCAGAGAAGTTAAAAATGTTGAAAGGATTGAGATTATAGTATTAGAAGATGTAAAAAGCGGTAAAATAGAAGTTAAAGATATATATAAAGTTTCTTGGGACCACCCCGGTAAGATTCTTTCAATGTTTGAAGTTTCTTCAGATAAATCTAAAAATTTCGGCTCTTTAAAAATATCTTTGAAAGTTTTAGAAAAAGAATTACAAGATATTAAGCCAAATGACTTAAGATTATATCATAATGGAAAAGAACTGGTAACCGTGCCAGGAGAGAGATCTAGAGGTTATATTGAGTATACTGCACAAAGTCCAAGTATGGGCCAATTTCTAATTGGCGAGAAAAAAGATGAAGCGATTAAACCAGAACCAGCAGTTATACAGCCTGCACCAGAGCCAGTAATACAACAACCACAGCCAGTTAAAACCGGATTTTTCAAAAGTATAGCTAACTTTTTTAAAAGATTTATTGGAGTATAGGTACGTATTTAGTCTTCTTACGCAATGAGCATCAGTTCGCTTTGGTTGTAAGAAACAGAGAGCAAAAATTCCCATTGGAATTTCCTTTTTGCTCTATGTGATTGACAAATAGGCTCACTGTATTGATGCTCATTGCACAGACTAAATACGTACGAGTATAGGTAAAATTTATTAATTAAGCAACTTAATCTTATTTAGTGGAAAATCATCTTAAAGCAGTAAAACAAAATAAAAAAATTAAGATATCTTGTATTATCCCTGCTTGGAATGAAGAAAAACGGATTAACCACGTATTGGAAGTTATCACTGATTTCAATTTACTGGATGAAGTTATAGTAGTCAACGACGGATCGACAGATGAGACCGCAAAAACTGTACAAAAATACTCTTCTTCAAAGTTAAAACTAATTAATCATCATAGTAACAAAGGAAAATCAGCCGCCATTTTAACTGGAATAAATGAATCCAGCGGCAATTTGATTGTTCTACTTGATGCTGATTTAATCGGTTTAACTACCGATAATATCACTAAAATGGTAAATCTAGTTCTTAACAAAAACTATGATCTGGCTATATTAGATAGAGCCGGCGATAGAAATGCTATTTGGGGCTGGACCAACTGCGCTAGATTCTTTGGCGGTGAAAGATGCTTCTGGAGAGAAGATTTCTTGGAAGTTGGCATTTCTGAAACTAATGGCTATTTATTGGAAGTAATGATGAATTTACATTATCTTAGCCGAAATAAAAAAATAAGAAATATTTACTGCGATAATCTTTACACAGTACATCAGTATAATAAGTATGGGGCATTTAAAGGTTATTATAATTACCTTAAAATGGCAATAAAAATAGTTAGAGAGGCCACAATTATCGGTTTTATTAAACAAATTAAAGGAATAGAAGAAGATCATCATTATTTTATTGAATATCAGAAACTAATGAGTAGAATCATCACTAATGATTACATCAATCTAAGAAAAAAATTAACTATACATTCTAGAATTAAAGAATTACAGCTTAGATTCAACTTTGAAGAACTACAAGATTTTAGCTATGAAAAGTGCCAAGAACTGAGAGAAAAGCTTGCTTTAAAATCTCAAAAGATGATAAATTATTTAAGTAAATTAATTAAACTTTAATGATTAAATAAATATCAAAAAAAAAGAAAAAATAACTAATAGCCGCGACAATCAGAGCAATAATAACGATTGGCATTGTCAACAACAATTCTCTTACTGCAACCTTTACAACACCGCTGTATCTTAAATCTTTTTACCTCTTGAAAGACGTGCTGCTTCATTGTATCACCTTTTTTTTAAGAAAATGAGATTAAGAAAACCGCACTCATCTACACCTTCCTTTTTTTTGCAAAAAAACACCTCTTCGTCTATATAAAGAAGACTAGTATATAAGCTTTTTTGTGTTTTAACGTCGATAAACCAAAATTTTAAAATCCAAATACAAAGTAAATTCCAGTCAAAACCATCAAGATCCAAACTAATTTGCTCCAATTAAAAACTTTTAACCCATCTAAATTGCCAAATGGGATCATATTGAATAGCCCCAGCCACATATTTATTGAAAAACCTATACTCCAAATGTTTATACTTTTTATAACCACTGGGTAAAAAATTAACAAAACTAGAAAAATTATTCCTAAAAGATAATTTGTTAATGGACCAGCTGCACTGATTATTCCATTTTCTTTTCTCGTCACCAATCCAGAAATTATTACAGCACCTGGAGCTGCAAAAATAAACCCTATAAACACGGCTAGACCCATAGCTAAATAAAGCATTTGATCAAAGGCTCTGAACTCAGCCGTTAGCCCATAATACTGGGCTGCGAATTTATGTGCTAATTCATGCAGCAAAAACCCCAGTCCAGCTGTAAATAATGATATAACAAACATCATCAGAAAGCTAACCGTCAGAACTTTGCTGATATTTCCATTGATAATACTAGCACCAGCATAAATAAAAGTAAAAGCTAATGACAAAGCAATCCAAGCTTTAGTGATATCAATTAGTTCTATTTTAGAGGTTTTTATCGAACCTAATTTAATTATTTTGTCCAGTTTCATGATCTAAATGCTCTCTTAATCTAGTTGCCTCTTCCTCAATTTTAATTAACAAGTCTAAATCAGAGAAATGCTCTTCAGCACAGTCCCTGCAATAAAATTCAGAGGTATTTTTTATTCTAAATCCAGCTTTAATGCCGCAATCTACACACTTCTTGGTCATTTATACACTTAATAAGAGAACTATTTAAAAAGTTAACGCAGAAGCTGCTGCTTTATTTCCTCAATTTCATGCGGCGTTACTGCGCAGCCATTATATTTAGTCGCCCATAAGATTGCATCAACCAAGACATTCTCCCCATATTTCCTTTTAGGGATATAGCCATCCAATAAACCTAATTGGTAGGCAACTCCTACTAGTTCAATGGAACGAATGATTTCAACTGAAATAGTAATTGAATTAAACTGTTTTATTTTTTCCTTATCTGGAATCATATCTTCCTTAAATCTCTTCTCCAACAGCCCTTCTACCGCTTTAGAGTTCTCAATAAGTAACCTCAAGGTTCTTTCATCAATAACAACCTTAGAATTAGTTTTCAGAGCTGCTACCACCGACTCTAATTCTCCCTGCTGTATGATATCAATAGTTTTTCCCCTGGCCGAGAATGAACTATTAGCTAGAGAGATTAGCGACTTGACTTCCTGCTGGGGGACATCTTGGTAAATTTTTAAAACTCCTTCTCTTAATAATTTCATCACCTGCAGCGCCTCAAATTCAAATCTCCTAATATTAATAGGGCGGTCAATCAATTCTCTTTTTACAGCCGGCGTAATATAAAATTCTCCGCCAAACCTTTTCTTTAACTCAGGTAAAATCCAATCTAAGCGTGACATTACTAAAGTAATGATTGGGCCGGAGTCAAAGAATAAAGATTTCATAGAAACAGCCTCATAGCTCTTTCTAATCTTTTCTTAGCTGGAAAAGTTTCTGTATGCTCACCCAACATAATTTTACCAGCATAAGCTTGCAAATCCCAGTTTGAAATACCCATCAACCCGGCAGCCTGGCCAATTGATAGTCCTTCCTGTAATAACGATGAGCCTTTCTTAATTCTAGCAGCATCCATCACATCCTGCAGATGAAGTCTTACTTTAGCATTACATTGCCGCACATGCTTGTACATTATTTTCATAGCTAGATTATATTTCCCAAAATTTTTAGTTTCCAGCCCTTCGATAGCTCGATCTAAAGTCTGTACTAAGAAAACGTGATCGTCTTTACTCAATCTGGAAATTATTTTGTAGATAGAATAAATTAATACAGTAACCGAAACTAACTCCAAATCTTTGTACAGAGCAATATTTTTGATAGAATGGTCGCTTAAGTTAGCTAATTCTTCCAAATCTTTAGCTTCTTTGACTTTTAATATTTTACTAGTCTCTGACAAATCATGAAGAATTTCTAGCCTAACTACCTCTTTCATGATTTCAACTAAGCCTTTAGACTATATTAAAGTTTTGTTAAGTTTAGCTGATCTAGAATCGAGTAAGTTTACACGCTCTACTTTAACCAGAGCCAGTTAAATTTTAGAACCAGATAAACAAAAAATTAATAAGATAACTACAAATTTAACCCTGGGTAGGGCCTGTAGTCTAGAGGTAAAACACTCGGTTGGCATACAAAAGACTAATTTTAGTTGGTCATTTCATAATCCAGAAATCGGGAGTCCCGGGTTCAATTCCCGGCAGGTCCACTTACCTTGCTAATTTTACTATATCAAATTATCTTTCGGCCTTGTCTATTAAATGAATTAATCCAAAATCATTGGTTCCAACTCTAACAGTAAATTCAGGATGTTCATTGGAAGTTAAATGATCAGGAGTAGTAGTTCTTAAAATTGAAATAACATCATCTAACCTTCCTTCTTGGACTAAATTCATTGCATATCTTACTAATTCTTTTTCTCCATTATCACCATCAACACGTATAATCAATCTTTTATGTTGAGGATTTTTTGATAAGAAGTCATCTAATGCGGTAGATCTATCATAAGCATCAGGTATTACTTCCCTTATACCTAAATAATCACCATAAGCTCTTAGTACCGGTTCAAGATTTCTGGACAAGATCAGATTCTTAGCTGGAATTTTAGCATGAAATGTTTCGACACCAGGAAATAATGATTGCGCAATTTCTTCATCAGTTAACATTGCTTGAATTGCTTCAACAACTTCTTTTTTCAATCCTTCACTATAACCATCCAAAGAATTATAGGGGTCCCTTAGAAACCGTTCATAGAATTCTTGCCATTGTATCTCCTTAAATAGCTCAATTTGTTCAGGAGAAGTTTTAGTACGTAAAGCTCTATGCAAACCAGCAACACCCTCAACAGCCCAGGCAATGTAGGCTGCAAAGTCTCTTAATCCTTTAACTCCAATTCTTTCATGAGCAATCCTTTCCCCAACATTATACCAAGTCATCTGATTATCTAAGTCCGAGATGCACAAATCAGCTTGTAATAATCTTTCACCAAAACTAAGGTCATAACTTTTCTCGTGACGTGTTGAAAATCCCATCTGAATCAGTAAATCGGCATGCACAGCCACATTAGGAGTTAACAAAAAGTAGCCATTCTCTTCCTTGACTTCGTGTTTACCACTAAAAATACATCCCATAGTAAGAAAACCGAAGGCTGTTTTTATTAATCTTATGTATTAAAATATGTATTTAGTTTTCTTATGGCTTTAGCACATGAAAATAAAAAGTTACATTAATTGATCTATTTATTTCATGTGCTAAAGCTCCAAACTTAATACATACGGATTAAATATCAACAACAAAAAATTGAGTAAATTTTATATAGCCTAAATTATTACTATATATAGATGTTTGGATTTATGAAAAAAGAGGTACAGGTATTTAAAAAATTAAACTGCCCTAAAAAGATTCAAGATTTTTTAAATAAAATACCTGCTAATTATGAAAAAGATGGTGATACTGTTTTATCACCGCGAATGGTTCTTAAACAAAATAGAGCGCACTGTATGGAAGGAGCAATGTTTGCTGCTGCAGCTTTGCGGTTTCATGGGCATCAACCCTTGGTAGTAGATTTAACATCTAATCATAAAGATGATGACCACGTTATTGCAGTATTTAAAAGACATGGACACTGGGGGGCAATTTCTAAAACTAATCATGCAACTTTGCGCTACCGCGAGCCAATATATCGAAATATTCGAGAACTGACTATGTCTTACTTTCATGAGTATTTCACTAACGATGATCGTAAAAAAACATTACGGTCTTATTCATTACCGGTAAATTTATCCCGATTTGATAAAAATGGCTGGATGACCGCTGCTGAAGATACAGATTATATTCCAGAATATTTAGCAAAAGTGCCTCACCAGCAAATTTTAACTCGTTCCCAAATTGCTTTTTTACGTAAAGCTGATCCCATTGAAAAAAAAGCAGGTTCTATTTTGGAATGGCCCAGGGGTTAATTCTTAAAAAGATTAAACCCCGAGTTTAATAAGTTCTGAAGAGGTAGAAATAGATTTTCTGGTAAATTATCCCAAGAAAACCATTCCAAAGCCACATGTCGGTCCGGCTCAATATTTTGCGGTTCTTGATCTTTGATTTCAGCTTTCATGAAAACTGACAAATAGTGTTTATTCTCACCTTCAAAAATATCATTAGTTACTGTTAAAAACTCAGCAGTCTCAATTTTGATTCCTGTTTCTTCTAAAACTTCTCTTTTTGAACATTCTTCTAAACTTTCTTTGAATTCTAGATGCCCTCCAGGAGTACACCAGGAACCTTCACCATGAGCCCCTTTACGTTTTAATAATAATATTTTATTATCTTTGATTAAGAAAATTCCAACTCCCACTTTTGGTTTTTCAGACATTTTAAGTAAGAAAAGAGATCGATATAAATTGTTTGTGGTTGTCTTAAGATTGTATCTTGGAACACAAATGATACAAACTAGTTAATCATTTAAATTATAATTATGTTGTAGAAATAATGGTTATATCCGGAGCAGGAAGTATTATTATTCGTAGAAAAGAAGTGTTACTAATTAGAAGGCAAAACACTAGTACTTTTAACAACATGTGGGCTAATCCAGGTGGTAAAGTTGAAGACAATGAAACTCCACCAGTTGCTGCCTTAAGAGAATTAAAAGAAGAATTATTTTTAGAAGGCAGAATTAGAAGAAAAATTAGTGACTATCATGACTACAATGGTAGCGAATTAATTGGTTTTATTCTGGTTTTTTAGTATCCGCCGACGGAACTCCTGTAATAATGGAGTCAGAAAAAATAGCGGAGGTGAGATATTTCCCATTAGACGCTTTACCACATGAGCTTGCTCCATTTACTGTGAAGTATATTGATGATTTATTAAAAAGATAAATTTAATTATTTAATCAAACTAAAATCACCATTAAAAACAACTGGTTTAAATGCCTTTAATTCAGTATTATAAACCGGAATCTCTGGAACTGGATTAAACATAAATATCTTCTTGCCTAGGATATGAGCGTAACCAATCTCTAAAAAAGTATTGCCACCAATATAATTGGTAATACCATTTTTATCAAAGTTAACTACTAAAACTGCATCAGCATTTTCTAAGCGTTTACAATCTTTTCTCATAGCATCTTCATTGTTTTTTTGTTGAATCTTAATTGTTTCTTGTTCTTCAGCAGTTTTACCTAGCATAGAATCAACGAAATCAGATACAGTTACTTCATGACCTAATTCTAAGAGTTGATTTCTAACCTCGACCATCTTATCAGAAAGCTGCATACTGCCAATTATTGCTATTTTCATAGTATTGCTCTTTTCATTTGATAAAAATTAAGTTAAATGATATAAATAGTTTACTAAACTACTTTCAGTCTGCGGGTTATAAAAACAATGTTAAAGTAGTTATTATACCACTTCTCCAACAATGCTCCTTAACATATAATCAACAACTTTAATCTTAATTTTCTCCTTCAAAGGCAGTCTGCCCTTCACGCCAATAACCAAAGGATAAGTACCCATTTGGCGGCAAAAGGTAGTTTTGCCGTCATACATCTCTGTATAAACATCAGTAAGGATTGTCCCTTTAGGCAGAATTTTTTCCAGCATTTTATGATCAATTTTTTGCCTGATATCATTGCGCCATTTCCAATAGAGGTGTTTATTTTTGCGTAAATACTTATTGCCTCCATGTTTCTCTAAAAAAGTATTGGGCAAGACCGCCGCCTGCCTTAAGTTAATCCTTCTCAACAATAAATTCTCATCTATAACCTGCTGCAGCATTTCCATATTCTTTAAATGTGTATTTTTAGTTTCATTCAACAAGCCGAAAATAATATTGATTCCCGGCAGAAATTTATGCATTCCATTATCTCCTCTGATAGCCCCATACTTGTTAATTATTTGAATTGCTTTGTAGGCTATTTTAGGCGAAGTGTTCAACAAATTGGCCTTAACCACCTCCGGATCAAAACTTTCAACTCCAAAAGCAGCAATATTTCCAGAAGTACAGTACTCCACAATAGCCTTGGTTATCTCTTCGCCGCCAGGCTTTACTACAGAGTTAGGATTAACGTTATCTATCTGCAGCATCTCAATTCCAGGGCAATTTTCACGAATTTCTTTTAGCATTTCAATAGGCCTATCTGAAGAATAGAAATCAGCCTGCTTTCCCAATCTGAAAAATCTAGCGCCAGCCGCATAAAAACTTTTAACCTCTTCCACTACATCATCTTTATTCCTGTTAACAAATTTATTTTTTAGCGGTTCTGTGCAGAAAGAACACCTGCCGACATTACAGCCACGGCTGGTTTCGATTTCAATTACTCTTCTGTCAGGTATTTGTTTTAAAATATTTGCATCAATCTCTAATTCTTCAAACCGAAATTGATCCTTATTAATTTCATCAAAAATATCTAAACTTTGTTTCTCAAAAAATTTTCCTCCTTCTAATTGTGTGCCATAAATAGCCGGTCCAGTAAGAATTTTTTTCATTTTGAGATCTTTAATCAGCGGGATAACCTCTCTTAAAGTTCCAGGGAGAGCTGTTAGGTACTTCCCAGGTACATGCACACCTAGGATTACAATTAGAATGCCTGTATCACTAAGAACTTCTTCAGCATTATTATTAGTGAGATTGTAAACCAAGATATTAGTTTTTTCTTTTACTGAAGGTTCTTTTCTGATTCCGTCATATTTTTTCCATAATCTTAAATCGTCTATAGTCAAGTAAGTTATTTGATGCCCTTCCCGTTTTAATTTTCCATAGATATAACGAGGATAAGTTCCTAAATACGGTGGTACACCTAGTCCAGAAGCTTCATCAGTGTAACAATCTAAAATAGTATATTTCATCTATGGACCTTTGCAGCAAAAGTTCCAAAGATTCGATGAAATTCAGCTCTGAATCTGGGACCCAGCTTAGAATTAGCCACTATGAACCTATCTTCTCTAGAAGCATGGTCATAAGAACCCCTGCAAAAATCTTCTAATGCCATTCGATATGGTTTTACAATGAGCTCTGTTCCACTATTAGGTGAAACATCAATGGGAATCACATTAGCATAACCATCTGCATCGGGAAGAGGTCTTGATAAAAAGATATTAGCTGTTTTATAAACACCATTACCAGATGCTGATTCAATTACAAAAACTCTCATAGGTACAGCGATGGTTGGATCATCAACCAGAGTAGTAATTTCCTGCTGTTGTGCGCTATGCCAGCCGCCACTTACTTGTGAGCAGTCATAATCCCAATCTATTTTACCTTCAGCATCAGTTAATCCAAACAGCCGATTTAACTTAGGACTATATAATAAATGATATATTTGTACCATAGTTTAAATTTAGTAGGTCTAGTTATAAATATTTTGTTTCTTTTAAGTGGTGATTAAACCACTGAAATAGTGCAATATCATTCTTGATATTATTCAGAAATCTTTAAAAAAGAACTTCATTTCCAGTCTTTAAAAGGGCCCGTGGCTTAGCCTGGTAGAGCACACGACTGATATACCAACTAAGCAGTTATCGTGAGGTCCGGAGTTCAAATCTCCGCGGGCCCACTTCTATATCAGATTATTCTTAAAAATGCAAATGCTAAAACTCATCCTTGTAAACAGTAGAAACATACTTATCTACCAAATGTTTTATTTTAATAACTGTTTTTTTTAATTAGGATTATTTAAGCGCTTGGACTGGAAATGGTGGAAAAGCATTTCCAATTTCATAATCACCAAGAGATATAGGAAGATTTGGTTTTGTTTCAAACACATAATGTTGATCACTCATTTTATGAGGCTTTAATTTTACACCAACCAACCTTTCCAGATCTTCAACCGAACCAACAACTCTTATCCCATTCTTGGCCGCTAAAGCAGACCCACCTCCCAATTGCAGAGCCCTATATTCTCTTTCAAGTAACTCTTTGAATTTATCAACAGCACCTTTAGATCTACTAAGCGCCTCTCCCCTATACCTCACATCAGTCAAATAAAGAACTGCAACCATCCTATTCTCGGTCATGTTTTTATTCAATTTGATTTACTATTTATACTTTTTGCAAATATAGCCTCTATAGTTAATATCAATCTACGAAGCACCTTGGTGATTGCAAATCCAGCCGACAAGAGGGCTGCCTCATTAAATATTGAAAAATAAATACACTAATCTACCGCAAATTTTGTGAGTTAAAAAAATCACCAACAACTACCCGTTTCAAACACCTATCACCAGTATAACTATTTCTTCCATGTAAACACCTTCTGTTATCAATAATCAATAAATCGCCTTTCTGCCATCGGTGCTGTATTTTTCTAACTTTATCCAACACCGACATTACTTTCTCCTTAAGTTCATCAAAGGAAGATTCTTCCACAGCATTTACTCTATCAAATCTAAACATCAAAGTTCCATCACTAATTAAAGGCCAAGTGGCTTCTTCCTCTCCTCGCGAGTAAGTGATAGTAATATCATAATAATCATTTCCTAACAATTTAGCAGCTTCTTGTCCGTCATAAAGAATCGTCTCGCCTCCACTTTCAGCTGCAGAAATACAAAAAAGAATCAGATAACTAGGTGGGTTTTTTAGATACAATCCTTCAACATGCGGCATTAAGGAACCTCTAGTCAAAGATAGATTATCATGATTTTCAACGTATTCGATTTCTGTCAATTTACTATCATTTTGTAATCGAATTTTTCCTAGTGAAGATGCCAATTTAATCAAGTTCTTTTGGTTAAAGTTGTTAACTAATAAATAACCATCAAGTTGCAAGTGTTCAAGATCTAACATAGATGGAACCTGTAATCTAACTATATAAGGATTACTACTAAAAAATAACTAACCTAGCCTCTAAATCTTTAAATACGAAATACTATAAAAATCGCCAGGGTGGTATTATGAAAAAAGCTTTAATCGTTATAACATTAATTTCTTTATTAATTACTGTGGGTTGTGTTAATTACAAATCTAATGAGCCAGCCGAGGTCAATAATGATCTTCTAAAAGAGATAGAAGCCATTGAGGAAGAATTAAACTTAGAAACCCAAAAAGAGATTTTACAACCACTAGAAACTGTGAAGGAGGTATTATTACCAGATTCAAATACTGTAACCACAGAGATGCAAATAGTAACTGTTAAAGAAAATGAAAGAGTATCACTCCAGCCGAAGTTACTTGATCCAGATAATGATCCTATCACAGTAACTTATTCTAAACCATTAGATGAAAATGGACAATGGAAAACAAATTATGGTGATGAAGGTGAGTACATCATAACTATAACTGCTGCTGACGGTACATCTGTCACTGAAAAGCAGGTGAAACTAGTCGTAGAAAAAGTTAATGCTGCTCCAGTAATAGCTGACGTTAATGATTTAATTTTTAAAGAAGGTGAAACAATCACATTTATTCCAAATGCTTCTGATCCGAATGGAGATACCATTCAAGTAGCAGTTTCAGCGCCTTTAGATAAAGGAGATTTCACCATAGATTACACTAGCGCAGGAGAATACCAAATCACTGTTACCGCTAGTGACGGCGAACTAACTGCAGAAAAAACTTTTAAATTAACAATTATCGATGTTAATATGAAGCCAGAATTATCAGGATTGCCCAGCCAGATAGTCAGGAAAGAAGGAGAAAAACTGATTTTAGAACCAACCGTAAGTGACGTTGATGGAGATAAAGTTACTGTAACTATCAGTAATCCAGTAGGTGATGATGGCGTTTGGGACTTAAGCTACACTGACCACGGAGAATATTCAGTTATTGTGACCGCCAGCGACGGCAAAGATAGTGTAACTCAAACCTTAACTGTAATTGTTGAGGACGTTAACGCTCCAGTTGAGTTCCTGGACATTAATATTGAAGTTAATTAGTCTTCACTGAGGATATAGATGAAATTTAAACTTTTAATAATCATTGCACTGTTGATAATTCCAGCAGTTTTTGCAATTAAAACCTTCACTGTAAAAGAGAATGACTTGGTTAATATCTTACCTAAAGCTTTTGATCCAGATAATGACTCCATTTCCTATACTTTTACCCAGCCTATAAATTCATCTGGACAGTGGCAAACTAGTTACGAAGACTCTGGAGAATATTTGGTTACAGTTACAGCTACTGACGGCCAAACTTCAGCTAGTGAAGAGATCATTCTTTCCATTGAAAATGTCAATCGCCTTCCCTTAGTTCCATCAGCTAGGTTAACTATTAACGAAGGTGACAGCGTATCCTTACCCTTACCAAAAAAAGATTTAGACGGCGACCCGATAACTTATAAATTTGAAAGACCATTTAATAGTTTAGGAATATGGCAAACAGATAACGATGACGCTGGAGAGTATGTCATTAACTTAGAAGCTACGGATGGAGAATTTTCAGAGCTGGCCATAATTAAAATCTTGGTAAATGACATAAATCAGCCATTAGTGCTTAACGTTCCAAACCATTTAGAAGTAAATGAAGGTCAAGCCTTAGTATTTGAGTTTGAAGCTTATGATCCAGATGGTGACGAAGTAGAGCTAACTATTGATGGCCTCCCTGAAAGTGCCGTATTAGAAGACAAAATTTTAACTTGGAATCCTAATTTTGAAGAGATCAAAAGATCAGGAGGCTTTGTCAGCACCTTATTTAATTCAGTAAGGTTAGAGAATAAACTTCTTAACAAAAAAAGAATTCCCTTATCAGTTAAAGCCTGCAATGAGAAAGAATGCAAAGAAGCACAAACTGATCTTATAGTTTATAATATCAACCGAAAACCAATTATAGATGAAATACCAGACATAATCATCGGCGCCACTGAAGAATTGTCTTTAAATATTACAGCAACTGATCCTGATGGGGACTTATTAAATTATTATTTCTCTGAGCCGCTAGGCAGAAGAAATGGTATTTGGAAAACTAATAGAGAGGATGTAGGAGAACATACTGTTTTTGTCACTGCTAGTGATGGTGACCAGCAAACTAGCAGATCGGTTAATCTTAAAGTTCTGAAAAATAATCGAAATCCAAAAATAAAAATAACTCCCAACACACTATTAGTAAATGAAGGAGAAACTGTTGAAATTTCTCTAAGCGCTGAAGATCCAGATCAAGATGAAACAGTGTTTTCGGTTGAAGAATTGCCTACAGGCGCCTCATTTGACAATAATTCCTTTACTTGGACACCATCATATGAAACAGTAACTGAAAAAAGCAATAATTGGGAAGATGAACTAATCAGCAGAATCGCATATTTAAACCGGGAGTTTAGTTCAGATAAGCTGGTTAAGACACTTAATTTCAAAGTTTCAGATGGAGAAACTGAAGTAAAAGAAGAAGTTCAAGTCATAGTAAAGAATTTTAATCGGCATCCAGAAGTGATCGATTTCCTGCCAGCAAATGATGTTACAGTTAAAACTTACGAGCCTATAGTTTTTCACGTTGCAGCTAAAGATGAGGATAAAGACAGATTAACTTACGACTGGAGTTTTAGTTTGCATGAACCTAGAGTAAAAAATACTGACACTATTGAAAGAACTTTTATTAAACCAGGCCAGAAAAAAGTCAGGGTCATTGTCAGCGATGGCAGTGAAGAAATAGAAGTTATTTGGCGAGTTACTGCAGTTGAGACTGAAGTCGTCCCATTAAAATTAGAGAAGATTGAAGAAAAATTTAACTATTACGTATTTGAAAATTAAATCTATTCTTTAAAATAACTAGGTCTACCATTTACAAAAACCGGTTCATAACCTAATTGAACAGCTTCTTTCTTTTTCATTAGGGAGAATGGGAATTGATTTTAAAAATACGAGTTAAAGACCAAGATGAATACTATAATATGATTTTTCCACCAGTGTATTTTCACTGGTGGTGTAGCCATCTTTTTGATTGGAAAAATCATGGTCGAAAAACCGCCCCGAGCGAAGCGAGCATG
>Ga0209542_10002371_pt1 | contig 42301 bp, 38 predicted proteins | sample RifCSPhighO2_01_FD_184028 | JGI IMG/M metagenome (GOLD analysis project Ga0209542, IMG submission 184028) | Soil microbial communities from Rifle, Colorado - Rifle CSP2_plank highO2_0.1 (SPAdes) (version 2) | ecosystem: Environmental > Terrestrial > Deep subsurface > Rock core/Sediment ... | reverse complement strand
CGGGGACGAAAACGGGTAGGGCTTCTCCATTGGGCCCCATCCATACGCGGCGAGGTTTGATCTGTACTCCGGTAAAGCTACGAATGGCCCAGCGACTATCGACTCCTTGGGCTTTCTGCCACTCCTCCGCCGGTAATCCGGTGAGGTCTTGCAGGACGTAGTCGATCAGAGCCGACAGGCTTTCATTGCTGCCATCAAAGGCTGTAAGCGCACGACGCAGACGCTCAACCTGCCACTGAGCCAATGCGGGCAATGTTGCCGGAAAGTGTTCGACCAACTTGGCGGTGGAGATCAGCAAACCGCCATGGTTTAGAGAGGCCCAGCCTTGTTCATGCAAAGTCATGCTTGAGCCTCCGGTAAGCGAATTTCAATGGTTACCGGGAATACCTGAGCATCACCACGCAATGTGAAGCGCCGTGGCAGTACTTGCTCAATCACGCGCTCTTTTTCCGCCTTTAAGCGGTCGAGCAGATCACCGAATTGACCCTGACGACGCTTGAGCTCGTCTTCGAGATCGCGCAAGCGTTTCTCGGCGATAGCGTCTGCATCTTCAAACAGCTTTTGCTGGATGGAAGCAGCCCTTTGCTCGTCAATTTCACGCTTGAGCTTTTCAATACTCTGGGCCTTTTGAAGAGCTGCGACTTCTCTAATCCGTTGTTCAAAGGCCTCTTTCTCGTGGGCCTTGGCCTCGTTGGAAACTATTTTCAGTTCGCGCTTGAGGTTTTGCGTCAGGCTCGTACGAACGCGCCCCATCAAGGCTCGCACCTCATCTTCGACGTCATCCCACAGCTCACGAGCTTGAGAGAGATTCTGAGTGGCTAGTACAGCGGGCTGATCGGCGTGATGCGGGCCGGCATAAGCCAGCGGCTCTCCCAACTCGCCGTTTCGTACTGGCAGAACCAAAGTACGCGTCCAGTGATGGAAAGTTTCTCGCAGCTCGTTGATGGCCATTTCTTCTACGGTGAGCAGAACTAGAGCATCTATTCCTGCCGGCACCGCTCCCTGAGTGACAACCCAGCGACTGGGTGGCTGATATTCACTCTGTCCACCAGGAAATCTCAGGCGTGCAAAAGCGTTGAGTGACTGGCGCAACAAGGGATGTCCAAGGTGCAGCAGTACGGTATCCGGAGACGGTCGAAAAACTGGACGGCCATTGATACTTTGGATGAAGTATTGGTTGTCGAATACCAACCATGGCATGGCACCGGCCACGCCACGCCGGCCCGGTAGACGAAGGTTATCATCCACGACCGCTTGCCAGCGGCTGGGTAGTGGCGCTTTCAGGCGCATACGGCCTTTGCTGTCAGGGCCGTCCAGTACATCACGGCTGGCACCCAGACCCATGGCGATGCGCAGGGTATCCTTGAGCGTATCTGGGGTCAGATCAAGGTCAGCCAGCAACTGTTGTAAACGCTGCTTCTCTTCCTCCCCTCGCTCTTCGGTAAGTACGCGAGCCTCGTCAGTTGAGCCACGACGACCGGCAATCTGTTGGTCGAGATCGTCCAGAACATCTGCATCCTCATTGAGCTCCATCATCCGACGTTGGAAGGCCGCATCGAATAATTCGCCAACTGAGCCTAGGTCTTCGCGAATATCATTGACCTTGGCGAGTACACGAGCGACGAAGCTTAGGTCGGCATCATCATCACTGGTGAAGTGAAAGATGGTCACGTCTCGCGACTGACCATGGCGGTCGATACGACCATTGCGCTGTTCGAGGCGCGAGGGGTTCCACGGTATTTCGTAATGCATCAGCAGACGTGCAGTGTGTTGCAGGTTGAGACCTTCCGAAGCTGCATCGGTCGCAACCAATATCTGCACAGGTGAGCCAGGGTCGTTGAAGGCGAGTTTGACGGCCTCGCGCTCCTCGTCGCCCATACCACCGTAGAGCTGGATAATGGCCCCATCATTATTAGGAAATTCAGCATTGAGCCTGTTTACCAGGTAGTCGAGGGTGGTTTTGTATTCGGTGAAGATGATCAGGCGCTCATCACGCTTCCACTGCTCGGCGTTGCGCAGCTCTTTACCAATCAGCTCCAGCAGACGTTCAAAGCGAGCGTCTGATTTTGGCCTTGCTGCGACCACTGGCTGTTTATTTAGACCCAGTGCGGCTAGTGCTGAGTCGATAGCCTCTATCTCGGGAGCCAGTACATCAATGTAAGGATGCATCCAGGCACCCACAACACGGGCAGCATGCCGGCTTCGGCTTTCGCGCTCTTGGTCATCGTCGATGTCTTCTTCACTGGCACGCCGAGCAGCGAGCACTTCAGCCGCCTGGAGGCGTTCGCTTTCAGCTAAGCCTTCTTTAAACCGTAGCCAGCTGTCTGCAAAGGTAACTGGGCTAGAGAGCAAGCGTTTGCGCAGAATCTCGATGGCGAAGTTAAGTACCGTCCGCGCTTCTGGTGCGGTACGAATCATGCCCTTGAGACCATTGCAGAACCGGCGCACCGCAGCAGAAAGATCCTTTTCGGCCCGTAACATATAGAGCGGCAAAGGTTCGAGATAGCGTTTGGCAAAGCGCGGCACTCTGCCGGCGCTTTTATCCTGTTCGTTGATCTCGCTTTTCAGGCGGCGGATCAGCACATCCCCGATCATTTTCCGTTCTTTTTCGGTGAAGGCCGGTGTCTGTGTGAAACGCACTGGGTCAAGCTGTTCCAGCAGGCCAGAGAAACAGCGGGTGTGACCGTTATGAGGTGTGGCGGTTAGGAACAAACGGTGTTCGAAGTAGGGGGTCAGCAACCGCAACATGTTGGCTAGGTCGCTGTCTTCACCGAAATTCGAGGGCATTAGGTTGTGTGCTTCATCGACAATCAGCAAGTCCCATGGCAATTGGGCCCCGCCCCGCTCTTTGGTTGACTCACAGTTGGCAATGAACTGTTCGAGGACATCTGGCTGACGAAGGTAGTGATAGGAGGTAATGATGCGAGGCAGGGCCCGCCAAGGATTGGCATCCAGGCCCATATCCCTTTGCAATTTGTGGGTAGCGGCTTTGTCGACGATGTCGAAACCCAAGGAGAACTTCTCCTCCATTTCCTGCTGCCACTGGATACGCAAGGAGGCTGGGGTAATGATCAGTACACGGCGAATCCGGCGTTTGCGAATCAGCTCAGCCAGAATCAGGCCCGCTTCGACGGTCTTACCCAAACCCACATCGTCAGCTAGTAGTAAGGATACACGCGGCATGCGCATTGCCCGAGCCAGTGGCACCAGCTGGAAATCATCCACGCTGACCGCGCCGTAGACTGGGGCGGTTGGTACCGGCTCGGAGCGTTGATCCGGAGAGTCCGCAGACATGAACGGAGTTAATGCGCTCCAACGTGTAGCCCGCTGCAAGGCAAGGAACTCATCCATCGGCATTGGCGGTTCGATGTCGATACGCGGTACGGCATTGGGTTCCAGCACCACCGGATTTCGCTCGCGCTCCCACAGCAGGGACTCTTCAGCATCGCCATCCGCATCGCTGAACTCGATGGTTACCAGATGCAGAAGACTCGAAGTTTTTGCGTCGCCGAATGGCTCCACTGCTGAGATGACACCACGTCGATTGCGGACAGTGGCCAGCATGCCGATACGTGGAATGGATAGAGGCTGACTCATAGTGTCCCTACTGAATTCGAATATTGGCTGGTGTCGTTCGGAGATTAGTAAGTGCTTTCAGGACATTGTTGACCATAGCTTCTTACGCCGCGCCACGAAATTTAATAGGGGGTAAGTCTACATCCTGAGCCATTAATCTGAGCAGCATTCACTAGGTACCTAGGAACTAATATTTCGAGGTATCACAAAACCACTTGAACGAGCTCTGCAAGGGCTTCTGCTCAATGGCTCGTTTCACTTCATTTCTCGGTCACGCTTGCGGTAAACCAGCACCCGGCAGTCCGGTATAGCGCAGGTGGAGAGGCTGGCGACCAGCAGTAGCTGAGTGGTCACCAGTATGTGGTCAGGCGTGGGGTCTGATTGACCATAATCGCCAATTACGCGAAGGCACGGGAGATCGCCTCGGCGCTTTCCGCCCATGGCCTGTCTGATGGTCTGAGGCTGCAGTCAGAAAACGGTATTCTGGTAATGGCGGCGAAGCTGGCCGTTACAGCTGCCAACTGGCGGGGGCGAATATAAGAACAGCGGCCAATGCGTCGAATGGGTTGCCTGGAATGTATCGGCCATAGGCCATTTCATAGTCGGTTCCGGCTTGTGGCGCGTCCGGATCGAAGCGAGTGAGCCACAACTTGCTCCCGTCCGTAGAAACCAACTGGTTGGGGTAGGTTTTTCGCAGTTCGTTGAGTTCGCCGGGATCGAGCGTGGCGGAGACTTCATGCCCGGTGGGGCGGAGCTGGCCAGGATGGAGCAGCAAAATTAGTTTCGGCCAGTCCCCGTACTCCAATGCTTTGTCCCAATCAGCGACAAAAATCGGATGGTCAGTTGGCCGCACATCGATCCCGTGCTGGAGGACGCTGTCCAGCCGCTCAAGTGCGACACCACGACAAGCGCAGGCCAGCAAATTAGAAGCAAGCGGATGCGTCGTTGCCAGTTGCATGAGCACGTCATAGAGGTCGATGTCCGGCTTATGCTGGTTAACGGCGCCGTGGAAAACAATATGCCAGGCAGGTACCGGTAGGCTGCTCAGGAAGCGGGCTTCAGAGTGAACATTCGGCATGGGAGAAGACTCCGGGATAGGTCGTGCGAGCACCGTCGTATCCCAAGGTCGGGAGCGGGGCGCTGTGTCGATGCGTATAGGCCAGTCAAACAGCTCGACCAAATTCATAGATGCAGTGCTCAGCGTCATCCATGATGTTGAAGTGATCCAGCTCATGGGCGATGGTGAAGCCGGATTCCCCTTCATTGATTTTATGGAGCATCCATTTGGCCATCGCCATTAACCAGCCCGGGTCATCCAGGGGCTCACCGGCAGTGAAATCCAGCTCAACGCTGTCATTGAATTGAGCGCCGTAGTGAATAATCAGGCGGGTAGTGCTGACTGTGAACTGTGCTTCGATGCGGTAGTGTAGCGAGGCGGACATTCGTTCCCTTAGCAACCGGGCGATCTTATTGGCTGCCCGTTGCTGTTCGATAATGCTGCCGCTCAAGGCCGGTGGAGCGACTGTGCCGTCGCCAAAAAAGCAAGGGGACATGGGCCGCTCTCCATCATGCAGGGAATGAAAGACGCTTCATTCTAGTTCATTGTCGGGACGAGACACGCGGTGAATCCAGCATTCCCGCTCACCGCTTCCAGAGTGCCGAGGCGATTTTTCGGCGTGCATAGGCCTACTCATCGTCGGGCCACTCACTAAATATCTCGATACTCTCCACGGCTACCACCAGGCGCTTACCCATCGAGCAGAGGACTTGTTCCAGCTGTTCGATGGTACAGGGGTGTTGGAAATCTAACAGTCGTCGAACTACCGACAGATTGATATTCAAGTGTCGACACCAGTCGATTTCACGTAGTCCCAGCTCGAGCAGGCTATTCCATAGCGTGATGCGAGCCACCATGACTATTGGTAGATGAAGCGAATACTGATTTTTTGCCGGTACTGAGGCCAGCGGAATCGGGTGTCGCTGTTCAACATAGTCGTTCAACACCTGTGCCAGCCGTTGAGCAGCGGCCTCCAACGTTTCGGAGATGGTCTCCCCGGTGATGGAGTCGTCTTCGTCTTCGTCACCAATCAGCTCAGGGATGTCTGGACAAGCGATCACCCTGATAAAAAGGCCTTCATAGAATGTGAGCATCACTGGGTATTCGTACATGGTCGCCCTCCGGCCAGGCAACGATTTCTCGTTCAAGTGTGGAGCAATCACGCGGCGACGCCTGTCGGAGCCAGCTCGGAACGCTAATCTGGCGAGTGTGTGGACAGGGAAGGAGTCAACGTTCTTCAACCGTAGCATTGATACCATGGTCAAGCGAGGCCAAGACATCCGTCGCAAAATGAGCAAGGTTCTGACCCACACAGGGGTGGCCTGCAACGCAGCAGATTATCCATCACCTCGCCTTTGCAGCGAGGGCGCTATCGCAAATCCGAAGGGGGAAAGAGCTCCGCCGCCTTTTTCGCGAGGGTGTCGGCCAGCCAGCCGAGGGGGCGTCCTTTTTCCTTGATCTGCCTTTCGAATTCCTCAAGCCGGGCGGCGACTTCAAGCACGGTTTTTCCGTCCATGGTTTTGATCACTTGCCAGGCCATGTCGCGTTTACTTCCAGCGCGAAAAGGCTGACTGCTGGGATCGGGGATACGTACGATACAGTGACCATGCTGGTTCTTTGTCACTTGTACTTTGTCACCTACGACGTTCAGTTGGATGGCTCTGGTCATGATTTGTATGCCTTGGTGAGCTTCGGGAAACTGCGATCTAAGCAATCTGGCAAGCTTATTTGCTGCACGTTGCTGCACGTTGCTGCTCGATAATGGCGGTGCTGAACGCCGGTGGTGCGGCTGTGCGGGTGCCAACAGTGAAAGTGGGCATGGCAAACGCTCCCTTTCCACGGGCAATAAAGGATTCATCATTCTAGTCCACTACCTGCCCATGTCGGCTCAACCAGCATAGGGTTAGCTCAGCAACGCTGGTATGTGGGCCGGTTGCCCTCCTGCAGTGAAAGCTCAACTACGATGTAAGCACGGTGAAAAGTTGAACCCGTTGATGACCAGAATCGCTCGATTTCCACGTGTGGCTGGCTCGCCGGGATGTAAATAGGAGGTGTGCGTGATTTCGGTAAACGATTTCGAGGCGCAATGGCTGGAGGATATAGAAATCGGTGCACCCTCAAGCACCATGAAAGGGCACCGCTTTGCCCAGAAAATCTTGCGGGACTGGCTTGGGCTGGATGCAGATACGGTAGAGGTCATCTACTGCGATGGTGCTGGTGATGGCGGTATAGATGCGGCGGTGTTCATTCCGCATGACGCGGAGGAGGATGCTGAGGGCGATACCTGGATGCTGGTGCAAAGTAAGTACGGCAGCGCCTTCAGAGGCGCAGATACGTTGTTTACCGAGGCCGAAAAAGTATTCGCCACGTTGGAGGGGAAGCGTGAGAACCTTTCTTCATTGTCTGAAAGCCTGGTCAAACGTATTCGCCAGTTCCTTTCGCAAGTCGGTGCAAAAGACCGGCTGGAATACGTTGTGGCCACCAATCAGCGATTGAGCCCTGCCGAATACGATGATCTTGAGGCAATCAGGAGAATTGGTCAGGAAAAATTTGGCGCAGCTTTCCACGCGGTAGATGTTTCCATCGAGTCGATCTACAACAAGAGACTCGAGGGCGATAAGTGGCGGCAGTCGGTTGAAGGTGCCGTTGCGAACCACCATCGCCAGTTCAGGCAACATCTTGTATGTGGGCGCGACAAAGTTGGCAGACATTTTCGCCTTCATGCAGGCCTACAAGAAGAGCAGTGGTGACTTAGACATGCTGTACGACAAAAACGTGCGCAAGTTTCTCGGTCATAGGCGCAAAGTCAACAAAGGAATCGAACATACCATCGAGCATTACCCCGAGCGTTTCGGCCTATACAACAACGGCATCACCATTGTGGCCGAGGCCGTGGAGTCGCGGGCAGATGGCTTGACTGTTCTGTCCAATCCATACGTGGTCAACGGTTGCCAGACCACGCGTTCAATTTTTTTGGTGCTTCAGCAGAAGCTCAACTCCGGTGGCAAGGGTAATCACCTGCAGTGGTTAAAACGACTGGATGAGGCCGTGGTGGTAACCAAGATCGTCGTGGTAGGCGATGAAGGCGAAGGCCTGCTGACCGAGACTACGCGCTACACCAATTCGCAGAATGCTGTAAGCGATAAGGATTTCATTTCGCTGGAAGCGGATTTCCGTCATTGGGCATCGTTATTCAATGATCGGTACGGAGTATTTCTCGAAATCCAACGTGGCGCCTGGGATGCTCGCAAGGCGTGGCAAAAGCAGAACCCGCTAGCACAGCCGCTGTACGAGGAGTCAGCCTACGCTTTCGATCTCTTGAAAGTTTATGTGGCCGGTTGGCTAGCTGAGCCCGGGGCGGCGTTGGGTAGCAACTCACCGTTTGCTCCGGGTGGGACTTGGTTCAAGAAGGTCAATGGCTCGCCAGATTTTGGTGTTGAAGCGCTTTATGCGGCGTATTTATTGCAACAGTTGGCAGAAGGGTACAAGTTCGGGCGTAAGTCGGAAAAACCGTCGCGTAGCCTAACGCGCTTCCTATTCTACACTGTAACAGTGGATCTACTTCGTAACTTCCTGTTAATGCAAGATTTTGCACATGACAATGAAGATATATCGCGCAGCATTGCCAAGTTGAATGATGCGGGCTTGCTGCAAGAGATTGGCTTATGTGCAATTAATTTGATCGACGACTATTTTCGGCAAGGTAGTGAAGATTCCCTGTTCGATGAGCCTGGATTTCGAAAGACTCATGAGGTGCGCGCATTTCTGATGTCGGAAAAGCTTATCAAGGACGAGCAGTATTCTCCGGGCCTAAAGGCCCAGTTGAATTACGCCCGGCGGGATTTTCGCCGTAGTCCGGTTGCTGAACAGATAAAAGGACGACTGAGTCCGATTGGGACGTTGTAGACATTTTCACCGGCGGGACATGGAATGGGGTAAAAGTGCTTCTTCGCTTGGGCTGAAAGTGTTGTTAGGCCTAGGCGCTGATCACCGTCCACTGTAATCCCTGGCGGTGGGCTAAGCTGAATAAGTGATCACCATCCGCTGAACGAGTTGATTATGCCTCACTCGCCCGCTGATCCGAGCCAAGCCGTTGCTGCAGCTCCCACCCAGTCGGTTTGGCAGGCCATAGAGCTGCCGGTGCGTGGGATCGACTTGATTGAGGCAGTGAACCGGGGTTTGCCGTGCACTCCCTTCCTGCGCCTCGCTATCTGGCTGGACATCCCCCCGGCAGTTGGACGGCAGTGTGTGGGTATTTCGCCGTCGACCTGGCGCCGACGGGTTGTGACTGGTCGTTTGAGCGTCCAGGAGAGTGACCGGCTGTATCGCTTTGTATCGACTCTTGATCTGGCGCTTCAGCTGTTCGAGGGTGATAAGTCAACCGCGTATGCCTGGCTCTGTCGACCCCAGCGAGGCCTAACCAACCGCTGTGCCATCGACTTGCTCGCAACTACCGCTGGAACTGACGCGATCCGCGAGCTGATCGGGCGGCTGTGACACCGTAATGAGTGACGTGCATCTAGGACTGGATACGGAAAATGTGCCCAGCGGACGACCGGTATCCGGAGCATTTTTGGCAGTGCTATTGTGCCAGCCTCGGTTTAGAGGAACACACCATGGGCTGGTTCAGAAAACCTCGGGAATTGACCCACTGGGAGCGTCGTGAGCAAGCGTTCATTGATGCGCTCAACCAACTTAAGACGTTGCACGTCACCCGCGAAGGCGCTATGTACCTTGACCCCGAAGAGCTCCGTGAGCAAGTCATTGCCTCCCGCGAGCAGCTTAAATACCTGGTGAAGAGATAAACGAGGGCGCGCTTGCTTCAGCGCATGGTGGATGACCACAAATTAACGCGCTGCAGAGTGGTGTGTCGCTACTCCCCTCGCCTGGCTTTTATTGCGTGGGTATCGGCGCGGTAAGATGCTGAAACCACTCAGCTCTTAGTTTGAGGGCGACGATCTATTCGAGATTAACTAATTTGAAAACACCAACTGATTTTCTAGGGTTAGATAGGGTTATTCCGCTCCAACGCAGCGGGTCGACGCCCTCGACCAACTGATTGTACAAGGCTCGCCCACGTTTTTTCATGGGCTCAATTGATGCTCCATCCTGACTCAACGTGCCCAACAGCAGCCAGTTTCCAAGCGCTTTAGTGGTATGCGCATAAAACGCGAGTTCGTGAACAAGCGAAGAGTCGTAAGGGAAAATGAACCAGATTTTTTCAAAATAAGGGCGAGCCAGGCTGGCTAGTTTAAGTAAGTCTGCAGCGGCTTTTTCTTCCTTACGGGACGTATCGCCAACGCGCCCGAAGATAGCGACTTTTGCAGTTCTATTTTCTTGGATTAAGAAAAACTGGCTGAAAAAATCAGATTGAGTAACCTTCACCATCTCGCCCTCTGGATAGCCAAAAAACTTCGGGCCTGCCGCCGCCAATGCTCCACCGCAAAGACGTTCGTGCTCCGTGACCCTGGAGCGTGCACGTGCGCGTGTTGTGGAGGTGGGGGTTCCCATTGCTCGGGTATATCGGTCAACGGTTTCACGAAGGGATTGCAAGGTCTGTTGGTTGGCGAGTGCTGCCTGCAGAATGGATAAGGCCGCTTGGGTATCAAGCTGATGCAATCGTTCCACAAGCTCAACGTGCGCATAACCGCAGCCGACCTGTTCAGCGGTGAGTGGGCCCGCGATGCGATTGAGAAAACTACCAGCCTTGAGCATGCGAGAGACGACTTTGGCGTCATACCCCTGCTCGTCAGCGAGTTTACGAATCAGCAGGTTAATGCTGTCGTCCCCTTGATAGCCATCCAATGTGGTCTGCAGAGTGTTGTATAGCGTGTACCAATGCTGGCGCGCCTGCCTTCCCATCCCTACCCCCAGCCAACTTTATCGCTCCGATGTGTTTTTAGGTACACATCACCAAATGTTGACAGTCTACCGTCTCGAGGTTATACATAAAAGAATGATTATTTGGTGAAGTGTACCTAATGAAAACCGATAGCCTCAGCCATGGCTTCAGCCGGGATGTTGCGAAACGAGTCAGGCGCGCAGGTCGGGCCTACGTCATGTGTTCGGCGAAAAATGGCAACGTTGAGATCCGACTGGAATCTCGACTTGAGCAATCGGTGGCACAGGCGCTAGAGCTTGATCCGCGAGTGCGCGCTTATCGTGCGCAGCCGTTCACGCTTGATCTAGCTACCGGTGATTTGCTTCCCGAGAAGCACCTGATCAAGCCTCAGGGCACTCTGTACTACACCCCGGATTTTTCCGTGGAGCTGGACGGTCTGCGGATTGTGCTCGAAGTGAAGCCCCGCGACTTTATGGAGGAGCACGGCGAACTGCTGGGCAAGGTACGCAGTGCTTTGATCAGGAAAGGTATGCGCTTCATCGTCATTTGCGACGATGATTTCCATGGCCATTACCTGAGGAATATCCAGCTCCTCATTCCCTATCTGACACAAGCGGCGCATTCCCTCCCGCTCTGGGCGGCGTCATTACAACGTCTCACTTCAGACCATCTTGTGGGGCCTGTTGGAGAGGTGCTGGTTGCTGGCACGCCAGCTAACTATCAAGTGGCGGCGGGTGTGTTGCTGGGAATTATCAAATTCGATTTGGAGCGTCACCTGTTCGAGCGGATGGATTTTGAGATCGCACCTGCATTTGGTTCTTTGGAAGCCTTTGAGGTGATTCGCTATGAGCCGTAATCTTGAGGCGGGCCAAGCCGTTGTCTGGCAAGACACCTGCTATGTCATCAAAGCCATCAAGCCGCTCCTGGGAGACATTGTTCTTGAGGCAAAAGGCGGGGTTGAGCGTGCTGTCGACATCCGAGCCTTTTATAACCAGGTCGCCTCCGGGGACATTGAATTGCCTGACCGACAGGTTGAAGCCACAAAGCGTTCGTGGTCTGAAACGGAGCAACAGGAGGCCGACTTTCGTCAGCAACTGATCGGGCTTCTGGTGTCCCTTGAACGGCAATCTCTGGACGACCAAGCCTGCAATGAGCGCGTGGACGCATTCTGTTTGCTCCATCAACACAAAAGGCCTTCGAACAAAACCATCCACAATTATCGGCACAAGTTCAAATGTCATGGCTTCGAAGGACTTATCCCCAACTTCAGCCAGCGAGGCGGCTCCGGGTGGGCGAAAAAGTCGGGAGCCAAGGAGGTCGCAGAACGGGTACTGATTGAGACGTTCATGAAAGACGACAAAGTGAATCTGTCGTCCGTGGCTTTGATGGTCAATCAGGAGTTGAGAGTCCTCAGCGAGACTACCGGAGCGCAAGAGCGCATTGACCGGAAAACCATCAGCCGCCTGCTCCAGCGGTTGCCCAGTTCGCTCGTCAAAGAAGGACGTCTTGACTCCCGCACTTTCAATCTGTGGAACCGGCAGGCGGTTCAGCGCTATGACGTCAAGCAGCCTTTTGAACGGGTAGAAATTGATGCCAAGACGCTGGATATGTACTGCTGCGACGAGTTCGGTAACCGATACAGCGAACTGACCATGTACGCGATGGTCTGCGCGCATGCGTCCTATCCTGTCGGCATCTACATCAGCGGCGGTAAGCCAAGCGAATACACCCTGTTGAAAGTGTTCGAGTTCTTTCTGGCGCCGAAAGACCAGGCGTTCAAAGACCGTTTCGGCATCGAAACCGACTGGGTGCAGCCTTGCGGGATTTCCACGGTGATCCTCGACAATGCCTCAGAGAATTTCTCTGACCTGTCTTTGGGTATTGTTCGGCGCTTGGGCATTCAAGTCGAGTACGCCCGGATTGCCCGAGGCGACGACAAACCGCACGTAGAGTCGTTTTTTAAAGCGTCCGATGAAGGCCTCTTTAGCAAGATGCCGGGCGCGAAAAAGAGCCAGGACAAGAGGATCACAAACCGGCATGCCAAGGCCGAGGCGGAGGCTTGTTATTCCGTTGAAGAGATCTATCGGCATGTGGTGCAGTTTGTCGCTGACGTTTACATCCACCGTCCTAATCAAAAACTGGGTTTCCGTCATGGCAAACCCATGACGCCGAAACTGGCCATGGACGCAGCACTGGCTAATTTTATGCCAGTACCCCCTCCGTCCCTCGATAGGCTGAAAAAGCTGCTCTTGGAGGTCAACCGGGACACTCGCCAGCTCCAGCACTACGGTGTCGATTTTGAGGGCTTCCAGTTTCACAGCCAGGCGTTGGCCGCGCTGGCGCGGGAGCGGGTCATCAGCAGCGTCGATATTCTGTTCAATCCCGAGGACTGCACCAAGATTTATGCAGTGCACCCAGACGACGGAAGCTTGATCCTTCTGCATAACAAGACCGTAGGTATTCCTGATGTGTCCTTCGCCGTCGCAAAAACGCTGAAAAAGGCGTACTCCGGCCCCGCCGATCAGATGAATGGCCATGACTATCAGCGCGTGTATGCCCAGATGCTGGCGCAATTTACAGCGGACAGTCAGCGGCGTCCGAAGATCAGGGACAACAACAAGGCTCTGCGCGCGAGTGCCAAAAAAGCCGCGAAAGCCGACATCGCGGATCAGTTCGAAAAGTACGTCACCCAGCCTGAAGACCGCTCCCTCTCACCTGCCGTGCACGACTGCGGTGAGGATGATTTTGAACCCGCGCCACGCAGGGCACAACCATGAGCAAGGTCATGAATCCACTGGTTTGCCATCAACGGTTTAACGTTGTGCAGGCGGAGATAGAGGCTGTCCTGGCGCGTACCATGGACGGTGATCCCCAGATCCTGCCCATTGTCGGCCCCACGCGGGTCGGCAAGTCAAAACTGCTGGCGAGCATCATCGCCAGCCATCCCACAGCGGAACCTGGAGGGCCTCGCAGGATTGTCAGTGTTGTGAGCCCCAAACACCTCACCGGTCGCGCGCTTCCCGATGCCTGTTTGACAAGCATCGGCATGAGCACCGCGCTGTTCAGGAATCACGTGCTGGCGACCGATGCCTTCATCAAAGCCATCAACAAACAGTCGACGCGGCTGCTCATTTTCGACGAGACGCAACACATGCTGGAGCGCGGTGGACGCACGACAGTGCGTGCGGCTGCTGACTTCATCAAGCTGGTCTTCGATCAGACGCGGGCCAGCATCGTGTTGGCGGGCCTACCCACCCTGCTGGGGCTGTTCAAGGAAAATGAACAGTTGGCTGATCGAGCCCTGAGCCCCATTCAGTATTACCCGTATCAATGGCAGGGCACGGATTACAAGCATTTCCGCAGTGCGCTGGGCAGTGCACTGGAGCACCTGGCTGAGAATGGCTGGGACACGTTTGCGTTCAATGACGCGGAGTTTGCTCGCCGCATGTACGTGGCTTCTGCGGGTCGGTATGGCCTGATCCACAAGCTGTTCGTCGAGGTGCAACTTGTGGGGCAAGCCGACAAGGTAGCCGGTTATGAAGCGTTCACGTTGGCCTACCAGCGCGGCGTGATAGGTCGGCTGATTGACTTCAATCCTTTCGACATTCAGCAGGCTGTCCAGGTCGAACACATGGCCTTGGTCTATGCGAAGGTCATGCAAGAAGCCGGCGTGCGCGTCTAAGGGGAATCCGACCATGCTAGCGTTCCTACCATACGATGACATCGCTGACGAAAGCCTCAACGGCTACCTGTTGAGATTGGCAGAGGAAAACTTTCTAGGGTCGACCCATGCCCTTTTACGACCGACTGGTATCCGGCTAAAAAGCCGTTACACCGAGGGGGAGCGGTCTGCCATCGCGCAATACCATGGACTAGATGCGCAACGGCTTGATCGTTTGGCAGCATTTCCTGCTGTAGAGGGGTCGATGGCTGCCGGGTTATTCCTGAGAAAGGTTGTCCCCGTCTGTCCAGAGTGCCTGCAGCTGTCAGGTCATATCCGCCAGGCGTGGCATCATCAGCTATTTACGGCCTGTCCGCAGCATCAGGTACTGCTCATCGCCGAGTGCCCGGATTGTGAATCGTCTTTGGAATTAAATCGGGCCGCCGTGTCTCAATGCGGTTGCGGATGCGACCTGTCACTGGCGAACGCGCAGCGAGCCGATGCCGCCAATCTCCTGGTTTCATCGATCCTCCTGCGTACCAGTGAGCATCCGCAGGCGCTTACAGGCTTGAACGAGGCGGCGGGTGTGCCGCAGGATATCGATAGATTCCTCCTGTTTCTCGCCAACCTGACCTTGCAGGTGCCACACCGGAAGAACGCGGCCATTGATTTTCGGCGTGCCCTTGAGATCAATCAGGCCTGTCATGGGCTGGCCCAGGATCTTTCGTCTGGGTTTGGGGCTTTTGTGCTGGCAAAAGTTCAGGCCGCAAACCAGGCGGACTCCAGTCGATTCATCCGGCATTTGGGTCGCTGGTACAAAGAGCTGAACTCGGAGTTTACCTCCCCTGCCTATGCTCCGGTTCGGGCAATTGCCTCTGACATCATCCTCGGCCACGCACATGCCCCCATCAATCGAAGACTGAAGCACATTGGCGCAGAGCTCATGGGGTTGAAGTCGACGTTTACTGCGGCTGAAGCCGCTCGCTTACTGGGTTCTTCGCCCGACCGGGTCGTGTCATTCGTAAAGACGGGTAAGTTACCTGGCAAGATCATGAATGGCGCACTGGTTGAGTTTTGCTTGGTCGACCGCGAGGCGGTCGAAGCGCTCCAGCAGGCGGCCAAAGGGCTGATGACCAGCAAAGACGTACTGCGCACGCTCAATATCAGTCGACGTGTACGCGAGCGGCTGTTGGAATCGGGTGCCCTGAATCGAGTGGCCGACCGTGATAAGCCCCTGTTTGCCAAAGGCGAGTATCGCCAGCGGGATGTCCAGCGTTTGGTCGACACCCTGGCGGGCGCACTAAACGAAGTCGTCTGCGATAAAACCCTTGGGTTCGAAGACATCAGCGGCAAGCGCTTTTCCAATCAGCAGGCCTGTGAAGTCTATCGGCTAATTTTTACGGGTCAGATCAGACCGGTGTCACGACTTTCTGACGTACAAGGGCTGGCGGCCTATCGATTCGATCACGAAGAAATTCAGGGGCATCTGCGGCAAGACCCCGCTTTGTTCGAGCTGACCATTACGGATCTGACCAAGATGACTCGCTGGAAGCACGAGAACATCAAAGCCTGGGTGGAGCAGGGCCATTTGAAGGCGCGCGTGGAGTCCTCGGGCAGAAGCCGTAGGATGTTCATCTCGGTGGTGGATCTGGTGAACTTTCTTTCCACCCACGTCGTGGTCGCAGACGCTGCCGAGCGCTTGGGCAGTAAGTCAGTGCACCTGACTAATTCTTTGGCCAGCAAAGGCGCCATGGTCAGAGGTGGCCACGTCACGTCGCAAGGGACTCAGCGCGGTGCCTTGATCTCAACAGATGCCGTGATCAATGTGGCGGTCGGGCGTGCTGCCAGCGAGCGCCCTCGCATGGCCCTCGGCAGGAATATGGGGACGACCCGTTGCTTGACGATAGCTGATCTCGCGGACGGATTGTTGGGTGCGCAGAATCGGCTTGGGTAAGGCGGTCGTGCCATCAGATCAAGCGGCTTAACGTATGCGCCTGGAGCGCATTGACGATGTACATGCTCAGCGCAGGAGGCCGGTCATGAAAGACTTGGATGCGATCACCGAGCTGTTGTATGGCGAGGGCATTGCGATGCTCGGCCACAACGTTTCCGATGAGGAAGCCACAGCACTCGCTCAGCGGCGTTTCGGGCATGCGCCTTACTGTCTAGTCAGGCAATGGATCTGGATTGACCTGGTGATGCCACCATCACTATTGGAAGCACTGGAGCGTGAGGCTCGCCTCCCCGTCATGCTCTATGCGCACGAGGTGGTACTGGACAGCCAAGGACGGCTGAAGCAGGGAGACTGGGTGCGTACTACTCCAATGGTGTCGTTCTCGGATGGCTTCTGCTTTCAAACCCGCAATACCGTGTACGTGCTGCTGGGCAACGGTGTCCGCAAATCAGCGGAGCTGGCGACGGTGGTCAAAGTGTTCTAGACACGGGCCTTCCATCACTCACCCTGATGGTAAAGGAGCTGATCATGAAGCCCCCACATCGTTTCAGCGAGCTCAGGCTGGCGGCAGCACAACATTATTTCGTCGACTTGGCAATTACTGCCTTTTTAACAGAAGTCGAGATTACGGCGTGCTGCGCGGTGGGCATGGTGCACCGGCACATCCGGGCTAGCGCGGGGCGGTTTGAGGACGGACATCGCATTCGCACATCGGATATCCACAGCGTGGTGCAAAACGGCAGTTACTGGCTTCTGTTCACCGCGAGCGGCAGTTGTTATGTGATCGTCAGCTTTAAATTCCCCGGTGGACGACAGTCACTGAAACACTTTTTGAAGGTGTTGAGCGATGGCTTTTACAACACCCCCCATCGCCTGCAGTAGGGCTCCAATCAGCGCAGAGGTGGCTTCAGCGGTGTTGGCCATGAGTGACACAACGGCATGACGCCGCCGTATGAGCGGGGAACCTTCAGCGGGCCATGGCTGACGATTTTGACACGCCCAGGCGGTCAGCCCTGGCACCGGGGGAGTCGAACCGCGCTGCGCATAACCGGCACAAGGTTAAACCCGATGGGTGGGGCCCCATGGCGGGCATCCACTGGCGCCGATTGCAATATTTTGGAAGACCTTACTGGTCGGCCCGGGCGATGTCACTCCGATGCGCCCTTCTATGGCTCGCGGGTTTCCGTTGAAGGGTGAACCGGTGATATTGGCACGACGGTAAAACGGTGGAAATCAACGTGTGTTTTGCTAGCGGCTGAGCATTGAGGAGCCGATCATGGAGCAATATGATCGTGGTTTGCTGCTGGAGCAGGTCTGGACTGACCCCGTGTCAGTGGTCGCGCCCAAGTATGGGCTGTCTGACGTCGGACTAAAAAAGTTGTGCGCAAGACTGCAGATACCGACGCCCATGCGAGGGTATTGGGCAAAACGTAAAGCCGGTAAGCGCGTGCCGCCTCAACCCCCACTCCGGGATTACACCGGGCCTGCGCGCTACCTATGGCATCACGCTGTGGTACCGGCCCCGCCATCCAAAGTGCCCGTTATCGAGTCGGTTGATCCCCGGCTGCAAGCGGTCATCGAATATGAACAACTGCCGAGCCATCGGATACGCGTGACAGAGCGGCTCACAAATCCCCATGCCTACGTTGTGCAGACGCGGGAGGCGTTGCTGCATCCCGTCTTGGATCAGCGTGGCATGCCCTTCCCCGGTCGCCGTCAGCGGGCACTTGATATGAAGGTTTCGGCGGCCATGCAGCCTCGGGCGCTTCGGATTGCTGACGCCTTGCTCAAAGCTTTCGAGACCCGGGGGTATACCGTGCTCATGGGTGATCGATGCACAGTCGAAATATTAGGGATACAGATTGGTCTGCGCTTTTTCGAGCCGACCAAGCGCTCTGAGAGCAGTCCACCTCCGCGTACCTTGGCGCGAAATGAACCCATCAATTGGAGTTCGATATCGTCGTCGCAGTACGTTCCCACAGGCCATCTTCATGTTCTGGGAGATGAAGGGTATGGCGGGAAAATTATGGACTCCACCCATACGCCTGTTGAGCAGCAGCTCAACAAGCTGATCATCATGATGGTTCGGCGCGCCGTCGAGCTTTTGATCGGGCGGGAAGAGCGGGCCATTGCTGAAGTGGGGCGTCGGCAACAACGTGATGAAGCCTTAGCCAAAAAGGCGGAGCAGGATACCGAGAGGGAAAATCTACAGCGGCTTGAGGAAGACGCCAACAATTGGCGACGGGCCAATGCGCTTCGGGAATATCTTGTCGAGTTAGAAAAAGTAACCTACCGCGCCGGAGCCCCGACGCAAGTGCAGCTCGCCTATTTACAGTGGGCTAACGCCAAAGCGGATTGGCTTGATCCCCTCACCCATACGCCGGATGAGTTGCTGGATCTGGATATTAAAATTCCCAACCAATATGGCTGGTAGAGGTCGTTTTCCGTGGGGGCCTTGCATTTTACTCAGCACCGTCAGCCCTTTTTCACTAGCGCCGCCGCTTTTGGCCTAAAGGCCGACCACTCTTATCGTTGCCCAGTCCTGAACATAACCGTTTCCCCCTTAGTAAGGGGAAAACGGTGTCCTGTCGTTCATGGGCCACGTTCAATCCCAGCAGCTTCACGTCCATCAAGGGAGTGTTGGAGCGCCGGGCGGTGACACACGCAGCTCTAACGGAGATAACGATTCACTTAGCTGGCTAGGTAGTGGCATTCTGACTATGGTTTGTTGATCCAGTCTTTCAGCACTTTCTACAAAAGGTCATCTATGGGCGCTGTCATCACCTTTCTAGTTTTTTTAGTGCTTGCGTTCTTTGTCGTGGCGGCGCTCAGGCGCCTGTTCAAATGGGCCTGGGGGGCGAATGGAAAACGGGCGCCAATTGACCACAGCCAGCTAAACGTTGTCGCCGAGGAGGCGGTCAAGGCGACACGAACCGCTGCAATCATTAGCTCCGCTGCGGCATATTCCTTGGCGCCTACCGGCCTCGCGGCTCTTGGAGCTAAAGTTGGTCTGGTCAGCGTGCCAATCATCGTGGTACTTGCTCCTCAGCTAAGTATTCTCGCGGGAGCAGTCGTAGTCGTCGCGTACGCCATCAACCTCTACTCCAAGCATCGACGACGAAAAGATTCGTCCAGCTAATGTCTACAACATTGTTGACTCAGTGGGTATTTAGATTTCCCAGGACAACGAACAAGGTTGCTCCCTCAAAGTTGCCCAGAAGAAAGCCCTTTAAGCGTTTTTTGAAGGTTGGATTTCCACCAATACTCTCATTGGTGCTTTGTCGGCTGCACGGCAGTTACCCCAAGGGTTTCAACCTGGCTCCAGCAGTAGTGGCTTGCTGAGTACGATGGGGGCGAGCAGCCGCCGCAGTCGGGTGGGGGAACCGGCGATGTACTTCTAGGGCGGGGCAAAACGGGCGAATATTTTCAAAGCACTTCAGCTTGCTGGGTAATCGTGCTCATCTCGCTTACTCCATGGCCTTCAGTTTGTTTATTTTCCCTCTGAGTTGGGCTTTGGCATTGTCCAGCACGCTGGGATTGGTCTTGATGGATAAAGACTCTCGGGACTTTGTGCCTAAGAAATAGCTGATCCTTTCGGCATTGGCGCCTGAGGGATGTGGCAGGCCGTCCAGCAACTGCTCTGGCCGCAGTAATCCGTTGTTCTGAAGGCGCTGAAATACTTCAGCCACTTTCGGGCCGAGAGGGACATAGATACATGTCTTGCCAAGGGCACGAACTTCCTCGGCCAGATGGGTATCAATCTGCTGGCGCAACGAACTGCGGCTGAGCATCGCCGGGCTGCCACTGTAATTTTCGCCGTCCACGAACACCGGGTAACGAAGGGCCGAGGTGTAATGCACCAGATGCTGGTGAGTGTCGAACAGGCGAGCACAGCTGTTGATCCCTACTAGCTGATGGAGTCCGATGTGATCCAACATCGCAATCAAATTGCTTCTCATGGGGCCGGAGAAGCTGGCTGTTTCCTTGGCTCGGCGTTTTGCCTCTTCTAGGCTGGCGCCGGCTTGCAGTTGTTTACGAGCTTCATTTAGGGCGTTCATAGCTTGCTGATACCCCGGAGTGATTCCGCAAATCGTGATGCGGGCTTCAGTGTTGATGTAGTCAAACGGTGCATAGAAGGTTTCGAGGTTACCTTCGGATGCCAACAGAAAATCTTGGGGCAGCGGGCGGCCAGCGAGGTTGAAGGCTGTATCAGCGAGCAGGGGGCTGAATTTCTCAAAATAGCTCATGGGTCATTCCTTGATTTAGTGAGTTCTGTTGTGAATGCGGCGGGCTGCGGTATTTATTGGTGTACCACGCCGCAGCCGCCTATGTGGTTTCTGCGGTTTCAACCGCTCATCGCGATAGCCCAAGGTGATGACGTTGTCGTCGGCTACGACTGCAAAAATGTCACGGCTACGTTGCGCCAGCGTTTGGTGAGCGGGGTCGACTTCATGAATGAGTTGCTCAAAGCCAACACGGTCGAAGAAATAGAGGCTTACACCTTTGTTGTGGCCTATTTTTCCGTAGGTCAGCAACCAGTCCAATTGTTCTTGGCTGATGCCCCTTTGTTGGCTGCGTTGTGCTGCGTGCAAGGTTAAATGCATGACAAATACCTCAGACAAAAACGCTAGGATTGAAATTGCGACGGCCTTTCAACCAGCGCAGTGCCTCATGCGAATCCACGACAGTTCGCGTGCCCTGCTTACGAGTGTTCAAGCGATCCGGTGCTATAGGTTGGGTAGCGTTACGAACAGATTTCTCGTTCATTTGAGCTAAGACAGCCACTTCAGAAAGGGTCAGATAACCGCATTCCTCCCCCTGAAGGACGGTGGGCAGTGCTTTGTAAGCGGCGTCGCCCAAGGTATCCAAGTCGAGCCGTGCCCTGATGGCCCCCAGCTTGAAGAGCTTTTCCAGACCCAGTGCCAGTGAGTTGGCGCTATGGAATTCCTCATCCCAGCGGGCCTGGTTGATAAAAGAAGCGAAATCCAGCCAGTTATCGTCTTGGATGCCGAGGTTTGCTGTATTTAGACGTCCGTTCACCGCGTATTCGTAGCAGCTATTCGCAATGGCGATGAAATGGTCGGCCCCACCTAACACTCTATCCAAAGCATCAGCATCGCAGCGGTATCTATCAGCCTCAGCCTTTAAGTGGCCGAGATAGGCCTCCGTTACCTCTCTGGAGATGTCGTCAGGAGAAAGCTTGGTTTCGGGTTGAACGTGATTGCAGAAGAGGTCTTCCAGTCGCATATATTCTACTCCAGTTGGAATATTTCATAGACTAGGGATATAAAGTTCCATTGTCAATGGAATATTCCATTTGGTATGGAATTTTTGCGGTGCTCCTGGCATTCACGCCAACATTTCCCTTCATAGGATCCGGAGGAATTGTTTCAACGGGTGAACAGAAAGCGGTTGTCCGCTAACAGGGCCTTCCGGGAACAGGTCGTGCTTCACTCGGATAGGCGAGCAAGCTAAATTGAGCGGGTATGGACGAATGAAATCAAAATTATTTCAAATTATCGCTCGGCAATAATTGATCAAATTTTGAGCAGAAGGACAGGAGGTTGAGCTGTTCATTCTGGGTTGAACCAAAACTCCTTGTCTGAGGAGAGCTGTTAGAGATTCAATCTTTGGATAATCCAGCAGACTCCATTCGAGTGGGGAGGCATAGACTTTTGCCCTGTAGTCACCTTTTTCTCCCAGCCTGTACTACCCGAGTGGAGCGACCTGTGGTCGGTACGGGATTCGGAAAGAGGCCCCAATGACAGATATTGATTTGCTGGCAGAACTACGGGCTGAAAATGCCCGACTGATCGCTTTGCTGGAAGCTAATGCCATTGAATGGCGACTGACAGTAGCCTCGACCGCTGTTCCCCTTTCGGTAGCAGAGTTGCCTACGCAGCATCTGGGAACCAAGGCGAAGCTCAAGCTATTCCAGCGGTTGTTTCTGGGACGAACAGATGTGTTTCCACTACGCTGGGAGAGCAAGACCGGAAAAGTCGGGTATTCGCCAGCCTGTGCTAATGAATGGCGCCCAGGTATTTGCCAGAAGCCGAAAATTAAGTGCGGTGACTGCAACCATCGTCAATTGATACCGCTGGATGACCAAGTGCTTTATCGGCATTTAGCAGGCGAGATAGTCGCTGGCGTTTACCCCCTGCTGGCTGACGATACATGTCATTTCCTTGCTGTGGATTTTGACGAAGCGGACTGGCGGGAGGACTTGCTGGGTTTCGCCCAATCTTGCCACGAGCTGGGTGTGCCCGTGGCTTTGGAAATTTCTCGTTCGGGCAATGGTGCTCATGCTTGGATTTTTTTCGCCAATGCTGTCACAGCCCAGGACGCTCGGCGGCTGGGAACGGCGATCATTAGTCATACCTGCGCCCGGACTCGGCAACTAAAGTTGAGCTCGTATGACCGACTTTTCCCGAACCAGGACAGAATGCCGAAAGGCGGCTTCGGCAATCTGATCGCACTGCCTTTGCAGAAGAAAGCGCGTGAGCATGGGGGCAGCATCTTTGTGGACGGTGAACTAAAACCGCATGCTGATCAATGGGCATATCTGGCCAGCCTTCAGCCAATGGCTGTGGAGGATATCGATCCGGCCATCGTATGTGCGACCGGTCACGCACATCCTTTGGACGTAACGTTCGTCGCGGAGGAAGACCAGCAGGAGCCTTGGAAGAAACCTAGCAAGCAAAAGCTATCCTGCCCAATGCCGACATCGCTGACCGTTACGTTGGCAAACCTGATTTACTTCGAAAAGTCCGAGCTACCCCAGGCGCTGGCTAATCGGTTAATCAGACTGGCCGCGTTTCAGAACCCGGAATTCTATAAGGCGCAGGCGATGCGTCTGTCGGTCTGGAACAAGCCTCGCATCATCGGCTGTGCAGAGAATTTCCCCAAGCACATCGCACTGCCTCGCGGTTGCCTGGATGCCGCGTTGGAGCTACTGAACGACAACGGCATTGCCACCATTGTCCAGGATGAGCGCTTTGCCGGAGAACCTATCAACCTTAACTTCGCTGGCTCCTTACGAGAAGATCAAGAAGCTGCCGTATCGGCGATGCTCGAACACGACGCGGGCATCCTGTGCGCCCCAACCGCATTTGGCAAAACCGTGGCTGCCGCTGCGCTGATTGCACGCCGGGGTGTTAACACGCTTGTGCTTGTGCATCGCACTGACCTGCTTCGACAGTGGCAAGAGCGTTTGCAGATGTTTCTTGGCCTTGGCAAAGGCCTCGTTGGCACTATTGGCGGTGGTAAGGCCAAACCAACGGGAATCATCGACATAGCCGTGATGCAGTCGTTGTCACGGCAAGGTGAGGTTAGCGATCAGGTGAAGAACTATGGGCAGGTCATCGTTGATGAATGCCATCACCTGTCGGCATTTTCTTTTGAAGCGATCCTTAAAAATGTTCGAGCAAAATATGTTCTTGGCCTGACCGCCACACCGGTGCGCCGTGATGGACAGCACCCCATCATATTTATGCAGTGTGGGCCGATTCGACACACAGCGAGCAGGCCAACAAGTGCTCCTAATGATTTGATGGTGGAAACTCGACTGTTGCCAGGCCAGATCAATCTGCCCGAGGGCATTGGTATTCAGGATGTATTCCGGCACCTTGCTGACGATATTGAGCGTACAGAGCGGGTCACGCTCGAAGTGGAGAAAGCGTTTAACCAAGGGCGTAAAGTGCTGGTGCTGACAGAACGAACCGATCACTTGAGTGCCATTGAGGCAGCACTGGCGGGTCGGGTGCAGAACCTGTTTACCTTGCATGGACGTATGTCGAAGAAGCAGCGTTTGGCGCTGACGGATGAGCTGGCCGCTCTACCACCAGATACCCCTCGGGTGCTATTGGCCACTGGTAAGCTGGTGGGGGAAGGTTTTGACCATCCGCCATTGGATACCTTGGTGCTGGCAATGCCTATTTCCTGGAAGGGAACACTTCAACAGTACGCCGGGCGTTTGCATCGGGAGCATGCAAGTAAAGCCGATGTCCGCATAATCGACTTCATTGATGGCGGACATCCCGCGTTGTTGCGGATGTGGGACAAGCGCCAAAGTGGATACCGGGCCATGGGCTATCGATTGGCTGACTTGAACTCAATGGATCTGTTTTAAGTCGGGTGGTGAATGGCAGCCGGTTTCGATGTGTTAGGAGCTATGAAGCTTTCCGAGTGAGTTTGGGGCTTGTCGATGGATGTCCCCTTCAAACTGCCTACTCCTCACCAGGCGCTTAGTGTTCGGCGCACCTCATCCACTTGTAGGCTCGGTAGCGGGCTCAAGTGGAACCGCTTCTGATTCCTCGGTTCCCCACGGCAGCTCCGTCAGCTCCGCGATGGATTGGAACTCTTTAAGGTACTCAGGTTGGTGCTTGGCCAGCCATCGGACAACGGCAGCGTTGGCAAGAAGCTTGGTTAGGTAACCTTTGATGACAGTTAGATGCAGTACGTCAGGGCCATAATCGTCTTCCACTATTTTGATCTGCATCTGCAAGGCGGCAAGTTCACGCTCCAAGCGAGCGATTGATTCAGCCGAGACTTGTTGCTCTGGTTGAGCTTTTCTTTGAATTGCCAGTTGATCGGACGGCGTGGCGGCCAAAAGTGCTTTGGCGAACATGACCGATAAATTTTTGTTCCCAAGCATCAACTCAGCAGCTTCGATTTGTCTCAGAGGTTTCATCTGCCGCAGAAGGTTGAACACATTTGCTGGACAGTTTGTATCGCCAAGAAGTCCGATGGCTTCCTCGCAAATACCATTAAGCAGTCGAAATTTTTGTTTGATCGTCTGCGGTGAAAGCCCCAGGGCCTTACCAAGACGTTCTGCCGAAACACCACTTTCCATAGCTCGAACAATCATCTGGTTACTCTGGACGGCAGAGAGTCTATTGGTACGCTTATTGTACGAGTATGTGTCGTCGTCAGTTGCCACCAGACAATCGACTTCCAACTCCCCCAAATCCTTCAGCGCCTCAATGCGTAAATGCCCATCCAGCAGAAAGTAATATCCATTACGACCAGGCGCAGGCGTTACAACAGGGGGCTCTACCAAGCCGACATCCTGGATCGAAGCGAGGATTTGTTGATATTTATGGCTTTCTTTTACGGCTGGTCGTGAGATTTTAAGAGGAAGTATGTTGGACACTTCGACTCGGACGCACTCATTCAAAAATGCACTTTTCGGTGTGTGATTTGGCTGATGGTTGGTCGGGTCGGGTGCTTGGTCTGACATTATTACCCCCTTACTTGCCTTATCCGGGCTTGTATGAGCTTCGGCATTGAGTCCAGTTGTTCGGCACAGAGCAGCTTTTCAAAATCACTGACGCATAACAGTTCCTTGATTGCCTGAGTGGCGAATACAACTCGATCATGAGTAAAAGTCGCTTTCTTCACCATCAGACGTTGTCGCTCGGCCTCTCGTTCGAACAGGCGCCTCAAGTCTGCGGGAGTCATTCGCTTTTTCTTGCTCTGGACGCTCCCTAAAGGGTTTCCCCGGACGAGCTTGTCCTTTTTGGCCCGCAGCTCCAGGAGGTGTCGTAGTTTGGTAATTTTCTTCCCTCTTATTCCCCGCTCGTACGCGTCCGTGAGTACGTTTTGAATTTCACTCTCGGAACTGCGGGCGATGTCCGTTGCCATGCTGAGAGGAATCAGTCCTGTTTCAACTGCAGATAAGAGCTTCTCTTCGCCGCGTTCGAGCAAGCCAACAATCATGCTCACCCATGATGCCGTGGTGCCAATTATCTTTGCGACGTCTGCGTCTGTATTGCCACGCTCCTTCAGGCGCCCTACTTCGTTCATCAGGTCTATAGGACGATGCTGTCTTCGAGCTACGTTCTCCACCAAGCTCATGACCAGACAATCTTCCTCCACCGCATTAATGACAAATGCCGGAATCTCTGTGGCTTCCAAAGAGAGGAATGCTTCGAGACGGCCTTGTCCGCAAACGAGGTCGTAATTGAGCTGTCCTTGCGGCGCGGTTCTTCGGCTCACGGTAATTGGACGCTTGAGGCCTACCGTCTTGATATTCTCAATGAGCTCACGGTGAATTTTCTTGTTTCTCGAGCGAGGGTTCAGGATGTGGATTTGCGCTATGGGAATGAGCGCGACGCGATCACGTGCTGCAGATGGTACGGTCATTGAAAAGTCTCCTTTAGGGAGCAACGCGCGGCCAGCCCATCAAGTACGTCCAGCGTTGCGAAACGGTAGCTGTCTATCAAGGGGCTGTTTTCTTCGGCCATTTTTTGTGGCCATGTCCCCATGTCTATGTTGGGAATGAGGTAATAGTCCCGCACTTGAAGATTCGCTTCCTCCATGCGCACAGCGATAGTGATGTCGGGCGTTAGGCTGTTGTCGAATCTAAGTTTCCAGCGAAGAGTTCCAGCGGGTGTAGCCTGGCAACGGGCTATGACCACGGATGCCGTCCATTCATCGTTAATTGTCAGTAGGTCATGCTGATTGTTGGTTTCGACTCCCGCTCCGACGCGCTCGAAATGCTTCACGACGTCTTCAAGAACCTGGGGATGCAACTGTCTAAGTGACCGATTGATCTCAAGGTATCGATAGTCTCGGTCTGGCGTGTAACCGATGAGGGTATAGGCACGTAAAAGCCCGCCGAAGCGGCTTACATAGGTGATGCTGGAGGGCATGTTGTCCTGCTCGTCGATGAGCATCCCAGACAGCGTGCCTGCACGCTTTAATAGGGTGCGAAGCATATCTAATAGCTGTGCGTCGTCCAGGCGCTGCGAGCGCTGCAAGATGATTTCGCGTACATCAGCAAATACGCCCAGTGAGACAATGCCCTGAAACGCCCCATCACAGCGAATCCACTTGTCTGGTGAGTTACGAATGATGCGTTTTCGTAATTTCGAGGATGTCTTGTTATAGACGTTGTTGCCGATGTATTTCTCGTTAGTCAGCACCTGATGCACGCTGCCTCGGCTCCAAGGGCGATCAAAATCGGTGACTACGCCTTCAGCGTTCAGTGCATTGGCAATCTCACGTTCGCTCATCTGCTCATGGACGAATTGGTAGTAGATGCGTTGAATGACCTCAATCTCGGCTTTCGGGCCGGGAATCAAGATGACTCTGTCAGTCTGGATGCTCTTCTGCTGGCCCCGCGAGAGCTCTGCCTTGAACTCGTTTCTCTCGTCGATCAATGCACGACGCAGTCCATAGCCAGCTGGCCCTCCCTGGTGAAAACCCTTCTCGACGAGACGGCATTGGCCTGCGAAAACTTTTTGGGACAATTCGCGGCTGTACTCGCCGGCCATGGATCGCTTGATGCCTTTATATATAGTTGCCAGTGGCGAACCGTCGTTTTCGAAGGGCTCTGCGCAATACACCACCCTGATGCCGGAGCTGGTGCAGAGGTATTCGTAGTGAGCACTCTCATCGGTGTTCTGAAACCGTCCCCAACGACTGACGTCATAGACCAGAATGACTTGGAACTGAGTCTTCCCGGCCTGTACATCATCAAGCAGTGCGCGCAATGCATCGCGACCGCCGATATCCAGGCCGCTTTTCCCTTCATCACGATAGGTGGTAACGATTTCCATGCCATGGCTCATGGCGTATGCATGGATGGCCGCCGACTGGTTTTCGGTGGAGTAGCGTTGATGATCTGTGGACATACGAACGTATTCCGCAGCCGGCACAAGACCGTCGGAGGCGTTTTCTGAAGTTGTCCGCACGCGTGGAGAGGGCAAACAGGCCTCCTCTAGGCCAGGTAAATCCTGGCCCATGCGATTTAGCCTAGGGACGATTTATGACGTGATAGTGACGAGACACGACCATCAGTCAGCTGCTGAGGGGACTTACGACATTTTACAGAGAGCCGAATGGCGACGTTCATCAGCTTGAAGTAGGTGTCTATACGTACAGTTGTTGAAAGCGGATTTTCAATACTGCAGATATTGAGGGTTTAGAGCTGACGTACCTGCATTGCCAGCGTGCAATCCTACTTGAATAGGCAAAAATTTTAGTTTAAATTGATTCCATGTTTTGACAATCTGTCAATTTTATACCGGCTGTAATAGTTGTAGGATTAACATTGTCCGAAGTTAGGTTTTAGACGATTAACTTTTCCCGAAGTGGAAATTAACTTTGTCCAATCCTGTTGTATACCGCTGATATTCCAAGGTGTCAAAGACGGTTAACTTTGCCCACCTACACCCGGTTCAATCGCCAAACGAAAAAGGCCAACGTCGCGCGTTGGCCTTTTTTGTGGAAAAAAGTAAATCCTCTGCAAGTGTGAAACACCCACATTACAGGCATAAAAAAACCGGCTATATCAGCCGGTTTTTTTGCGCCCAAAAAAAACTTATGCACGTTTTTTGGTTTTTTTACGGTTTAAGAAATATCTATATAAATCATCAAGTTAGAATCAAAAAACAGCACTTTTCTCACAAACGGTACACAGGTTATCCACAGAACCTCAGACAGCCACCTGATCGTTGGCAGCAGGTGCTTGTGGAGTCGGTGGCAGAGAGCCCATTTCCCGCTGCATCTGCTCGTTCCAGGCCTGAACCCGATCGTTCAAATCGGCGATGGCGCGTGGTCCGCTTCCTTCGGCATACATCGGCGCGCCGATGATCACGGTGATGACACCCTGCTTCTTCGCCCAACCGTTTTTTGGCCAGAACTTGCCAGCGTTGTGTGCAATCGGCAGCACCGGTAGCTCGGCATTAACGGCCAACGCCGTACCGCCTCGCGAGAATTTGCCGATGGTGCCGTAGGGAACGCGCGTGCCTTCGGGGAAAATCAGCACCCAGACGTTATCCTTGAGCAATTCATCGCCTTTCTTGGCGACGTGCTTGAGTGCCGCTTTCGGGTTGTCCCGGTCGATGGCGATCGGGCGCAGCATGGCCATGGCCCAGCCGAAGAAAGGCACGTAGAGCAGTTCGCGCTTGAGGACCTGGCTCAAGGGCTCGAAATAGGCCGAGAGGAAGAACGTCTCCCAGGTGCTCTGGTGGTTCGACTGAATCACGCAGGGCTGTGCCGGAACGTTTTCGGCACCCTTCACTTCATAGCGAATGCCCAGGAACACCTTGCTCAGCCACAAGGCGCATCGGCACCAATACACGTTGATGAACCGATAGCGCGCCTTGAACGGCAGAAAGGGCGCGATAAAAAAACTCAGGCTGCACCACAGCAGGGAACTGGTGCCCAGCAGCAGGTAAAAGAGAAATGTTCTGATGGCCTGCAGTATCGACATGGCGACGTTTACCGTTACGGGCACTGCCCGACTGTTCAAGCGCACTCCCGATCTGTCGAAAGCGCTCTAATTGTGGATAAGTTCTGCGGCAATCGCCGCCAGATCGTCGAAAATCAAAGTGCCTGCCGGTAGGGTCTTGCCCAAAGTCTTTTCGCCTTTCCCGGTCTTAACTAAAACTGGTTGAGAATCGACGGCTTTGGCGGCTTCCAGGTCACCGAGACTATCGCCGACAAACCATAGATCAGTCAGCGATACGTTGTAATGTGCGGCGATGCTTTTCAACATCCCGGGTTTGGGTTTGCGGCAATCGCAGCCGTCGTCCGGCCCGTGCGGGCAGTAGACGATCAGGCCGACTTCACCACCCTGCTCGGCCACCAGTGAGCGCAAGCGCTCGTGCATGGCGTCGAGGGTGGCGAGATCGTAATAGCCGCGAGCGATGCCCGACTGGTTGGTAGCAACCGCCACCGTCCAGCCAGCCTTGCTCAACTGCGCGATGGCTTCGATCGAACCGGGGAGTGGAATCCACTCCTCCACCGACTTGATGTAAGCGTCGGAGTCGTAATTGATCACCCCGTCCCGATCGAGAATCAGCAGTTTCAAACAGTCTTACCCCAGCAACGAAATATCGGCGACGCCGAGGAACAAGCCACGCAAGCGCGCCAGCAGTGCATAACGGTTGGCGCGCACATTGGCGTCTTCCGCATTGACCATCACCGCTTCGAAGAACGCATCCACCGGCTCGCGCAATGCAGCCAGGCGAGCCAGCGATTCACTGTACTGACGTGCCGCGGCCATAGGCTGGACAGCCTGGTCAGCCTGCTGGATCGCCGAGTACAGGGAGAACTCGTTGGCATTGTCGAAGTACTTGGCTTCCACCACGGTCGGCACCGAGCCTTCGACCTTGCTCAGCAAGTTCGATACGCGCTTGTTCACCGCCGCCAGGGCCGCCGCTTCCGGCAACTTGCGGAAAGCCTGTACCGCTTGCACGCGCTGGTCGAAGTCCAGGGCCGAACCCGGGTTCAAGGCACGAACCGACAGGTAGGTGGCCACATCGACGCCTTCATCCTCATAACGAGCACGCAGACGGTCGAAGATGAATTCCAGTACGGCATCGTTGAGGCCGGCAGCCTTGACCTTGGAACCGAACGCATTCACGGCGAAAGCCACGGCGTCGTTCAGGTCCAGATCCAGTTGTTTCTCGATCAGGATACGCAGCACGCCCAGTGCGGCACGGCGCAGGGCGTAGGGGTCTTTGCTACCGGTTGGCAGCATGCCGATCCCGAAAATCCCCACGAGGGTGTCGAGCTTGTCGGCGATGGCCACGGCCGCACCGGTCAGGGTGGCAGGCAATTCGGCACCGGCACCGCGCGGCATGTATTGCTCGTTCAGTGCCAGGGCGACATCTTCCGGCTCGCCGTCATTGAGGGCGTAGTAGTAGCCGGCGACACCTTGCATCTCCGGGAACTCGCCGACCATTTCGGTGGCCAGGTCGCATTTCGACAGCAAGCCTGCACGAGCGGCCCACGAAGCGTTGCCGCCGATGCGCGCAGCGATGTAGGCGGCGAGCTTGGAAACGCGCTCGGCCTTGTCGTAGACGCTGCCGAGTTTTTCCTGGAACACCACGTTCTGCAGACGCTGGTTGAATTCTTCGAGCTTCTGCTTCTTGTCTTGCTTGAAGAAGAACTCGGCGTCAGTCAGGCGTGGGCGAACCACTTTTTCGTTACCGGCGATGATCTGCTGCGGGTCTTTGCTTTCGATGTTGGCCACGGTAATGAAACGTGGCAGCAACTTGCCTTCAGCATCCAGCAGGCAGAAGTACTTCTGGTTATCCTGCATGGTGGTGATCAGCGCTTCTTGCGGCACGTCGAGGAAACGCTCCTCGAACGAGCACACCAGCGGCACCGGCCACTCGACCAGCGCGGTCACTTCATCGAGCAAGGCTGGTGGAACGATTGCCGTGCCTTCCTGGCGGGTGGCCAGCTCTTCGGTGCGCTTGCTGATGATGTCGCGACGCTCGTTGGCGTCGGCCAGCACGTAAGCGGCACGCAGGTCGGCCAGGTAGCTGGACGGCGAACCGATGCGCACGCTTTCTGGATGGTGGAAGCGGTGACCACGGGAATCGCGGCCGGACTTCTGGGCAAGGATGGTGCAATCGATGACCTGGTCGCCGAGCAGCATCACCAGCCATTGGGTCGGACGCACGAATTCTTCCTTGCGCGCACCCCAACGCATGCGTTTAGGGATCGGCAGGTCGTTCAACGAATCTTCGACGATGGTCGGCAGCAGGCTCGCGGTCGGCTTGCCGGCAATGCTCTGGCTGTAACGCAGTTTCGGACCGCTCTGATCGATTTCGCTCAGGTCGACCCCACATTTCTTGGCAAAGCCCAGTGCCGCTTGAGTCGGGTTGCCTTCGGCATCGAACGCGGCCTGGCGTGGCGGGCCATCGAGGTTGATGCTGCGATCCGGCTGCTGGGTGGCCAGCGAGGTGATCAGCACCGCCAGACGGCGTGGCGCGGCGTATACGGTTTTGGTCTCGTAGTTCAGGCCGGCAGCTTGCAGGCCCTTGTCGATACCGGCAAGGAATGCCTCGGCCAGGGTGTTCAGGGCCTTGGGTGGCAGTTCTTCAGTGCCCAATTCAACCAGAAAATCCAGAGCACTCATTGTGCAGCCTCCAGCTTGGCCAGTACTTCGTCACGCAGGTCCGGGGTCGCCATCGGGAAGCCCAGCTTGGCGCGAGCCAGCAGGTAGGCTTGCGCAACGGAACGCGCCAGGGTGCGAACACGCAGGATGTATTGCTGACGCGCAGTCACGGAAATCGCCCGGCGCGCATCCAGCAGGTTGAAGGTGTGGGACGCCTTCAACACCATTTCGTAGCTTGGCAACGGCAGCGGCTGGTCGAGTTCGATCAGGCGCTTGGCTTCGCTTTCGTAGAAATCGAACAATTCGAACAGCTTCTCGACGTTGGCGTGTTCAAAGTTGTAGGTCGACTGCTCCACTTCGTTCTGGTGGAACACGTCGCCGTAGGTCACTTTGCCGAACGGACCGTCAGCCCAGACCAGGTCGTAGACCGAATCCACGCCTTGCAGGTACATGGCCAGGCGCTCGAGGCCGTAAGTGATCTCGCCGGTTACCGGGTAGCATTCGATGCCGCCCGCTTGCTGGAAGTAGGTGAACTGGGTCACTTCCATGCCATTGAGCCAGACTTCCCAGCCCAGACCCCAGGCGCCGAGGGTCGGCGATTCCCAGTTGTCTTCGACAAACCGAATGTCATGCACCAATGGGTCCAGGCCCACGTGCTTGAGGGAGCCCAGATACAGTTCCTGGAAGTTGTCCGGGTTCGGCTTGAGCACCACCTGGAACTGGTAGTAGTGCTGCAGACGGTTCGGGTTTTCGCCGTAGCGGCCGTCAGTCGGGCGACGACTTGGCTGTACATAAGCGGCGTTCCAGGTTTCCGGGCCAATGGCGCGCAGGAATGTAGCGGTGTGGAAAGTGCCGGCGCCTACTTCCATATCGTAGGGCTGAAGTACCACACAACCTTGCTCGGCCCAGTATTGCTGGAGGGCGAGGATCAAGTCTTGGAAGGTACGCACGGCTGGCGTAGGCTGGCTCACGAAATTCACCTGTTTCTTGGGCTGCGATTTAAAGAGCGGGAGTATACCCGATTCGTTGCTGCGCACGCCCCCTGGAGCCCTATGCCACGCTGCTTTTGGTGTACCGAAGATCCGCTGTACATGGCTTATCACGATCAGGAGTGGGGCACGCCGCTACGCGATGCGCAGGCATTGTTCGAGTTGCTTTTGCTCGAAGGGTTCCAGGCCGGCCTTTCCTGGATCACTGTGCTGCGCAAGCGCGAGCATTATCGCCGGGTGATGTACGGCTTCGACGTCCAGCGCGTGGCGCAGATGAGCGACGCGGAAATCGATGAACTGATGCTCGACCCGGGGATCATCCGCAATCGCCTCAAGCTCAACGCGGCCCGACGCAATGCCCAGGCCTGGATGGCACTGGAGGATCCGGTGGCGTTTCTCTGGTCCTTTGTCGGCGGTGTGCCGAAGATCAATCATTTCAAGGATCGCAGCGAAGTGCCGGCGATCACACCCGAGGCAGTGGAGATGAGCAAAGGCTTGAAAAAGGCCGGGTTCACCTTCGTTGGCCCGACCATTTGCTACGCACTGATGCAGGCATCGGGCATGGTCATGGACCACACCCGCGATTGCGATCGCTACGCGATGCTGGTCAACGGCGGTTAGAATGGCCGCCTCGCGCACAGCACAAGATCAGGAGTGACCTGTGGATAAGTTGAAAGGCGCCTTGCTGGTAGGCGCTCTGCGGCTGTTTGCCCTGCTTCCGTGGCGGGCCGTTCAAGCCGTGGGCTCGGCGATAGGCTGGGTCATGTGGAAAACCCCGAACCGTTCCCGCGATGTGGTGCGGATCAATCTGTCCAAGTGCTTTCCCGACATGGACCCCGCCGAGCGTGAGCGCCTGGTGGGCCAGAGCTTGCGGGACATTGGCAAGTCCCTGACTGAAAGCGCCTGTGCCTGGATCTGGCCGGCCCAGCGCTCCATCGACCTGGTCCGCGAGGTGGAAGGCCTCGACGTATTGAAAGACGCCCTCGCCTCCGGCAAAGGCGTGGTGGGCATCACCAGTCACCTGGGCAACTGGGAAGTGCTCAACCATTTCTACTGCAGCCAGTGCAAACCGATCATTTTCTATCGCCCGCCAAAATTGAAGGCGGTGGATGAGTTGCTGCAAAAGCAACGGGTTCAACTGGGCAACAAGGTGGCCGCTTCCACCAAGGAAGGCATCCTCAGTGTGATCAAGGAAGTGCGCAGAGGTGGTGCGGTGGGTATTCCAGCCGACCCGGAACCGGCCGAATCCGCGGGGATCTTCGTGCCGTTCTTCGCCGTACAGGCGCTGACCAGCAAGTTTGTGCCGAACATGCTCGCCGGTGGCAAAGCGGTGGGCGTGTTCCTGCATGCCCTGCGGTTGCCGGACGGTTCGGGCTACAAGGTGATCCTGGAAGCCGCGCCCGAGGCCATGTACAGCACCGATACCGCCACTTCTTGCGCAGCCATGAGCCAGGTCGTCGAGCGCTATGTGCGGGCGTATCCGAGCCAATACATGTGGAGCATGAAGCGCTTCAAGAAGCGTCCTGCGGGTGAAGAACGCTGGTACTGAACCGGATGGCTTGGGCTGTCTGCAGTCAGTGCGCCTGACGGTCGAGTTTCTTCAGAAACACAGTCATTTCTTTTTCGGCCTGTTTGTCGCCGTGGTTTCGGGCGGCTTCCAGGCCTTTCTCCCAGGCTTGTCGCGCAGCCGCGACATCCGCCAGCGCCAGATGAGCCTTGCCTAACAGTTTCCAGGCGGCCGAGTACTTCGGATCGATCTCTACGCAGCGCTGGAAATGCTCGACGGCCTTGGCGTTTTCCCCAAGATCCAGGTAACCCTTGCCCAGGCCGAAGCGCAGTAACGAGTTATCCACACCCTTGGCGAGCATTTTTTCCAGGGATTCGATCATGGGTGACACCTCTTATGATCGTTCCCACGCTCTACGTGGGAACGCCTCAATGGACGCTCTGCGTCCGCTTTGGGACGCGGAGCGTCCCGGGCTGTATTCCCACAGAGAGCGTGGGAATGATCGTCAGAAGAAGCTGAGTCCAACGTGGAACAGCTTTTCCACATCGCGAATATGCTTTTTATCCACAAGGAACAGGATCACATGGTCGCCGGCGGCGATCACGGTGTCATCGTGCGCGATAATGACCTCTTCATCACGAATAATCGCGCCAATCGTCGTGCCCGGTGGCAAGCCGATGTTTTCGATGGCCTTGCCGATCACCTTGCTCGATTTCGCGTCGCCGTGCGCAATCGCCTCGATGGCTTCCGCAGCGCCGCGACGCAATGAGTGCACGCTGACGATATCGCCGCGACGCACGTGCGCCAGCAAGGTGCCGATGGTCGCCAGTTGCGGGCTGATGGCGATGTCGATGTCGCCGCCCTGGATCAGGTCGACGTAGGCCGGGTTATTGATGATGGTCATCACCTTCTTAGCGCCCAAGCGCTTGGCCAGCAGCGACGACATGATGTTGGCCTCGTCGTCGTTGGTCAGGGCCAGGAAGATGTCCGCGTCGGCGATGTTCTCTTCCAGCAGCAGGTCACGGTCCGAAGCGCTGCCCTGCAACACCACGGTGCTGTCGAGGGTGTCCGAGAGGTGTCGGCAGCGTGCCGGATTCATCTCGATGATCTTCACTTGGTAACGGCTTTCAATGGCTTCGGCCAGGCGTTCGCCGATTTGCCCGCCACCGGCGATGACGATGCGCTTGTAGGTCTCGTCGAGACGGCGCATTTCACTCATGACCGCGCGAATGTTCGCCCGAGCGGCGATGAAAAACACTTCGTCGTCCGCTTCGATCACCGTATCGCCCTGGGGCAGGATCGGTCGGTCGCGACGGAAAATGGCGGCCACGCGGGTTTCGACATTCGGCATGTGTTCACGCAGCTGGCGCAGTTGCTGACCCACCAGCGGCCCGCCGTAATAGGCCCGCACCGCAACCAACTGCGCCTTGCCTTCGGCGAAGTCGATCACCTGCAAGGCGCCCGGATGCTGGATCAGGCGCTTGATGTAGTTGGTGACCACTTGCTCGGGGCTGATCAGCACATCCACCGGGATCGCTTCGTTGTCGAACAATTCGTTGCGGGTCAGGTACGCCGCTTCACGCACGCGGGCGATCTTGGTCGGTGTATGGAAAAGGGTATGGGCAACCTGGCAGGCCACCATATTGGTTTCATCGCTGCTGGTCACGGCGACCAGCATGTCGGCATCATCGGCGCCAGCCTGGCGCAGAATACTGGGCAGCGAACCGCGGCCTTGTACCGTACGGATGTCCAGTCGGTCGCCGAGGTCACGCAGGCGTTCGCCATCGGTGTCGACCACGGTAATGTCATTCGCTTCGCTTGCCAGGTGCTCCGCCAGCGAACCGCCGACCTGCCCCGCTCCGAGGATGATGATTTTCATCCAGTCACTCCGTTGAATCCGTTTAGCCGCGTGCGGCGGCGATCTTGATCAGCTTGGCGTAGTAGAACCCGTCGTGACCACCTTCCTGGGCGAGCAATTGCCGACCATGGAGTTGCTTGATCCCGGCCGTCGTGGCCAGGTCCAGTTCGCGGGCGCCCGGGGTGCGAGCGAGGAAGGCCTCGATCACTTCGGTGTTTTCGGTCGGCAGCGTGGAACAGGTGGCATAGAGCAGGATGCCGCCGACTTCCAGCGTCATCCACAGGGCGTCCAGCAATTCACCTTGCAGCAACGCAAGCGCGGCGATGTCATCGGCCTGGCGAGTCAGCTTGATGTCCGGGTGACGGCGAATCACGCCGGTGGCCGAGCACGGTGCATCGAGGAGGATGCGCTGGAAGGGCTTGCCGTCCCACCAGGTGGCGGTGTCGCGGCCGTCGGCGGCGATCAGTTCGGCGCTCAATTTCAGGCGTTCGAGGTTCTCGCGCACCCGCACCAGGCGTTTGGCTTCAAGGTCCACGGCGACGACGCCGGCCAGTTTGGGTTCGGCTTCGAGGATATGGCAGGTCTTGCCGCCGGGTGCACAGCAAGCGTCCAGCACGCGTTGGCCCGGCGCCAGGTCCAGCAAATCGGCAGCCAGTTGTGCCGCTTCGTCCTGCACGCTTATCCAGCCTTCGGCGAAGCCTGGCAGGCTGCGAACGTCGGCGGCTGCATCGAGGATGATGCCATCGCGGCTGTAAACGCATGCATTGGCGGCGATACCCGCTTCACTGAGCAGGCCAAGGTAGGCATCACGGCTGTGATGGCGGCGGTTGACCCGCAGAATCATGGGCGGGTGCGCGTTGTTCGCCGTGCAAATGGCTTCCCATTGCTCGGGCCAGAAGGCTTTGAGCGATTTTTGCAGCCAGCGCGGGTGGGCGGTGCGCACTACCGGGTCGTGTTCCAGCTCGGTCAGCAGGGTTTCGCTTTCCCGTTGCGCGCGGCGCAGTACGGCATTGAGCAAGGCCTTGGCCCAGGGTTTTTTTAGCTTGTCGGCGCAACCCACGGTTTCGCCGATCGCGGCGTGGGGAGGGACTCGGGTGTAGAGCAATTGGTAGAGGCCCACCAGCAAGAGCGCTTCAACATCGGCGTCGGCAGCCTTGAACGGTTTCTGCAGCAGCTTGGCCGCCAGCGCGGATAAGCGCGGCTGCCAGCGAGCGGTGCCAAATGCCAGATCCTGGGTGAAACCGCGATCACGGTCTTCGACTTTGTCCAGTTGTGTCGGCAATGAACTGTTGAGGGAAGCTTTGCCGCTCAGGACAGCGGCGAGTGCCTTGGCGGCGGCCAAACGCGGGTTCATTGAGCGTCCACCGCTTGACCGAGGACGGTGCCGATGGCGAATTTCTCTCGACGGCTGTTGAACAGGTCACTGAAGTTCAGCGCCTTGCCACCGGGCAATTGCAGGCGGGTCAGGCACAGGGCCTGCTGACCGCAGGCAACGATCAGCCCGTCTTTGCTGGCAGCAAGAACTTCCCCCGCTGTGCCCTGCCCTTCGGCCACGTTCGCCGCCAGCACTTTCAACGCTTCGCCGTTCAGTGTGCTGTGGGTGATTGGCCAAGGATTGAAAGCGCGAACCAGACGCTCCAGCTCAACTGCTGGCCGCGTCCAGTCGATGCGCGCCTCATCCTTGTTCAATTTGTGTGCGTAGGTGGCCAGGCTGTCGTCCTGCACTTCACCTTCCAGCGTACCGGCGGCGAGGCCGGCAATCGCCTGGAGCACGGCGGGCGGACCCATTTCGGCCAGACGGTCGTGCAGGCTGCCACCGGTATCCTGGGCGCTGATCGGCGTGATGACTTTTAGCAGCATCGGCCCGGTGTCGAGGCCGGCTTCCATGCGCATTACCGTCACGCCGCTTTCGCTGTCACCGGCTTCGACGGCACGCTGGATCGGCGCCGCACCGCGCCAGCGAGGCAGCAGGGACGCGTGGCTATTGATGCAACCCAGGCGCGGAATATCCAGCACCACCTGCGGCAGGATCAGGCCGTAGGCAACCACCACCATCAAGTCCGGCTTCAGTGCGGCCAATTCGGCCTGGGCGTCGGCATTGCGCAAGGTCGGGGGTTGTAACACCGCAATATTGTTTTCAAGGGCGAGTTGCTTGACCGGGCTCGGCATCAGCTTTTGCCCGCGACCCGCCGGACGATCCGGCTGGGTGTAGACCGCAACGATCTCGTAAGGGCTGTCGAGCAGGGCCTTGAGGTGTTCGGCGGCGAAATCCGGGGTGCCGGCAAAGACAATGCGCAGTGGCTCAGTCATGAAAGCTCTCGATTACAAAGCATCTTGAAAAGAAAAAGGCTTGCCGCAGCAAGCCTTTGAAGAGGGGCATCAAGCATTCTGGCGGTGAAGTTTTTCCAGTTTCTTCTTGATACGGTCACGTTTGAGCGTGGACAGGTAGTCGACGAACAATTTGCCGTTGAGGTGGTCGCATTCGTGCTGGATGCAAACGGCGAGCAGGCCTTCGGCGATCAGTTCGTATGGCTGGCCATCGCGGTCCAGGGCCTTGACCTTGACCTTTTGCGGGCGATCGACGTTTTCGTAGAAACCCGGCACCGAGAGGCAGCCTTCCTGGTATTGCTCCATCTCGTCGGTCAGGGGCTCGAACTCGGGGTTGATGAACACCCGTGGTTCGGTGCGGTCTTCGGAGAGGTCCATCACGACGATACGTTTGTGCACGTTGACCTGGGTCGCGGCGAGGCCGATGCCTGGCGCTTCATACATTGTTTCAAACATATCATCGACCAGCTGACGCACTTCGTCGTCCACTACGGTCACTGTCTTGGCGATCGTACGCAGGCGCGGGTCAGGGAATTCGAGGATGTTTAAAATGGCCATAAGCTTTGATTACTGCACGTGTGAAGTAAAGTCGGGTCGATGGCCTGGCTGCTCCGGAGAAGATGCAGGCTACCGTTGTAAAACGTAGCTCCCTTCTTTTCATAAGCAAGCGGGGAGCGAGCCACCGAGGGCTCTGGCGTTTTACGCGAACGTACATAATAAAGGGATTCATCGCATGAGGAAATCACTACTCGCCCTGCTCCTTCTGGCCTCGGCAGGTTTTGCGCACGGGCAAGTGCAACTTCGGGAGGGTTTTCCACAGCAGTACACCGTCGCTGCGGGCGACACACTTTGGGACATATCGGGTAAGTACCTGCGTGAGCCCTGGCAGTGGCCGCAACTCTGGCAGGTCAATCCACAGGTTGAAAACCCGAATCTCATCTACCCCGGGGACACGCTATCGCTGGTCTACGTCAACGGCCAACCACGACTGAGCCTCAACCGCGGCACCTCGCGAGGCACCATTAAGCTTTCGCCACGGGTGCGCAGCAGCCCGGTGGCCGACGCCATACCGAGCATCCCGCTGAAATCGATCAACAGCTTTTTGCTGAGTAACCGCATCGTCGACAACGCCGAGGATTTCGACAAGGCGCCTTATATCGTTGCCGGTGATGCCGAACGCGTACTCAGCGGCACCGGCGACCGTATCTTCGCCCGCGGCCTCGTCGACCCGGCTCAACCGGTGTACGGCATTTTTCGTCAGGGCAAGGTCTACACCGATCCGCAGACCCAGGAATTCCTGGGCATCAACGCCGATGACATAGGCGGTGGCGAGATCGTCGCCACTGAAGGTGACGTCGCGACGCTGGTGCTGCAACGCACCACCCAGGAGGTGCGCCTCGGCGATCGCCTGTTCAGCGGCGAAGAACGTTCGATCAATTCGACGTTCATGCCGAGCGCTCCCGACACCCAGGTCAATGGCCTGATCATCGATGTACCACGCGGGGTCACGCAGATCGGTGCACTGGATGTAGTCACCTTGAACAAGGGGAAACGCGACGGCCTGGCCGAAGGGAATGTCCTGGTAGTGATGAAAACCGGCGAAACCGTGCGTGACCGGATCACCGGCCAGCCATTGAAAATTCCGGATGAACGCGCTGGTCTTCTGATGGTTTTTCGCACCTACGACAAGCTCAGCTATGGACTGGTGCTGAAGGCCTCGCGTTCTTTGGCGGTGCTGGACAAGGTGCGGAATCCTTAGCGGACTTCACAAGTTACCAACAGAGTTATCCACAGCTTATTCCCATTTCGATGGGGGCTCATAACGATCAAGGATGATCCATGTCGATACCCGCTGTTTCATCGGTTTCCCCTGCGGAACTGGAAGCCCGTTTACGTCTGCACCGGTTACCGGAACTTGGTCCGGCGCGTTTCCGGAAATTGCTGGAAGCCTTCGGTTCGGCGTCCAAAGCCATCAGTGCACCCGCCAGTGCGTGGCGAGCGTTGGGCTTGCCGCAGGTGTGTGGCGAGGCCCGGCGCTCCCCTGAAATTCGTGACGGCGCCAGCCACGCATTGGCCTGGATAGAGCGTCAGGACCAGCATTTACTGATGTGGGACCAGCCCGACTACCCGGCGCTGCTGGCGCAAATCAGCGACGCGCCACCGTTGTTGTTCGTGGCGGGCGATCCGCAGATCCTGGAAAAACCGCAGTTAGCGATGGTCGGCAGTCGTCGTGCTTCACGGCCAGGCATGGACACCGCAGCCGCGTTTTCTCGCAGCCTGGCGGGTGCCGGGTTTGTCATCACCAGCGGGCTGGCCCTGGGGATCGATGCAGCCGCGCACCAGGCGGCACTGGATGTTGGCGGGCGAACGGTCGGGGTACTTGGCACGGGACTCGAAAATTTTTATCCACAGCGCAATCGGCGCCTGGCGGACGCAATGATCGCATCGGGCAGCGCGGTGCTCTCGGAGTTTCCGCTGGACGCCGCTCCGAGCGCCAGCAACTTCCCCCGACGCAACCGGATCATCAGCGGTTTGTCCCTCGGCGTGCTGGTCGTCGAAGCCAGTGTTGCCAGTGGTTCATTGATCACGGCCAGGCTGGCGGCGGAACAGGGGCGCGAGGTGTATGCGATTCCAGGGTCGATTCATCATCCCGGTGCTCGCGGCTGCCATCAGTTGATCCGCGACGGCGCCGTGCTGGTGGAGACCATAGAGCATATCCTCGAAGCCTTGCGCGGCTGGCAGCAGCTACCGTTTTCAACAGAAACACTCGCGACCGTAACGAGTCATCCGCTACTTGTACTGCTCCACGCTGCCCCCCACACCAGTGAAGCACTGGCCGATGCCAGCGGTTGGACCTTGCCCAAGGTCCTGGCGACGTTGACGGAGCTGGAAATGGACGGCCGCGCAGTCTGCGAAAACGGGCGCTGGTTTGCGCGGGTAAGCTAGGTTTTACGAGGAAGATCGGTAAACTGCGCAGAGCCTTATTCTGGAGAATTTTTCATGGTCAACAGTTGGCGTGTGCAGCAAGCCGCACGAGCAATTCGCGCAGGGGCGGTGATTGCCTACCCAACCGAAGCTGTCTGGGGTCTGGGTTGCGACCCGTGGGATGAAGAGGCAGTGGATCGTTTGCTGCTGATCAAGGGGCGGTCCGTGGACAAGGGCCTGATACTGGTGGCCGACAATATCCGCCAGTTCGACTTCCTCTTTGACGACTTTCCCGAGCTGTGGATGGATCGCATGGCCAGCACCTGGCCGGGGCCGAACACCTGGTTGGTGCCGCATCAGAACATGCTGCCGCAGTGGATTACCGGCGTGCATGAAACGGTGGCGCTGCGGGTCAGCGATCACCCGCAGGTGCGGGAATTGTGCGCACTGGTCGGGCCGTTGGTGTCGACGTCCGCCAACCCCCAGGGCCGGCCGGCAGCGCGCACGCGGATTCGCGTGGAGCAGTATTTCCGTGGTCAGGTTGATCTGGTGTTGGGTGGGAACCTGGGTGGGCGCAAGAACCCGAGTGTTATCCGGGATCTGGCGACCGGGCATGTTGTGCGCCCCGATTAAGACCGAGGTGACCCATTCGCGAGCAAGCCCGCTCCCACATTTGATTAGTGTCGAACACCAATTCTGTGGTCACTGAAGATCCAATGTGGGAGCGGGCTTGCTCGCGAAGGCG